>VFQT010000012.1_pt1 | contig 332728 bp, 338 predicted proteins | sample 3512381 | NCBI WGS metagenome assembly VFQT01 (sample SAMN10412376, study PRJNA504923) | tailings metagenome | isolation source: Relicate 2 Philex TSF3 active mining site | place: Philippines: Tuba, Benguet | collected 2017-08-29
CTGGTGGAACTGGTGGCAGGAACGACCAATTCTTGGTCGTTCCTGCCACCAGTTCCACCACGGCACTACCGTTGAGGCATGTCCTCCCCCTCGTCGCGCACCTTGTCGGAATCGTCGTCGAAGGCGCTTCTGCGGCAGTACGGGGTGCCCATGGCCGACGAGCGCGAGGTGGGCGACGCCGACGCCGCCGCGGGGGCTGCCGCCGAGATCGGCTTCCCGGTGGTGGCCAAACTGTGCGGTGACGCCATCGCCCACAAGACCGAGCGTGGACTGGTCCGTCTGAAGTTGACCGATGCCGCCACCGTTCGGGCGGCCGCCGCGGAGTTGTTGGCCGCCGCACGTCCCGAGGACGGCGACGTCACCGTGTTGATCGCACCCATGGTGCGCGGCAACCGCGAACTCATCGCCGGGGTCGTGCGCGACGCGCAGTTCGGCGCCAGCGTGATGTTGGGCGTGGGCGGGATCCTGGCCGAGGCTCTGGCCGACGTGGTGTTCCGACCCGCACCTCTCGACCGGGTGACGGCGGCCGAGATGATCGACGATCTGGCCACCCGGAAATTGCTCGGTGAGTTCCGTGGCGAGGCCGCGGTCGACCGCGAGCGGTTGATCGACGTGCTGGTGGGTCTGGGGCGATTGGCCGACGAACGACCCGACGTGGCCAGCGTCGACGTCAACCCGTTGATCGTCGGTGCCGACGGCGTGCCGGTAGCGGTGGACGCTCTCGTGGAACTGGACGACGCCCCGGTCGCGCGCACCGTGGCCCGCCCCCGACCGAGCGACGAGGCCTTCCGAGCCCTCTTCGAGCCGCGTGGCGTGCTGGTCACCGGAGCCTCGACCCACCCGGGCAAGTTCGGATTCGTCTCCTTGCACAACATCCTGGCCGGGGGATACGCGGGTGGCCTGTACGGAACCAATCTGCAAGGTGAGACGGTGCTCGGTGTTCGCACGGTGGCCGACATCGCCGAGCTTCCCGAAGGTGCCATCGATCTGGTCTTCGTGTGCACTCCGGCGTCGGCCAACCCCGACCTGCTGCGTGCCTGCGCCGCCAAGGGTGTGAAGGCCGCGTTCCTCACCTCGGCCGGGTACGGAGAGGCGGGACCCGAGGGCAAGAAGGCCGAGAACGAACTGATCGCGTTGGCCGACGAGTTGGGCATTCTGTTGGCCGGCCCCAACGGTCAAGGGGTGGTCAGCACTCCGGCGAATCTGTGCGCGCAGATCGTCGCCCCGTACCCACCGGCCGGTCGTATCGGTGTGGCCAGCCAGAGTGGAAACTTCGTGTCGTCGTTCATGAACTACGCGCGCGCCACCGGAGTGGGGATCAGTCGTGCGGTGTCGGCGGGCAACGCCGCCGCGGTGACGGTGGCCGACTATCTGGACTTCTACGCCGACGATCTGGCGACGGCGGTCGGTCTGGCGTACGTCGAGGGCATCTCGGACGGCCGGGCTCTCATGACGCGCTTGGCGTCGGTGGCCGCTCGCAAGCCGCTGGTGTTGGTGAAAGGTGGCGCCACCGAGGGCGGAGCCAAGGCGGCCGCCTCGCACACCGGGGCCCTGGCCGCCAACGACCGGATCTTCGACGGTTTCTGTCGGGCGGCGGGCATCACGCGGGCCGCGACCGTCGAGGAGGCGTTCGAGGCCGCGGCGACCTTCGCCACCCAACCGCTCCCGAAGGGTCCCAACGTGGTGGTGATGACCACCGCGGGCGGTTGGGGAGTGGTGACGTCGGACGCCATCACCCGCGACGGCCAGTTGCGGCTGATGGATCTCCCGGCCGACCTGACGGCGATGATCGACACCAAGCTTCCCCCGCGCTGGAGCAAGGGCAACCCGGTCGACTGCGCCGGTGGCGAGACCCGAGACACCATTCCCGAGGTCCTCGAGATGATCGCCACGCATCCCGACGTCCACGCGGTCGTCTACCTCGGCATCGGCATCCAGTCGAACCAGGCGCGACTGATGCGCGAGGGCGGTTTCCATCCCGATCACGGACTCGATCGCATCGTCGCCTATCACGAGCGGCAGGACCAACGTTTCGCCGAGGCCGCCGACGAACTGTCGCGTCGCACCGGCAAGCCCGTTCTCACCGCGACCGAATTGGCTACGGCCGATCCCGCCAATCCCGGTCCGGCCACGGTTCGGGCCACGGGGCGACTCTGCTACCCGTCGGGCAACCGCGCGGTGACCGCGCTCGGCCATCTCTACCGCGCGGCCCAGTTCCGGTCCCGCCGGGGCTGGTCGTGAACGAACGTCGTTCCGCGGGCCGCAAACAGGCCCAGAACCCGGTGGCGTTCCTGCTGTTGGTGGCGGCGTTCCCGACGGTGGTTCTCTTCGGGGGTTGGCGTTTCGCCTCGTCGCGCGACGACAGTGCTCCGCCGGCGCCCGACGCGGTGGCCGAGTTCCCCGAGGTCCGGCCGCAAACCCCGTTGCTGTCGATGCGTCGCACGCCCTCGGTGTTGGCGCGTGAGACGTCCTCCACCGCTTTCGAACAGGCGCTACGACCCTTGGGCGGCGCGGTCCTGTCGGGTTCGTGCGCCGCGGTGAGCGTCGACGGAGTGTTGGCGTTGTCCGACGGCATCGACACCGCGGTGACCCCGGCCAGCACGCTCAAGTTCATCGTGGCCGCGGTGGCGCTCGACGTGCTCGGTCCCGATCACGTCTTCACCACCGAGGTGCGAGCCGAACTGGTGAACGGTGCGGTGGGTTCGCTCTACCTCGTCGGCGGCGGTGATCCCTTGCTCGCCGCCTCGTGGTACCCCGATGACGCCGCGTTGAACAAGTACCCCCAACAGCCCGCGACGTCGCTCGACGCCCTCGCCCAAGCGGTGGTCGACGCCGGGGTGTCGCAAATCGGCGGCAACCTCGTGGGTGACGCCTCGCGGTACGACTCCGAGCTCTACGTACCCACCTGGCCCATCGGGTTCCGCGCCGTAGAGGGCGGTCCGATCGCCGGGTTGGTCGTCAACGACGCCGCGATGTACACCTCGCGCACCAAGACCACCGATCCCGCCGGTGGCGCGGCCCAGGAGTTCCTGCGCTTGTTGCAGGAGCGCGGCGTGACGATCGCCGGATCGCCGACGGCGGGTTCGACTCCGGCCGGATTGCCGGTGGTCGCCGCGGTGTCGTCGGCCCCCTTGTCCGAGATCGTCGGTGAGCTCCTGCGCAACAGTGACAACAACACCGCCGAGATGTTGCTGAAAGAGATCGGCTTCGCGTCGCGCCAGAGTGGCACGCGGGCCGCCGGCATCACCACGGTGATGGAACGACTGTCGGCCTGGGGCGTCCCGCTGCAGGGATTCAACATGGTGGACGGCTCGGGGCTCTCGCGCGAGAACAAGGTCTCGTGTGCGACGTTCATGGCGTTGCTCGAGCGCTTCGCACCCGGGGAGACCATCGTGTCGTCGTTGGCGGTGGCCGGGCAGACCGGCACGCTCGACCAGTACTTCGTGGGTTCCTCGCTCGAGAACCGGCTCGTGGGCAAGACCGGATCGTTGAGCGGGGTGAAGGGACTCATCGGCTATCTGCCCGTGGAGGGCGGTTCGGTGATCCGATTCGCCCTGTTGCTCGAGTCACCGGGCATCGACGAGCCGTCCGCGTTCGCTCCCATCTGGCAGGAGATGCTCGGGGAGGCGATCGGTTCCTATCCGTCGGGTCCCATCGCCGATCAACTGGTGCCCCTGGGCGCCGTCCCACGTTGACGAGAGACCGTCGGGCCATGACGTCGACCATGCCGATGTTCCCCCTCGGAGGACCGCTGATGCCGGGCGCCTTGTTGCCGTTGCAGGTGTTCGAACCCCGTTACCTCGAAATGATCGACCGCTGCCTGGTGTCACGGGTGCCCGAGTTCGGCGTCGTCATGATCGAGCGGGGAAGCGAGGTCGGCGGTGGCGACGTTCGCTCCGACGTGGGAACGACGGCGCGCATCGTGGACGTCACCAGGATCGTCGAGGGTCGACTGGCGGTGTTGGCGTTGGGCGAGCGTCGCATCGAGGTGACCCGATGGTTGGACGACGACCCGTACCCGATGGCCGAGGTGCGGGACTGGCCCGACGAGAACCATGATCCAGCGACCGACGCGGCGACGTTGCGCTCGGATGCCGTGGAGGCCCTGGATCGGGTTCTCGCTCTGGCGGCCCGGTTGGGGGCCGAGGTGCCCGAACGTCCGGACCTGTCCGATCTCGGTGTGGTGGAGGCCAGTTACGCGGTGGCCACGCTGGCCCCGCTGGGCGCGGCGGACCGGCAGCGGCTGTTGCGCACCGCGGGTGCGACGGCGCGATTGCGACGGTTCGTCGAGGCCGTCGGCGAGGTGGAGGACTCCCTGCGCTTTCGTCTCGCGAACCCCGGGACGGACGTCTGACGCTGTCGACGGACCGCCTGAGGTGGGGTTTCGTCGTTCTGATGCTAGAAACAAGGCGTGCCCGACACCGATCGAACCCCGGAATCGAACCGTGCTCGCCGTGACTCGGCCAGCGTCGGCGAGGTCGTCGAACTGGTGCGCGACTACGCCAAGCAGGAAACGCTCGGTCCGCTGAAGGGTGCCGGTCGCTGGCTGGCGCTCGGTGCGGCCGGGTCGACCTTCCTCGGACTCGGACTGGTGCTCGTTTTGCTCGGAGTGCTGCGACTCCTGCAGACCGAGACCGACGCCTTCGACGGTGGATTCAGTTGGGTCCCCTACGTCGTCGTTCTGGTGGTGTGTCTGGCGCTGTCGGGTCTGGCCCTGTCCCGCGTCAAGAAGGCGACCCTCGGAAAGGAACCCCGCTGATGGCATCCGCCTCCTCCTCCTCTTCCTCCGCGGACCGCGTGTCGCGTCAGGACATCGAGAACAAGCTGCGCGCCCTGCAGGGAGACGTGCAGGGCAAGGTCGACGATCGTCGTTCCACGTTGCTCGTCGTCGCCGGTGGCATCGGCGTGGCCCTGGTGGTGGTCTTCTTCCTGCTCGGTCGCCGCAGCGGCAAGCGTCGGTCCACCGTCGTCGAGATTCGCCGCGTCTGACCCGTGTCGGTTCTCTCGTATCTCCGAGCCCGCAGTCTGAAGGACGGTTTCGGCCGCGGACGCCGGGGCTGGTTCGCCGTCGGTGTGGTGGTGTGGGGCGCCCGTTTGCTGCGTCGGGTGGTCGGACGTCGTCCGCAGAACGTGTCCATCGAGACGTTGCGACCCGGACAAAGCGTCACGGTGTCGGCCCTCGAGCCCCGTCGTCGACGCGGTGGTCGTCGTCGATGAGGGTTCTCCTGCGCAATCCCCGTCGCGAGATCGAGATCGACGGCCGTCGTCGTGTTCACGCTCTGCTCGCCGAGCTCGACTTGGCGCGGGAGGCCCATCTGGTCATCCGTAACGGGGTTCTCGTTCCCGGCGACGCCGAACTCGATCGCGACGACGTGATCGAGATCCGACCGGTCATCTCCGGCGGGGCCTGACGTGAAGTGCCGTACGTGCCGCGAGCCGGCCATCATCGAACTCCCGCGTCACAACGCGAACTTCTGCGCCGAGCATTTTCTGCAACTGTGCCGACGACAGGTGGCCAAGGCGATCCACGATCATTCGATGTTCTCGCCGGAAGACCGCATCCTGGTGGCGGTGTCCGGGGGCAAGGACTCGTTGGCCGTGTGGGATCTCCTCGTCGAACTGGGTTATCGGGCCGACGGTCTCTACATCGCATTGGGCATCGGCGACTACAGCGACGAGTCGCGCGGTTACGCCGAACGATTCGCCGCCGAGCGGGGACTGACGTTGCGGGTGGTGTCGTTGCGCGACGACTATGGATACGACGTGCCTACGGCCGCCAAGGCCACCGGCCGGGTGCCCTGTTCGGCCTGCGGCATGAGCAAGCGCCACATCTTCGACAAGGCCGCGGTCGACGGTGGGTACGATGTCGTCGTCACGGGTCACAATCTCGACGACGAAGCGGCGGTGTTGTTCGGCAACGCGTTGCGGTGGGACGTGGAGTATCTCGCGCGACAACTGCCCGTGTTGCCCGCCCGCCACGGGTTTCCCCGAAAGGTGAAGCCGCTCATTCGTCTGACCGAGCGCGAGATGGCCGCCTGGTGCGTGATCCGGGGTATCGATTACATCATCGAGGAATGCCCCATGGCGGCGGGCAACCGCCACCTCGGATACAAGGAGGCGCTGAACGCCCTCGAGGAGAAGTCGCCCGGAACCAAGGCGTCCTACTACCTCGGATTCCTCGATCGCATGGCGCCCGTGTTGGCCGACATCGCGGCGGTGGGCGCCGACAGCGTGCGACCCTGTTCGCGTTGTGGTGCCTCCACGGGAGTGAGCGACGCGCAGGTGTCGGACGGCGAGGTGGTGTGCGCGTTCTGTCGACTGGTGGAACGCTCGGCGGCGCACGTCCCGGTGTCGGTCGATCTGATCAGGAAGAAGAGTCGCGCCGAACGACGCGCCACGGTGGAGGTCGAATCGCGATGAGTGGGAAGTTCAACTACGGGGACAAGGTGCTCCTCATCGACGGCAAGCAGCGTCGCTACCTGATCACCCTGGCCGAGGGAGCCGAGTTCCACAGTCACGCCGGATTCGTGGCCCACGCCGAGATCGCCGGTCGGGCCGAAGGAAGCCGACTGCAGTCCACCAAGGGTGCCCGCTACATCGCGTTGCGACCGACCCTCGAGGACTTCGTCGTCGAGATGCCCCGTGGTGCGCAGGTGATCTACCCCAAGGACCTGGCGCCGATCTGCATGCTCGCCGACATCGGACCCGGCGTGCGGGTGTTGGAGAGCGGCGTGGGTTCGGGCGCGTTGTCGATGACCATGCTGCGTTACGGGGCGCACATCACCGGATACGAGTTGCGCGAGGACTTCGCCAACCGTGCCGTCACCAACGTGCGCTCGTTCCTCGGCGAACAGGCTCTGGAGCGGTACGACGTCCAGGTGCGTGACTGCTACGAGGGGATCGACGCCACCGACATCGACCGCGTGGTGCTCGACCTTCCCGAGCCCTGGCAGGTCGTCCCGCACGCCCAGCGCGTGATGAAGCCCGGGGGGATCCTGGTGGCGTACACGCCGTCGATCACCCAAGCGGTGCAGACGCGCGAGGCCATGGCGAATCCGTCATGGACGGGTACTCGAACGCTCGAGGTGCTCCACCGCGGGTGGTACATCGAGGGAATGGCCGTGCGCCCGGATCACCGGATGGTGGCTCACACGGGGTTTCTGACGGTCGGCCGCCTGCTCGGCGACTGAACGACCGGGGTCGAGCCGATCAGGGCTCGATGAAGATGCACTCGCCGGGGCACTCCTCGGCGGATTCGATGACACCGTCGAGCTGGCCGTCGGGGATGTTGGCGAGACCGTCGGCGCCCTGGGCGTTGCCCTTGGCGGTCGCGAAGATCTTGCTGCCTTCCTTCACGTAGGCCAGGCCGTCATCCAGCAGAGTAAAGACATCGGGGGCGATCTCCTCGCAGAGTCCGTCGCCGGTGCAGAGATCCTGGTCGATCCAGACCTTCATGTGTGCTCGCTTGCTCCTCGTGAAATGACGGCGGGACGAAACCGCGATCCCGGCGCCGCACAAGTCGGCGGCGCAAGGTCACTTTACAGGTCGAGGGGGTCAACGGTGGAACCGGGTCGTGGTCCGTCGTTCGGCCGACGTGTGACGGGAGTCGGAGTCCCTCGGGACCTCGCCACGTCGGTCCCGTGGACCCCGGTGTAGTTTTTGCCCCGGAGGTGCCGATGCAGGCGGACGACGCGCAATCCGACGGAGCCGAGATCGAGTCGCTTCGTGCGGCCCTGGCGGTGCTCGAGGCCGAGGTCGCGGGTCTGCGTCGTCGTCTGATCGACGCTCCGCGACGCACCCGCCAACTCGAGGAGCGCTTGCTCGAGACCAAGGGTCTGCTCTCCCAAGAGGTCGAGAAGAACGAGAAGTTGAGCCACGCTCTGCGTGGGGCCCGCGAGAACATCGCCTCCCTGCGCGACGAGGTCGACAAGTTGTCGCAACCGCCCTCGGCGTACGGCGTGGTGGTGGGCAAGAACGACGACGGGACCGTGGACGTGCTCACCAGCGGGCGCAAGATGCGGGTGAACCTGCATCCCGACATCGACATCGACACCCTGGCCCGCGGTGCCGAGGTGGTGCTGAACGAGAGCTTCAACGTCGTCACCGCACGATCCGCCGAGGGGGCCGGCGACGTGGTCTCCATCAAGGAGGTGCTCGAGGACGGCGTGCGCGCCATCGTCGTCGGACGCACCGACGAGGAGATCGTCTGCGAACTGGCCGACGCTTTGCGCGGCGTGCACCTGCGTTCCGGCGACACGGTGCGCCTCGACCCGCGGTCCCATCTGTTGCTCGAGAAGCTTCCGCGACCCGAGGTGGAGGACCTCCTCTTGGAGGAGGTCCCCGACATCAGTTACCTCGACATCGGGGGACTCGACAGTCAGATCGAACAGATCGCCGACGCCGTGGAGTTGCCGTTCCTGTATCAGGACCTCTTCGCCGAACACGCGCTGCCGGCTCCCAAGGGCATCCTGCTGTACGGACCCCCGGGATGCGGAAAGACGCTCATCGCCAAGGCGGTGGCCAACAGTTTGGCCAAGAAGGTGGCCTCCAAGACCGGGGACGAAAAGGGACGCAGTTACTTCATCAACATCAAGGGCCCCGAACTGTTGAACAAGTACGTCGGCGAGACCGAACGTCAGATCCGCCTGGTGTTCCAACGGGCCCGTGAGAAGAGCGAGGAGGGCTGGCCCGTCATCGTCTTCTTCGACGAGATGGACTCCATGTTCCGCACCCGCGGAACCGGCATCTCCTCCGACATGGAGTCGACGATCGTCCCGCAGCTCCTGGCCGAGATCGACGGTGTGGAGGGTCTGCGCAACGTCATCGTCATCGGAGCGACCAACCGCGAGGATCTCATCGATCCGGCCATCCTGCGTCCCGGTCGCCTCGACGTGAAGATCAAGATCGAACGCCCCACCGAGGCGGCGGCCCGGCAGATCTTCGCCCGCTATCTCACGGTGGACATCCCCTTGGCCGACGACGAAGTCACCCGTGCCGGATCACCCGAAGCGGCGGTGGACAAGATGATCGACGCCACCGCCGAGATGATGTACCGCACCGACGAGGAGAATCGGTTCCTCGAGGTGACCTACGCGAACGGCGACAAGGAGGTCCTCTATTACCGGGACTTCTCGTCGGGTGCCATGATCGAGAACATCGTGCGACGGGCCAAGAAGTTGGCGATCAAGCGCGTGATCGCCGGCGGCGATCGGGGGATCCGGACCCAGGACCTCCTGGACTCGATCCGCCAGGAATTCCGCGAGCACGAGGATCTTCCGAACACGACCAATCCCGACGACTGGGCGAAGATCTCGGGCAAGAAGGGCGAGCGCATCGTCTTCATCCGCACGCTCGTGAACGAGGGTCGATCGACCGCCGGTGTCGCCGGTGGTCGGGCCATCGAGCGCAGCGCCACCGGTCAGTACCTCTGACGGTCGGCGCCATGGCGATCCCCAAGGTCTGCGGCATCGAAACCGAGTACGGGATCCTCGTTCGCGGGGGAGAGTCGAATCCGGTGGCCGCCTCCTCGGTGCTGATCAACGCCTACGTGAACGACCGGTCGAGACGCATCGATTGGGATTTCGAGGATGAGTCGCCCGGAACCGACGCCCGGGGGTTCTCCTACGAGGACGCTCTGGCGCCCGAGGTGGAGCCGCATCTGGTGAACGCGGTGCTGACGAACGGCGCCCGCTACTACGTGGATCACGCCCATCCGGAGATCTCCACCCCGGAGTGTTCGGACGCGTTGCAGGCGCTGCTCTACGACCGCTCGGCCGAGGAGATCGTGAGGGCCTCGATGGCGCTGGCCGCCCCTCTGCTTCCCGAGGGGTCCGAGTTGTTGCTCCACAAGAACAACAGCGACGGGAAGGGCAACAGCTACGGCTGTCACGAGAACTTCCTCGTGGCCCGCGAAACACCCTTCGGGAGGTTGGTCGCCGAGATCACGCCGCATTTCGTGACGCGACAGATCTACTGCGGTGCCGGAAAGGTGGGATGCGAGGCCCCGGGGCGTTCGTCGGGCGAGGTTCCCTTCCAGATCAGTCAGCGCGCCGATTTCTTCGAGGAGGAGGTGGGCCTCGAGACGACCCTCAAACGTCCGATCGTGAACACGAGGGACGAACCCCATTGCGATCCGCAGAAGTACCGCCGTCTGCACGTGATCGTGGGTGACGCGAACATGTCGGAAGGTGCGACGCTGCTGAAGTTGGGCACGACCAGTCTGGTGTTGTGCATGATCGAGGATTCGTGGATCGGTTCCGATCTGGCGCTGGCCCATCCGGTGCCGGCGATCCGTCAGGTCAGCCACGATCCCACCCTCACCCGGACCCTGCTCCTGCAGTCGGGCGAACGGATGACCGCGCTCGACATCCAGTGGCGACTCTTCGAGCGGGCCTCGCGTTACGCCGATGAGCGCGGCCTCGACGCGGTGGGTGAGGACGTCGGTCGTCTGGTGCTGGCCCTGTGGGAGGAGGTGCTCACCGGGTTGTCGGGCGACCGAAACAGCGTGGCCGACGTCGTCGACTGGGTGGCCAAGGAGCGTCTGCTCGACGCCTACTCGCGACGTCACGACGTCCCCGCGGGTGACGCGCGGTTGCGGGCCATCGACCTGCAGTACCACGACATGCGTCCGGGCCGCGGTCTGTCGGGTCGGGTCGGTTTGCGCACGTTCGTCACCCCCGAGCAGGTGGCCCACGGGGTGGATCACGCCCCACTCACCACGCGGGCGTACTTCCGCGGGGAATGCCTGCGCCGCTGGCCCGACGACATCGTGGCGGCGAACTGGGACAGCATGGTCTTCGACGTGGGTCGGGACCCGTTGCGGCGCATCCCGATGATGGAACCCCTCCGTGGCACCATGGCCCACGTGGGTGATCTGCTCGACGCCAGCACATCGATAGCGGACCTGGTCGAACGTCTCGGGGCCTGAGGGCGACGTTCGGCCCGGGTTGGTGGCAGGATTGAGACGAGGAGTGATCATGGCCGAACGAGTGCACAAGCAGAAGCAGACGTCCGACCGCGCGGCCGAGGTGGCCGAGGAGTCCGGAGCCAGCACGGAGCAGGGCGACAAACTGCGCGCCGAGCTCGACGACCTTCTCGACGAGATCGACGACGTCCTCGAAGCCAACGCCGAGGACTTCGTGAAGTCGTACATCCAAAAGGGTGGTGAGTGAGTGGTCCCGATGTTCGCCTCGGGTGACGATCCGGGCAGCAGCTTCGTCTCGCTGCTTCGGCGGGTGGGTCTCGAGCCGTTCGGTTCGCCCTCGACCGGCTCCGACTCGGGTTCCGTCGGCGGGAGGATCTCGGCCCCGCACGGAACGACCGTGCTGGCGTTGCGTTTCGACGACGGAGTGGTGATGGCGGGCGACCGTCGCGCCACCGTCGGCAACCGCATCGCGAACCGCGAGATGGAGAAGGTGGTCCCCGCCGACCGCCACAGCGGTGTGGCCATCGCCGGAACCGCCGGTCCGGCCATGGACATGATCAAGGTCTTCCAGCTCCAGCTCGAACACTTCGAGAAGCTCGACGGACGCCCGATCAGTCTGGAAGGTAAGGCGAATCAGCTCTCGCAAATGGTGCGCGCGAATCTTCCCGCCGCCATGCAGGGTCTCGGGGTGTCGCCGATCTTCGCGGGGTACGACCTGTTGCGTCGCACCGGCCGTCTGTGGGACTTCGACGTCACCGGCGGGCGGTACGAGGAGCGCGACTTCGTGGCCATCGGGTCGGGTGGCGGTCCGGCCTCCACCGTGCTGAAGGTGGGTTACCGACCGGGAATGTCGGCCGACGAGGCGATCACGCTCGCGTGTCGGGCCCTGCACGAGGCGGCCGACGTGGACGCCGCCACCGGCGGAGCCGATCCGTTGCGCGGCATCTACCCGGTGGTGGCCACCATCACCGCCGAGGGTTGGACGCGGCGCGACGACGACGATCTGGCACCTCGCTTCGCGGCCTTCCTGGCCGAACAGCGCGCGGTGCTCGGCGGAGGTGCCTCGTGAGTCAGCCTTTCTACGTCTCGCCCGAGCAGGTGATGAAGGATCGGGCGGATTACGCCCGCAAGGGCATCGCCCGCGGACGCGCACTGGTGGCGGTGCAGTACGCCGACGGCATCGTGTTGGTGGCCGAGAACACCTCCAACACCCTGCGCAAGATCAGCGAGATCTACGACCGCATCGGATTCGCCGGCGTGGGCAAGTACAACGAGTTCGACCAACTCCGTCGATTCGGCGTGCGCAACGCCGACGTGAAGGGCTACCAGTACTCGCGCGACGACGTGGAGGCCCGCAGTCTGGCCAACGAGTACGCCCAGATCCTGGGCCAGACGTTCACCCACGAGATGAAGCCGCTCGAGGTGGAGATCCTCGTCGCCGAGGTCGGATTCACCCAGGACTCCGACCAGTTGTTCCACATCATGTACGACGGAACCCTGGTGGACGAACAGGGGATGAGCGTTCTGGGTGGCGACGCCGAGGCCATCGCCGAGCGTCTCTCGGAGACCTGGCGCAAGCAGGACGATCTCCGCGCGGCGGTCAAGGGGTGCGTGGCCGCGTTGTCGGGGCCCGATCGCACTCTCGGTGCGGTCGACACCGAAGTGGCGGTGTTGTCGCGCTCGAACGGCCGTCGTTGTTTCCGTCGTCTCGACGACGCCGAGGTGCTTCAACTCCTCGCGTGACGTCGGGATCAACGGTGGCACACCGGCCCGACCGATCGACGAACGCGCGGCGGCACTAGGTTTCCCCCATGGATCGGCGCATTTACGGCCTCGAGAACGAGTACGGCGTCACCTGCACGTTGAAAGGTCAGCGGCGGTTGAGTCCCGACGAGGTGGCGCGTTACCTGTTCCGCAAGGTCGTCACCTGGGGGCGCAGCTCCAACGTCTTCCTCGAGAACGGCGCGCGGCTCTATCTCGACGTCGGTTCCCATCCCGAATACGCGACGCCCGAGTGCGACTCCATCTATGACGCCGTGGTCCACGACAAGGCGGGGGAGCGGATCCTGGAGTCCCTGCTGGTGTCGGCCGAGGAGCGCCTGCGCGAGGAGGGGATCCGGGGAACGGTGTACCTCTTCAAGAACAACACCGATTCGGCCGGCAACAGTTACGGCTGTCATGAGAACTACCTCACCGCCCGGGGGGACGACGCCGAGGCCCACGCGTCGGTGTTGATCCCGTTCCTCGTGTCGCGTCAGATATTCACCGGTGCGGGCAAGATCGTCCAGACGGCCCGGGGCCCCGTGTACTCGATCATGCAGCGCGCCGACCACATCTGGGAGACCATGTCGTCGGCGACGACCAGGAGTCGCCCGATCATCAACACCCGCGACGAACCGCACGCCGACGCCGAGCGCTACCGACGGCTGCACGTGATCGTCGGTGACTCCAACATGAGCGAGTACTCCACCTTCGTGAAGCTGGGTTCCACCGCCTGCATCCTGCGCATGTTGGAGGATCCCCACGTGGTGCTGCGGGACATGACGCTCGAGAATCCGATCCGGGCCATCCGCGACATCAGCCACGACACCAGTTGTCGACGCACCGTCAACCTGGCCAACGGACGCGAGGTGAGCGCCCTCGACATCCAGCGCGAGTACCTCGATCGGGCGCTCGCCTACTCCGAGAGCAAGGGATTCCCGCCCATGGAGCAGCGGGCCCTCGAGATGTGGGAACACTGCATCACCACCATCGAGAACGACCCGTTCAAGCTCGACCGGGAGGTGGACTGGGTGATCAAGCACCGTCTGCTCGATTCCTACTGTCGACGTCACGGCATCGACATGGGCGATCCGAGGGCCCAGTTGGTCGATCTGCAGTATCACGACCTGGTGACCGATCGCGGTCTGTTCAACAAACTGCAGACCCACGGGTTGGTGGAGACGGTCTGCAACGGGAACGACATTCTCACGGCGATGGACACCCCGCCCCAGACGACGCGGGCCCGTTTGCGTGGGGAGTTCATACGGGCGGCCAAGGAGCGCAAGCGCGACTACACGGTCGACTGGGTGCACCTGAAGCTGAACGATCAGGCTCAACGCACGGTTCTGTGCAAGGACCCCTTCAAGAGCCGCGACGAGCGGGTCGAACGGTTGATCGCCTCGCTCTGAGGCTCCAGGCGGTACCGTGACACCGTCATGGAACGCGAGCACGACGACGATGTCACCGGATCGGGCGGATCCGACGGATTCGGCGCGGTCACGGTCGACGAGGCCGAAACGGGTGAGTCGCCCCGCGTCGATCCCCTCGAGCGTCGTCGGCAACAGGTCCGTGCGGTCTGGGAGTGGGTGGCGGTTGTGGCCGTGGCGATCGTGGCCGCCTTGCTCATCCGGGTTTTCCTGTTCCAGCAGTACTACATCGACGGCCCGAGCATGCAGACGACCCTCATGCCCGAGGATCGGGTTCTGGTCAACAAGCTCTCCTACAAACTGCACGACGTGAATCGCGGCGACGTGATCGTGTTCGACCGTCTGACCAATCAAGTGGACCACGACGATCTGATCAAGCGGGTCATCGGACTTCCCGGCGAGGTGGTGGAGGTCCGCTCCTGCGAGGTGTTCGTCGACGGAAGGCGTCTGGTCGAGCCGTACCTCGAGACGGAGCAGATGGCGGCCGTCGAACCGTCGGCCCGTTGCGGGAACCACACCGACATCGCGCCGCAGACGATCCCCGACGAGATGGTCTTCGTCATGGGGGACAATCGCGTGCAGAGTTTCGACAGTCGCGACTTCGGGCCGATCGAGATCGACAAGATCCGCGGGCGGGCCTTCGTCGTGATCTGGCCGGCCAGCGCGTGGGCTTGGCTCTGATCCGTCAGGGGCCGGTGCCGATCTGGGCCGAATAGGCCTCCATCATGCGGTCGGTGTGATCGCTGAAGACGCCGTCGAGTCCCATGCGGAAGGCGTCGTGCAACACGTGTTCCTGCTGCATGTCCCATCCGAGGGCGAATCTGTCGAAACGGTGGAACAAGGTGACCAACCCTCCGTTCCAATCGGAGTGGTGCATGTTGACGCAGTCGATTCCGGCGTCGGCCAGTTGAGCGGCGCGTCGCTCCGGGCCGTCCTTCATGCGCGCTAGACGGGTGGAGTCCACGAGTCGTGCGGTGGTCGATGATCGCCACCCCGCCACCACCCGCCAGTCGTGGTGACACAGCCACAGTCTCGACTCGATCTCGGGTCGTGCCTCGCGAACGGCGTCGAGGACGGCACCGATGGCCTCGGGGTCCTTCACGTCGAGGGACAGGTCGAAGGATCCGGGACAGGCGCGCAACATTTCGGCGAGGCTCGGAACGTGTTCCGGCAAAGCGTCGCGGCCGACCGTGGAGACGGGAACCCGCCGTCCGCGCCGTTTGACCACCCCGTCGTGGTCGAGAACCGCCACGCCGTCGGCGGTGATCCAGGCGTCGCTCTCCAGTCCGGTCGCGCCGAGGCGCAGGGCGAGTTGGAAGGCCTCGATGGTGTTCTCCGGCGCATGGGCCCGGGCTCCCCGATGAGCGAAGGCCACCGGGGGATCGAGCAGGGAGGGGAGGCGCTGTTGCTGCACGGAGCCATTGTGACATTTCGTCCGGTCGAGGCGGGCGGTCGCGTCGCACGGACGAAGCCTCGCCGGCGGAGCCCGATACCTAGACTCGGACCGTGTTCAACCTGTCCGGTAGCGAGATCGTGGTGATCGTGTTGCTGGCCCTCATCGTGCTCGGCCCCGAGAAACTGCCCGAAGCCATCAGGCGGTTCGGTCGGGTGTACGGCGAGTTGAAGCGGATGAGCACCGGCTTCCAGAGCGAGTTCCGCAACGCCTTCGACGAACCGATGCGCGAATTCCGCGAGACGGCCCAGTTGACCAAGGACGCGGTGATGCGACCCGTGAACGAGGTGCGCGACACCTTCAAGGAAGTGGGGGCCGAGGCGGGACGAACCTTCGACGAGGCGGCGAAGTCCGATCCGACGTCGCCGTCGACCTCCGAGACGAACCAGCCGACGAACCAGCCGACACCGTCCGAACCCGACGCCGGGGGAGAGTCGTCATGAAGTTGCGGCTTCCGTGGAAGACCCGCGTCGCCGCCGCCGACGACGCGATGACGCTGACCGAGCATCTCGCCGAACTTCGTAGCCGGTTGATCCGCTCGGCCCTGGCCGTGGTGGCCGGCATGATGGTGGTGTTGGCCTTTTACGAGCCGGTGCTCGACTTCCTGCGTCAGCCGTACGACAACCTCTGTCAGCGCCGACCCGACCTGGTGACGAACTGCGACTTCTTCACCCTCGGCCCCCTCGAGGGTTTCAACGCCCGCCTGCGCATCTCCCTGTACGGCGGACTCATTCTGGCTCTGCCGGTGGTCTTGTGGCAGATCTGGCGCTTCGTGGTGCCGGCACTCCACGCCAAGGAGAAGAAGTACGCCATCCCGTTCGTCCTGTCGTCGGTCGTGTTGTTCGCCGTCGGCGGGTTCTTCGCCTATTTCACCCTCGACAAGGGTCTCGAATGGCTCATCTCGTGGTCCGGCAACGACGTGCAACAGGCCTTCCAGATCAGCAAGTACGTCAGCTTCGTGGGCCTGATGATGGCGGCTTTCGGCGTCGGCTTCGAGTTCCCCGTGTTGCTCGTCTTCTTGCAGTTGGTGGGCGTCTTGCGACCACGTCAGTTGGTGGAGGGTTGGCGGGTGGCGATCATGTTGATCGTGGTCTTGGCGGCCGTCATCACACCGTCGGGCGACCCCATCACGTTGGCGTTGCTGTCGGTGCCGTTGGCCGTCTTTTACTTCCTGGCCATCCTCATCGGATATCTCGCCACCCGTGGCCGCGTGACACCCGAATGATCGCGCGCACGGCGAACCAACGGGCAGACTGATCCGGTGAGACCCGACCGGCTCGAGCTGATCGCGCATCATGGTTTCCCGCTCGATCGATTCCAGGTCGAGGCCATGGACGTGCTCGACGCGGGGGAATCCGCCGTGGTGGCGGCCCCGACAGGAAGTGGAAAGACCGTGGTTGCCGAGTACGGGATCGCGGCGGCGCTGGCCGACGGTCGTCGGGCGTTCTACACCGCCCCGATCAAGGCCCTGTCCAATCAGAAGTACAACGATCTGGTGACGTTGTACGGGCGCGACCGGGTCGGATTGCTCACCGGGGACAACGCCGTCAACGCCGACGCTCCGGTGGTGGTGATGACCACCGAGGTCCTGCGCAACATGATCTACGCGCGTTCCCGGGCCCTCGACGAGCTGGCCTGCGTGGTACTGGACGAGGTGCACTTCATACAGGACACCTATCGGGGTCCGGTGTGGGAGGAGGTCATCATCCACCTCCCGCGACACATCCAACTGGTGTGTCTGTCGGCCACGGTGAGCAACGCCAACGAGGTGGCCGACTGGATCACCACGGTGCGCGGTCCGACCCGCTACATCGTCGAGGAGAAGCGTCCCGTCGAGTTGGAGAACCTCTTCATGGTCGGCGACAAGTCGACCGAGCGCGAGCACCTGTTTCCGACGTTGGTGGCCGGACGTCCCAACCCCGAAGCCGGACGGTTGGAGGACCAGTCCCGACAGGTTCGGGGTCGTGGAGCCACCAAGGGACGCCCGCGACGCATGCTGTTCACCCCGGCGCGGATCGACGTGGTGGAGCGACTCCGCGAGGAGGGTCTGCTTCCGGCGATCTACTTCATCTTCAGTCGAAACGCCTGCGACGAGGCGGCGGCATCGTGTCTGAAACAGGGACTCCGGCTCACGACCCCCGACGAGAAGGCCCGCATCGGTGGGATCGTGCGCGAGAGGCTGGGTGACCTCGACGACGACGACCTCGACGTGCTCGGGTACCCGCAGTTCGTCGCGCAACTGGAGGCCGGCATCGCCGCGCACCACGCGGGGATGGTTCCCCCGTTCAAGGAGACCGTCGAGGCCTGTTTCGTGCAGGGTCTGGTGAAGGTGGTGTTCGCCACCGAGACCCTGGCCGTCGGCATCAACATGCCCGCTCGCTCGGTGGTAATCGAGAGGCTGTCGAAGTTCACGGGTGAGCATCACGAGTTCCTCACCCCGGGCGAGTTCACCCAGCTGACCGGGCGAGCCGGTCGTCGGGGCCTGGACGAACGGGGTCACGCGGTGGTGCTGTGGAATCCCTTCGTTCATTTCGACCAGGTGGCGAATCTGGCCAGCAGTCGGTCGTTCCGGCTCACGTCGAGCTTCCGGCCCACCTACAACATGGCGGTCAACCTGGTTCGCTCGTATTCCAGCGAGGAGGCCCGCCATCTCCTGAACCTGTCCTTCGCGCAGTATCAGGCCGATCGCGACGTGGTGCGCATCGAGGCGCGCCTCGATCGCCGGGCGGCGCAACTGCAGGAACTCCGTGAGGCGGCCGAGAGTCCCTTCGGCGACATCCACGAATACCGCGCGCGCCTCGAGGGAACCATCGGGGCGCGCAACGAGAGCTCCATCGAATGGCGACTGTCGACGATCCGTCCGGGGGACGTGATCCACGTCTCGAAGGGGAAGGTGGTGGGTCGTGCGGCCGTGTTGTCCTCGGCCAATCGAACCGGAGGGGTGAAGCTGACCGTCGTCACCACGAGACGGGCCACGTTGACCCTGTCGGCTCGCGACTTCGCTGAGCCCCCCACGGTCCTCGGAACGGTCGACCTCCCGCTTCCCTACGCTCCGGGCCGCGCCGAGTTCCAACGGCAGGTGGCCGAGCGCCTCAAGGAAGCCCGCACCGCCGACGCGACGTGGACGTCCCCGGCCGACACCGGTGTGGCGAGGCATCCGGTCGAGGACGATCCGAACCTGCGCGACCGACTGAAGGCCGCGGCGCAGGCCGATCGGGTGGCGCGCGAGGTCGACCAGTTGCGCGATCAGGCGCGCGGCAAGGGCAACTCGGTGGCGCGCAAGTTCGAGAAGGTGTTGCGCATTCTCGACGAGTGGGAATACGTCGACGGTTGGTCGCTGACGGAGAAGGGTGAGTCGTTGGCCCGGACCTTTCACGAGTCGGATCTGCTCATCGCCGAGTGTCTGTCGCGTGGTTATCTCGACGGGCTCGATCCGGCGTCGACGGCGGCGTTGGCCTCGGTGTTCGTCTACGAGCACCGCTCGAGCGAGCCGCCCCCGGCTCCGTGGTTCCCCTCGCAGGAGGTGCGCAAGAAATGGCGACGCATCCTGTCCACCAGCACCGAGTTGTCGGGTGTCGAGCAGTCGGCCTCGTTGAACCCGCATCGCACCCCCGACCCCACCTACATCGCGATCGCCCACGCGTGGGCCGCCGGCGAGGGTTTCGCCGAGGTCGTGGAGGCCGAGGAGTTGTCGGGCGGTGATTTCGTGCGGACCATGAAGCAGTTGATCGATCTGTTGCGACAGGTCGCCATCATCTCGGCGGTGCCCGAGACGCGCCGGGCGGCCGAGGCCGGGGCGGATCTGTTGTTGCGGGGCGTGGTGGCGGCCTCGTCGGCGCTGCCCACGGTGGGGCCGTGACGATCGGCAAAGGAGCCGAGTGGGGTTCGGCGGGCACGGTGCCCGCGGGCCTCGTCGCGCGCCGCCACGATCATCTCCTGGCCGACGATCTGGCCCATGGTCGCGACGGTTGTGCGATCGAGGGAAGCATGGCCACCACCATCGGTTGCACCCGCGCGCCGATCGAGGGCCACGACGGACGGCGATTGCCCGTCGACCTGATGGATGTGGTGGCGACGCGTCGCGACGTCGTGCGCGAGACGGTGGCGGTGTCGCACGTGGTCGTCCGTCGTCCGTGGTGGCGCGGCGGCGGTCTTGGGGGTGAGGTGCACTTCGTCATGAACGCGCAGTTCCTCGACGGCCGCGACCTGGTTCCGCGGGGGCATCCCAACGACGGGCGGGTGGAGGTGTTGACGGTCGGGGCGTCCATGGGAGCGCGCCAGCGTGTGTTAGCGTGGAGACGGGCGCGCAGCGGTGGGCACCTGCCCCATCCGCATCTGAGCGTGCGATCCACCAAGGACGTCGTCGTCGAGGGGCGCGGCGTGGTGCTGGTCGTCGACGGCGTGCGCACGGGTCGGTTCGACTCGGTGTCGGTTCGGGTGCGCCCCGACGCCGGTGCCGTGTGGATCTGATCGACTCTCATCCGCGGGATCGCACGTTCGTCGCCTCCTCCCGACCGTCGGGTACGGTTGCGCTCATGTCCGACGCCGCCCGGTCCGCGCTCATCGACGACATCGCGTCGATGGCCGACCGTCTGATCGACGTGAGTCGGTCGATCCACGCGCGCCCCGAGCTCAACTTCGAGGAACACTTCGCGCACGACCTGTTGTGTGACACGTTGGAGTCGGCCGGTCTACCCGTGACCCGGCACGCCCACGGCGTGGGCACGGCCTTCGAGGCCACGGCCGGTGACTCGGGTCCCGAGATTCTGATCCTCCTGGAGTACGACGCACTTCCCGGAATCGGTCACGGGTGCGGACACAACATCATCGCGGCGGCCGGACTCGGTGCCGGATTGGCCACCGCGAAGTTGGCCCGAGCCCTGGGTGGGCGGGTGCGCGTTCTCGGCACTCCGGCGGAGGAGGGCGGCGGCGGCAAGATCTACATGGCCCGCAACGGTGCGTTCGCCACCGGTGACGCGGCGATGATGGTTCACCCGGCCGACGCCGATCTGGTGCGCATGCATTCCATCGCGATCCACACCGTGGACGTCGAGTATCAGGGCCGGGCGGCGCACGCCGCGGCGGCGCCGTGGGAGGGACGCAACGCGCTCGACGCCGCCGTTCTCGGCTACATGAACGTGGCCGCGCTCCGCCAGCACATCCGTCCGACCGAGCGCGTGCACGGGATCATCACCGAGGGCGGGGAGAAACCCAACGTGGTGCCCCGGCGCGCCGCGGCGAACTGGTACGTCCGCTCCGACACCATCGAAACGTTGCAACCCTTGAAGCGTCGGGTGATCGACTGTCTCGAGGGGGCCACCTCGGCCTGCGGTTGCACCATGACGACCACGTGGGACGACGTCGCCTACGCCGACGTGCGCGACAACCGATCCATGGTGGGTTCGTTCGTGAGGAACATGTCGTCGATCGGTCGCCGGGTCGTCGACCCCGACGCGGTGGGCCGAAGGGTGACGGGCTCCACCGACATGGGCAACGTCAGTTACCTCCTGCCGTCCATTCATCCGATGGTGAAGGCCGCTCCCGACGGCACGGCGATCCACACCGAGGACTTCGCCCGCCATGCCGGCTCGGAATCCGGGGACGCGGCCGTGATCGCCGGGGCCACGGCCATGGCCCTCACCGTGCTCGATCTGTGGACCGACCCGGAGCTGTTGGCCGAGGTCAAGAGGGAATTCGCGGGGGTGTCCTCGTCGGTCGACGTGCTCGGGATCACCCGCTCGGCCGACTGAGCATTCCCTCTCCGTCGGGCGTCCACCCACTAGCGTGACCTCTCGTGACGGTCTACGCCCCCGAGGAGTTCACCCCTGCGGAGTCCGACATCCTGCGGCGTTACTTCACCAACCTCGACGGTCCGGTGTTCGCCTTGGTGAACCTGCCCGAGGTGGTCAAAGGCGCGTTGTTCGCCCGTTACAGCCGCAGCTCCAAGAGTCTGCGTCGACTCTTCCTCGACGAGTTCGTGGGTGATCTCGACATCGCCGGCGATCAGGGCGTCGATGCCACCATCGGGCTCGAGCGGGCCGAGGAACTGTACGAGAAGGTGTTCTTCGAGTACGGCGACGACTCGGTGGCCCAGCTGGGTGGAGTGCACTTGGCGTGCGAGCAGGCCTCGAACGTGCTGACCAAGATCCTCGAGTGGGGACGGCTGGCGAGCTACCTGGAACAGAGCACGCGCTACATCGCCTACGACTCCCGGATCGCCGGTCGCTACCGCTTCTTCCGTGATCTCGACGTCCTCAACTCCCGCTTCGGCACCCGGTACGTGGGGGACATGGATCGCATGTTCGACTCGTACTCGATCCTCATGGAGAAGGTCACCGAGCACGTGCGGTCGACGGTGGCCCGCGACCCGTCCGACAGCGACTTCGTGTTCCGTCAGGCCACCCGCGCCAAGGCGCTCGACGCGGTGCGCGGTGTGCTGCCGGCGGCCTCGCTGTCGAACGTCGGCATCTACGGGAGTGGTCAGTCGTTCGAGGGCATGCTCATCCGCATGCGGTCGCACCCGTTGCCCGAGGCGCGTCACTACGCGGCGCTCATGCTCGAGGAGTTGCGCAAGGTCATTCCCAGTTTCCTGCGGCGAGTCGACATCGCCGACCGTGGCGGACGTTGGAGTGATTACCTCGAGAGCACCCGTGAGAACACCTCCGAACTGGTGCAGGGTCTCTTCGCCGAGACCCCGGTCGATCACGCGCCTCCGGTGGTCCTCACCGATTTCGATCCCGAGGGTGAGGACAAGCTGATCGCGGCGATCTGCTACTCGCACACCAGCCTGCCCGAGACCCAGATCATGCAACGGGTGCGTCGCATGGGCCACGCCGAGAAGGTGGCGATCCTGCGCGCGTACATCGGTGATCGCGAGAACCGCCGTCACCGACCGGGTCGGGCCTTCGAGCGCACCGACTACCGATTCGACGTGCTGTCGGACTACGGGGCCTTCCGCGACCTGCAACGGCACCGGCTCCTCACGATCGAGTGGCAACCACTCACGCCCAACCACGGGTACACGCGCCCCGATCTGGTGGACGAGGCCGGGGTGGCCGACGTTTTCGACGAGGTCATGACCCGCTCGGCCGGGCTCTACGACGCGTTGAAGCCGGACTTCCCGCAACAGGCCGCCTACGCCGTGTCGATGGCCTACCGCGTGCGGTACGTGATGCAGTTCAACGCCCGCGAAGCCATGCACATGCTGGAGTTGCGCTCGTCGCCGCAGGGACATCCGGCGTATCGACGGGTGGCGCTCGAGATGCACCGTCTCATCGGCGAGCAGGCCGGCCACAAGGCGGTCGCCGAGGCGATGACGCATCTGACGGTGGAGGCCCCGGAACTGGAACGGCTGGCCGCCGAGCGTCGCGCGGAGGCCCGACGCTCGGGTAAGTGACCATCGGGATCGCGCGGTCGCCGGAGTCGGACGCCGCGTCGCCGGGTTCGGGGACCACTCGATCGGATCGGTGACGGCTGTCACGGGGGTATCCCTGAGGCCCCCGATGTTCTGTGTCTATTATCCGCGCGCAAGTCCTCGTGTTTCGAGGGTGCACGAAACGATGGGAAGGTCATGGCAGCAGACGACGACGAGATTCTGGATCCCGATGAGATCGACTCGGACGCCTTTCTCGAGGAGGGAGAGGACGCCGACGAGGATCCCGAAGATCTGCTCGACGACGAGGAACTCGACGGTGAATTGGGCCTCGAGGACGGTGACGAGACCGTCGCGCTGATCGACGAGGACGCCGAGGGCGATGACGCCCCGGTGGTGGTGCCCAAGAAGAAGTCCAAGAAGGCCAAGAAGGACGCCGTCGCCGACGAGGAAGAGGATGACGAGGACGACGAGTTGGTGGGGGAGGACGACGTCGAGGCCGACCTCGGCGTGATCCTCGACGCCCGTATCAAGGGTCGCAGCGAGGACGACGAGGAGGAGGCCGAGGAGGAAGAGGAGGAGCTCCCCTCCGCCGCGGATCCGGAATCCAGCATCCAGCCGCGTCGCGCCGACGAGCGCATGTGCAACCAGTGCTTCCTGCTCGTGCGCAAGGGCGCTCCGGTGTGCCCGGTGGGCGACGACACCTGCCCGCTCTTCGGCTGACGTCGCCATGGCCGTCGAACCCCTGATCCGCCGGGCCCGACCCGCGGATCTGGGGATCCTGCGCGCCATCGACGCGGCGTCGCGCCCGTCGGTGGCCGATCAACGAGGCGGCGAAGCGTGGCTGGCCGAACACGGGCCCCTTGCTGAGTGGGCTGACGGCGACCTGGTGTCGCGAACCGTGGTGGGTGCGATCGACGAGGAGGTCGTCGGTTACGCGCTGTGGGAGATCGTCGACGATCCCCGGCGCGGTCGGATCGTCCGGGTGGAGCGGGTCCACGTGGTGCCCGAAGCCCGCGAACTCGGATTCGGGGATGCACTGTTGTCCGAGATCATCGAGCTCGGGCGAGGCGAGGGATGCGTGATCGTGGAGGCCGAGGCGTTGCCCGGTGACCGCGAGACCAAGAACCTCTACGAGCGCGCGGGGATCACGGCGCGCAACATCGTCGTGTCGAAGCGTCTCGTCGACTGAACGACGCGGACGCCGTCAGCGTCCGGTCCAGTTCGGCGGACGCTTCTCGATGAAGGCGGTGAGGCCCTCCTTGGTGTCCTGCGACGACATCACCTCGGCGAACAGTTTGTTGGTGAGGTTCTTCAGCGTGGAGTCGTCCTCGTAGGCCGCGGCCAGCACCACCTGACGGCTGGCGTACACCGCCAACGGAGCGTTGGCCGAGATCTGCGCGGCCAGACGACGGGCCTCGTCGAGAGCCTGTCCGGGCTCGACGAGGCGCGAGATGAGTCCGAGGTGATAGGCGCGCTCGGCCGGGATCGGCTCGCCGGTGAGGATGGCCTCCATCGCGGCGGCTTGGCCGATGGCACGGGGAAGACGGAAGAGTCCACCGGCGCCGGCGATCAGGTTGCGCTTCACCTCGGCCAGCCCGAACGACGAACGCGTGGTGGCGATCACGAGGTCCGCGGCCAACACGATCTCGCATCCTCCGGCGGTGGCCAGTCCGTCGACGGCGACGATGATGGGCTTGCGACGCTCGCGATAGACGAAGCCCGCGAATCCACCGCGCTTGGTGTTGAGGTCGGCCGCTTGTCCCGAGTTGATGGCCTTCAGGTCGGCGCCGGCGCAGAAGACCGGACGCTCCTGGCCCTCGGTGTTGGCGGTGAGGATGCCCACCCACACCGAGTCGTCGGCCTCGAGTCGATCGATGGCCTCCTCCACGCCGCGGGCCACGTCGCCGTTGATGGCGTTGCGGGCGTCGGGGCGGTTGAGGGTGATGAGGCCGATGCGGCCCTCGGTGGAGTACGTGACGATGTCGCTCATGACCGCGACCGTAGTGGTCGCGTCACGCGGGAGACCAACCGGTCAGTCGGCGTCGGGGGCGGTGTCCGACGTCGGCGTCTCGGTCGACTCGGTGGCCTCCACCGTGACGTCGGAAGCGGCTTCTGCCGGGACGTCGGCCGTTGCGGGGGTCGCGGTCGGCTCGTTGCCGGACACCGCGGGCGGTGACGGCGGCCGCGGCGGCAACTTCTTGGCCGGCCGAGTGGGACGCAAGGGCTTGGGGGCGTGTCCGGAGCCGGCCTCCACGCCGAACGCCGTGGCGATCTGGGGCAACAACGAGGCCAGTCGTTCGACCGTCTTGGTGAGTTCGGCGGGAACGGTGGCGGGCTTGGAAGTGATGCCCACCTGGGTGCGAACGGGTGTGAAGGCCACGGCTTCGAGAACGGCCACCCAACGGTCGGTGAGCGCGTCGGCGGTGAGGTTCGCCGTGGCGGCCTCGGCCAGTCGTCGTCCGAGGTCGACGGGGAAGATGGCCCCGGCCTTGGGCGGCTGACCGGCGAGCTTCAGCGCGCGCACGATGCGACCGACGCCGAGGTTGGCGTCGATGTCGGCGAGCCAGTTCTGGTACTCCTCCTCGGTGCGCGCCACGAGTCCGGCCTTCATCTCGACGATGAGGTCGCGACACGCCTCGGAACGTTCGATCACCGCGTCGTTGGCGGCGGCCACGATGCTGCGCAGATCGCGCAGGTCGAGCTGCGCCAGATCGCGCTTGGCGGCCTCGGCCCGGTCGAGCCAGTCGGCGACGCGCAAACGGGGCAGAAGATTCTCGGCCATCTGCAACACGCTCTGCTCGGGCATGGTGGGCTTGCCCTCGGCCGCCAGAGCGGCGTTGGCCTCCTTCAGACGCTGACGAACGGTCTGCATTCCCTGCAGGGCCAGTTCGGCGATCGGGCGCTGGTTCTCGGGGATCTCCGACAGCACGGCCTTGCGATGGGCGTTGTTCGCGCGCAGGCGCTTGGCCTTGGGGCGCTGGGGAAGTTCGGGCGGGGCCTCGAAGCGCGGACGGCGCGGTCCCCGCTCGCGGCGCTCACCGTCGCCGGGACGACCCTCGCCGCGGGGCGCGCGCTCACGACGGTCTCCGCGCTCACCGCGCTCACCACGATCCCGGCGATCTCCGCGATCGCCCCGATCCCGTCGCTCACCACGCTCACCGCGGTTCTTGCGGGCCAACTGTTGGGTGACCGGTTCGAAGGGCTTGTCCTGTCCGATGAGAGCGATGGTCTCGATCTTGGTCACCTTCACCCGCGCCTGGACCACGCCGATGATCGTCATGCCGTCGATGTCGGCCTCGGCCTCCACCTTGATGACGTCTCCGGTCTTGGAACCCGACGGCAGGATCGTTCCGTCGAGGACGCCCTTGGGTTCGCGGGCACCAGCGGCGCGCCAGGTCCAGGTTCCGTCGGGGCGCGAACTGGTCAACTCGATCTCGATGCGGCGGGGCATGGTTCCGCACACTATCGGGCTACCGTGGACCCGTGCCGATCTACGCCTTGGGGGACCGTGTCCCGACCATTCATCCGGACGCCTACGTGCATCCCGATGCCGTCATCATCGGCTCGGTGACCATCGGGGCCGGCAGCTCGGTGTGGCCGTGCGCCGTCCTTCGCGGCGACGACGGCGAGATCACCATCGGCGAGCGCACCAGCATCCAGGACGGGTGCGTGTTGCACACCACCTACGTCTTTCCGACCGTCGTCGGTGACGACTGCGTGATCGGACACATGGTTCACCTCGAGGGGTGCACCATCGAGAACGGGTCGCTCGTGGGCAACGGATCGATCGTCATGCACCGGGTCGTGGTGCGTGCCGGTGCGGTGGTCGGTGCCAACTCGGTGTTGCTCAACGGCACCGAGGTGCCGTCGGGGGCGTTGGCGGTCGGTTCGCCGGCCGTCATCAAGCCCGACAAGGCCCGACCGGCCGAGATCAAGATGGGATCGGATTCCTACGTGGCCCGCGCGCGCGTGTACCGCGAGAAGCTCCGTCGCCTCGACTGACGAACGCGCGGCATCGTCATGGCCCTCACGATTCGCGTCGCGACGACGTCGGCCGACGTGGAGTGGGCCTCCGATCTCCTGTGGGGACTGGGTGTGGTGGCGATCGAGGAGATCGTCGACGCCGAGGGCGGGGTGATCCTGCGCACGTCCATGGGTGAGGACGAAACCGTCGCGCGTCGCGCGCTCGCCGCCCTACCGGCGACTCTGGTGTGGTCCTTCGAGGTCGTCGACGACGAGTCGATCGATTCGTGGCGCGAGCACGTGCGGGCGTTCGAGGTGGGGGAGTCGTTGACGATCGTTCCGGCGTGGGACGTCGCCGTCGGGACCGACGTCGCCCGCATGGCGGTGACGATCGAGCCGGGTGCGACATTCGGAATGGGTGACCATCCGACCACCCGGGGATGTCTCCAACTGCTCGAGCGGATCGACGTCGTCGACCGCCGGGTGCTCGACGTCGGCTGTGGAAGCGGAATCCTGGGCGTGGTGGCGATCATGCGGGGCGCACGATCGGCGCACGGGATCGACATCAATCCGGCCAGCGTCGAGGTGTCCCGTCGCAACGCGATCGCGAACGGCGTCGACGACCGCTGGACCGTCTCGGACGAGTTTGCGTCGGGGGAGTTCGACGTGGTGTTCGCCAACATCCTGGCTCCGGTGTTGATCGAACTCGCCGACGAGATCGGACGTCGGGTGGCGGGGGAGGGGACCCTGATTCTCAGTGGCATCCTCGACGGTCGCTACGAACACGTCCTGGCCGAATACGCGGACTTCGTCGTGATCGATCGCGTCGTGATCGACGGCTGGGCCACCCTGCGACTGACCCGGGGCTAGGCGCCGGCCAGTACGTCGATCTCCTCGCGCGAGGGAAGCGACGGAACCGCCCCCTTGCGGGTGGCCGCCAAGGCTCCGGCGGCCGCCGCGCGTCGGGCGGCGGTGCCGATGTCGTCACCCCGGCTCAACGACGCCGCCAAGGCTCCGCAGGCCGCGTCTCCGGCGCCGGTGGTGTCGATCGCGCGCACGGCGAAGGGGGGAATCTCGATCTCCTCGGTGCGGGTGACGATGCGCATACCGCGCGCCCCGAGGGTGACGATCACCACCGAGACACCGCTGTCGAGCAGCGCGGTGGTCCCGCCCAGCAGGGCCAGCTCGTGCTGGTTGGGGGTGATCACGTCGGTGAGTTGCAGCAACGAGCGTGACAAGGTGGCCGCCGGGGCGGGGTTGAGGATCGTTCGCGCACCGCCGGCACGGCCGATCGCCATCGCCGCCTCCACGGAATCGAGGGGCACCTCCAATTGGCACAGCACCACCCGGGCCCGCGAGAGAACGTCACGGTGGGCGTCGACGACCGAGATACCGAGTCGGGCGTTGGCGCCGGGCACGACCACGATGGAGTTCTCGCCGGCGGAATCGACGGCGATGAGGGCCCGTCCGGTGGGCGCGTCGACGTCGGTGACGAAAGCCGCCACTCCCTCGGCGACCATCAGGCTGTGCAGCGTGTCCCCGGCGTGATCCGTGCCGAGACAGGTGACGAACGCGGTGTCGGCCCCGGCGCGGGCGGACGACACCGCCTGGTTGAGTCCCTTGCCGCCGGCGTGCTCGGCGTACTCCGAGCCCAGCACCGTCTCGCCCGGGCCCGGTAGGCGTTCGACGGTGGCCACCAGATCGAGGTTGCTGCTTCCCACCACCACCACGTCGTAGGAATGGGCGCCACCGGTCATGACGACATTGAACCCGTCGTTCGGGTGGACGGACAACTCCGCCGACTCACGGCGAGACCACGCGCAGGAGCGGGTCGATGTCGAGACGGTCGAGCGCGGGGAGGTAGACCCGGGCGGCGTCGTTGCGGAACTTGGCGCACAGGTCGGGTCGGAAGAAGCGGGCCCCCTCGCGCACGACGTAGTTGAGAACGAAGAAGGTGAACGCGGTGGGGAGGAAACGCACCTCCTCCTCGGACAGTGGGCTGACCGCGTGATACGCCTCGATGAACTCGACGAAGGACGGCTCGGTGAGCGTGTGGGGCGAGTACGTCCAGTGGGTGCGGTCCCCGGTGGCCGAGGACACCCGCGAGAGGAAATAGAAGTCGAGCATGCGGGACTCGACGCGGAACCAGTCGTAGTCCCAACGCGAGTGGAGCGTGAAGTTCCCCGAGGTCTCGTGTCGCACGGAGAAGTTGCCGAGGTTCCAGTCGACGAGGATCGGGATGCGTCGCCATGAGTCGTAGCGGATGTCCTCCAGTTCGAGGAGGAAGTCGTGGGTGCGTCGCCAGAGAAGGCCGATGTGTTCGGCGGAGAGTTCGAAGTTGCGGGGAGCGAAGGGACTGGAGAGCAGATCGAGCAGGTGGATGGCGTCGGCCTTGATCGAGTTCGACGTCGCGGGTATCGCCGGGGCGATGGCGGTGCACGCGGAATGGAACTCGGCCATCTCGCGGGCCAGACAACGGGTCTGGGCCGAGTCGAGTCGTGGCGGGAGGGAATCACCCCGGCGGGCCTCGCGATAGAAGGCCACCCACAACCTTTCGTCGTAGTAGGTGAACGGACGATCGCCGGTTCCGAGCACCGGCGCGAGGAATCCGTCGAAACGCGTGCCGCCCAACAGTCGGGTGCAACGGAACAACCGGTCGTGATCCTCGGCGAACAGAAAATACGAGCCGTAGTTCGACACCTTGGCGAAGACCCGTCGCGCGCCGTCCTCGTCGGGCTCGTTCAGATCGACCCGGTACACCGTGTTGGTGGAGACCATCGGGCTGGTGTCGTGGATCGCGACGATCTCGCGCGGATCCCCGTACCGATCCCAGGCCGCGTACACGGCGGAGCGATGGTCGTTGGCCATGCGTCAGTTTCGCACCATCGCGCGGTGCGAGCGCGTCACGGAGTCGCTCGTCAGGAGACGGCGCGGATGCCGATGGGTGCGATCAGTCGGTACCCGGCCTCGTGACGCTCGTCCTCGCTCTCGCCACCCCACAATCCGTACTCGTGGTTGGTGCGGGCGAACTCGCGACACGTTTCGCTCACCGCGCATGCGGCGCACACCGCGCGGGCGAGGGCCTCGCGGCGTTCGCGAGCCTGCGGACGCTCGGCGGTGGAGGGGAAGAACAGGTGCGTCATGCCGCGGCAGGCCCCCTTGTCCATCCACGCGTCGTCGGTTTGCTGACGAGTGATGACGATGTCCGCGATCGACACGAGTTCCCCCTTGAATACCCGAATCCGATGGGCCGAACGAATCGGCCCGGTCGCGTCCCCCGACACGACGAACGTACCCTAGGGCTAACTAACCGGGTAGTCAATTAGGTCCCCACCGCCGGTGGTCGAGGTGACGGGGGCCGTCGTCAGGTCAGGAAGTGGTCGAGTCCGACGCGGAAAGCCTCGATGTCGTCGGGGGTGGTGTCCCAAGCCGTCATCCAACGCACCTGACGGTGGTGGGCGTCCCAGTCATAGAAGAACGACCACTCGCGAAGGGCCTCGACGCGCTCCGCGGGAAGGTCGGGGGAGAAGGTGGGGAAGAGGCTGTTCACCGCGGGCTCGACACCTATCGCGAAGGCGGGGTGGGTCGCGGCGACGCCGTGCAGTCGACGGGCCATCTCGTTGGAGTGACGGGCGTTGGCGATCCAGAGGTCATCGTCCAGCAGAGCGGAGAACTGCGCCGAGATGTAGCGCACCTTCGACGGCAGCTGCGTGAACTGCTTGCGGGTGTATCCGGCGGTGCGCGCCAGAGCGGGATCGAGGAACACCACGGCCTCGCCGTACATCATCCCGTTCTTGGTGCCGCCGAAGGACACGATGTCGACGCCGGCGTCGACGGTGAACGACCGCAATGCGGCGCGCGTGCCGCCGAGGGCCGCGGTGGCGTTGGCGATTCGGGCGCCGTCGAGGTGCACCTTCATGCCCATCTCGTGGGCGGTCTCGCAGAGGGCCGCGATCTCCGCGGGGGAGTACAGGGTTCCCCATTCGGTGCTCTGGGTGATCGACAACACGCTCGGTTGAACGTGGTGCACGACGCCCAGGTTGTGACGCAGCGAGCGGACCTGTTCGGGCGTGAGCTTGCCGTCGCGGGCCGGCAGGTCGATCAACTTGGAACCCAGCAGTCGCTCGGGAGCGCCGGTCTCGTCGACGTTGATGTGGGCGCAGTCGGTGCACACCACGGCCCCCGCGGGGGAGAGCACCGTGCCCAGCGCGAGCACGTTGGCCCCGGTTCCGTTCCACACCATCAACGTGGTGACGTCGCGGTCGAAGAGCGCGCGGAAGTCGGCCTCGGCGTTGGCGGTCCACGGATCGTCGCCGTAGGCCACGGCGTGACCGTGGTTGCTGGCGGCCAGAGCCTCCATGACCGCCGGATGGACTCCGGCGTTGTTGTCGCTGGCGAAGCGGTGGACGGGAGCGGACGGAACGGCCATGCCCCGAGTCTGTCTCCACGTGTCGGGTATCGCATTCCCCGACCCGACCTCGTCGATGTGGCATCATTTCGTCATGACGAAAAAGAAGGGTGACACCGGGGAGCGGACGGTGGCGACCGCGGAGGCCCGGAAACCCCAGGTTCCGAACCGGTGTCGTTGGTGTCGACGGGTGCTGGCCGCCCGGGACGGTCGAGGACGGCCCCGGGTCTTTTGTTCGCAAGCCTGTCGTCAATGGGACTGGGTGTCACGTCAACGGGCCCGCGAACTGCAGATCAGCGAGAACGAACTCGTCGTGGCGCGTCGGGAGCTGGAGCGGCTGTACGACGACCTGTACGTGCTGACGTGCGCCGTCGAGGACACCGAGCGCGAGATGCGGGCCGGGCGACACACGGTGGCCAGCCTGCGCGAGGCGTTGGATTGGCTGTTGGACGCGGCGCGTCCGTTGCAGAACCGCACCGTCTCACCGAGCCCCGAATAGCCCATAATCTCCGTTATGACACATTGACCCGGGACGCGGACGAGGGTCCCCGGGTCGTGAATCCCCTGCTCGGCCCGCTCTTGGTCAGCGGACGGCGACCAGGTCGACCACGAAGACCAACGTCTCGTGGCCCTTGATGACCCCGCCGGCGCCACGGGCTCCGTATCCCAGGTGTGGCGGAATCGTCAGTCGACGGCGACCGCCGACCTTCATGCCCGCCACCCCTTGGTCCCAGCCGCCGATGACCTCGCCGGCACCGAGGCGGAAGTCGAAGGTCTCGTTGCGACTCCAGGACGAGTCGAACTCGCGTTGGGTGCTCCACGCCACGCCGACGTAGTGCATGACCGGTCGACAGCCCGCCGTGGCCTCGGTCCCCTCTCCCACCACCAGATCCTCGATGACGAGGTCGGCGGGCGGATCGCCGGCGGGGATGGTGATGCTGGGCTTGGTTCGGTCGTTCGCGTTGTTCTCGGACATGGTGTCACCCTAGGCGACGGTCCCGAGGTGGTCAGGCGTCGCCGTTCTTCCGGGGAGGAACGCACGAACCCTGGGCCACGGCCACCGGCTTGCTCTCGTCGTCGGTGAAGGCCACGACCTGACCGGTGATCAGCTTGCTACCGACACTCAGGATGCGACCGCGGGCGTGCAGACTGGTCCCCTTGGCGGGGCGCAGGAAACGGATCTGCATGTCGCTCGTGAGCATCATCATGTCGAGTCCGTACACCGAGAGACACGCGTAGAACAGGGCCGCGTCGCACGCCGCGAAGACGGTCGGGCCACTGATGATCTTGCCGGGCCGCAGTTGCTTGGGGCTCACGTCCATGGTGGTGAGCACCATGCCGTACTCCATCTCGCTGACCATGTCGGAGGTGAGGCCCAGCATGTCCCCTCCGAAGAGTTCGCGCAGCGTCGTGTTGAGTTCGGCGGCGGTAACGAGCGGAGCACGATCGGTCATGCGTCTACGGTAGTGAGCATGGAACTGTCGGACCGTGCCCGCGCCGTGCTCGAGGAGGCGCGTCTCGCCGGGAGCCACGACGTGGCGTGGCGCGACGGACGGGTGTTCTCGCTCGCCTATCACGCCGGACCGGAGGTGGAGGCGGTCGCCGAGCGGGCCCATGCGATGTATTCCTCGGCGAACGGTTTGAACTCCGACGCCTTCCCCAGCCTGAAGCGGTTCCAGACGGAGGTGGTCGCCACCGTCACGGGGTGGGTCGGCGGCGATTCCGAGGCGGCCGGTTTCATGACGAGCGGCGGCACCGAGAGCATCCTGATGGCGGTGAAGGCCGCCCGCGAGCGCGGACGTCGCGAACGCGGGGTCACCCGGCCCAACGCGGTGATGCCCACGTCGGCGCATGCGGCCTTCGAGAAAGCCTGTTACTACTTCGGCGTCGAGGTCCGACGGGTGCCCGTGCGCCCGGACTGGCGCGCCGACGTCGAGGCGATGGCGCGCGCCTGCGACGACGACACCGTGTTGCTCGTGGGCTCCGCACCGCAGTACCCGCAGGGTGTGATCGATCCGATTCCGGAGATCGCCGCCATCGCCGCCGAACGCGACGTGAACTGTCACGTCGACGCGTGCATGGGCGGCGTCACCTTGACATTTCTCGAACGGGCCGGCGAGGTCGTCCCGCCGTGGAATCTCTCGGTTCCCGGAGTCACGAGCATCTCGGTCGATCTGCACAAGTACGGGTACACGGCCAAGGGTGCCTCGGTCATCGTCCATCGCAATCGGCGGTTGCGCTCGTACCAAACCTTCGTCACCGACAACTGGCTGGGCGGTTTGTACGGATCGTCGGGTGTGCTCGGCACCAAGAGCGGTGGTCCGATGGCCGCGGCGTGGGCCGTGATGCGGTTCCTCGGCGACGACGGCTACCTGTCCCTCACCCGTGCGGCACGCGAGGCCTGCCTGCGTCTCGCCGACGGTGTCGAAGCCGTCGAGGGACTCTCGCTGCGCGCTCGTCCGGACTCCACGTTGTTGTCGTTCGGTGCGTCGGACCCGCACGGGTCGCTCGACGTCTACGCGGTGGCCGACCTGCTGGCGACGCGCGGGTGGTACGTCGACCGTCAGGGTCCTCCCCCGTCGTTGCATTGCACCGTGAACGCCTCCCACGCCCCCACCGTCGACGACTTCCTCGTCGATCTGCGCGAGGCCGTGGCCCACGTGGCCGACAGTGGTCGACGCGGCGAGTCCGGTGCCTACGGCACGGTCGACTGAGCGACGTTCGTCCCCGCGTCGCACCCGGGTTGTGCTACGACATGTCCATGAGCCTTCGTTTCGGAATCTTCATGCCGCCGATGCACAAGACCGGGGTGAACCCCACCCTGGCCCTGCATCGTGATCTGCAGTTGCTGGAGCATCTCGACCGTCTCGGATACCACGAGGCATGGATCGGCGAGCACCACTCGGCCGGGAGCGAATTGATCGCCTCCCCCGAGGTGATGATCGCCGCGGCCGCCGAGCGCACGAAGCACATCAAGTTGGGCACGGGGGTGAACTCGCTCCCGTACCACCACCCGTTCATGTTGGCCGATCGCATCGTGATGCTCGACCACCTCACCCGGGGCCGCATGATGTTCGGAGCGGGCCCCGGTCAGCTCACGTCCGACGCCCACATGTTGGGGATCGATCCGATGACGCAGCGTCCCCGCATGGAGCAGTCGCTCGACGTGATGATGCGCCTGTTCCGGGGAGAGACGGTCACCGAAAAGACCGATTGGTTCACGTGTCAGGACGCCGTGTTGCAGGTGAAGCCCTACAGCGACTTCGACATCGCGGTGGCCTCGTCGGTGTCGCCGTCGGGATCCAAGTTGGCGGGCAAGTACGGGGTGGGGCTGATCTCGATCGCGGCCACGGAACCGGCCGCGTTCCAGATGCTCGACTACAACCTGAAGGTCTGGGAGGACGAGGCCGCGATCCACGGGCACGTCGTCGATCGTTCGAAGGCGCGGTTGATGGGTCCCATGCACATCGCCGAGACGGTGGAGCAGGCCAAGGAGAACTGCAAGTACGGACTCCAGTGGGTGTGGAACTACCTCAGCCACATCATCCCGGTGGGAGACCCCAACGGTCCTCCCCCGCCCACCGACATCGACGAGTTCGTCGATCAGGCCAACGAGACCGGACGCATGGTGATCGGTACCCCCGAGATGGCCATCGCCCAGATCGAGCGTCTGCAGGAAAAGACCGGGGGTTTCGGCTGCTACCTGTTCCTCGGCGCCGACATCGCCGACTGGCACCAGACGCTGCGCAGTTACGAGTTGTTCGCCGAGCGGGTGATGCCCCACTTCACCGGGCAGCTGTCCGGTCCGCAGGCCAGCTACGACCGGGTGGTCGGGGCCGGATCCAAGTGGGTGGACGCCACCTTGGGGGCCCAGCTCACCGCCATCGCCGATTACGAGGCGCAGAAAGCCGCGCGAATCTGACGGAGCGTCCCGTCGCCGGCGAATCGATGGGCTAGGGTCCGTTCGTCGTTGAACCCGACCGGGAGAGTCACGATGCCGCCAGCATCGCGACGCCGAAGGAGCAACCTCCCCGGAATCTCTCAGGCCACCGGACCGGACGGGTGAGACAACGCTGGAAAGCGGATTCCTCGGAATCCCGCCGACGGGGAAAGACCGCCACGGTCGAAGCTCTCAGGCCCACCTCGGTGGAGAGACAGCGGGGGAAGCGAACCCGATCGTCCCGGAGGCTTCCATGAACCCCATTCGCCCGTCCCTGTCCGAGTTGTTCGGCCACGACGAGTTCATCGCGCGCCACATCGGCACCCTCGACGACGAGGACCGTCGTTCGATGTTGCACACCATCGGAGTCGAATCGGTCGACGAACTGATCGACGCCACGGTGCCCGAGTCGATCCGCCTGCGCGAGCCGTTGGATCTTCCCGAGGCCATGTCGGAGGCCGACGTCACCGCCGCCCTGCGCGCGCTCGCGGACCGCAACCGTCCGCGGCGCAGCCTGATCGGCATGGGGTACACCGGCACGATCACTCCCCCGGTGTTGCGACGCAACGTGCTCGAGAACCCGGCCTGGTACACCTCCTACACGCCGTACCAGCCCGAGATCAGCCAGGGTCGTCTGGAGGCCCTGCTGAACTTCCAGACGATGGTGATCGACCTCACGGGACTGCCCATCGCCAATGCCTCGTTGCTCGACGAAGCCACCGCGGCGGCCGAGGCCATGACCATGGCGCGTCGCACGTCCAAGGTGCGATCCGACGTCTTCTTCGTGGAGGCCGACACTCATCCCCAGACGATCGCGGTGTTGGCGACCCGCGCCGAACCGCTGGGCATCACCCTGCGGGTCGGTCCGCGCGAGGACGCCGGCGAGTGCTTCGGAGCCCTCTTCTCGTTCCCCACCTCCTCGGGTTCGCTGGCCGATCCGTCGGCCCACATCGCCCGGGTGAAACAGCACGGCGCGGTCGCCGTCGTGACCACCGATCCCCTGGCCAGCGTGCTGGTGGCCTCGGCGGGTTCGCTCGGAGCCGACATCGCCGTGGGCTCCGCGCAGCGATTCGGCGTGCCGATGGGATTCGGTGGACCGCACGCGGCGTACATGGCCACCACCGAACCCATGGCCCGCACCCTGCCGGGTCGTCTCGTGGGGGTCAGCACCGACGGTGCCGGGCGGCCGGCGCTTCGTCTGGCGCTGCAGACGCGCGAGCAACACATCCGGCGCGAGAAGGCCACCAGCAACATCTGCACCGCCCAAGCGCTGCTGGCCAACATGGCGGGCTTCTACGCCTGCTGGCACGGTCCCGAGGGTCTGCGCCGCATCGCCACCCGGGTGTCGCGTCTGGCCTCGCTCTTCGCGGCGAACCTGCGCGCCGGCGGTGTTTCGACGGTGCACGAGTCCTGGTTCGACACCGTGGCCGTGCGTACCCCGGCCGACGCCGTCGCCACGCGCGATCGAGCGCGGGAGGCGGGTTTCGACGTGCGGGTGATCGACGCCGACACCGTCGGGGTGACCTTCGACGAGACCACCACCCTCGATCATCTGTCGTCGATCCTGGCGGTCTTCGGAGTCTCGTTCGACGAGAGCCTCGACGGTTCGCTCGACGGCCTCGACGGTGCTCCCCCGCGCCGCGAGAGTCTGCTGAAGGCCAAGGTGTTCTCGGCCTACCGCACCGAGCACGAGATGTTGCGCTACCTGCGCCGTCTCGCCGACAAGGATCTGGCCCTCGACCGGACGATGATCCCGTTGGGGTCCTGCACCATGAAGCTCAACTCGACGACCGAGATGGAGCCCATCACCTGGCCCGAGTTCGCCAACGTGCATCCCTACGCCGCCGACGACGAGACGGTGGGATACCGAGAACTCATCGACGAACTCGAGCGCATGCTCGTCGCGGTCACGGGCTACGACGCGGTGAGCCTGCAACCGAACGCCGGCAGCCAGGGAGAGTTCGCCGGTCTGTTGGCGATCCGGGCCTACCACCGCAGTCGTGGTGACTCGCAGCGGACCGTGTGTCTGATCCCGTCGAGCGCCCACGGCACCAACGCCGCCAGTGCGGTGATGGCGGGTATGTCGGTGGTCGTGGTGTCTTGCGACGACGAGGGCAACGTCGACCTCGACGATCTACGGACGAAGGTGGCCGAGTCCGGTGAGCGACTCGCCGCGATCATGGTGACGTACCCCTCGACGCACGGAGTGTTCGAGGACGGCATCACCGAGATCTGTCGTCTGGTGCACGACGGTGGCGGCCAGGTGTACGTGGACGGCGCGAACCTGAACGCGTTGGTGGGCCTCGCTCGGCCGGGGGCCTTCGGCGCCGACGTCAGTCACCTCAACCTGCACAAGACGTTCTGCATCCCGCACGGTGGCGGTGGACCCGGCGTCGGGCCGGTGGCGGTGCGTTCGCATCTGGCTCCGTACCTGCCCGGACATCCACTGGCGACCGGTTCGACGGTCGGACCGGTGTCGGCGGCCCCCTTCGGTTCGGCCGGCATCCTTCCCATCTCGTGGGCCTACGTGCGCTTGATGGGTGCGCGAGGCCTGCGGACCGCCACCGAGATGGCGATCGTCAACGCGAACTACGTGGCCCGCCGTCTCGATGCACACTTCCCCGTTCTCTACACCGGGGCCCACGGGTACGTGGCGCACGAGTGCATCATCGACCTGCGTCCGATCACCAAGGAGACCGGGGTCACCGTCGACGACGTCGCCAAGCGATTGATGGACCACGGTTTCCACGCCCCCACCATGAGTTTCCCGGTGGCCGGCACCCTGATGATCGAGCCCACCGAAAGCGAGACGAAGGCCGAGCTCGATCGTTTCTGTGACGCGATGGTGGCCATCCGCGTCGAGATCGACCGGATCGCCGACGGATCGATGTCGGTGGACGAGAGCCCGCTCCGTCATGCTCCGCACACCGTGGACGATGTGGTCGGCGAATGGAATCGTTCCTACGACCGCACCGTCGGCCATCCGGCGGCGACCCCGTACCATCCGCCGGTCGGACGCATCGATGCGGCGTACGGTGACCGCAATCTCGTCTGCTCGTGCGAGCCGTTGGAGTCCTACGCCTCGTCGCGCTGAATCCGCCGATAGTTTGCGCCCATGGCCGTCGACGAGGGTGCGAACAAGTCAGATGCTTCGGGTGTCAACGGGGGTATCCCCGGGGTGGCCGATCTGTTGTCGTTGCTCGGTGGAGCGTCGCCGTTGTCGGCGGTGGGACGCGTCGTCGAGACCGTCACCCAGGTCGCCGGGGAGATCGTGAAGTCCATCGCCACGTTGAACGACACGATGAACGAACTCAACCGGGTCGCGCATCGGGTGAACGACATCCTCGACGAGATCGAAGGGCCGATCAAGGAGATCGTCCCCGCCGTTCAGGCGACCGTGAAGCAGGCCCGGGGCACCTTGAAGAAGGTGGACGGTGTGATCGGTCAGGTGGGGACTCTGCCCGCCGACGTGACCAAGGCCGTGTCGACCCTCGGCGATCTGGCCGGACGTCTGGCGCCCCTCACGCAGTTCGCCGAGATGGCCGGTGGCATGTTCGGTATGAAGTCCACGCCCTCGGCCTGAGTCAACCGATCCTCCCGCACCCGACGTTCGGACACGGCGACCCGCCGACGATCGAGTTCGGTCAGCGCTTGGCGACGAACGGCGTCGGCACGATTCGTCCCGGCAACGCGCTTCCGCGAACGTCGATCGACACCTCGTCGCCCACGGAGCAGTGCGGTGACACCAGCGCGAGGGCGATTCCGTGTCCGAGCACGGGTGAGAAGTTTCCGCTCGTGACCACACCCACGTCGACTCCGTCGAGACGCACGGCGCAATCGGCGCGCGGAGGACGCCGACCCTCGGTGGCGACACCGCGCAACACCCGGGCCACACCACGTTCCTTCTCGGCCGCCAACGCGTCGCGACCGATGAAGTCCCCCTTGGTCCAAGAGACGACCCACTCCAGATCGGCCTGAAGCGGGGAGATACCCGGTCCGAGTTCGTGTCCGTGCAGCGGAAGCGCCGCCTCGAGGCGCAACGTGTCCCGCGCACCGAGGCCGGCCGGACGCACACCCGAGGCCAGAACCGCTCGCCACAGCGACGGGGCCTCGGAGGCCGGCACTGCGATCTCGAGGCCCGCCTCTCCGGTGTAACCGGTTCCGGCCACCGTGCACACGACGTCGTTCCACCGGCACGTGATCACCCGGAATCGTCCGACGGCCGCCGCCTCGGGGAAGAAGGAGGCGACCCGCTCACGGGCCTCGGGTCCCTGCACCGCGATCACGGCCCGGGTGGAGGTGGTGTCCTCTCCCCCGATGGCCGCGATGACCCGGTCGGTGTTCGACGCGTTCGGCATGACGTCGAAGGTCTCATCGTCGATCCACCACACGATGATGTCGTCGAGGACCGAGGCGTCGGCCGGATCGAGCAGGTGGGTGTACTGGGCGCGACCCGGTGCGATCTTGCCCAGATCGTTGGTGAGCGCGCGCTGCAGGCGATCGAGGGCGCCGGGGCCGGCGACCCGCACCGTTCCGAGGTGCGAGACGTCGAAGGCCACCGCGGACTCCCGACACGCCAGGTGTTCGGTGAGAGTGCCGCCCTCGTACTGCAGTGGCATGTCCCAGCCACCGAAGGGTGTCAGGCGCGCACCGAGGGCGCGATGCTCGGCGTCGAGGGGCGAGAGCTTCACGTCGGAACTCAGACCGCCCGACGTCGCGTGTCGTCGGTGCCGACCGCGGCCAGCGTGGGATACAGATCGACGATGCGGCCGTCGACCTGATCCTTCACCTGCGCCAACGGGAGCAGGTTCAGGACACCTTGGCCCCGACGGACGACGTCGATCAACTCGTCGCCCTGGCAGAGCACGACCGAGCTGCCGGTGATCACCAGATGCGCCGACGTGAGATCGGCGTCGACGTTCTCGCGCAGGTATCGGAACACCTCGCGCACCGACTCCAGCCGGATGCCGGCGTCGAGAAGGCTCTTCACCATGCGCAACTCCAGCAGATTCCGGTATCCGTAGTGACGACGCGACCCGCTGCCCGTGGCATCGGCCAGCGAGGGGCGGACGAGATCGGTGCGCGCCCAGTAGTCGAGCTGGCGGTAGGTGATTCCCACGATGTCGGCGGCCTGCTTGCCGGTGAATGCCGTTGTGTTGTCGCTCATGGTCGCTCCACTGCCTCGGGTGACAACGGTGTGATTCGCACCGCCGGGGCAGGGTACGGCGGCCGTCCCCGAGCGTCAACGTTCACGGATCGACACCCCCATCGGCCCTGCTCAGGGCGGGGCGGGATGCCCGAGGAGCGTCCCCGGTCAGGGCTTGAAATCGTCGGGGTTGATGTTCTCGATGAAGTCGCGGAACTCTCCGAGCAACTCGGACTCCTCGACCGCTTCGATATCGACGTCGTCGTCACCGTCGTCGTTGTCGTCGTCACCGAGGTCGGTGTACTTGCCGGCGTCGTCGATCACGGCCGAGGTGCACTGGATGTGGGTGCCCGTGCGCACGGCGACGGCCACGGCGTCGGACGGCCGGCACGAGACGCTCACCGGTCCGGTGCGGGTGCTCAACCCCAACTCGGCGTGGAACACACCGTCGACGACGTCGGTGATGGTCACCCGTTCGAGCACCGCACCGAGGGCTCCGAGCAGATCGACGATGAGATCGTGCGTGAGGGGGCGCGCGGGCTCGAGCCCGTCGAGGGCCCACTGGATGCTGGCGGCCTCGGGTTTGCCGATGTAGATCGGCAACACGCGCCGCTCACCCTCGCGTTCGCGCAGGATGATGACCGGCGTGTTGCCCACCACTTCGACGCGCACACCGATGAGTTCGAGGTCGACCATGCGCGAAGCGTAGTCGCAGGTTCGCTCAGCGGGGGTCGCGCAACGTACCGAGAGCCCGGGCGAGAAGGATCGCGCGCAGGCGGGCGCCGAGGTCCGAGAGATCGTCGAGTAGTTCGTTCGACTCCGCACGCGACTCGGGGGAACGTCGCCGCAACACCGGCAGCACGCGTTGTTCGAACAGGCCGGCCTCACGCTCGGCCGACGTCTTCCACGGCTTGAGGTGACGAATGTCGATGCCGGCCTCGGCGAATCCGCGGGCGACCTCGGCGATGGCCAGATCGTGCTCGTCGTAGAGACCTTGTCCCCCGTGGGCCGTGACGATCCCGAAACGCTCCAATTCGAGCAATCCCTCGGGCGACAAGCCCGACGACGCGAGGATCTCCTCGCGGCTGTAGGTGGCCGGGCGCCCCACGGCGTCGGACGGATCGGGCGGTGCGGGACGTTTCGGGGCTTTGTCGGCGATGGGAGGCACGGCCTTGATGGCGCGGGCCGCCGGGTGTCCGCCGGTCTTCTTCTCAGTCGTCGCCGGGGACTCCTTGGGCGTCGAAGAAGTGCCGGTGTCCTTCGCTGCGGGCGCGGCGGGACCGGAATTGTCGCCGTCGGACTCGGCGGGATCGGGGACGACCACGTTCTTGATGCCCCGCGGTGCGTCACGGTCGATGCCCGCGGGCGGTGTGTCGAGACGGTCCTTGATGACGCGTAGCGGGAGGAACTTCTCCTTCTGCTCACGCAGGATGTACTTCAGTCGATCGACGTCGTCCTCGTAGAACTTGCGGTATCCGGACGCGGTGCGCTCGGGCACGATGAGTCCCTGACTCTCGAGGAAGCGAATCTTGGAGATGGTGACGTCGGGAAACTCCTCGAGCAACAATCCGAGCACCTCTCCGATCGAGAGGTACGGACGCTCCGACGTCGACCTGGTGTTCACGAGTCGCCCGACGGTCCGAGGTAGATGAGGCGGAAACGACCGATCTGGATCTCGTCACCTTGTTGCAGAACGGTCGACTCGACCGGCTTCTGGTTCACGTACGTTCCGTTGAGAGACCCGGCGTCGCGCAACACGTATTCGGAACCCTGACGGGAGATCTCGGCGTGACGACGCGAGACCGAGATGTCGTCGAGGCTGATGTCGCTGTCGGGGTGGCGACCGAGTTTGGTGATCGGACCGTCGAGGACGAACCGATCGCCGGCCTGGGGGCCACTACGGACCATCAGCGTGGCCGCCTCGGAGGGCAAGGTGCGCAGGTCGACGGAGGCGTTGTCCTGGGGACCCGGAGCATCCTGCAACGGGTCGACCTTGGCGATCACGACCGTCTTGTCGCCGTCGGTCGGCAGGGCGTTGCCGCAGGAACTGCAGAAGAAGGCGTCCACGAGGTTCTTGTGTCCGCACTTGGTGCAGAAGTGGGCCATGTCAGGATCCGATCAGCGCCGAGTACTCGGCGGCCGACATCAACTGCGTGGTGTCGACCGTGCCGTCCACGGTGATCTCGCAGATCCAGCCGGCTCCGTACGGATCGCTGTTCAGCAAGGAGGGATCGTTCGCCAACTCGGCGTTGACCGCGGTGACGGTGCCCGACACGGGGGCGTAGACGTCGGAGACCGACTTGGTGGACTCGACCTCGCTGAACGAGTCGCCGACGTTCACGACGATGCCGGTGTCGGGAGCCTGCACGAACACCACGTCGCCGAGAGCGTCCTGGGCGAAATCGGTGATACCGATGCGGGCCACCGAGCCGCCGACACGGACCCACTCGTGGTCCTTGGAATACAGCAGGTCGTCGGGAACGCTCATGTCCCCAATCTAGTCGTCGCGGGCGTCGGGTTCGCGTGGTTCGCCGGCTCCGGAACGCGCCCCGCGCATGCTCCGCCTGATCGTCGGAACGTAGGCGAACGCGGTGTAGTAGCTCAGGACCAAACCGATCGGTCCGGCCACCCAGGCGAAGGCGGCGAAGAAGGCGTCGATGCCGATGGAGCTGTTCCCCATGACGAAGCCGGGGAAGGTGAACATCAGGAGAAAGGTGGCCCACTTGCCGAGGTACGTCACGTCGAAGCGCTCCATACCGAAGAAGAGTTTGAGCACCGCGACCGTGGCGCCGAAGGCCACCTCGCGCACGAGGACCGCGACGCAGAACCACCACGGGGCCGATCCGTCGATCATGATGCAGACGATGGCGACGATGAACATGAGCCGGTCGGCGGTGGGGTCGAAGATCTTGCCGAACTCGCTCACCTGATCGAAACGGCGGGCCACCCAACCGTCGACCCAGTCCGTGGCGCCGAGCAGGCCGAGTAGCCACGCGGCGTAGGCCCGGTCGTCGCGGCCCAGGAGAAGCCACACGAAGACCGGCAGGCACATCAACCGGACGAGCGTGATGGCGTTGGGCCAGGTGGCGATGCCCCGCGCGAGCGGGACGCCCGGCGGCACCGCTCCCCCGTCGGACGTGCTCGATTCCACGGCCGAACGCTAGCCCACCGTCGGGGCGGGCGGGTCGGAGCACCCCCGCGAGACGGGCACGTGACCGTCTATGGTCGGTTCATGAGCGGCGTGCGCGGTGGAGTTCTCGACGGGCAGGTGGTGATCGTGACCGGGGCCGGTTCGGGGATGGGCGCCGCATTCGCGCGGCGGTTGTCCGCCGACGGGGCCCACGTGGTCGTGAACGACCTCGACGAGGCGGCGGCCGGCGAGGTGGCCGGCGAGATCGGCGGCGAGGTGGCCGTGTTCGACGTGGCCGACGCCGCGGATTTCGACGCCGCGGTGGACCGGATCGTCGCCCACCACGGTCGTCTCGACGTCATGATCAACAACGCGGGCATCGCTCCCCCGCGCGACGAGGCTCGCACGCAGGCGAACTACGCGAACCAGGCCAAGCGCATGGAGGGTCGCGTGGCCGAGATGGAGCCGGTCGACTACACGGTGGGCCTCTCGGACGAACACTGGGATCGGATGATCAAGGTGCACCTCTACGGGACGTTCCACGGCACGCGGGCCGCCCTGCGTCACATGACCCCACGCCGAAGCGGTTCGATCGTGAACGTCTCGTCGATTCTCGGGTTGCGTCCGGCCGCCGGTGCTCCGCACTACAGTGCGGCCAAGGCGGGCATCATCGCTCTCACGAAGTCGACGGCCCAGGAAGTGGCTCCCTTCGGCGTACGGATCAACGTGGTCTGTCCCGGTTGGGTGGACACGCCGTTGCTGGCCCCTTTCGACGAGATCACCCGCGCGGCCATCGTCATGCAGACCCCCGTGGGCCGTATGGCCCGACCGGAGGAGTTGGCCGAGGTGGTCCGGTTCCTGGCCGGACCGGAGTCCTCGTACTGCGTGGGCGAGGTGTTCCCGGTGTCGGGAGGGTGGGTCTGATGGCGACCGTGTTCAGTCTCATCATCGACGGACGGATCCCGGGCACCTTCGTCTGGCGCGACGATCGGTGCGTCGCGTTCATGTCGATCAACCCCATGGCACACGGCCACACCCTCGTGGTTCCCATCGCCGAGGTCGATCACTGGGTGGACGCCGAACCCGATCTGGTGGCGCATCTCTTCGAGGTCACCCGCATCATCGGTGTGGCACAGCGCGAGGCGTTCGGCTGCGAACGCGTCGGGGTGATCGTGGCGGGCTACGAGGTGCCCCACACCCACATCCACGTGATCCCCACCGACGACATGAGGCAGCTGTCGTTCGCCAACGCGGCGGCCAGCGTGGATCGCGACGATCTGGAAACCGCGGCCGAGGCGATCAGGGTGCGGTTGCGTCGCGCGGGACACCCGCACGTCGTCTGAGTCCCGTCACACCGGATCGATCAACGTCGCGTCGTTGTTGCGCACCGAGTTCACCGCGGTGCCCACGTCACGGGGCACGAGAATCGATTCATCGGCCGGGATCATCAACTCCACCAGTCTCTCCGTCGGCGTTCCGCCCGGTCCGACCGCGAGCCAGTCGGCCCAGTCGTCCTCCTCGAGGATCACGGGCATACGGTCGTGGATGGGGGCCATGGTGGAGTTGGCGGCGGTGGTGATGACGCAACACGAATGCAGGGTCCCCGAGTTGTCCGTGGCCGCCGCGTCCCGCCAGGACGCCCACAGGCCGGCCACGGCGAGCAGACGCCCGTCACGGCGGGTCACGTACACCGGGCGCTTGGGGCCCTTGGGGTCCGCGCCGACGGTGCGCCATTCGTAGAAGCCGTCCATGGGGATGATGCAACGTTTGGTCGGCACCGACGAGCGGAACGACGGCTTCTCGAGGACCGTTTCCGAACGGGCGTTGATCAGCCGGGCCGCACCGGAGGCGTCCTTGGCCCAGTGCGGAACCAGACCCCACTGGAACCGACCGAGTCGGCGCACCCCCGTGGAGTCGTGGGCCACGGCCATGATGCGCGAGGTCGGTGGCACGTTGTGGTTCGGGGCGAACCCGTCGAACAACGACGGCGTGGGGGGCTCGGCGCCGAAAACCTCGGCCACCACGGCCGGCGCGGTGAGGGAGGTGAAGCGACCGCACACGCCCCCCACGGTAATCGCGGTCGGCGGGCGCAATCGGGTGACGGCGATCGGGCTCTAGTACGGTGACCGACGTCGTTCGAAACACTCCTCGGGAGGGAACCCATGTCGCCCACGGCCACCGATTCCATCAGCGCCCGCGTCGAGCTCGGCTTCGCCGCCTTCGACGCCGACAACCACTACTACGAGGCCGAGGACGCCTTCACGAGACACATCCCGCGCGACATGGCCAAGCGCTGCATGCAGTGGGCCGAGATCGACGGCAAGAAGCGTCTGCTCGTCGGCGGTCGGGTGAACCGGTTCATTCCCAACCCCACCTTCGATCCGGTCTCCAAGCCCGGTGCCCTCGACGCCTACTTTCGCGGACAGGTGGCCGGCGACGACATGCGCAAGTTGTTCGGGGAACTCGATCCGATCAGTCCCGCCTACCGTGATCGCGACGCCCGCGTGGCGCTGATGCGCGAGCAGGGTCTGGAGGGCGCCATGTTCTTCCCCACGCTGGCGGTGGGCATGGAAGAGTCGTTGCGACACGACGCGGTGGCCCTGTGCGCGGCGTTCCGTGCGTTCAACCGATGGGTCGAGGAGGACTGGGGTTTCGCGTACCAAGACATGATCTACGCCGCGCCCTACATCACCCTGGCCGACCCGAACTGGGCGGTCGAGGAAGCCGAATGGGCGATCTCGAAGGGTGTCAAGGTGGTCGTGATGCGCACCTCGCCGGCGATCGACCCCGCCGGTGGTACCCGCTCCCCCGGGGACGCGATCTACGACCCCTTCTGGGCCCGTCTGGCCGAGGCGAACGTGGCGGTGGCGTTCCACTCCGGTGACGCCGGCTACGGCAAGTACATCGACGACTGGGAGCCCTTCGGCGATTTCGAGGCCTTCAAGTCGTCGCCCATGCGCGTGATGACGAGCGACCGCGCTCCGTTCGACATGTTCGCGGTGCTGGTGTGTCACGGCGTGTTCACCCGGCACCCGGGACTGCGCACCGCTTCCATCGAGGCCGGAGCGGACTGGGTGCCGAATCTGGTCAAGAAGTTCAAGAAGGCCTATTCGCAGCAACCCTTCATGTTCGCCAAGGACCCGGTGGAGCAATTCCGTGAACACGTGTGGGTGGCTCCGTTCTACGAGGACGACATCGATCAATTGGCCGAGGTGCTGGGCGACGATCGTCTGCTCTTCGGCAGTGATTATCCGCACGCCGAGGGTCTCGCGGTGCCGACCAGATTCGTCCACGACATCGCCAACTTCTCGCCCGACGCGATTCGACGCGTGATGCGCGACAACGCCCGCCAGTTCCTCGCCCTCGGCGGTCGTCGATCATGACGATGCCGCACGTGGGTCCCGGCGGTCTCGGGATCATCGAGACCATGATGGGTTTCCCCGACCCCGATCCCCGTCGTCTGTACGAGTTCTTCCGCGGCAACATCCGCGACAAGGAGAGCAAGGAGACGATGTTCCCGGTCGAGTACCTCTTCAAGCACAACGTCCCCGGAGCGTTGGACTCCGACATCGACCCGGTGGAGGTGGCCATCAACACGATGGACCACTTCGGGATCGACCGATCCATGATCGGGATCGAAGGCGAGCCCGGGGTGCGGGCCCTCGTCGAGTATCCGGAGAGGTTCATTCCGTCGTGCAGTGCCGACGCCAACAACGGAGTCGACGAGGTGCGAAAGATCCGTCGACTCCACGACGAGCACGGTCTGAAGGCCGTCGGGACCTTTCCCGCGGGCTGCACTCCGCAGGTGCCGATCGACCACGCCCGCTGGTACCCGATCTACTCGGTGTGCGCCGAACTCGGGATTCCGATCTTCATCTGTGCCGGCATTCCCGGGCCGCGGGTTCCGAGCATGTGCCAGCACGTGGAGTTGCTCGACATCGTCTGTTACGACTTCCCCGAGCTCAAGATCGTGACCCGACACGGATGCCAGCCGTGGACGGAGCTGATGGTGAAGCTGATGCTGAAGTGGCCGAACCTCCACTACTCGACGAGCGCCTTCGCCCCGAAGCACTACGACCCGCGCATCATCGAGTACGCCAACACCCGCGGCGCCGACCGGGTGATCTACGCGGGTTACTGGCCCATGGGTCTCACCTACGAACGCATCATGGGCGACATGCCGGGTGTGCCCTTCAAGGACCACGTCTGGCCCAAGTTCCTGCGGGAGAACGCGCTGTCGGTGCTGGGACTACCCGACGTCCAGTGAGACGTGATCGATCGACGAGTAGGCGTGGGCTGGCCCGCGGTCTGTCCATGGTCGCTCTGGCGATCCTCCCGTCGATTTTCTCGTGCGCCGAGGTCGGCGCGGTCGCATCCGAGAGCGCGTCGGGTTCGAGAGCCCCGCTGTTCGCGGCCGAGTTGTTCGCCGACCTGATCGCCTCGCAGGTGCTCGGGAGTGACGGTGAGTCGATGTCCGTGGGGGTCGTCCACGCCGACGGCACGACTTTCACGGCCGTTCGTCACCGGGGAGAAGACCCCGGTCTTTCCGTCGACACGCCGTTTCGTCTGGCCAGCGTCAGCAAGACGGTCACCGCCACGGTGGTCTTGCGTCTGGTCGATTCGGGAATGCTCTCCTTGAACGACCAGCCCCTTCTCGGTCTTTTCGGGAAACGGGGCGTCGAGTGCGCCATCGGAGACCTCGATCGGATCACGGTGCGCGATCTCCTGTCGCACAGTTCGGGCTTCGACTCCGGACGCGAACTCTTCTTCGACGAGATCGTGGACGACCCCGCGCGACTCGTCGAGCGCTTGTGTGATCGCGGGTCGAGATCGGCGCCCGGTACGAGGTTCGACTACGGCAACGTCAACTACCTGCTGCTCGGATGGCTGATCGAGGAACTCACCGGACTCGACTACGCGAGCGCGGTGCACCGATGGCTGTCCGGGCCGTTCGGTCTGCCGGGTCTGGTGTACCGCGACGATTCCGAGGTCGCGCCCGATGAGCCCTCGTACTTCGTCGATCCGGGTTCCAACTACATGGAACTACTGGGGGCGGCCGGTGCCTGGTCGGCCACGTCGCTCGACGCGGCCCGTTTCATCCACGTGCTGATGTCCAGCCGCACGGGACGGGGTCCACTGACCCGGGGGTCGTGGGCGGCCATGAGGAGTCCGACGCCACGATCCGCGGCGGGAGCGTCGTGGGGGTACGGATGGGGCGTCCGTCTGTTCGACGACGGGGTGTGGGGACACACCGGGAGTATCGACTCCATCAGGACGATCGTGGTCGGTCTACCCGACGGGGGTGCGGTGGCGGTGCTGGTGGACGGCGACTCCCCCGCCCGCACCGACGATCTCGTGGGCATCGTCACCACCGCCTGGTGGATGTGTCACCACTCCGGCTTCCTGCTCGCGGTGCCGGCGACCTGATCGGACGTTCAGGCGTCGCGGGACGAGACGCTGTAGGTGAGCGAGCCTCGCGCGACGTGCTTGCCCGACTCGCGTCCGTGAACGTCCGCCTGACAGAAGACGATCGATCGACCGCGACGCACGACGACTCCTTCGGCCACGGCGTCCTCGCCCGCGAGCGCCGAGAGGTACTGCACGTGCATGTCGATCGTGCTGTACCCCACGTTCGCTTCGTACGCGGATCCGATCGCCGGCACGACGACCGCGTCGATCAGCGTCGCGATCGCGCCGCCGTGGACGATGCCCATGGGTTGTTCCAGTTCCGGCTTGAACGGAAGCACCATCCGGCAATAGTCGAGGCGCACGGCCTCCACCCGCAGTCCGACGAGTTTGGGAAAATAGACACGGTCCCACTGACCGAACCGCAACCAGCGCTCGGTGACGTCGTCGGGAAGCTCGGCGAAGTCCGATTCGGTTCGTTTCACCCGAATACTCTGTCACGCCGCACCGCGACGGGGCAGAATGCGCGGATGGAGCGGATTCGGCACCGACGAATGTTGTGGCCGAACGGCACGTTCGCCCCGGCCGTCGTCGGCATCGTCGACGGTGTCGTCGTGTCGGTCGAGTCGTGGGACGTCGGGGCCGTTCCGGGCGCCGACGACTCCACGGAGAACGTCCTCGTCCCCGCTTTCGTCGACCTGCAGGTGAACGGAATCGACGACGTCGACGTGTGGGCAGTGGCGACGAGCGCCGACGAGGTCGCCTGGCACCGTCTGGAGGAATCGCTGATCGATCGAGGGGTCGGTGCGTGGTGCCCGACCCTGGTCACGGCGCCGCTCGAGCGGTACGGGTCGGCCGTGGAGTTCTTGGCGAAGCGGCCACCACGTGACGGTCGGCCGCTCGTGGTCGGGGTGCACCTCGAGGGGCCGTTCCTCGGCTCGGCGACCGGTGCGCACCGGGCCGAGTTGGTGCGCGAGCCCGACCTCTCCTTCTTCGACGGTTTGTCGCAACGACCGCTCATCGTCACCATGGGTGCGGAACATCCGCGAGCGGAGTCGACCATCCGCGAACTGTCGCGACGGGGCGTGACGGTGTCCCTCGGTCACACGCGACCCGATCGGTCGGGCTACGAGTCGGCCGTGAACGCCGGTGTCCGCATGGTGACCCACGTTCACAACGCCATGAGCGGCATGGGACATCGCGATCCCGGACTGGCCACCTGGGTGCTCAACGACGAGCGGGTGGTGGCGGGCCTCATCGCCGACGGAGTCCACGTGCATCCCGACGTCGTCCGCCTCACGTTCCGGTGCAAGCCCGACGCCGTGGCGTTGGTGACCGACTCGGTGGCCTGGCGCGCCGGTCGTGCCGGTCCGGTTCGTCTCACCGTCCGCGACGGCGCGCCGCGTCTGGAGGACGGCACGCTGGCCGGGGCCTCGGCCGGTATCACCGACGCGTTGCGAACCTGCCGGCGGGCCGGTGTTCCGTTGGTCGAGGCCCTGCGGGCGGCCACGGCGACTCCGGCGCGCGTGATCGGTCGCGACGATCTGGGCGAGATACGAGCGGGCACCCGGGCGAACCTCGTCGAGTTGGACGCGAACCTCGACGTGGTCGGTGTCTGGTTGGACGGCGTCCGTCGGCGTTGATCGGGGTCCGGTCGCTACCCTGTCGCTCGTGCAGATCGTCTCGGCCCTCTTCGTGGAGAACTTCGCCATGCGTCAGGCCCCCGGGCCGAGCACGCGCATCGACATCACCGGGGCCATGTTCTCGATGGCGTCCCCCTCGCCGGTTCCGGTCACCCTCGACCCGCACCTGATCGCCCTGATCCACTGCGCGCCGCACCAAAGTGGCGCCGGCGTGTTCGAGGTGGTCTTCCGTCGCGGAATGAACGAGGACGACGAGCAGATCGCCCGCAACGTCAGCCCGTTCACGGTGGAACCCGGCAAGTTCACCTACCGCTTGGTGAAGGCCGAACTGGAATTCTCCGAGTACGGCCAGATCTTCGCCCACTGTCGGGTCGACCGTGGCCCGTGGCACCTCGTCCCGTTCACGTTGTTGCCCCCGGCCTGACGTTCGTTGTCGGGTCCTCGTGACCCGCCGATTACAGTCGGGACGTGCCGACTCTCCTGGACCCGACCACCGATCGCGCCGCCATCGACATCGCTCGAGGTCTCGCCATGGACGCTCCGTTGGCGGTCAAGAGCGGTCATCAGGGGACCGCGATGTCGCTGGCACCGCTGGCACACGTGCTGTACAGCCGGGTGATGAAGCACGATCCGGCCGATCCGAACTGGCCCGACCGTGACCGTTTCGTCCTGTCGGCCGGACACGCGTCGATCCTGCAGTACTCGATGCTCTTCCTGCAGGGGTACGGACTCACGCTCGACGACCTGAAGGCGTTCCGTCAGTGGGGATCGGCCACGCCCGGTCACCCCGAGGCCGGCCACACCCCCGGGGTGGAGGTCACCACCGGCCCGTTGGGGCAGGGCATCGCCAACGCCGTCGGACTGGCGATGGCCGAACGACACCTGCGCGCACGATTCGGATCCGACGTGTGCGATCACCACACCTGGGTGATCGCCGGCGACGGCTGTCTGATGGAGGGTGTGAGCCACGAGGCGGCGTCCTTCGCGGGACACCAACGACTCTCGCGGTTGATCGTGGTGTTCGACGACAACGGGATCACCATCGACGGTGGAACCGGCCTCGCGTGCTCCGACGACGTGACCAAGCGGTTCGAATCGTACGGGTGGTCGGTGCGGTCGCTCGGGGAGATCGGTGAGGACCTCGACGCCCTCGAGGCCGCTCTCGTCGAGGCGCGGGACTCCGCCGACGACCGACCCAAACTGCTCGTGTTGCGCACGAAGGTGGGGGTGCCCTCCCCCGACTGGACCGGCAAGCACGAGGCCCACGGAAACCCGTTCACCGCCGAGCACGTGTCGCGCACCAAAGCCGTCATGGGTGTCCCCGACGAACCCTTCTGGGCTCCGGAGTCGGTGCTCGCGACGGTGCGCGCGGCGGCCGGACGTTGTCGGGCCCAGCGCGAGGAGTGGTCGCGTCGTGCCTCGGCCGACGCGGCCTGGGTGGCCTTCTCCGCGGGTCCCGCCGCGACGTGGGCCGATGCGCTCCCGGTGTTCGAACTCGGTGAGTCCATCGCCACCCGGGTGGCGATCCAGAAGGCCTTCGATGCCGTTCTCGACGGGGTGCCGGGCTTGATCTCCGGTTCGGCCGACCTGACCGGTAACACCGGCACCAAGTTGACGGGCCAGAGCGCCGCTTCGGCCGCGACGCCCGAGGGCCGTCAGGTGTACTACGGCATCCGCGAGCACGCCATGGGATCGATCATGGTGGGCATGGCCCTTCACGGAGGGGTGCTCCCCGTGGGCGGGACCTTCTTCGTGTTCTTCGATTACATGAAGCCCCCGGTCCGGCTGGCGGCCCTGTCCCGGGCCAAGTGCATCTTCGTGTTCAGTCACGATTCGGTGGGCGTGGGCGAGGACGGACCGACACATCAGCCCATCGAACACCTCGCGGCGTTGCGCGCCATCCCGGATCTCCAGGTGATCCGTCCCTGCGACGCGAACGAGACCGCGCGGGCGTTGCGCGTCGCCGTCGAGCACGACGGACCCACGGCTCTCGTCCTCAGCCGTCAGAACCTTCCGGTCGTCTCCGACGGTGGCGCGGTCGTGGCCGGTGCGGGGGTGCTGCGCGAGGGAACCGACGTGTGTCTGGTCGCCACCGGCAGCGAGGTCGCGGTGGCGTTGACGGCGGCCGAGCGACTGGCCGACAAAGGTGTCTCGGCGCGGGTCGTCTCCATGCCGTCGTGGGATCGTTTCGAGGCCACCCGCCGCGCCGATCGGGCCGCCGCCGAGGCCATCCTGCCGTCCGGCATGACGACGGTGTCGGTGGAGGCCGGCGCCACGTTGGGTTGGCACAAGTACGCCGACGAGTGCGTCGGTATCGATCGTTTCGGTGCCAGCGCACCCGGCGCCGTGGCGCTGACCAAGTTGGGAATCGACGCCGACAACGTGGTGCGCGTCGTCGACGAACTTCTGGCGCGCGGAGCGTGACCGACGTGTCGACCACCGGTCGCCTCCACCGTCTCCACTCGGAGCAGGGACAGAGCCCCTGGTTGGACAATTTGCGGCGCGACCTGATCGTCGGCGGCGATCTGGTGACCGTGCGCGACTCGGGCGTGCGCGGTCTCACCTCCAATCCGACCATCTTCCAGAAGGCGATCCAGGGCTCGTCCGATTACGACGAGCAATTCGCGCGTCTTCGCGCGTCGGGTGCGACGGTCGTCGACAGCTACTGGGAGATGGTGCTCACCGACATCCGGGGGGCCCTCGATGTGTTCGAGCCGCTGCACCGTTCCAGTGAGGGTGTCGACGGGTACGTGAGCGTGGAGGTCGACCCGAACCTGGCTCACGACGGAGACGGAACCCTGGCCGCGGCCCGGTCGTTGTGGGACCGCGTGGACCGCGCGAATCTGATGGTGAAGATCCCCGGAACCATCGAAGGCCTGAGCGCCATTCGACGGATGATCGCCGAGGGTCGCAACGTCAACGTCACCTTGATCTTCGGGCTCGATCGTTACCAGAAGGTGATGGAGGCGTACGTGCTCGGATTGGAGGATCGCCTGGCGGCGGGACTCGACGTGTCCCGAGTGGCCAGCGTGGCCTCGTTCTTCATCAGCCGCGTCGACAGCGAGGTGGACAAGCGTCTCGAGGCCATCGGAACGCCGGCGGCACTGGCCGAGCGGGGCAAGGCCGCCGTGGCGCAGGCGAAATTGGCCTACGAGGCCTTCGCCCGGGTGTTCAGCGGTCCGCGCTGGGAAGTCCTCGCCTCCCGCGGTGCCCGGGTGCAGCGTCCGCTGTGGGCCTCGACGAGCACCAAGAATCCGAGCTACCCCGACACGCTCTACGTCGACGAACTCATCGGGCCGCACACCGTGAACACCCTGCCCGATGCCACTCTGGAGGCGTTCGCCGATCACGGAACCGTGGCCCGTCGGGTCGACGTCGACGTGGACGAGAGTCATCGGGTGTGGTCGGCCCTGCGCTCGCTCGGAGTCGACATGGACGACGTCGCGGCGGTGCTGGAGGACGAGGGTGTGGCCTCGTTCCGCAAGAGCTTCGACGATCTCCTGCAGGCCTTGAGCGCCAAGACCGGCGCGCTCTGACTCAATCGTCGAGAAGGTGGATGGCCTTCTCGATCGAGCGACGGGCTTGCGACAACGTCTTGTCGATCGCCGGTCGTCCCCGGCGCTTGGCCGAGGCTTCGCGCAACACGTCGAACTGAACCTCGTCGAGGCTGGACACGGCGTCGCGCAAGACCGACACGATGTCGTCGAGACGACGTCGTTGACCGGGGTCCAACTCGTCCTCGGTGAGCCGTTCGTCGTCGATGGATTCAGGATCCATGGTTCTGCCTCCCGTGGTCGTCGGCGGCGGTCGTGAGGGTGCGCGGTCCGAGGACGCTGTCGCGCACGATGTCGACGGGGTGTCGCGTGTTCAGGCCCGCCGTGGCCAGGAACATGGAGCAGCCCGGGTTGGCCGAGGCCACCACGACGTCGGGTCGACCGGCGCTCGCCGACTCGATGGCGGCCACCTTGCGTGCGCGGACGCTGTCGGCCACGTGGGGGTGGACGATCGAGAAGGCCCCGCCCGCGCCGCAACACAAGCCGTCGTCGGGCACCTCGACGATGCTCGCACGGTCCCGGAGAACGCGACGGGTGGCCTCGTGCACCTTCTGCACGTGGCGATGGTGACAGGGATCCTGGATGACGACCGTGGGACGTTCGCCGTCCCGCGGTGCGAGCCTGCGGGCTGTGTCGTCGTCCTGCAAGTGTTCGGCGAGCCACTCGACGGCATCGACCACGCGCGCCGAGAACGCCCGCGCCCGTTCCGTTCCCACCGTGCGTCCGTATTCCTTCATGGCGGCCCCGCATCCGGCGGAGTCCACGACGATCGGGGCGTCGCCGGGCATGGAACGCATGACGTGCTCGGCGAGACGAACGCTCGCGGTGTGCAAGCCGGCGTGCGCATGCAGTGCGCCGCAACACGATCCGTCGCGGGTGGGGACGCCGTACGTCAGACCCAGTCTTTCGACGATCTCGGCCAGTGATCGATGGGTGTCGCGCTGCCACACGTCCATCACGCACCCGGTGAAGATCCACAGGTCGGGACCACTTCGGACGCCACGCAACCGCGGCCCGACACGCCACGCGAGGCGCGGCACACCCGCTCGCGCTGGGACGAGACGGAGGCGTTGCGCCGCCACCACGAACGGGCGGGAGGCACGCAGCAACCATCGGTGTCGCAGGGCCCGCAGGGCCCATCGCACCCACGTGGGTGTGACGAGGCCGGCCTCGGCCAGATCGGATGTGGCCGATTCGATCATGCGTCCGTAGGGCACGGCGCTGGGGCAGGCCGGTTCGCAGGCGCGACACTGGATGCAGGTGTCGAGGAATCGCACGGTGTCGGGGGTGGCGCGGAGCCGGCCCTCGTCGAGGCCGCGCATGATGGCGATCCGTCCGCGCGGCGACATGGCCTCCTCGCCGGTCGCGCGGAACGTCGGGCAATGTGGCAGGCAGAGTCCGCAACCCACGCAGGTGGCGATGTCATCCGCCGACACGGAAGCGAGGCGAAACGGCGGCACGTCGTCACGGTAGTCGTCGTGGGGCGCGGGTGGCGGCCACGCTGGCTAGGGTTCGATCATGTCCGGCAACCTCGATTTTCTGGCCGCGATCCGCACGAGCACGGACGAACTCCGACGGTTGGCGCGATCGACGCACGACACCATCGTTCCCGACTGTCCGGGCTGGACGGGTCGCGACGTGCTGGTGCATCTCGGACGGGTGTACGCAAGCGTCACCGCGATCGTCGACGCGCGGGCGTCGGGGCCGGTCGATCCGGGCGACGTCGCGGTGGCACCCCTCGGAGCCGAGATCATGGAGTGGATCGACGAGCGTTGCGACGCGATGATCGAGGCGGTGTCGGGACTCGCTCCCGACGAGCGCGTGTGGACGTGGTCCGACGATCACACCGGCGGGTTCTACCACCGTCGGATGGCGCACGAGACCGCGGTGCACGTGTGCGACCTGCAGCGGTCCATCGCCGTCACCGTCGAGATGGATCGCGATCTGGCCTGCGACGGGATCGACGAGGCGTACGGCGTGATCCTTCCGTTCGGGATGCGTCGGCGGAATCGGAGTTTCCCGGCTTCGTCACTGCATCTCCACTGCACCGACGGTCCCGGCGAATGGATGATCGTTCCGCGCGGTGACGCGCTCGAGGTGCGACACGAACACGCCAAGGGCGACGTGGCCTGGCGCGGACCGGCCGTGGGTTTGTTGCTGGCGGCTTGGGGTCGTCGACACACCGGGGTGGTGGCTTTCGGTGATCCGTCGGCGTCCGAGGAGTGGTACGGCCTCGGCGTGTGATCACCCGGTCGGATCACACGGCGGTCCACATCCGGGTGTCGCTGCCCGACCAGTATCCGATGCGTCGCTCGGCTTCGTCGCGGGCGCGCGGATCGGTGACCGCGGCTCGTGCTCGCATGATCGTGGCCACCAGCAGTCGTAACTCCGAGATCGCGTGGGCCAGGTCACGGTCGTCGAGGTGCAGTCCGTAGCCCCCGGCGAAGGCCTCGTAACATCCCGCTCGCCCACCCCAGCGGTCGCTCCACCGCATCAGAGGTGCGTGATCCCAGGCGCGATTCGAGAGCGACACCAGGTCCCAGTCGAGCACGACGCTGCGCCCGTCGCGCCGGTCGACGACCACGTTGCCCGGGTGCAGATCACCGTGGACGACGACGAACCCGTCGTCGGGGTCGCGAAGGAAGGGCTCGACCCATGACAGGCGGTCATGGGCCGCCTGCAGGGAGGACACGACGTCGGGGGCCAGGGCATCGCCGAGTCGGTCGAGGGACTCGGCCACGTTCCACCACGCGAATCGGCCCGCGAGGGGCAGCGGATGGATGTCCGCCACGATGGTCGGATCGATCCCGTGCAGTTCGCGGATCATGCGTCCCACCGCGCCCCAGTCGGGTTCGAGGGAAGGATCGTGTTCGACGTATTCCCAGACGGTGGCCCGGAGCTCGGGGTCGAGCTCGGGCTCGTGGAAGGAGCGGTCGTCGAAGGGGCGGGCCACCGTGATCCCCCGCTCGATGAGCAGCGGGGCCAATCGGAGTGAGACCACGGGATCCGTCGTGGGAGCGCACACCCGGATGGCGGCCGGTCCGGAACGAAAGACGGCGTTCATGCTCACCCGCTCCAGGTGCGGCTCGGGCAAATCCAGTCGAGCGGCGATCAGACGGGCGAGTCGCGTCGCCCGTTCGAGTCGCGTGGGACCGCCACCCGCGAGCGGAACGCTGACCAGGGGTTCGTCGGCGAACATCGGTCTCAGAGACCCGGGGCGATCTCGGTTCCGGGGTTCAACCGCCGACGGGGATCGAAGGCGTCGAGCAGTCGTCGGTGAATCTCCGCCGACGCCGGATCCAGGACCCGCGTCGGTGGCGGTTCGTGAGTGTGGACGACACCGACCCCGAGTTCGGCCACCACCTCGCCCACTCGGGCCCCGACGTGGGCCGACACGGCGCTCGGAGCGAGCGACCATCGGTGGGCGAAGCGGTTCGGATCGGGTTCGGGGCCCGATTCCACGACGCTCGCGCCGACTCTCGACAGATCGTCGATCGCCGCGTCGATGTCGGTGTCGTGTCCCTCGAGGCAGACGTCGACGCCGAGTCCGTCCCACAACAGTGCCGCGGGGCGATGGAGTCGTGACGTCACGAGTCCGACCCGGTCGGCGTCCACGTCGTCGATCCGGAACCATCTCGTGGACGGGGGAAGCGGTCGGGTTCGCAAGATGACCTCACCGATGGCCCCGAGCCGACCCTGCGATCCCACGATCAGTCGACAGAGGTCGAATCCGCTCACGTTCTTGACGGTCGGCCCACCGGCTTTCACCACCCGGGCGTCTCCGTCCACCAGGTGCGCCTCGAGCAAGGACTCCCGTACCGGTCCGCGACCGAGACGCAAGTGGTCGTTCCAACCGGTGGCGAGTGCCCCGCCCACCGTGCCCGCACCGTGTCGTCGCTGACCAAGGTTCACGTACTGTCCGCGTTCGCCGAGGACGGCGTCCAACTCGCGTAGCGTGGTTCCCGCGCCGCACGACACCGTCATCTCCTCGGGTCGGAAGGTGTTCACGCCGACCGGGGGGTGCACCACCCGCACGCCCTCGGGGGCCCGACGGCGGGTGCCGGCGCCACCGATCCAGACCGCGTCCTGCACCCCGATCTCGTCGGCGAAACGTCGGGTCGCCTCGCTCACACCCACATCCCCTCCACGTGCGCGTGGGCATCGGCGCAACCGGCCGGACTCGGCAGGACCTTGAACGGATTGGCCAGTCCGAGGGGGTCGAAAGCCGAGCGCATCCGGGCCTGAGCATCCAGATCCGCCTCGGAGAACATCAATGGCATGTAGTCCCGTTTCTCGAGACCGATGCCGTGCTCGCCTGACAACACTCCCCCGTGGGCCACGCTGACCTCGACGATGGCGGCACCGGCCCGATGAACCCGCTCGAGCACGCCGGGCTCGCGCTTGTCGAACACCAGCAACGGATGCAGATTGCCGTCACCGGCGTGGAAGACGTTGAGCACGAGCAGATCGTTCTCGGCCGCGATGCGGTAGACGTGGTCCAACACGTCCGACAGGTGGCGACGGGGCACCACGGTGTCGTGGAGGTAGTAGTTCGGCTTGATGCGGGCGATGGCGCCGAACGCGTTCTTGCGTCCCTTCCAGAGCAGGGCACGCTCGGCCTCGTCGCGGGCCATCCGCACGGTGCGTGCGCCGTGTGCTCGGCCGATCTCCTCGATGGTCCGGGCGTCGGACTCCACCGCGGCCGGTGGTCCGGCGACCTCCACGAGCAGGGCCGCCGCGGCGTCGGTGGGCAGATCGGCGTGAATGAAGGCCTCGACGGCCTCCAGGCAAAGACGGTCCATCATCTCGAGGGCGGCGGGCACCATGCCGGCCGCGATGATGGCACTCACGGTGTCGGTGCCGGCGCGCACGGTCTCGAAGTCGAGCAGCATGGTGCGTACCGCGGGCGGATCCGGTGTCAGGCGCACGCAGATCGCGGTCGCGACACCGAACATTCCCTCGCTCCCGACGAACGCCCCGCGCAGATCGAGACCCACGGGTTCGGGATCCTCTCCTCCGAGACGAACGAGGGACCCGTCGCTCGTCACGACGTCGACCGCGATCACGTGGGCCGAGGTGACCCCTTCGGCCAGACAGTGCGGTCCGCCGGAGTTGTTGGCCACGTTGCCCCCGATGGAGCAGCTCTGCTGGCTGCTCGGATCGGGAGCGAAATGCAGGCCCCAACGCGAGACGTGGCGGGTGAGATCCAGGTTCAGGACTCCGGGCTCCACCCAGGCGGTGCGCGACACCGGATCGACGTCGATGATGCGGTTCATCCGCGTGGTGCACACGACCACCGCCCCACCGATGGGGGTGGCTCCACCGGCCAGACCGGTGCCGGCTCCCCGGGCGACGAACGGAACCGCGTGGGTCCGACAGGCGTCGACGATCCGCCGAACGTCGTCGGCGTGGCGCGGATAACACACGACGCCGGCCTCTCCGACGAGATTCGAGGCGTCGTGTGCGGCGAGCGACAGTTCGGTGGAACCGTCACGGACCGCGTCGGCACCCAGCGCCGCGCGCAGGTCGCGCAACAGTGCGGTGGTCATCGGTGACGTCGCGCGGCGCGCCGGTGTCGACGCCCGGTGGGCTCGTCGACCTGACGCAGCACGATCACGCGATCGGCGGACACGGGGGTCCCGTCCACCAGGACGGAATCGCCGGGCGAGAGCGGTCCGATGGAACGGCCGGCGTCGAGGGTTTCGATGCGACCGTCCCGTCGGGCACGAAGTTCCGTCTCCCGCGCGCGCATGGCGTCGCGACCCTCGCGGAAGGCGTCGCGAACGTCGTCGAGTCGCGAGCGCGTCGCCTCGGCCGCTCGTCCGGCCACCTTCACGGGCCCCATCGATCCGATCGTGCGCTTCACCCGGCGGCCGGTGAGGACCACTCCACTCACGCCGGCCACGATGCCCGAGACGAACCAGAAAAGACGCTTGATCATCCCCGCCTCCGTCGTGGTCGGCGGTCGGTGTCGACGACGACCAGGTGCTGACCGTTCGACGTGCGGCGCTCGAGATCCCGATTCTCGCGACGCCGCAGACGCCGCGCGGCGCGTCCGGTACCGGTGGCCAGCGCCGTGGCCTTGATCAACGGCGCCGACAACGCCAAGCGGGCCACGCGCCCCGAGGACGAGACGGCATCGGAGATGGCTTCGGCCGAGCCGAGGACGCGGTCGAAACGATCGAGGTCGTGTCGGGCTTCCTCCACCACGTCGCGCGCCTCGTCGGTGGAGGCGCGCAGCTCGGCCAGAAGCGGTCGGGTCTCGTGGCGCAGGTCGGTCAACTCGGAACGCAGAATGCGCAAGGTGTCGAGCACTCGCAGGAGCACGACCACGAGGGCGGCGAAGCCGATGGTCAACAAGACGGCGGCCAACACGATGGCCAGTTCTCCGGCGGTCACGCCACGCCTCCTTCGTTCATCTCGACTCTCCTTCGTTCGGCTCGGACCGTTCGTTCATCCGTCGCGCCACCTCGCGCTCGCGCCCATGGTGACTCGGTTCGTACCAGATCCGATCGACCAGCGAATCGGGCAGATGTTGCTGTTCGACCCAACCGGATTCCCGGTCATGAGGGTATCGGTAGCCGACGCCGTGCCCGAGCTCGGTCGCTCCGGAGTAGTGGGCGTCGCGCAGATGGGCCGGTACCTCGCCGATCGCCCCGTTGCGGATGTCGGACCGCACGTTCCAGATGGCCAGGGCCGCGCGGTTGCTCTTGGGCGCGGTGGCCAGATGGATCGCTGCCTGACCGAGGTTCAACTGGGCCTCGGGAAGTCCGACGTGCTCGACCGCCTGGGCGGCGGCCACGGCCACCAGGAGCGCCGTCGGATCGGCCAGTCCCACGTCCTCGCTGGCGAAGATGATCATGCGTCGGGCGATGAACCGGGCGTCGTCGCCGGCTTCGAGGAGTCGCCCGAGGTAGTACACGGCGGCTTGGGGGTCGCTGCCCCGCATGCTCTTGATGAAGGCGCTGATGACGTCGTAGTGGTCGTCGCGGCCGTACCGCAGGGCGCTGGTCCCGAGGGCGGCTTCGACGTGTTCGAGCGCCACGGCCCCCGGATGCGCGAGCGCGGCGGCCACCTCGAGGGAGGTCAGAACCTGACGACCGTCTCCCCCGGCTCGATCGACGAGCAATTCGACGGCCTCGTCGTCGGCCTCGGTCCCGAGAACGAGTAGACCGCGGTGCACGAGGGACGCCACCGCGCTCCGCGGCAGGGGCTCGAGGCGGAACAACGTGCTACGGGACCGCAGTGGCGCGTTCACCTCGAAGAACGGATTCTCCGTCGTCGCCCCGATGAGGGTGAGGGTGCCGTCCTCGACCGCGGGCAACAGCGCGTCCTGCTGGGCCTTGGAGAACCGGTGGATCTCGTCGAGGAACAGGATCGTTCCCTGGCCGTGCATCCCCAGTCGACGACGGGCCTCGTCGATGACCTCGCGCACGTCCTTCACTCCCGCGGTGACGGCACTCAGTTGGGCGAAATGCCGACGGGTCGTTCCCGCCACCGCCAATGCCAGAGTGGTCTTTCCGGTTCCCGGTGGGCCCCAGAAAATGGCGCTGCTCAACTTGTCCTGTTCGACGAGACGACGCAATGGACGATCCGGGCCGACCAGATGTTCCTGTCCCACCACTTCGTCGATCGACGACGGCCGCATGCGCGCGGCCAAGGGAGCCTGTTCGCGCAGACGGTCCTCGGCCGCGGAACTGAAAAGGTCGCTCACGGGAGGATCCGTGAGAAGGCGCGGGCGTACGCGTCGCGCCGGAACTCGACGACGTGCGCCAGGAGATGGTGGGGGTCCATCCAACGCCAGGCCCCGAACTCGTGCATGTCCGGTGTGGGGGTGACGTCGTCGTCGATCACCCCGAACAGGAACCACTTCTGGATCTGTCCACGGCGCTTGTGACCCTCGTGGGTGCGATCGCGAACGTGGGGCGGCCATTCGTAGGCGATCCATTCGGGAAGTTCGAGTACCAGTCGAACGTGTTCGGAGGTGAGCCCGGTCTCCTCGCCCAGTTCGCGCCAGGCGGCGTCGACGGGCTCCTCGCCGGTGTCCAGTCCACCCTGGGGCAGTTGCCAGGCGCCGGGCGTGTCGACCCGTTCGAACGCCATCACGTCGCCGTTCTCGCGGCGGACGATCAGTGCGACTCCGGCTCGGAACTGTTGGGTGCCCATGACGACGGAATCAGGTCTTGGGCGGAAGGGTACGGATGCCGAGTTCATCCAACTGTTTGGCCTCGGCGCGCGTCGGCGCGTTGGTCATGGGGTCCTGACCACTCTGCGTCTTGGGGAAGGCGATGACCTCTCGGATGTTCTCCTCGCCGGCCAGGATCGCCACCAGTCGGTCGAGTCCGAAGGCGAAACCGCCGTGCGGCGGGGCGCCGTAGGTGAAGGGCTTGAGGAAGAATCCGAACTTGCGGTTGGCCTCCTCCTCGCTGATGCCGAGCGCGGTGAACACCTTGCGCTGCATCTCGGGCTCGTGGATTCGGATGCTTCCCGAGCCGAGTTCCCAGCCGTTGAGAACCAGGTCGTAGGCCAACGCCCGCACGGACAAGGGATCGGTCTCGAACTTGTCGAGGTCGTCGGGATGCGGACGGCAGAAGGGGTGGTGTCCGGGCTTGGGTCGGCCGGTCTCCTTGTCGACGCCCACGAACAAGGGGAACTCCACCACCCACACGTAGCGGTACGGGCCCTGGTGCACCGGCGGACGACCGAGATCGTTGCGCAGCTGACCGAGGACCTCGCAGGCGGTCATCCATTCGTCGGCCACGATCAACACGAGATCGCCGGTCTCCACTCCGAGGATGCCGGTGAGGGAGTTTTGTTCGGCCTCGGTGAGGAACTTGGCGACCGGAGAGTCGTAACCCTCGTCGGTCTTCTTCAACCACACCAGACCCTTGGCGCCCATCTTCTTGGCCTTGTCGGTGAGTTGGTCGAGTTTGTTGCGACCGAACTCGTCGGCGCGACCCGGGGCCTTGATGCCCTTGATCGACGTCGCACCGGCGAAGGCCTTGAACTCAGTCGACGAGAACACCGCTGTCAGTTCGTGGAGTTCCATGCCGAACCGGAGGTCGGGTTTGTCGACTCCGTATCGGTCCATGGCCTCGCGCCACGTGATGCGCTCGATCGGCGCCGGGCGCTCTCCGGTCACGGCCTCGGCCGCCGAGAGAACGGCCTCGCTGATGGCGGCCAGCACGTCGTCCTGATCGACGAAACTCATCTCGGCGTCGAGTTGCATGAACTCGTACTGGCGATCGGCGCGCAGGTCCTCGTCACGCAGGCAGCGGGCGATCTGGTAGTACCGGTCGATGCCGGCCACCATCAGCAACTGCTTGAACAACTGCGGGCTCTGCGGCAGGGCGTAGAACGAACCGGGCTCCTTGCGCGAGGGCACCAGGAACTCGCGCGCACCCTCGGGGGTGGAGGGAACGAGCATCGGGGTCTCCACCTCGACGAAGCCCTGACGCTCCATGGCCGAGCGGACGGCGGAGTTCACCTTGGCGCGAACGCGGATGTTGCGTTGCATCCGCTCGCGACGGATGTCGAGATAGCGGTACTGCAGGCGAACGTTCTCGTCCACCTCGTCGGCCCGGTGGTCGACGGGGAACGGCGGCGGCTCGGCCGACCGCAACACCTCCACCACGCACTCGCCGATCTCCACCGTGCCGGTGGCGATGTTGGCGTTGACGGTGCCCTCCGGTCGCGGCCGCACGACGCCGGTGACGCGAACCACGTACTCGCTGCGCACGTCGACGGCGTTGTCGATCACGCACTGCACGATGCCGGTGTGGTCGCGCAGGTCGACGAAGGCCAACTTGTCGCCGTGTTCGCGGCGCTTGGCGACCCAACCGCACACCGACACGGTGGAGCCGTTCAGATGGGCGCCGATCTCGCCGCACATGTGGGTGCGCATGGACGTCTGGCGGTTCGAAGTGCTCATGACAGGATCTTTCTCAAGGTGTTGGTCAACTCGGTGCGCGCGACGCTGGTCTGCTCTCCCCCGTCGCGCAGGGGTCGGACCACCACGGTGCCCGCGGCGGCCTCGTCGGTGCCCACGATGACGGCCACGCTCGCACCGCTGCGATCGGCCGCTTTCATCTGGCTCTTCATCGAACGATTCTCGAAGGCGCGATCGGCGCTGATGCCCGACGCGCGCAGTTGGTCGGTGATGGTGAGGGCGTGCCGTCCACCGGTGGTGTCGACCACGAAGACGTCGACACCACGTTCGTCGGCCGGGAAGACCCCCTCGTCGTCACAGGCGAGGAGTGTGCGGTCGAGTCCGATGGCGAAGCCGACACCCGGGGTGGCCGGACCACCCAGATCCTCGACAAGTCCGTCGTAGCGACCGCCCCCACCGAGCGCGTTCTGCGCCGAGTCGAGGGTTCCCCCCACGTACTCGAACGTGGTGAGGCGGTAATAGTCGAGTCCGCGCACGAGACGATCGTTCACCTGGAACGGGATGTCGAGGGCGCGCAAGCCGTCGAGCACCGACTCGAACGACGCACGGGCGTTCTCGCCGAGGAAGTCTCCGATCCGTGGGGCCGATGCGATGACGTCGGCGTCGGCGGGCCGTTTGGAGTCCAGAACACGCAACGGGTTCTTGGTCAGGGTGACGCGGCTCTCGGGGGTGAGATCGTCGATCCGGGACTCGAAATGATCGCGCAAAGCCGCGACGAACGCGGCCCGATCGGCGGGCTCGCCGAGGCTGTTGACCATCAGCGACACCCGACGCAGGCCCAGGGCCTCGAAGAAGCGCCAACCGAGGGCGATGACCTCGACGTCGAGATGCGGGTCGTCGGGTCCGAGCACTTCGATGCCGACCTGGTCGAACTGGCGGTAGCGACCGCGTTGGGGTTTCTCGTAGCGGAAGTTGGGGCCGGCGTACCAGACCTTCCACGGGGTGGCGGGACGGTGCTGGACGAAGGCCCGGCACACGCTGGCGGTCTGCTCGGGACGCAGGGCGACGTGACGCTCCCCCTTGTCCACGAAGTCGTACATCTCCTTGGTCACCACGTCGGTGGCCTCGCCGACACGATGAAAGACCCCGATGTCCTCGAGGAGCGGCGGGATGACCTGCCCATAGCCGGCGGCCGAGACCGTGCGGTCGAAGGTGCCCACGAACCGACGCCAGCGGGCCGATTCGGGCGGTAAGACGTCCCGCATACCGGGGCTGGTCTGGAATTCGGGCACGGCGCAAGGCTACCCGCGCGGGTCGGGCGGGCGGGTTCCCCGTTGGCGTCCGGGGCGGGCGCGGAACGTCAGTCGTCGCCGTCGGAGCGACCGGGAACCGAGCGAAAAGCGTCGTACACGCCGTCGATGCGCTTGATCGTGCGCAGGACCGACTCGAGATGTCCGGGGTCGGCCAGCTCGAACTCGAAGTGCATCTTGGCCACCCGGTCTCCTCCGGTGTGGGTGCTGCAGGCCACGATGTTGACGTGTTGCTCCGACAGCGCGTTGGCGACGTCGCGCAGGAGCCGGGAACGGTCGAGTGCCACCACCTCCACTCCGGCGCGGAACACCGTTCCGGTCGACGAACCGTCCCACTCGACGTCGACGAGACGCGAGGACTGGTCGTCGGCGAACGAGCCGGCGTTGGCGCAGTCGGAGCGGTGGACGCTCACGCCGCGTCCGCGGGTGATGAAGCCCATGATCTCGTCGCCGGGCACCGGCGTGCAGCACTTCGACAGGCGCACGAGAACGTCGTCGAAACCCTCCACGTGGACTCCGACGTTGTTGCCCTTGCGGCGCAACTCCCCCGGCCGACGGACCGAGGCCGGCAGACGCTCGTCACTGTCGGACGCTTGGAACCGCTGGGCGAGTCGTTGGGCCACCGCGCGCGCTCCCACGTGTCCCTCACCGATGGCGGCCAGCAGGGTGTCGAGATCGGTGTAGTTGAGCGCGGCCATCTCGGCCTCGATCTGGGGGCCCTCCATGACCCGGTTCACGGGGAGGCGTTCCCGACGCAGCTCGCGCGTGAGTTCCTCACGACCGGCCTCGATGAGATCCTCGCGTCGTTCCCGGGAGAACCACTGCTTGATCTTGTTGCGAGCCTTGGGCGAGGCGACGAATTCGAGCCATTCGCGCGACGGACTCGCCGTCTCCACCTTGGAAGTGAAGATCTCGCAGGTGTCGCCGCTCTTGAGTTGGTGCGTGAGGGGAACGAGGCGACCGTTCACGCGGGCACCGATGCAGGCGTTGCCGATCTCGGTGTGCACCGAGTAGGCGAAATCCACCGGGCCGGAACCCAACGGCAACGCCACCACCCGGCCCTTGGGTGTGAACACGAAGATCTCGTCCTGATCGAGGTCGGTCTTCAGGTTTTCCATGAACTGGGCGGGGTCGACCACCTCGCTCTGCCAGTCGATGATCCGGTTCAACCAGTCGATGTCGGGCGTCTCGGCTCCGTCCTTGTAGGCCCAGTGGGCGGCCACTCCCCATTCGGCGCGCTGATGCATCTCGCGGGTGCGGATCTGGATCTCGAGGGGCTTGCCCCCGGGTCCGATCACCGTGGTGTGGAGGCTCTGGTACAGGTTGAACTTGGGCATGGCCACGTAGTCCTTGAAGCGACCCACGATGGGCTTCCAGCGTCCGTGGATGCATCCGAGGGCGGCGTAACAGTCCTTGACCGAGTCCACGACCACCCGGATGGCCACGATGTCGAAGATCTCGTCGAACTCCTTGCCCTTCTGGATCATCTTCTCGTAGATGCTCCAGAGGTGCTTTCCGCGCCCCGTGACGTCGGCGTCGATGTTGAGTTCGGCCAACTGGGCCCGCACGTCGGCCATGGCCTTGGCGAGGTAGACGTCGCGCTCGGGGCTGCGCGTGCTCACCAGGTGGTCGAGTTCGCTGTACCGCTTCGGATACATGGACGCGAAGGCAAGATCCTCGAGTTGCTGCTTCAGACCCTGCATGCCGAGGCGGTGCGCGAGGGGCGCGTAGATGTCGAGGGTCTCCGACGCGATGCGCTGTTGCTTGTCGACCGGCATGGCGGCGATGGTGCGCATGTTGTGCAGTCGGTCGGCCAACTTGATGATGAGCACCCGGAGGTCCTTGGCCATCGCCACCAGCATCTTGCGCATGGTGGCGGCCTGTTGGGCCTCCTTGGAGTCGAACTGGATTCGCTCGAGCTTGGTGACGCCGTCCACGATGGCGGCCACCTCGGCCCCGAACTCGCGTTCCACGTCGGCGACGGTGATCTCGGTGTCCTCCACCGCGTCGTGCAGCAACGCGGCGGCCACCGTCGTCTCGTCGAGGCCGATGTCGGCCACGATCTTGGCCACCGCGAGTGGGTGGTTGATGTAGCCCTCCCCGCTCTTGCGCTTCTGCTGGGAGTGGGCCAACCGCGCCACTTCGAACGCCTTGGTCATGGCGGCGGTGCCGGACTTGGGATGACGTCGCCGAAACGAGGCGATGACCGGCGACAACTCGTCGTTCGGCGAACCGCTCTGACGCCTCCAGGGCAGGAGTCGGGTCACCGTGGCCATGCGACCATTATCCCAGTCCGGAGGACGAACGTGCGCCGGTGGACGAGGAGTTTGTGCCCGATGGCCCGAAGCGTCCGGTCAGTAGGTGATCAGGGATTCGACGGCGACGTCGCCGAGCTTGCGGCGGCCGTCGAGGAAGGTGAGTTCGAGCAGAACTCCGAGCCCGACGACCACACCCCCCAAACCGGTGACCAGACGACACGTGGCCGCGGCCGTGCCACCGGTGGCCAAGACGTCGTCGACGACCAGGATGCGCTCACCGGGGTGCACGGCGTCGCGGTGGATCTCGAGCTTGTCGGTTCCGTATTCCAGTTCGTATTCCTCGCGGGCCACGGCCCACGGGAGTTTGCCGGCCTTGCGGACCGGAACGAAGCCGGCCCCCAACTCCACGGCCACCGGTGCGCCGAGGATGAACCCGCGGGCCTCCACGCCGACCACCCGTTCGACTCCGAGCGACCGGAAGCGATCGGCGAGTCCGACGATGGCCTCGCCGAAGGCCGGGCCGTTGCCGAGCAGCGGAGTGATGTCGCGGAAGGTGACCCCGGGTGTGGGGTAATCCTCGATGGCGCGAATCAGGTGTTCCATGCGGGCCTCGTTCAGCGTCGGTTCTTCTTGCGCGGGCGGGGCGGGTGCGTGAGCAGTGCGCTGGGCGTGACGGTTGCCGAGGGTGTCGACGGATCGTCGGTTTGCACTTGGCGACGCACGTTCTTCAGACCGCTCGAGGTTCCGGTGACGACCATGTGCTCCAGCTCGGAACCGGTGGAGTGCATTCCCCGCAGGTTCTTGAACCGTGGCTCGCGCTCCTTGAGAAGAGCCAACAACGGCGAGGCGACGAAGATCGACGAGTAGCTGCCGATCAACAGTCCGACCAGTAGCGCGACCGCGAACTCGCGTAGTGCCACCGCACCGAAGACGCCCGATCCCAGCACGAGCAGGGAGATCACGGGCAGCACGGCCGCCAGACTGGTGTTGAGCGAACGCATCAACACCTGGTTCATGGAGACGTTGGTGATGTCGGCCATTCCCGTCCGGGTGGCGGAGAACCGTTGGATGTTGTCCTGGACCTTGTCGAACACGACGATGGTGTCGTACAGCGAGAAGCCCAGGATCGTGAGGAAGGCCACCACCGTGGCCGGGGTGACCTCGAATCCGAACACCGAGTAGATGCCCACGCTGATCAGAACGTCGTGGAGCATGGCGGTGATGGCGGCCACGGCCATGCGCCACTCGAACCGCCAGGCGATGTAGAGCGACACCAGCACGAGGAACACGATCAGCGCGCGCACGGCCTTCTCGGTGATCGAGCGACCCCACGAGGAACTGACCGAACTCACCGACACGTCGTTCACCTCGACGCCGGCCGCCTCGGCCAGGGCGGTCTGCACGGCGGAACGCACCTCGACCGACTGGTCGGCCACCTGGATGCGCACCGAACTCAGATCGCCGCTCTCGAGCGTCTGGATCTTGGCGTTGGTCACCTCGACCCCGTTCTTCTCCACCACGGACCGAGCCTCGTCGGCGCCGAAAGTGGACGATGTGGGAACCTGCCAGGCGACTCCGCCCTCGAAGTCGATGCCCAAGTTGAGGCCCGAGGTGAGCAACGAGAGCAGCGTGGCCACGATCAGCAGCCCGGAGAGGGCGAAACCGAAGCGACGCCGACCGTAGAAGTCGATCGAGGTCTCGCCGTGGTACAGACGTCCGAGGACGCCGCGTCGGGCGATGGTACGCGCGTCGCTCATGAGACACCTCCGGGAACGGTCGGGGAAGGATCGACTCCGAAGACGCGGCGCTTCGCGACGAACTCCGACCGCGCCAACATCAACATGGTCGGTCGCGTGAAGAACCACGCCACCACCATGTCGCACAGGGTCGACAGTCCGAGGAAGAAGGCGAAGCCCCGCACCGAGCCCACGGTGAGGTACCAGAGCGTGAAGGCTCCGAGCAACGACACGATGTCGGCGGCCAGGATCGTGCGCCACGCCGACTTGAAGCCCCGTTCCGCCGAGTTGCGTAGGGAGCGTCCGGCCTTGACCTCGTCCTTGAGCTTCTCGAAGAAGACCACGTACGAGTCGACGGTGACGCCGATGGACACGATGATGCCGGCGATACCGGCCAGGCTGAGGGCCAAACCGTTGGTGCGCGAGAGCAACGAGATCACGTTCCACTGGATCACGCCGGAGATGGTCAATCCGACGACCACGACGGCGGCCAGACTGCGGTAGTAGAGCAACATGAAGAGCAACACCAGTCCGACTCCGATGAGTCCGGAGACGATGGCGGCGCGCAGTGAATCGCTGCCGAGCGTGGGAGACACGGTCTGCACGGCCTGCACCTGCAGACGAACCGGCAGGGCGCCGCTCTTGAGGACCCGGGCCAGATCCTTGGCCTCGCTCTCGCTGAAGCTTCCGGTGATGTCGACCCCACCGCTGAACGACGGTTGGTTGACGCTGGGGGCCGACTGAACGACGCCGTCGAGGACGATGGCCATGCGGCCCGACGGGCACGTGGTGTCCTTGGCGAAGCATCGTGCCGCTCCGATGTTCCAGAGATCGGCCCCGTCGGCGCCACCGCGCAACGTGACCCGCACTCCCCAACCGCCGGCGATGATGTCGGCCTGGGCGTCGCTGTTGAAGACCTCGCCGGTGGCGAAGGCCGGACCGAGTTGGTAGAACTCGGTCCCGTCGGCGTTCTGCACGTAGACGGTCGCGGTGGGATCGGTCGGGTCGGGCAATTCGGCGGGAACCTCGGTGCCGGTGGGAGCGACCGTGGTGTCGGCGGTGGTCGTCGACGTGGCGTCACCGGCGACGGTGGTGGTCTGCTCCGCGACGGTCGTCGTCGCTGCGTCGGGAACGGTGGTGGTGTCGGCGGGCACCGAGGTCACCGAAGCCGGACGGGACGGACCACCGGGCAGCGAGGTGGTGGAAGCGCTGGAAGTCGTGGTGGTCGCACCCGCGCTCGTGGTCGTGGTCGTCGACGAACCGCCCTCCACGAGTGAATCGGGGGTGTCGATCACCTGTGACAGCAACACCGGCCGCAACAGCACGGCTCCGGTGACCTGAACCAACTTGATCGCATCGTCCTGGTTCTCGACGCCGGGAAGGTTGACGACGATGGCGTCACCCTGACGGATGATCTCGGGTTCGGCCACGCCGAGGGAGTCGACGCGCTCGCGGATGCGCTCGACGGCGAGGTCGAGGCTCTCGGTGTTGAATTCGCCGACCGGTTCCTGGGTGACCGACACGCCGCCCTGCAGATCGAGTCCGAGTGAAGGTTCGTTGCCGGCGACGAGATTGCCGACCAGGGAACCGAAGACCACGACCAAGAGGCCGAGCAGAGTGAGAGCGAGACGCCGACGTGTCATGAGCGGACGGTCACTCCGACGCGGGGGTGGTGGGTTCGGTCGGTTCGCCCCCGGCCGGCTCCTCGGCCGGATTCACCCGGCGCAGCAGGGCGCTGCGGGAGATGCGGATCTCCACTCCGTCGGCGATCTCGAGCCACACCACGTCACCGTCCATGGCCGTGACGAAGCCGTAGAGGCCCGAGTTCGTGAGGATCTCGTCGTCGACCGTGATGGCCTGTTGCAACTCCTGCTGGGCCCGCAGGCGCTTGCGCTGGGGGCGGATCATGAGAAAGTACATGGCCAGACCGATGAGGGCCATGAAGCCGAAGGTGAACAGGGCGCTCCCGCCACTGTTCTGCTCGGCGGTGGCGATGATGGACGCGGAAGCGGACATGATGATCCTTCAGTCGAGGGGTCGGACGACCCGCGCAATGCTAGTCGTGGAGCCCGCCAAAGCGGGGTGGTTAGGCGGGATCAGCCGCCGTCGCCCCAGACCTCCAACACCTCGCGGCGCAGGTCGGACAGGGTGCCGGCGGTGATCGCGGCCCGCATGCGGGCCATGAGGTTCAAGGTCCAGGCCACGTTGTGCAGGCTCATGAGACGCGAGCCGGTGGGTTCGTTCGTCCGCAGAAGATGGCGCAGATAGCCACGGGAGTGTCGCTGACACACCTCGCACGGGCACTCGGGGTCGATCGGGGCGTCGTCGAGGGCGTTCGTGGCGTTCTTGATGTGGACCTTTCCCGAGCCCGTGAGGGCGGTTCCGTGACGACCGAGGCGGGTCTGCATCACGCAGTCGAACTGGTCGACCCCCAGCGCCACGGCCTCGACGAGGGACGCCGGATCACCCACGCCCATGAGATACCGAGGGCGATCGGCGGGCAGGTGTTCGAGGGCGGCGGCCAGTGCCGGGAGCATCTCGGCCCGCGTCTCGCCCACCGACAAACCACCGATCCCGTACCCGTCGAACTGCAGCTCGGCGGTACGTCGCGCGCTCTCGGCGCGCATCGTTTCGGAGACACCACCCTGAACGATGCCGAACAGGGCCTGATCCGGACGACGATGGGCCGCGCGTGCTCGTGCGGCCCACGCCGACGTTCGTTCGAGGGCCAGTCGGATGACCGATTCCGGAGACGGCAGGGGCGGACACACGTCGAGCACCATCTGGATGTCGGCCCCCAACAGTTCCTGGGTCGCCACGGCGGACTCCGGGGTGAACCGGTGCTTGCTCCCGTCGTACGTGGACGCGAAGGTCACCCCGTCGTCGTCGACCTTGGGCTCGAGGGAGAACACCTGGAATCCACCCGAATCGGTGAGCGTCAATCCGCCCCACCCGGCGAACCGCCCCAGTCCCCCGAACCGCGCCACGACGTCGGCACCGGGTCGCAACATGAGGTGGTACGTGTTGCCGAGCACGATGCGCGCGCCGAGCCTCTCGTAGTCGGAAGCGTCGAGATACTTGACGGCCCCGCGGGTGCCCACGGGCATGAAACACGGGAACTCGTAGGAACCGTTCGCGGTGGTGGCCACACCGGTGCGCGCGGCACCGTCGGTGGCGGTGATGTCGAGGGTGACGGGATGCATGAGGAGGTTCCTGGTGGCGATCAGTGATCGTGGGCGTGACGGTCGAGGAGCATCGCGTCGCCGAACGACAGGAAACGGTACCGCCGTTCGACGGCCTCGCGGTACATGTCCCGCCACACCGGTCCGACGAAGGCCTCGATCATCATGAGCAGCGTGGTGCGGGGCATGTGGAAGTTCGTCATCATCACATCGACGACCTTCCACTCGTAGCCGCGATGGATGAACAGGTTGGTGCGCCCGCTCTGCTGACCGGTGGTGAAGGTGCTCTCGAGGGCCCGCACGGCCGTGGTGCCGACGGCGATCACCCGATCGGCGTCGCGGACCGTCTCGATCGTCTCGTCGGGCACCGAATACAACTCGGTGTGTATGGGGTGCAGGAGAGGGTCGTCGGTGCTGATGGGCCGGAAGGTGTCGAGTCCGACCACCAACTCGACCCGGGCCAACCTCACGCCCCGGGCTTGGATGCGATCGAGAAGATCCGGCGTGAAGTGCAACCCGGCCGTCGGCGCGGCGGCCGAGGCGGGACGACGGGAATAGACGGTCTGATAGCGCTCGTTGGCCCCCGAGTCCGAGGTGATGTACGGAGGCAACGGCAACGAACCGATGCGGTCGAGCAGGGCCATGGGACGACCGTCGTCGTGGAGTCGCACGTCGAACGTGTCGCCGTCGTCACGGCGACCGACGAAGGTGGCCACCTCGTTGCCGTCGCCGTCGAGCAGGATCTCGTGCGGTCGCAGTTTGGCCGCCGGTCGTACGAGGGCCGACCAGATCCCGGTATCGGACATCTCGAGGAGCAACACCTCCACCGCTCCACCGCTTCCGCGTCGCAATCGCAGACGCGCCGGGATGACCCGGGTGTCGTTGACCACCAACACGTCACCGGGACCGACCATCTCGGCCAGGTCGCGCACGTGGGCATGGTGGCGACGGTCACCGCCGTCGACCAACAGTCGCGCGGAGTCGCGCGGCTCGACCGGAACCTGCGCGATCAACTCCTCGGGGAGCTCGTAGTCGAAATCGGAAATGTGCACGCGTCAGGAGAAGAGGTCGGGTTGGGCGGCCGGAGGCGTGAGACCGATGTGGGTCCACGCGGCGGGCATGGCCACCCGCCCCCGCGGCGTGCGGGCGATGAGACCCTGCTGGATGAGGAAGGGCTCGTACACGTCCTCGACGGTCTCGGGTTGCTCGCCCACGCCGATGGCCAAGGTGGTGAGACCCACCGGTCCGCCGTTGAACTGCGAACACAACGCCGAGAGCAGCGAGCGGTCGACCTTGTCGAGGCCCCGTTGATCGACGCCGAAGACGGCCAGACCCTCGTCGGCGACGGGACCGGTGATCCGACCGCTCTCGCACACCTCGGCGAAGTCGCGGACGCGACGGAGGAGCCGATTGGCGATTCGAGGGGTCCCACGACTGCGCCGGGCGATCTCGTGACAACCGTCGTCATCGATGTCGACCGACAAGATGGTGGCCGCGCGTCGGACGATCGACGTCAACTCGTAGTCATCGTAGTAGTCGAGGCGGGCGACCAGACCGAATCGGTCGCGCAACGGGCCCGTGATCATGCCGGTGCGGGTGGTGGCGCCGACCAGAGTGAAACGGGGCAGGGCCAGTCGGATGCTGGATGCGGCCGGTCCCTTGCCCACGACGATGTCGAGATGGAAATCCTCCATGGCCGGGTAGAGGATCTCCTCGACCGTTCGACCGAGTCGGTGGATCTCGTCGATGAACAACACGTCGGACGGTTCGAGTTTGGTGAGGATGGCCGCCAGATCGCCGGCCCGTTCGAGGGCCGGACCCGAGGTGACGTGCAGCCGCACGCCCATCTCGGCGGCGATGATCCCCGACAAGGTGGTCTTGCCCAAGCCCGGAGGTCCGGCGAAAAGCAGATGGTCGACGGCCTCGCCCCGGCGCCGTGCGGCCTCGAGGACGATGCCGAGCTTCTGCTTCAGTTCGCGCTGACCGACGAACTCCTCGAGGTGCTTGGGGCGCAACCCGACCTCGTCGGATTCCTCGACCGGATTCTCCAACTTGGGGTCCAGGAATTCCTCACGCACGGCGGGCTCCCAATGATCCGAGGGCCTCGCGCAACATGGTCGCGGCGTCGGCGGAGGACGGCAGGTTGCGTAGCGCCTCGCGAATCTCGGCGTCGCTGTAGCCGAGCCCGATCAGGGCCTCGCGGACGTCCGATGTGGCGGTGTTCGCGCCCGGCCCGTCGGACGACGGTGCGAGGATCGGCAACGAAAGACGGTTCTTCAACTCGATCAACAATCTCTCGGCGGTCTTCTTGCCGACACCGGGCACGAGGGTGAGTGCCGTGACGTCGGACGAGGACACGATGTCGACGAGAGTCGCCGGTGCGTGGGTCGACAAGATGGCCATGGCCAGTGCGGGCCCGACACCGTGGGTGGCGATGAGGGTCTGGAAGGTGGTCTTTTCGTCGCGGGTCTGGAATCCGAACAGCGTCTGCTGATCCTCACGGATGTGGTGGTGCACGTACAGGAAGGCCGGCGAGGTGGGTTCGAGCTCGGCCAGGCAACGCGGCGAGACGTGCACCACGTATCCGACTCCCCCGGCCTCGATCAAGGCGGTGCCGTCGGCGGACCGCTCGAGCACGCTCCCACGCAACGAGCCGATCATCAGCCGGCCTTCCGTCGGCTGCGGGCACGGCCGTGGACGTCGGGGGCGCCGGCGGCGATGAGGCGCTGGTGCATGGGACCCACGGCCAGATGACACAGGGCCAGGGCGGCGGCGTCGGCGGCGTCGGCGGGCTTGGGGGCCACGCTCAGACCGAGGCGGGCCTGGACCATACGTTGTACCTGTTCCTTGCCGGCCCCTCCCCATCCCGTGACCGCTTCTTTGACCTGGTTGGGTGTGTACTGGACCACGGTGCACCCGGCGGCGTGAGCCAGAGCCAAGGCCAGTCCGCTGGCCTGTCCGACGCTCATCGCCGTGCGCACGTTGACCTGAAAGAACACCTGCTCGACGGCCACGCTGTGGGGGGCGAACTCGGCCAGAACCTCGGTCAGGTCCTGGTGAAGTCGCGCCAGCCGGGCCGGCAGGGAATCCTGCACCGGGGTGCGCAACACCCCGAGCGACACCACGTCGATCGAGGCACCGCGAGCATCGAGCACCGCGTAGCCGCACCGCGTCAAGCCGGGGTCGATACCCAGGACCCGCTGGGTGTTCCCTACGAACATGCGTACGATCTTACCGCAGGTCTCCTCACGCGGGGGGATGCGCCGCGACGAGTCGCGTTCGGGCCCGTTCCACCTGTGGCAATCTTCGTGCATGCGACGAAACCGTGTGTTCGAGTCCACCGTTGCGGTCTGTCTCCTGATCGGTGCGGCCTGCTCGGGGGGTGGAGGGTCGGTGACGTCGGCTCCGGACACCTCCACGGAGACCTCCGACACCTCGACCGCGATCGTCCCCCCGGGGCCACCGACGTGCGTCGAACCCGGTGTGCGCGCCTGTCTCCTGCCGTGGCCCAGCGACCGCCTGACGGTGGTCGACGAGAGCACCGTCACGGGTCGCCGATTGGCGATCCCCGCCGACGCGGTTCCGGTGAACGAGGCCGGAACTCCCATGGACGTCACCGACCAGAACCGGGCCGACGGATTCTCTCCGAGTTCGGCGGTGGTCTTCGTCGCCGATGGCGTTGACCTCGACGCGAGCGGGGTGCCCGACAGCACGCGCATCGAGGACTCGGTCGAACCCACGACTCGCGTCACGCTCACCGACCTCGACACCGGGGAGCGGGTTCCCTATTGGGGTGAACTCGACGTCCAGTCCGGACTGGTGACGTTGCGTCCGGCGACGGCCTTCGCCGAGGGGCACACCATCGAGGTGGTGGTCGACGGACTGGTCGACGATTCGGGCGCCGCGATCGTCGTCGAACCCTCGTCATGGACGTTCACCGTCGCCAGCGCCGAGTCCTTGGCCGGCCGACTACTGGGCATGCGCGCGACGGCGTACGAGGTGATCGACGACGGTGCACCGAGTTTCACCGTCGACTCCGTCACCGACGGCGACGCCCGAATCATCGAGGGAAAGTTCGCCATTCCCAATCATCTCGACAACGACGGCAGTCCGGGAGGAAGCCTGTTGCTCGACGACGACGGAGCGCCGGTGGTCAACGCCGAGAACCCCGTGTACGACGTGGCGTACCGCTGTCTCGCGCCCCGGGCCACGTCCTCGCCGGCCCCGGCGCTCTTGTACGGGCACGGTCTGCTGGGCAACCGCGGTCAGGTGGACTTCTTCTCGACGTTCGTGGCCCAGGGTCTGTTGATCGCCTGTGCCGTCGACTGGTTGGGCATGGCATCGGAGGATCTGGCGAACCTCGCCGGGATTCTCGGTGACATGGGACGTTTCAACGAACAAGCCGATCGAATGTTGCAGGGCCACGTGGCCTTCTCGATGCTGGGTCGACTGACCAATCATCCCGACGGATTCGCCTCGCACCCGGCGTTCCGCAACGCCGACGGTTCCCCGATGTTGAAGCCGGACTCCACCGTGTTCGTCGGCAACAGTCAGGGCGGGATCCTCGGTGGTGCGGCCTCGGCGGTGTCGACCGAGTGGTCACGAGCCGTGCTCGGGGTGCCCGGGATGAACTACTCGTTGTTGCTTCCTCGCTCCACCGACTGGCCGGAGTTCCAGACCGTCTTCGAGAGTGCGTACACCGACGTGGACGACCGCTTGATGGCGTTGATGTTGGTCCAGCTGCTCTGGGACCGGGGTGAGAACTCCGGCTACGCGCAACACATGACGTCGGACCCGTATCCGGGGATCGACGCCAAGACGGTCCTGCTGGTGCAGGCTTTCGGTGACCATCAGGTGGCCAACGTGTCGACCGAGATGTTGGCCCGCACCATCGGTGCCCGTGTCCACTCACCTGCTTTGCGGGACGGACGCAGCCTCTCGGTGACGCCCATGTGGGGAATCGAGCCCATCTCCGACTACTCCGACGACACCTCGAAACTCGTCGTCTGGGACTTCGGCACCCCTGCTCCCCCGGTCGGTCCACGACCCCCGATCGGCCCGGAGTTCGGTCGCGATCCCCACGGAGCCGGCAGCGACGAACCGAGCGTGCTCATCCAGGCGCTCGACTTCCTCCTGAGCGGAACGTTGACGAACCTCTGCGGTGGTCCCTGCGTCGGAACCCAGATCGATCAGCAGTGATCAGTTCGCGCCGATGGCGGCGGTGATCTCCTGCACCGAACGGTAGGTGACCCCCGCCAGAGCACGGTGCACGTAGGTCAGCCGTCCGTCGGCTCCGACCACGAAGACGCTGCGGCGCGGGAAACCCAACGGCCCGAGGGTGCCGTAGGCCGCCGCCACCGACTTGTCGACGTCGGAGAGCAACGGGAATCGGAAGCCGTGTTTGGCGGCGAAGTTCTCATGGCTGGCCACGTCCTGGGCCGAGATGCCCACCACGGCGGCATCGAGGGATTCGAACTGCTCGAACTCGTCGTTGTAGGAGTTGAGCTGTTTGGTGCACACCGGGGTGTCGTCACCGGGATAGAAGGCGATCACCAACGGCTTGCCGGCGAAGTCCGACAGCGAGTACTCGCGGCCACCGGTGCCGGGCAGGGTGAACGACGGGGCGATGTCTCCGACCTTGATGCTCATGACGCGACCCTAATCCACGGTGTGACGGTCATCCGACGGCTTCCATGATCTCGTCGCTGATGTCGAAGTTGGCGTACACGTCTTGCACGTCGTCATTGTCCTCCAAGGCCTCCATCACCTTCAAGATCTTGCGGGCCGTCTCGGCATCGGTCACGTCGATGGTCGTGGACGACACCATGGTCGACTCCGCCGAGACCACCGACAACCCGGCCGACTCCAAGGCGGCTTTCACGTCATAGACCGCCGACGGCTCGGTGAGGATCTTCCACGCGGAACCGTCCCGACTGATGTCGTCGGCACCGGCGTCGAGGGCGGCCATCATGACGTCGTCCTCGCCCGCGCCACCGTCCACGTAGATCACACCCCGTCGACTGAACTGCCAACCCACCGCACCGGGCTCGGCCATGGCACCGCCGAGCTTGTTGAAGATGTTTCGGATGTCGGCTCCCGTGCGGTTGCGGTTGTCGGTGAGGGTGTCGACCATCATCGCGACTCCCCCGGGCGCGTAACCCTCGTAGGTGATCGATTCGTAGCTGTCGCCCTGGGCCTCGCCGCTACCCCGCTTCACCGCGCGGTCGATGGCGTCGTTGGTCATCTGGGCGGCCTTGGCCTTTTGCACCACCGTGCGCAAGGAGGCGTTCGACGACAGGTCGCCACCACCCTCTCGGGCCGCCACTTCGATCTGACGCGCGATCTTGGCGAACAACTTTCCGCGGGCCTTGTCGGCCGCGCCCTTCTTGTGCTTGATCGTCGCCCATTTGGAATGTCCGGACATGATTCACCTCACCTGCTGTCGATGGTTGTTGCCGGTGCCCGAGGCGTCGCGAACCATATCGGCGAAGAGCCGGTGGACGCGATCGTCGCTGGTGAGCTCCGGATGGAAGGACGCCGCGAGAACGTTTCCGCGACGCACGAGAACGGGATCGCCGTCGTGTCGGGCCAGAACCTCCACGTCGTCGGCGGCCCGCTCGATGCGGGGGGCTCGGATGAACACGGCGTGGAACGGGCGATCGAAGCCGGTCACCTCCACGTCCGTCTCGAACGAGTCGACCTGACGGCCGTAACCGTTGCGCCGCACGACGATGTCGATGGCGTTCAAGGCGATCTGGTCCGGCCGTCCGTCCAGGATGGTGTCGGCCAGGAGGATCATGCCCGCGCAGGTGCCGAAGACGGGACGGCCCGAGGACACGAACTCGCGGATCGGAGACGCCAGGTCGAACGTGCGCAAGAGGTTCGACATGGTGGTGCTCTCGCCGCCCGGAAGCACGAGAGCGTCGAGGTCGACCAGATCCTGCGGCAGTCGCACCGCGCGCGAATCGACGCCCAGCGCGGTCAGGCGATCAATGTGAGCGGCGAAGGCGCCCTGCAGGGCGAGGACGCCGACCCGGACGGAGCCGAGCGCGTTCACCTGGGGGCCTCGCGACCGACATCGGGCTCACCAGCCTCGCTCGGCGTAACGCTGGTTGATCTCGTCCATGCCGATTCCGGTCATGGGAGCGCCGAGGCCCCGCGAGACCTTGGCGAGGATGTCGGGGTTGTCGTAATGGGTGGTCGCTTCCACGATGGCCTTGGCCCGCGGAGCGGGATGGTCGCTCTTGAAGATCCCGGAGCCGACGAACACCGCCTCGGCTCCCAACTGCATCGCGAGCGCGGCATCGGCCGGAGTCGCCAGACCACCGGCACAGAACAGGGGCACCGGAAGCTTGCCGGTCTCGGCGATCTCCTGGACGAGGGGCAACGGCGCCTGCAACTTCTTGGCCCAATCGAACAACTCGGCCGAATCGGCCGTTCCGATACGGCGGATGTCGCCCAGGATCGAGCGAAGGTGGCGAACGGCTTCGACCACGTTTCCGGTTCCGGCCTCGCCCTTGGAGCGGATCATGCAGGCACCCTCGCTGATGCGACGTAGTGCCTCACCCAGATTGGTCGCTCCGCACACGAAGGGCACGACGAACTTGAACTTGTCGATGTGGTGCGCTTCGTCGGCCGGGGTCAGCACCTCGCTCTCGTCGATGAAGTCGACGCCGAGAGATTGGAGGATCTGCGCCTCCACGAAATGGCCGATGCGGGCCTTGGCCATCACCGGGATCGACACCGCGGCCTGGATCCCCTCGATCATCTCCGGGTCGCTCATGCGGGCCACACCACCGTCGCGACGGATGTCGGCCGGCACGCGCTCGAGAGCCATCACGGCGCACGCTCCGGCGTCCTCGGCGATCTTGGCCTGCTCGGGGGTGACGACGTCCATGATGACGCCACCCTTCAACATCTCGGCCAGGCCCCGCTTGACGGGAAACGAGCCGACGGAGGACGGGGATGAGGACATGCGGTCAGGCTAACCGTGTGCGCGATGGGGAGCCGAGGCGAATTCTGTGATCAGGGCCACGCGACGTCGGCCAACGCGCTGCCCGCGGGCACCTCGACGGCCTGTCCCTCGCGGATCAGTTCCACCCAGGTGCGTCCGGCGGTGAGGTCGATGGGCTCGCCGGAGGCGTCGGTGAGGTTCCACGGGGAGAGGTTGTCGGGTCGGTTCCACGTGCCCTCGACCACCTTGCCGCCCGAGTAGACCCAGGCCCGACCCGTCCCGACCGTCTGGGCCTCGGGACTGCGCGGGTCGGCCGGACTGGCCTTGTATTCGCACTCGATGACCACCACGTTGTCGAAGGCCACCTGACCGCCGTCGGCGTCGGAGTGGACCTTGGCATCATGGAACCGCAGGAACTTTCCGCCGGCCGCGTCCCATTGCCAGGCCGCGCGCATCGAGCCGTCCATGGTCAGCTTCACTCCGACCACATCCGCTCCAGCGGCCGGTGTGGCGGCGTCGCGGTAGGTGAACTGCGCCGGCGGAGTACCACCACGACCGGCGTCGAGGGCCCAGATGTTGGAGGTCTTGCTGTACAGGTTGTGCGGAGCCTTCTTGTCGCTCGAGCGGAAGAAGCCACCACCGTTGCTGGCCGCGGTCGCGCTCATGTTGACCAGCGTGGACTTGTTGATGGCGGTGGTCACCGCGGCGTTGCCACCGCTCCACAACAGCAACGGCTTGTTGAGCGAGGTGAGAAGGTCGATGTCCTGGGTGCGGCCCGAACGCAATGGGCCCACGGGGTCGGAGCCGTTGGAGTGGAAGACCACCGCGAAGCGCGTCCACTTCTCGACGTTCTCCTCGTAGACGATGTCGGCGCTGTTCAAACCGCTCTGGGGACGTGCGCCCGGATGATTGTCGATCTTGGCGGCGATGGCCGGGCGCACCGCCGCGGCCTCGTCGGTCACCGGCAGACCGGTGAGCGGCATCGTCGGGACGGGAATGGTGGTCGTGGTGGTCTCGGGAACCGTGGTCGGCGCCACCGTGGTGGTGGCCTCGGCGACGGTCGTGGGAGGGGCGGTGGTCGACGCCGAATCGGACGAGCCACCACCACAGGCGGCCAGACCCAACCCGGCCACGAGCAATGCGGGCACGAAACGGGAGATGGTGGATGTCTTCATGGTCAGAGCTCCTTCAGCAGGGCGATACGGGCGTCGAGGGGTGGATGAGTGTCGAACATGCGGTGGAACCATCCGAGTCGGCCCTCGTCGCGAACGCCCGACAGAGGCTGTTCGATCCAGAGATGAGCGGTGGCCATGCTCGCCGAGTGGGTGGTCGTGGTGTCGGCTTTGAGCTTTTCGAGCGCCGAGATCAAACCGGGTGGATACCTCGTCATCTGACAGGCGGAGGTGTCGGCAAGGGTCTCACGTCGGCGGCTGAGGGCCGCTTGCATCGCCTTGGCCACGATGGGGGCGACGACGAGCAGAATGATTCCGACCAGGGCCAGCGGATTGGAGCCGTTTTGGCGGTCGCCATCGCGGCTGACCCGTCCGCCGTTCCACCACATCATGCGCAACGAGAGATCGGTGACGATGGCGACCGTGCCCACCAGTACGACAGCGATGGTCGAGACGAGGATGTCGTAGTTGCGGATGTGGGACAGTTCGTGGGCGATCACGCCCTCCAATTCGACGCGGTTCATCTTCTCGAGCAGACCGGTGGTCACGGCGATCGCGGCGTGCTGGGGGTTGCGCCCGGTGGCGAAGGCGTTCGGAGCGGGATCCTCGATGACGTACACCCCGGGCTTGGGCAGACCACCGGCGATGCAGAGTCCCTCGACGAGATTGTGCAGCCTCTGGTACACCGCGGGATCGGCCGGTACGGCCCGGCTCACGCGCAACGCGATGCGGTCGGACTTCCAGTACGACACACCGGCGGTGACGGCCGCGATCACGAAGGCGACGACGGTGGGTGCCGGTCCCCCGCCGATCAGCGTTCCGACGATCATCCCGATCGCCACGGTGACGATGACGAACACGACGATGAGCGCGACGCTACGACGCTTGTTGGAACGGATCTCGTCGAACACGATCAGAACTTGACTTCGGGAGCGGTGCGAGCGCCGTCCTCGGCCTCGAAGAACTCACGACGGGGGAACGAGCCGAACCTGGCGACGAGCAACGTGGGGAAGGTGTCGAGTTTGTTGTGATAACCGAGCACGCTGTCGTTGTAGAACTGACGGGCATAGGCCACGCGGCCCTCGGTGGCGCTCAACTCCTCCTGCAGGGCCAGGAAGTTCTGGTTCGCCTTGAGATCGGGGTAGGCCTCGGAGAGGGCGAACAACTGGCGCAGGGCCCCGCTGACCACGTTGTCGGCGGCGGCCTGGGATCCGGGAGTGGGTGCCGCCGACATGGCCGCCGAACGAGCCTGGATCACCGCGTCGAAGGTCTTCTGCTCGTGGGTGGCGTACCCCTTGACGGTCTCCACCAGACTCGGGATGAGGTCGAGGCGACGCTTCAGTTGCACGTCGACCTGGGACCAGGCATTGTCGACCTGGTTGCGGCTGCGCACCAGGCCGTTGTAGAGGACCACGAGAACGATGGCCACCAGCACGACGATGCCGATGATGAGAAGGGTCATTTCACCAGCATACGGCGAATCGAGTTGCTGGCGAGGGCACGCAACCGGACGGCGATCGACCACCAACGTCGCCATCCGCGCCGACTCGGAGCCGACACCTTCTCCACGTGGGACTCGAGGACCCGTCGATAAATGCTCTCGTAGCGTCGCGCGAGTCCGGACATGGAGAACTCACCGGCCCGACTCGCACCCGCTCGCACGAGACGATGCGCGAGTTCGGGATCGTCGAGCAGACGTCGAAGACCGGCCTCCAGGGCCTCGGCATCGGCCGGTGGCACCAGAACCGCGTCGACCATGTCGGTGGCCACGTTCATGTATCCGTCGAGTGCGCTGGCCACGATCGGGGTGTTGGCGGCCATGGCCTCGATGAGCACGACACCGAAACTCTCGCCACCGAGGGACGGAGCACAGAACACGGTGGCCTGACGCAGGCGCGTCGCCTTCTCGGCGTCGGTGATACGACCGAGCCAGTTGATTCGGGCGTCCCCAGCCCATTCACGCTTCAACCGATCGGTTTCCGGTCCGTCGGATGCGATCCACAAGTCGACGTCGTCGGGAAGCGTGGCGTGGGCCTTCAGGAGGTATTCCAGACCCTTGCGGGGTTCGTGACGACCGCAGAAGAAGATGGCGCGTCGGGGTGACGGCGCCTCGCCGGGCACGGGGGCGAAACGCTCGATCTCCACGCCGTTCGGAAGGATCTCGTAGTCCCCGCCCAGATAGCGCTCGGCGAGCGACACCGCGTCCTTGGACACCGCGACACGATATTCGATGGCGGCGGCGAAGGCCTTGAGCGGCGCGTTGAGGTAGCGATAACTCGCGCTCTCCCCCGCGGCGTGGAAGGTGGCCACGATCGGGGCCATCTGCATCACGAGCGACGTGAACGTGGGGCCGGGAGACAGCGGCTCGTGGAGATGGAGGATGTCGAACTCCTCGTCCTTCAGGACGCGGATGGTGCGCAACGAGGCCGAGGGATCCGGCGCGAGTGGCGCGACCGATCCGTTGGCCGCGGTCGGCAGGGAATCGCCGAGGGGCGTGACGAAGGTGTCCGGTGGCGCGCCGTCGCACGGTCCGAGGACGCGCACCTCGTGCCCCATGCGCCGCAACTCGCGGGCCAGACCCATGACCTGCCCTTGCACACCACCGGGGGTGGTGAGGCTGTAGGGGCACAGCATGCCGATACGGAGATGTTCGGGAGACGGCACGGAGGTTCAAGATACCGACTGGGATGGACCCTGCTCGGGTCGGTTGCGGTACCGTCGCGGTATGTCGCACGCAGGTTCCGCAACGGATCGTCCGGCCCTCTCGATCGTGGCGTCACCGGGCAAACGGCGCTCGATCCTCGACCTGGCCCGCGAAGCCGAGGGCCTCGGCTTTCCGGCTCTGGCCTGCCCCAGCCTCGGTGGAGCACTCGGTCTGTGCGTCAGCTTGGCTCACGAGACCGAGTACATCCGTTTCTACACCGCGATCCAAGGGATCTACGGAAACTCGATCGGTGAGATCGGTTCGTTGGCCAGTCACACCCACGAACTGTCGGGTGGTCGCTTCGCTCTCGGTCTCGGCGTCAGCCACGAGCCGATGGTTCGACGTACCGGTGCCACGATGGGTCCCCCGCTGGCGGACATGCGGGGATTCGTGGAGGCTTTGCGCAGCAATTCGAAGTACGGAGGCGAGTTGCCGCCCGTGTACGTGGCCGCCTTGCGCGATCGTATGTTGGCAATGGCGTGCGAGATCGGGCAAGGCGCACTGTGGGCGAACGCCAGCCACCGACACACCAGCGAGCAGGTGAACCGCGTTCCCGAGTCGCTCCGAGCCGCGGGTTTCTACCTCGCGAACATGATCCCCACGGTGATCGACGACGACGTCCGGGCCGCCGCGGCGGTCAACCGCAGGACCATGACCACCTACGTCCGCTTGCCGAACTACCGCAACTATTGGAAGGCCGCCGGTTACGTGGAGGAGATGGAGCGCATCGAAGCGGCTCTGGCCGACAAACGGGTCGACGACCTGGAGTCGCTCATGAGCGACGAGTGGCTCGCCGATTGCACCCTGTTCGGATCGGCCCGAACCGTGCTCGAAGGATTCGAGAAATGGCGATCGATCGGGGTCGAGCCGATCGCCGTGATGTCGAGCACGACGGGCGGTCAGGTCAAGGCCATCGGTCAACTGTTCGAGCTCTACCGCTGACTCCGTCAGCCGTGTCGTAGCGCTGACTCCGTCAGCTGTGTGGTAGCGCTGACTCCGTCAGCTGTGTGGTAGCGCTGACTCCGTCAGCTGTGTCGTACCGCTGACTCCGTCAGCTGTGTCGTACCGCTGACTCCGTCAGCCGAGCCTCAACGTCTCCAACGGCTCCAAGCGCGCGGCGCGGCGTGCCGGGTACAGGCCCGCCATCACCGAAATGGTGATGGCCAGCACGATCCCGGCCGGCGCCAGCCAGGGTGCCATGACGAACACCCAACCGGCGATGGAGGCCCCCACGAAGATGGAGAGCATCCCGAGAAGGACACCGCACACTCCTCCGATCACTCCCACGACGATCGCCTCCAACAAGAACTGCACGGCGATGATGCGTCGGGTGTGTCCGAGGGCCCGTCTGATTCCGATCTCACTCGATCGTTGGATGACCGAAATCGACATCACGTTGGCGATACCGAGTCCGCCCACGATGATGGCCAGAAGTCCCATCGACACCACGATCAGTTGCAACTGTCGATCGGATTGTGCGGCCAGTTCGAGGGCCTCGCTCTTCACGTCGGTCTTCACCTCGTCGGGGCCGCCCAGGCCGATCGCCGTCGTCAAGGCGTCGGCGGATTCATCGACCCGCGCGGGGTCCACCCGGGCGTAGATCTTGTTGGGAAGGATGTCGTCGTCGAGGAAGTCGTTCTCCGCACTGGAGAACGCTACGAACACCGCGGTGTCGAAACCCGGCTCGAGCTGCACCGAGTCGAGGATGCCCACGACCGTGTAATCGAATCCGCCGACGTCGATCGTGCGCAGTTCCTCCGGGAGAACCCCGAACTCGCGGGCCAAACCGACGCCGATCACCGCACTGCGCGCGGAGGACTCCTCGTCGAAGGAGTTCAACCAACGTCCCGACACCAAGGGGACCTCGAGAACGGCGGGAAGTTCCGTGCCCGCGGCCACCACCGGGATCGGTACGGTCTCGTACTTCTCCCGCGCCTCCTCGTAAGGGGTCACGATGATGTTCGACAGTTCGACGATCGGGGCGACCGACTCGACGGTCGTCACCGTCAACGCTCGCTCCACCACGTCGTCGGGCAGGGTGGGGTTCTGGCCGCCGAACGAACTCGACGCCGAGGCCTCGATCAGGTTCGTGCCCAACTCGGCCACCTTGGCCTTCAGGTCGCCCTTGGCCGAATCGGTCAGCCCGACGGCGGCGATGATGGCCGCCACTCCGATCATCGGGCCGAGGAGCAACAGCAGGGTACGAATCTTTCGCGCCAGCAGACCCACCATCGCCACCCGCACGAGATCCCGGAAGACGTTCACCGGAGCACCTCGTCGCTGACGATGCGGCCGTCGAGCATGGACACCTTGCGCGCCGCCGAGTTGGCGATTCCCGTGTCGTGGGTCACGATCACCACGGCGCGTTCGTCCGACTGCAGTCCCGCGAGAATCTCCATGACGTTCGCGGCGTTCTTGGTGTCGAGGGCTCCGGTCGGCTCGTCGGCCAACAGGATCTTGGGTTGGGTGACCAGCGCCCGGGCCAGGGCCACCCGTTGCTGTTCTCCGCCGGAGAGTTGAACCGGGCGATGGTCGGCGCGGTGGCCCAAGCCGACCCGATCGAGCGACTCCAGCGATCGTTCACGACGCTCGGCCGGCTTCAGATCGCGGTACAGCAAGGCGGTCTCCACGTTGCCGAGGGCGTCGAGGTGTGGGATCAGGTGGAACTGTTGGAAGACGAAACCGATGCTCTGTCCGCGCACGTGCGTCCGCGCGGTGTCGGCGAGCCCCGTGACCTCGGTGCCACCGACGGTGATGGAGCCCGACGTGGGCGAATCGAGACAACCGAGAAGTCCGAGCATCGTCGACTTGCCGCTTCCCGAAGGACCCACGATCGAGACGAAGTCGCCCGCGTGAATCGACAAGGACACGTCGCGCAGGGCCCACACCATGGCCTCGCCCGAGCCGTAGCAACGGGACACACCCTCGAGGCGCATCAGCACGTCGGACACGGATCAACCGCCTTCGGTGTCGGCGGCGGGCGAACCCGACTCGATGTCGACGATCACGAGTTCGTCGCCCTTCAGGCCCTGCTTGATCTCGGCCCATTCGCCGTCGATCAACCCGATGACCACCGGAACGCGATCGATGGTTCCGCGATCGTTCACGATCCTCACGAGATCGCCGTCGGCGGAACGAAGCACCGACGCGACGGGCACGACGAGTGCGTCGCGCACCTCGGCCAACGTGACGTCGATGGAGACGGTGGCTCCGTCGACGGCGGCGAATTCGCCCTGCACCTCGACGGTTCCTTCGTACGTCTCCTCGCCCTGGGCGCCCACGGTGGCGCTGTCGTCGAGGGCGGCGATCACGCCGGGGAGAACCTGTCCACCGACCGTGAGGTCGACCGTGACGGCTTGGCCCACCTCCAGTTCGGCCCGGTCCGACGGACTGACCTTCATGGTGATGGTGAACTGCGGCTCGGTGAGATTCAACATCACCGCGCCCTGGAGCACGAACTCGCCCTCGTCGACTTCGACCGTCCCGACCCGGGCCGGCCAGTCGGCCACGATCATGTCGGACGGTTCGAAGACCACGTCGTCGTTGACGAACTCCACCGGAACCGTCACGGACGACGTTCCGCGTCGCATGATGACCGTTCCCGTGAGAACCTCGAAATCCTCCCCGTTTCGAGCCGTACCGCTGATCTGGTAGTTCACCGAGGTGTCCTCGGTGACGGGCGCGTCGGCGACGATGCGGAACGATCCCGATCGTCCCTCGGCGACCGTGCCCCCGCCCAACAGCGTCATCTCCGGCAGATCGGCGCTCTCGATGGTCACCGTCACCGACGTCGAACCTCCGAGCGAGTACTCCGCCGGACGCCCTCCGGCGGGTGCGTCGGGGAGCAGCGTGAACACCAACGTCTCGTCGGGCTCCACCGCGTCGTCGCGCCGGGCTTGGATCTGAATCTGCACACTCCTCGCCCCGGCCGGGATGGAGTACGCGTCGTCGTCGGGCAGGACGTAGTCCACGTCGCCCGTCGACGAGCCGGACAGGGCGACCTCGAAGTCGAGATCGCGGTTGGACTCGACCGTCGTGCGCACCGTGAAGGTGACGGTTCCGCCCTCGTCGACCGACTGGTTGCTGGCCGTCACCGTCAGACGCGGATCGAGATCGGATCCGTTGGCCTCGATGACGGTCCGCACCTGGTTGGTGGGACCGACGTCGTAGTCGGGGTCCGTGCCGAACTGTTCGGTCAGGGTGACCGTGAGGTCCTCCTCGTCCTCGATCACGTTGTCCACGTGAATCTCGGTCGAGAACGTCACCGAGGTTTGGCCGGCCGGCAGTGTGACGTTGCCGAGGATCTCGCTGTAGTCGTCGCCGTCCATCGGATCGTCGCCTTCGGTGGCGTCGCCACCGGTGGCGATGGCGATCACGAGATTCGAGGTGGGAGCGACCGACGCGGTCACCGTGTAGGTGATGGTCTCGCCCTCGTTCACGCGCGACTTGTCGGCGGAGATCGCGATGACCGGCAAAGCGACGGCCGGGTGGAAGCCCGATCCCGAGGTCGAGGGAACCGAAGGCACGACCGTGAAGGCCACGGTGTTGGCCCGGCCCACGTTGTACGCCGACGGGTTGGACAGCAGGCCGATCGTGAGGGTCTCGTCGCCCTCGGGGGTGGCTCCTCCGTATCCGCGCACCTGTTGCCATTCGGCGAGGGCCCGGCGGGTCTCCTCGGTGAAGAGGTCGTCCGGCCGTGCGATGTCGTGCCCGGCGGCCTTCAAGATGTCCTCCAGCTGCCTCACGTCGGGTCCGACGCTGCCGACCGACAGACGGCGGTAGAACGAGAAGTCACCGGCCACCGCCACCGAAGCCCGGCCATCGAGGGCCAGGATCGAATCCCCCTCCTCGATCGTGTCCCCGTCCTCGACCTCGATGAAACTCACCTTTCCGTCGACGGCGGAGTTGATCTTTCGGGTCTCGTCGCGACGCACCTCGCCGCTGACCGTGAGCACGTCCTGCAGGTCGCGCCGTTCGACGAGCCGGGGGGTGATGAGAAGCGTCGAATCGCCGTCTTCTCCGCCTCCCGACAGTCCGACGACCACCGCGACAACCAGAACGACCAACCCCGCGACGGCGGCCGCGATCTTCACACGAGCGTTCACTCTCTCCTCGTTTCCCCTCAGCCGTTCTCGATGGCGTCGTTGATGCCGGTCTCCGACAGGCATTGGTCGATGTCGCGGTTGTCCAAGTCACCGTCGGCGGACTCGAATCTGGTCGGATTGATCAGTCCCTGAGCGTCGACCGAGGTCTCGATCTTCCAGCCCCGCTTCTGCAGACATTCGCTCAACAACTTGAAGGCGACGTTGCGCTCCTCGATCTGTTGCGGGGTCAGCGACGTGCGGGTGGCCTCGACTTCGTTCAGAACGTTGATGATGTCGCTGCGCGCCGCGCACTTTTGAATGATTTCGAGGTACGCGGGGTCCTGGTACGCCGGGTTGTTCGGATCCTGAAGATTGCCGCGGATGGTTTCACCGGAGTCCTCGATGCAACCCCGGAATTGGGCGTAGGCGTCGAAGAGCTTCAATTCCGCCGGGCGATCGTCCTGATTCAGCGGGATCGTGTCGGTCGACTCGGGATCGGTGTCGGTTCCCGTGGGATCGACGGGAGTCGAGGGGGCGACGGTCGCCTCGGCCCTCATCAGGGCGACCTCCTCGGGGGTCATGACCTGGATGTCGTCGGCGTCGCGCAACACCAACGTGGTGTTCGGGGACCCACCGCACGACGCCACAGCCGCCAGAGCGAACGCGCTCGCGGCGAACATCGTCGTGATTCGGGAACGCACGTCGGTCAGCCTAGGCGTCGTCGCCCGAGGACGTCTCGGTGCGGGCCACGACGAAGGGATAGCCGGGGTCCGAGGGCCAGTTCGGTTGCAACAGGTGCCACTGTTCGGGGGCCCGCTCGATGAGGGTCTCCAGTTCGGACGCCACCACCGCGGTGATACGGGCGACGTCGGCTCGCAATCGGCCCTCGCGCTCGCATGAAACCGGCGGACGGATCACTCCGAGGTGACCGTCGCGGCGGTCGGTGAAGTAGACGGCGGTGGGGAGCAACGCGGCACCGGTGCGCAGGGCCAAGGTGGCGGGTCCGGCGGGCAACAACGTGGTCTCACCGAAGAAGGGTGTCGGGACTCCCCCGCCGCTGATGTCGCGATCGCACAACAGACACAGGACCTCGTTGGACCGCAAAGCGTTGAGAGCCGCGGTACCGGCCTCGGGGCCCACCGGAATCACCTTCATTCCGAACTTCTCGCGCAAGCGGACGAACCATTCGAACAACTCGGGTGGCGTCAGGGGCTCGACGACCACCGTCATCTTGTTGCCCAGGTCGGCGGCCCAACGTCCGGCCCACTCCCATCCACCGAGATGCGGGAGGGCCAAGATGGCGCCGCGCCCGCGCTCGAGGGCCGGCATCAGGTGCTCGTCGTACCCCTCCACCGTGAAGCACTCGGCGACTTGTCGGGCGGACAACGTGGGCAGGCGGAAGCTTTCGACGTAGTACCGGGCGTAGCTGTCGAAGACCCGCTGGGTGAGCCGACGGATCTCCCACGCGGACGCGTCGGGTCGAACGCGGCGCATGTGTCGCTCCACCATCTGGCGCTTCTCCCGCATCGCCAACGAGGCCGGGGCTCCGAGCGCCGCTCCGACGGTGGCCGACAGCGCCGTCGGCACGCCCTTCGACAGAAGGGATCCCAGTTTGTACGCACCGACCGTGAGCGAGTCGGTGATCTCCTGCCGGGGAGACCGCGTCACCGGTCAGCGCAGGCGCGACGTCATGCGCGCCCGACGACCGAGACGCGCGGAACGGCGACTCTGCCGGCGCGAACGTCGCTGCTCGATCTTGGCCGCGGTGACCGGTGCGACCGCGGCCTGGCGCCACACCTTGACGAACCGCTGAACCGCCGTGACCGAGGTGAGGACCAACATGATCCACATGATCGGCAGCAACAACACCGGGAAAAGGAGTCCGAGGCACAACAGGATGATGCGCTCGGCCCGTTCCATGAGACCGCCCTTGGCGGTGAGGCCCAGGGACTCGGCCTTGGCGCGTTCGTAGGAGATCACCGAACTGACCGCGGACACCGCCAAGGGCAGCAACGCGGTGCGGGGTGAGTGCTCGGAGGTGAAGTACCAGGCGACACCGCCGAACAGCAGGGCGTCGGTCACCCGGTCGACGACGGAGTCGAAAAAGGCGCCGCGTTGACTCGAGGTGTTGGACGCCTTGGCCAACGCGCCGTCGAGCAGATCGGGCAGGGCGGCCAGGATCACCAGAAGCAGTCCGAGAGGCAACAGGCCGGCTCCGATGGCCACGGCCGCGGCCACGGCGATCACCATTCCGGCGATCGTCAGATGGTCGGGGGTCATTCGGGTCCGACGCAGGCCGTCCCCGATGGGCTTCACGGCCTTGTCGACCGAGCTACGAAGATGACCGTCGAACATTTCGTCAGTCTAGAAAACCGCGGGGGCGGCGGAGGGTGAATCGACACGGAACGGCCGACACGCTGGGCCGGAGCGGACGACCCGGGTCACTTCGTGGCGTCGTCCCACTTCTCGAGGTTCTCCTCGACGAAGTGTTCCTTGACCGAACCGTCCACCGCGTCGACCAGCACCAGACCGCGTCGTAGCGGCGGATCCTCGTCGGAGTAGCACAGCACGCGCCACGTGGGCCGACTGCGCACACCACGCCACACCTGTTGGGCGGAAGCGTGTCCGACGGCGAATCCGACGGCCGCGCCGGCGGCGGCCAGAGCGCCTTGTTCGTCGATCGTCATGCGCCAACCGGACAGGATCGAGAAGATCCCGAAGGCGAGCAGTACGACCGAGCCCGCCACCACGCCGTCGTTGATCGAGGAGCCGTCTCCGCTCGCGATCCGCCACACCAACAACGCGCCTCCGGCGACGACGTAGATGATGCCGGGAATGCGACGACGGCTGTTGTCGGGAAACCGGTACTCGGCACGGTTCTCGACGGCGTTGAGGTCGTCGGGAAGTGTGTCGCGGATCTCGGTGGGGCTCTCGTCGTTCATGGTGGATTCAGGCTACGCGCGTCCGTGGTCCGGCTTCGAACCTCGCAGGGCGTTGCGCACACGGGCAGCGGTCACATCGAGAGGTTCGGGAATGGCCTTGGCATTGGCGGTGGCGGCCAGGAAGTTGGAGTCTCCGAGCCAGCGTGGCACCACGTGAACGTGCAGGTGTTCGTTGACGCTCCCGCCCGACGCGGCCCCCATGTTGATGCCCACGTTCAGGCCGTGCGGGGCGAACTCCCGCCGGATGGCCCGGCACACGTCGGTGACGGTGGACCAGAGATCGACGGTCTCGAGCTCGGTCAGCTGGTCGAGGTCGGCCACCTGCCGATACGGCAACACCATGCAGTGCCCGACGGAGTACGGATACGCGTTCAAGATCGCGAAGACGTGGGACGAACGATGGACGATGTGCGTTTCCTCGTCGGGCAGACCCGAGGTGAGGATGCGGGAGAACACGCTCGCCTCGGATTCGTCGTGGGAACCCGGTCCCCCGTCGAGGGACGCCAGGTAGCGACCGCGCCAACCGGCCCAGAGCGCCTCGATCATGAAAGGACGGGATCGGCGGCGGTCTCGACGGCGATGCGTTCGATGAAGTCGGCGAGCGACACCCCGCGCTCGACGTCGGCACCCCGGGCATTGACCCCCACGGTGCCGGCGGCCACGTCGTCGTCCCCGACGACGAGGACGTAGGGAATCTTCTCCAACTTGGCGGTGCGGATGCGCTTGCCGAGTTGATCGGACGCCTCGACGACGTCGACCCGTAGCCCCGCGGCGACCAGTGAGGCGCGGACGGACTCGGCATACACCTCGTGCCCCTCGGCGACGGGAAGGATGCGCACCTGCAATGGGGCGAGCCAGGTGGGGAAGGCCCCGGCGTAGTGCTCGACCAGGACGCCGAAGAAGCGTTCGATCGAGCCGAACAACGCCCGGTGCAACATGATCGGTCGCTGGCGAGATCCGTCGTTCGACACGTACTCGAGATCGAAGCGCTCGGGCAGGTTGAAGTCGCACTGGATCGTCGAGAGCTGCCAGGTGCGTCCGATGGCGTCGCGCACGTGGATGTCGATCTTGGGTCCGTAGAAGGCCGCGTCGCCCTCCTTGACCGAGTACTCGAGACCGTGGGTGACGAGAGCGGCCTCGAGAGCCGACGTGGCCTCCGACCAGATGTCGTCGGCCCCGACGTACTTGTCGGGGTCCTTGGTGGACAGGTGGAAGGAGAAGTCGTCGAAGCCGAACGCCCGCAGGACGCTCACGATGAAATCGAGCAGGGAGATGATCTCGTCCTGGAGTTGTTCGCGCGTGCAGTAGATGTGGCTGTCGTCCTGGGTAAATCCCCGGATACGCATCAACCCGTGAAGCGTTCCGGCGCGCTCGTAGCGATAAACGGTCCCCAACTCGAAGAGGCGCAGGGGAAGCTCACGGTAACTGCGCTGGCGACCGCGGAAGATGAGGCAGTGCATCGGGCAGTTCATCGGCTTGGGGTAATAGGTGCCGTTGTCCATCTCCATCGGCGGGTACATGCCGTCGGCGTAGAAGTCGAGGTGACCCGACGTCTGGAACAACGTGGCGTTCGAGAGGTGCGGGGTGAAGACGAACTGGTACCCGCCGTCCTGATGACGCGAACGGCTGTAGTCCTCCATGAGTTTGCGGACCGTGGCGCCCTTGGGATGCCAGACCGCGAGACCACCGCCGAGCTCACCGGGGAACGACAACAGGTCGAGTTCGACCGCGAGGCGACGGTGATCGCGTTTCTCGGCCTCCTCGAGACGGTGCAGGTGCTCCTCGAGGGCGGCCTTGGATTCCCAGGCCGTTCCGTAGATGCGTTGGAGAACCGGACCCTTCTCGTTTCCGCGCCAGTAGGCCGAGGACACCTTCTGGAGCTTGAAATGTCCGAGACGTCCGGTGGAGGGAACGTGGGGTCCGAGGCAGAGATCGACGAATTCCGTCGTGTTGCGGTACAGGCTGACGGAGTCGGAATCGGCCCCCACCTCACCGCTGTCGGAACCGTCGGCCCCACCATCGCGAACCCGACGGATGATCTCGCACTTGTACGGCTGCTCGTCGAACAGGCGCAGTGCCTCGTCGATGGACACCTCCGACCGCGTGAAGGGTTGGTCGGCCTTGATGATGGATCGCATCTCCGTCTCGACGCGGGCCAGGTCGTCCTCGGTGAAGGCGCGTCCCCCGAGGTCGAAGTCGTAGTAGAAGCCGTTCTCGATCGCCGGTCCGATGGTGTACTTGGCTCCGGGGAACAGGCGCAGAACCGCTTGGGCCATGACGTGTGCCGTCGAGTGCCGCAGGACGTGGCGACCCTCGTCGCTGTCGCCGGTGATGATCCGAACGTGGGATCCGTTCTTCAGGCCGGAGGTGAGATCGGTCTCGACACCGTCGAGCACCGCCGCCACGGCGGACTTGGCGAGGCCCCGTCCGATGCCCGCGGCCAGGTCGAGGACCGTGGCTCCCTCGGCGACCGATCGTTCGGAACCGTCGGGAAGTATGACGTTGATGTCGGGCATACCCCGAGTTTACGGTCGGCGACCGGAACGACCCCCCGAATTGGCGCCCACGAGTCGTGGCAACGGATGCGTCGGATCCTGCACGTGGGCCACGGCGCCGATGTTCACGTCCTCCGACTCCGAGGACGCTCCGGCGTACACGTTGCGATACGTCTGTCCGGTCAACTCGCGAATCTCGAACATGACCTCGTCCATCATCGAACGCCACACCCGGTGGGGCTCACCCTCCGTTGCGTACCGCTCCGGGCGCACCGCACGACCGATGGTGATGGAGCACGAGCCCGAGAGTTTCGGAGCCTTGGCATCGGGAGGTTGGATGACGTCGGTGCCGACGATGCCCACCGGGAAGATGGGACAACCGATGGTGGTGGCCAGACGCGCGGCACCGGTACGCCCCTTGTACAGGTAGCCGTCGCGACTTCGGGTTCCCTCCGGGAAGATGCCGAACAACTCGCCCCGTTCCAGGACCCGTCGCGCGGTGTCGAGAGCCCCTTGGCTCTTCTCCCCTCCCGACCGGTCGATGGGGATCATGCCCATCATCGGAAAGAGCAGCTTGGTCTTCCACGAGTCCATGTACTCGGCCTTGCCGACGAAGGAGATGTTGCGGGGCGACACGAGCATGAGGAACGCCGAGTCGAGGAACGAGATGTGGTTGGGGCACAGGATCGCCGGTCCCTGCGCGGGTAGACGCTCGAGACCCGACACCTCGATGTCCCAGATACGACGGGCGACCGGGGACAACACGCGCCGCGAGCGCTGTTGGGCCTTGCCGGCACCCTCCGCCTTCATCGCCTCGCCCCCCTATGTCCGCCCTGTGTTTCCTCGTCGTGCGAATAGTAGGTGAAGGCGTGGACGCGTGACGGGCGGAGATGTCCTCAGATCGGAACGCCCAGCAGACCGGCGGCCTCCGAGACGTCGAGACCGAGGGCCGCGGCCTCGTCGATGACCCGCAGGGCCCCGGGGGTGTCGAGATCGTCGTCGAGGCGTTCGCGCACCCGGTCGATCACCGTCGAATCGGAACGGGATCCCGCGATCCAGGCCTCGAGGCGACGTCGGGCCCGGGGCATGGACTCGGGGGTCCATTCCCACTCGTGTCGGTAGGAGTTCTCCAGAACGGCCAGTCGGATGGCCCGCGGGTCCCATTCCCGACGGAGCGCGTCCACGAACACCAGGTTGCCCAGGCTCTTGGACATCTTCGACCCGTCCATGAACACCATGGCGACGTGCATCCAGTGTTTCACGAAGGGGGTTCCGGTGGCGGCCTCGCTCTGGGCCCGCTCGCACTCGTGATGGGGGAAGATCAGATCGCTGCCACCGCCGTGGAGGTCGATCGTCTCGCCGAGTTCGCGAAGTGCGAGAGCGCTGCACTCGATGTGCCATCCGGGGCGCCCGGCGCCCCACATCGCCTCCCAAGCGGGTTCGTCATCGGCGGAGGGATGCCACAGAACGAAGTCGAGAGGGTCGCGTTTGGCCGGATTGTCCACGTCGCCGCCGCGCTCGCGGGCGAAGGCGATCATCTGCTCGCGCGTGTAGTGACTCACCGAGCCGAAGCTGGGGAACTTGCTGACGTCGAAGTACACCGAGCCGCCGCTCGTGTAGGCGTATCCCCGCTCCAGAACCATTCCGATGAATCCCCGGATGTCGGGGATGGCGGACGAGGCCCGCGGGGTGGAATGAACCGGAAGGGCGTTGAGGGCCTCCATGTCGCGTTCGAAGCGGGCCTCCTCGCCGGCCGCCAGGTCGAGGTAATGGACTCCCAACTGACGGGCCTTGGCGAACAGGGGGTCGTCGACGTCGGTGACGTTGCGCACGCAACGGATCTCGTGACCCATGTCGATCAGTCGACGCTGCAACACGTCGTAGGTGAGGAACGTGGCCGCGTGTCCGATGTGGGTCGCGTCGTACGGAGTGATCCCACAGGTGTACATGGACACCAACGGTCCGGGTTCGAACGCGACGATCTCTCGACGCGACGTGTCGTACAAACGCATGCTCACGTCGATGCCCTGCCCGCGTCCTTGATCCCCGTCAACTTGGGGGCCACCCGGGTCTTGTAGCGGACGTTCAACTGCAGGAGAACGGCAGTGAACGCCTCGATCGCGGTGGCGTTCGAGAGTTGTCCGGCGTCGAGAGGTCGGCAACCGGGAATCCGCTCGGTGATGCCGGCCACCACCCGCAACGACTCGTGATCGTCGGAGCAGATCAGGACGTCGGAATCGATGGGCGCACCGAGATGTCCGAGTTCCTTGGCCGGCAGGTGATGGAAGGCCGCCACCACTTTGCTGAGAGGCGCGGCGGCCTGGATGTGCGCGGCCACGCTTCCGCGCGGCGGAAGCAACGGTTGAAACTCCCCGGCCACCCGAACCAGGGCGTTGGCCATGCTGATGAGGATCTTCCCCTCGAGCGCCGACGAGTTCTCCTGAACCGTGGTGGCGGCCGAGTCCCACGGCGTGGCGATCACCACCACGTCGGCTCCGGCGGCCGTCGCGTTGTCTCCCCCGGACAACGCGTGGGCGATCTCGGGATGGCGGGTCGCCAGTTCTCGGCACACCTCGTGGGCCCGCTCGGCGGAACGGGATCCGATCACGACGTCGTAACCGATTGACGCCAGTCGGGCACCGAGGGCCGAACCGGCCGGACCCGTGCCTCCGAGAATTCCGATGCGCATCCGTTCAGCCTGACACATCGACGACGGGGGTATCGGGGTCTGGACGATGTCGGGTGGTCTAAGTTGGCGCGAGGAGGGCCGTGATGGGATTGCTCGAGGGGAAGAAGATCATCGTGACGGGAGTGCTCACCGACGCCTCCTTGGCTTTCGGTGTCGCCCGTCTGGCGTCGACCGAGGGCGCCGAGGTGATCCTCACGGGTGCCGGGCGCGCACTGAGCCTCACCCAGAGAACGGCCCGCAAACTGCCCACCCCCGTGGAGGTGCTCGAACTGGACGTGACGGTCCCCGAGCACGTCGCGAGGGTGCGAGATGCCGTGGCGGCCACATGGGGATCGGTCGACGGAGTCGTGCATTCCATCGGATTCGCTCCCGAGGTGTGCCTCGGCGACGACTTCATGGCGGCGCAATGGTCCGACGTGGCGGTCGCCATGCAGATCAGCGCCTACTCCTACAAGCATCTGGCCGACGTGTTCGCTCCCTTGATGGGTCGTGGGGGCGCCTTCGTCGGTCTCGACTTCGACAACACGGTGGCCTGGCCGGCCTACAACTGGATGGGTGTCGCCAAGTCCGCTCTCGAGAGCATCAATCGGTATCTGGCCAAGGAGATGGGCCCCCGCGGTATCCGTTCGAATCTGGTGGCGGCTGGACCGGTCAAGACCATGGCGGCCAAGTCCATTCCGGGTTTCAAGAAGTTCGAAGATGTCTGGGACGATCGCGCGCCACTGGGCTGGGACGTCACCGACGGCGAGCCCGTGGCCCGCGCGGTGGTGGCCCTGCTGTCGGACTGGTTCCCCGCCACCACCGGATCGATGATCCACGTGGACGGCGGTTATCACGCCATCGGCGCCTGACGATTCAGGGCCGACCGTCGCGGTCAGAGGCCGCTGCGCTCCAGGATGTGGATGCCACAGGCCGACCCGAGTCCGATCACGTGGGCCAGGCCGACCTTGGCGTCGGCGATCTGACGATCGCCGGCTTCGTTGCGCAGGTGATGACAGATCTCCCAGATGTTGGCGATACCGGTGGCCGCGATGGGGTGGCCCTTGGATTCCAATCCACCCGACACGTTGACCGGGGTCGAGCCGGTGCGCCAGGTGGCGCCGCTGTCGAAGAAGTCGACCGCGCCACCCTCGGGGCACAGCATGAGGTTGTCGTAGTGGACCAACTCGGCGGTGGCGAAGCAGTCGTGCAACTCCACGAGATCGAGGTCGGACGGCGACACTCCCGCCTGCTCGTAGGCGATCTTGGCGGCGTTGCGGGTGAGCGTGTTGACGTCGGGCAGAACCTGGCAGGACTCCTGGTAGGGGTCGGTGGTGAGGACCGAGGCCGACACCTTGATCGCGCGGCGCTGCTGCTCGAGCGACAGGGTCTTCAGGGTCTCGCCGGAACACACCACCGCGGCCGCGGCACCGTCACAGTTGGCCGAGCACATGGGCCGGGTGTTCGGATAGGCGATCATCATGTCGTTCATGATCTCGTCGAGGGTGAACCGCTTCTGGTACGCCGCCATGGGATTCAGAACCGAATGCGCGTGGTTCTTCTCCGAGATGCGGGCGAACAACTCGAACGAGACGCCGCCGTACTTGTGCCCGTACTCCATACCGACCTGGGCGAAGGTGCCGGGCATGGTGTCGGTTCCGATGCGGCCGTCGGTGGGTGCGACGCTGCCGAAGCGGCCCTTGGGCTCCCACTTGTTTCCGTCCTTCTTGGCGCTGCCTCCTCCGCCGAGCAGACCGGCTCCGGCCAGCTTCTCGGCGCCCACCGCCAGACCGAACTTCACCTCGCCGGCCTTGACCGCCATGATCGCGGTGCGCAGGGCCGTGGCGCCGGTGGCGCAGGCGTTGGTGACGTTGTAGACCGGAATACCGGTCTGGCCGACCTGCTTCTGCAGCATCTGGCCGAAACCGCCGCCACCCATCAGGTTGCCGGCGGCCAGGACTCCGATGTCGCGCATGCTGACGCCGGCGTCGGTGAGCGCGGCCATGACCGCCTCGGCGCCGAGGTCGACGATGTCCTTGTCGGAGTGCTTGCCGAACTTGGTCATCGCGATTCCGAGGATCCAGATGTCGTCACTGGCCATGATGATTCCTTTGGTCGTTGGTGTGGGTCAGGTTACGAAAAACGAGGTGTCAGGCGGCGGGTTCGAATCCGAAGCCGATGGCCTCGACGCCGTCATCGTCGGTTCCGAGACTGTACGTCGCCAGGCGGACCTTCATGCCCAAGGACACCTTCTCGGGAGTGGGGTCGACGTTGATGACGTTCCCCCGCACGCTGGTGCCGTCGCAGTCGACGATGCCGGCCACGAAGGGCACCGGTACCCCGGGGGCGGCGAAGGCCACGATGGTGAAGGCCTTGAGGACGCCCTCCGTGGCCACGGACGCTTTGCGGAACTCGGTTCCGAAGCAGTTCGCGCAGGCGTTGCGACGGTCGAAGAAACGAGCACCGCACGAGGTGCACTCGTTGGCGACGAGGTGCGGACGATCCCCGAGTTCGAGGTAGTTGACGTGGGGAATCTGGTTCGACATGTTCTCTCCCGAATCGAGCGGTCGTCCGTACCCTAAACGTCGGGTCGCTCGGCCGAGAAACCGACGGAACGGTCCGCGGGGGTTCCCCATCGGCCCACGTGCACCACCTCGTCGAGGGGCCGTCGCTTCCTGGTCGTGGCCGAACCCGACGGGGCGTCGTGGTCCGCCCGATGGCCGATGGCGATGGCCCCCACGCAGTGCACCTCGTCGGGCACGCCGAAGGCCGACAGGGTGTCTCGTTGGTTCGCGTACAAGCCGAAGAGCAGTGCACCCCAGCGCCGTTCCTCGCACAACAGCAACAGGTTCTGGGCGGCCATGGCCGCGTCGGTCAACCAGTACGGGCTGGTCCAGGAGTCGGCGGAGGACATACCGCGGTCGACTTTGTCGGGTTCGGAGTACCGCGCGGTGTAGGACGTCGGGTCGGCAAGTACCAGAACGACGTGCGAGCAGTCGCGCACACCGGGTGCCCGGCGGGCGAACCAGTCACCGGCCCCCGAACGATCGAAGAAGGATTCCTTGTCGGCGCCGTGGAGCAGCAGGAAATGGCAACCTTGGGCGAAGCCGGCCGAGGGGGCGCGACGGGCGACCTCCAGCAGATCGACGACGACGCCGGTGTCGGGTCCGCCGGAGAAGTTCCGGGTCATGCGTCGACGCCGGATGATGGACGTCAGATCGTCGGTCAAGGCCTCAGCGGCGTCCCAGTTTGAGCAGATCCTCGGCCATGGTCCAGCCGTGCACGATCAGCGAACCGCCGGCCTCGGACTTCACCTCGGTGAAGAGCCCGTTGATATCGGGGGAGATCTTCTCGGGCTTGGACGACACGTGGTCGAGGAATCCGGATCGACCCTTCTTGGCCACGACGAAGGTCTTCTCGTCGTAGTGGGCGTCCACACCGAAACGTCGGGCGAGGCGACGACCCCAGGCCCTCTCCTCACCCACGGCGCGATGGCCCGGACGGGGGATCAACTCGCTCAACTGCTTGAAGGCCTCCAAGCCGTCGGCGGACACGAACCGGCTGCCGACCACCACGTCCTCGTCGGGAAAGGCCATGAGCGCGCGATGGTACGCCTCGGCCATGAGACCCTTGAGCACCGCGTCACGCTTCCCGGTCCGCTTGACGCTGAGCAGACCGATGAGAACGCAGGGAGTGCCACCGATCCGCTCGAGGGTGGAGAAGGTGAAGCCGTGGAGCTTGCCCGATTCGGTGGCCGTGGTGCACAGCACCCAGTCCTCCTTGGCGGCGGTCAGACGGGCGAGATCGAACGAGCCGCCCATGGCGGACATCTCCTCGAGTTCGGCCTCGGAGAGGGCCGCACAGTCCCGCGTCTCGACCTCCACTGACATTCGACCACTGACTCCCTTTCGGGGGCTCTCCCCCGACCCCCACATTCTGCCACTTCGCCCGCTCACGGAGCGAAACGACCGCTCAGCGGATGACACCCACCCCGAAAGCGACGCGCAACGGCGGGATCACCCGATCGACGTCGACCGCGTACTCGGCGCCGAGACGCAACACGCGCGACCCGCCCAGATGGATGAAGACCTGAGCGTCCCCGGGATACGCGGCCAGGATCTCCTTCAACGTGGCGACCGTCTCGGGATCGAGGGCCACCGCCGGAAGGTTGAGGCGCAGTTCCGGAGCCCGTTCCCGCAGGACCAACGGGGTGAACTCCAGCGCGGACACCGTCATTCGTTCGTCACCCGACTGACGGTTGACGCGCACCTTGACCGCCACGATCGCCTCGTCGGTGATCTTGTGGCCGTGCTGTTGGAGGGTGCGCGTGAACACCGTGACCTCCACCCCACCGTGGAGGTCCTCGATCTGCAGGACCGCCATCGGATCGCCCTTTTTGGTGACCTTGCGCTCGATTTTCGTGATGATCCCGGCGATGGTGGCGATGGTGCCGTTCTCGGCCTCCTCCAACGTCGAGGTGACGGTGTCGGCGTAACGGCGCAGCGTCCCCTCGTGTCCGAACAGCGGGTGGTCGCTGATGTAGAGACCCAGCAGTTCCTTCTCGAACTTCAACTTGAGTGACTGATCGAACTCGGTGGTCGGGATCGGGATGTCCAGGTCGAAACCGCCCTGCACCGGATCGGGCTCGATGGAGTCGAACAGGCTCATCACACCCTGGTCGGCCTCGGCCCGACGTACGACCGTGTCGTCGATGATCTGTTCGAAGACGAGCATGAGACCCTGGCGGGTGTGTCCCATGGCGTCGAAGGCCCCGGCTTTGATGAAGGACTCGATGCCCTTCTTGTTGAGGCATTCGGTGGGAACCGACATGCAGAAGTCGTGGAACGACGAATACGGTCCGTGCTCGCGGCGATGGGCGACGATCTTCTCGCACACGGCCGAACCGACACCCTTGATGGCGCTCAGGCCGAAGTGGATGAGTCGGTTCTCGGGATCGGCGGTGAAGTCGACGTCGGAGACGTTGATGTCGGGCTGCTTCACCGTGATTCCCCGGGCCCGGGCGTCGACGAGGTAGCCGGCCGCCTTGTCGAGATTGGCCTTCACGCTTGTCAGCAAGGCGGCGAAGTACTGAACCGGGTAGTTCGCCTTCAGGTACGCGGTCTGGTAGCAGATGTAGCCGTAGCCGAAAGAGTGACTCTTGTTGAAGGCGTAGTCCGCGAAGTTCTCGATGATGTCGAAGAGCTGCTTGCCCAACTCCCGGCCGTAGCCGGAGGATTCGCAACCCTCCTCGAACTTCGAACGCTCCTTCTCCATGAGTTCGCGGACCTTCTTGCCGCAGGCCTTCCGGAGGTTGTCGGCCTCGGCCAGCGAGTATCCGGCGAAGCGTTGCGCGACGCGCATGACGCTCTCCTGGTAGATCATCAACCCATAGGTGTCACCGAGCACCTCGCGCGCGTCGGGGTGGAAGTACTCCACCGGCTTGCGACCGTTCTTGCGGTCGGCGAAATCGTAATGCATGTTGACGCCCATCGGGCCCGGGCGGTACAGGGCGATCACGGCCGACACGTCCTCGAACGAGGACGGGTTCATGGCGCGCAGCAACTGCTGCATGGGCGGCGACTCCAGTTGGAAGACCCCGGTGGTGTCGCCCTTGGCGAGCAGTTCGAAGGTCGCCTTGTCGTCGAGAGGTACGCGGTCGATGTCGAAGTCGGGCTCGCTCGAACGGATGAGGGCCATGGTGTCGGTGATGACGTCGAGGTTGCGCAGACCGAGGAAGTCCATCTTCAGCAGGCCGAGGTCCTCGACACCGTGCATTTCGTACTGGGTGGTGACCGGAGCCTCCTCGATGGGTTTTCCGGCCTCGGGTTTGCGCTGCACCGGTAGGTACTCGGTGAGGACCTCCTTGGAGATCACCACCGCCGCGGCGTGGATTCCGGTCGAACGCCTCAGACCCTCGAGGCCCTTGGCGACGTCGATGACGTGACGGAGGTCCTCGTCGCTCTGGTACAACTCGCGAAGCTCGTGGGCGGCCTGATACCCGCTCTCGTGCTTGGGGTGCTTCTCGAGGCAGTACCGCAACGGCGTGTCGCGTCCCATGACCACGGGCGGCATGGCCTTGGCCAGACGATCGCCGACCGAATACGGATGCCCGAGCACGCGGGCCGCGTCGCGCACCGCGTTGCGGGCCTTGATCGTGCTGAAGGTGATGATCTGGGCCACGTGGTCGCGTCCGTAGGTCTCGGTGGCGTAGCGGATCATCTCGTCGCGATATCGGGAGTCGAAGTCCATGTCGATGTCGGGCATCGAGATTCGGCTGGGGTTGAGGAAGCGCTCGAACAACAGGTCGTAACGGATGGGGTCGATCTCGGTGATGCCGAGGCAGTAGGCCACGGCGCAACCGGCGGCCGATCCGCGACCCGGACCCACACGGATGTCGCGGCTGCGGGCGTAGCGGATGAGATCCCAGACGATGAGGAAGTACGAGGCGAACCCCATGTCGGAGATGACCTTGGTCTCGTAGGCCAGACGCTCGATGACCGACGGATCGAGGTTGTCACCCCAGCGACGTTTGGCACCCTCGCGAGTGAGGTGGTCGAGGTACTCCGCGTCGTCGCCGAAACCCTCGGGCACGGGGAAGTTCGGCAACTGCGGACGACCGAATTCGATCGTGACGTCGGCGCGCTCGGCGATCCACAACGTGTTGTCGCAGGACTCGGGAACCTCGCGGAAGACGTGGCGCATCTCCTGGGCGGTCTTCAGATAGTGCTCGGTTCCGTCGAACCGGAACCGCTTCGGATCGTTCTTGAACGAGTTGGTCTGCACGCACAGGAGGGCGTCGTGGCTGTCGGCGTCGTGCCGGTGGGTGTAGTGCGAGTCGTTGGTCGCCAAAAGAGGCGCGTCCAGATCCTTGGCGATGCGCATCAACATCGGATTGGTGCGCTTTTGTGAGGGGATCCCGTGGTCTTGGAGTTCGACGAACAGGTTGTCGCGACCGAAGATCTCCTGGAGCCGGGCGGCTTTGGCGAGTGCGTCGTCGTAGTCGTCGCGCAACAACGACTGCAGAACGTGACCGCCGAGGCAGCCGGTGGTGGCGATGAGTCCCTCGTGGTGTCGCTCGAGCAGTTCCCAGTCCATGCGCGGCTGGTAGTAGTACCCCTCGAGGAAGGCCAGGCTCGAGAGCTTGATGAGGTTCTTGTACCCGACGTTGTTCTCGGCCAACAGGGTCAGGTGGTAGTACAACTTGCGGCCACCTTCGGTCTCGCCTCCGGAGTCGTCCATCAGACCGCGACGGGTGGGTCGCTCGAAGCGGGTCTCGTAGGCCAGGTAGGCCTCGGTCCCGATGATGGGTTTGATGCCCTGGTTGCGGCACTCCTTGTAGAAGTCGAGGACGCCGTACATGTTGCCGTGGTCGGTCATGCCCAGAGCCGGTTGGCCGTCCTCCACCGCCTTGGCGACCAGTTCGTCGAGCTTCGCGGCACCGTCGAGCATGGAGAACTCGGTGTGGACGTGAAGATGCGTGAACGAACCGGACATGTCCCACCTCCTTCCTGCGACGACTCGGCTGACTCGGGCGACACGACCTCGCGCGCACGTACGTCGCGCGAATCACATCGGTGTCGTTCGAGAGTATCAGTCGCCTAGAGGTAGGTTCCCGGGCGTTCGTCGACGGACCCCGAGCCCGGGATCCCGGGATCGGGCTGGCCCAGTCGGCGCATCTGGTCGAACTGTTGACGGGCGGCGATCTGCTGGGCGAACAAGGTGGCCTGGATGCCGTGGAACAGACCCTCCAGCCAGCCCACCAGTTGGGCGTGGGCGATGCGCAACTCCGATTCCGACGGCGCGTCCTGCGAGAACGGCAACGCCAGCATCCGAAGTTCCTGTTGTAGATCCGGCGACAGGGCCTCGGCCAGTTCGACGATCGAGCGTTCGTAGATCTCGGCCAGTCGCTCGCGACTCGGTTGGTCGAGAGCCGCTCCGCGGGCCTCCTCGAGAAGTTGCTTGATCATCGACCCGATGCGCATGACCTTTCCGGGTTCGGTCACGCTCGCGGTGGCGGGTTCGGGAGCCGTCTCGGGCGCGACACCGGCGCCGAGCACCTCGTCTGGTGCGTGGATCGATTGATCGCTCATGTCCCGATTATGGACGAGTGGACGCCAGTAGGGGAACCAACATCTCGTCGTCCGTCAGTGACCCATGCCTCCCGATCAGGCGGAACGGACCCGAATCCAGCGGATCGTGGAACGTGGTCGGCGCGTGCGGGACCAGAGCGACCGATCCGAGGCGCCGGATGGCGGCGTCCTGACCCCGGCCACCGGGAGCCGGACCGAGCCAGGCCTCGTCGACCACCTGCTCCTTGGACACCACCCAGGCCACATCGGAGTAGGAGTCGGTGCAGATGCGCAAGAGTTCGGTCTCGTGTCCGCGTCGCGCGTGCAACCAACGGAAACGGCCCTCTCCCGACTGGTGGTGCACGTGCTCCAGCAGGCCGACCGGTAGCTCGACGACGTTCTCGCCCACGTGCACCTGTCCGTGATCCGCGGTGATCGCGAGCGTCGTGCCCGGGGGCAGAGCCTCGTGGAGCGAACGCGCGAGCCAGTCGACGAAGCTCAACTCGTCGTCGTAGTGGTCCCCTAGACCGCACTCGTGGGCGATCTTGTCGAGTCCGTCGTAGTACGCGTAGACGAACGGGTTCTCCTCGCGCGCCAGTCGGGCGCACTGGGTGACGATCGAACTGGCCGTGCGCCAGCCGTGGGGTCGGGAGCCCCGCAAGTGGGCGTGGGTGAACGCGGTGTTCTCCAGGTCGGCGCGACTGACGACCGGGACGGCTGTGCCGACGAAGGGCGGGATGGGTTGCACGGACGCCGGTTCGAAGGACTTGCGGGCGTCGCGGTCGTCGACCGACCATCGAAGGCTGTTCATGATCCCGTCGCCCATGTCCATCCGATAGCCGACGATGCCGTGCTCGAGTGGTGTCGAACCGGTCACCAGACTGGTGAGGGCGCTGGCCGTGGTGGAGGGTCCGACGGTGGTGATGGCCCCGCCGCGGAGCGAATGCAGGAAGGGTGCTCTGTCGGGTCGCGCGCGCAATTGGTTCCAACCGAGACCGTCCACGAGCAGCAGAACGACGGACGCGGCGCGTTGCAGGGGTTCGGGGAACCAAGTCGGTCGCGCACCCGGTGACGCCAGGAGACATCCCGGAACGATTCCGGAGATGTTCGCGCCCGCGTAGTCGGGCAACGTGGGCCGGGGCGAGCTCATGGGGACATCTTCGCCCACGGCGGGCTCACGGGTGCACTCCGTGCGGGGTCGAACCTCCTACGATGAACCCGTGCGAGTGTCGACCAGGGGTGACTATGCGTGTCGGGCCCTGCTCTCGCTGACCCTTCACGCCGAGGATCAGGGTCCGACCTCGGTTCGCGACATCGCCGAGCGCACGGGACTCCCCCAGCCCTACCTCGAGCAGATCCTCCTGGCCCTGAAAGGGGCCGGCCTCGTGCGGTCGAAGCGGGGCGTCGGAGGTGGCTACACCTTGGCCCGACGACCCGAGGAGATCCACCTGAACGAGATCATCTCGGCCGTCGACGGACCGATCACCCTGGGTGATTTCGGCGAACCCCACCAGGATGGTTCCTGCGACCACGAGGGGCAGTGCGTCCTGCTGGCCATCTGGAAGCAGGCCGGCGATCACATGCGTCAGCACCTCGAGGGCTTCACGTTGGCTTCCATCGCCGACGCCGCCCGCGGCACCGGCCCGTGGCCGGAATCGCCGCACTGACCGGTCGTCCGCGTCAGCGAACCTCCGCGGCGATGGCCGACAACACGCCGTTGACGAATCGTCCCGAATCGTCGGTACTGAAACGTTTGGCCAACTCGACGGCCTCGTCGAGCACCACCGCCGTGGGCACCTCGGAGCGATGTTTCAGTTCGAAGGTCGCCACGCGGAGGATGTTGCGGTCGATGGAGGGCATCCGCTCGATCGTCCAACCCGTGGAGTGCGTCGAGATGCAGGCGTCGATGTCGTCGCGATGTTCCATCACGCCGAGCACCAACAGGCGGACGACGCCGTCCGGCGAGACCACCTGGGCGTCGACGACCTGACGGGGCGTGATTCCCTTCGACTCGGCCTCGTAGAGCAGTGTGAGGGCCGACTCGCGGGCGACCGACCGCGGGTCGTCGACTCCGGAGGACCTGGCCACCTCAGACCCGAGTGATGTAGTCGCCGGACCGGGTGTCGACCTTCACCTTGTCGCCGATGTTGACGAACAGGGGCACCTGGATGACCTTGCCGGTCTCGAGTTCGGCGGGCTTGCGGGCGCCCGACACGCGGTCGCCCTGGATGCCCGGCTCGGTGTTGGCGATCGTGAGCTCGACCGCGGCCGGGATCTCGACGGAGACGATCTCGCCGTTGTGGATGGCGATGATGGCCACCATGGACTCGATCAGGTAATCGGCGGCATCGCCGAGGGCCACCGGTGCCACGGACATCTGGTCGTAGCTGTCGGTGTCCATGAAGATGTAGTCGTCGCCGTCACGGTAGAGGAACTGCATGTCCTTCTTCTCGAGGATGGCCTGCTCGACGCGGATACCCGCGTTGAAGGTCTTGTCGAAGACGTTGCCGGTGCGCAGGTTGCGCAACTTCGTGCGTACGAACGCGCCACCCTTGCCGGGTTTCACGTGCTGGAACTCGACGACCTGGAACAATCCGTTGTCGAGTTCGAGGGTGATGCCGTTCTTCAGGTCGTTCGTGGTTATCGCGGGCATGTCGGGTCCTTCGGGGATCTGGTGAGAATCTCGTGGGAATCGTCGGTGACGAGGAGCAGGTCCTCGATCCGCATGCCCGCGAAGCCCCCACGATAGAGCCCCGGCTCGATGGTCACGACATCTCCCGGTCGCAAAACCGCCTCGGAGACCCGGTTGATGAAGGGATTCTCGTGGATCAGCAAGCCCACACCGTGCCCCAGTCCGTGGATGAACCATGATTCGAGTTCCGCGGCCGCCAATGTCGCGCGACACGCCCGGTCGATCTCGGCCACCGCACGGCCCGGGGCCACCATCGAGGCGGCCAGTCGCTGGGCCTCGTCGAGAACTCCGTACCAACGCGTGACCTCCGACGAGGGTTCTCCGATGAAAAAGGTGCGCGTCATGTCGGAGTGATATCCCTCGACCAGGGCACCGACGTCGATCACCACGGTGTCGCCGTTCTCGAAGCGTCGGTCGGTCGGTCGGTGGTGTGGAAGAGCCGAGTGGACGGGACCTCCCGCGACGATCGTCTCGTAGGAGGGTCCGTCGGCCCCGAGAGACCGCATGTGCGCTTCCAGTTCGTCGCGCAACTCCCGTTCGCTCGTCCCCCGACGGATGGACGCCATGCTCGCGGCCAACGCCTCGTCGGCGATTGCGGCCGCCCGACGGATGTGATCGATCTCGAGCGAACTCTTGCTGCGACGCACGTGGCCCAACTCCGGCGCCGCCGCAACCAGACGTTCGCCGGTCTCGTGTGACAAGGCCCTCCACGTCTCCACCGAAAGATGGGCTTCCTGAACGGCGATGGGGCCATCGGGAGCCGCGGTCGCGACGGCGGTCGACATCGACCGCGCCGTCGGACAGGCCACCACCCGCACCGTGGGCGGGACCTGGATCGCCGCCTGTTCGACGTAGCGACCGTCGGTCAGCAAACAGGACTCCTCCTCCCCCAACAACAACCAACCGTTGGAACCGGTGAAGTCGCAGCACCAACGGACGTCCTCGAGGCAGGTCAACAACAGTGAACCCGAGGTCAGCCCCGCGGCGGTTCGGGCCACGCGACGCCGCTCCTCGTGGGATTCCGCCCTGAGGGTCATCGCCCGGGGTTCGACGTCTCGATGACGGCGATCCGCGCGGCGATCTCGTAACCCTTCATGCCGAGACCGGCGATGGTGCACACGGCCTTGGGAGCCACCACGCTGGTGTGTCGGAACGCCTCACGAGCGTGCGGATTGGAGATGTGCACCTCGATCACCCGACCGTCGAAAGCGCCGAGTGCGTCGTGGACGCTCCAGGAGTAGTGGGTCAACGCACCCGCGTTGACGATGATGGCGGCGTGACGGTCGCGAGCGGCGTGGATCGCCTCGACCAGGTCCCCCTCGTGATTCGACTGCACCGCTTCGAGCGAATGGCCGCGCTCGCCGAGGACTCGCTCGACGGTCGCCCGATAGTCGTCGAGGGACGCGGTGCCGTACACGGACGGTTCCCGTCGACCGAGCAGGTCGAGATTGGGTCCGTGCAGGAGGAGGACGCTGGCCACGAGCGGACACTACCTCGGGTCAGCCGGCCAGATAGTCGCTCAATACCGACGCCACCACGCTCGGTTCGACGTCCCGCACGACCTCGAGACCGCGCACCGAGTCGAGGACGAAGGTGAGACCGGCGGTCGCCTTCTTGTCGCGGGCGATGGCCGCCATGAGATCGTCGACCGGAAGGGACTCCGACGGCCGCGTGGCCAGACCGTAGACGCCACCGACGACCTCCTCGTGTCGTTCGACGCGCTCGGAGTCGATGCGACCGAGACGGTGGGCGAGATGAGCGGCGAACACCAGACCCATCGCGACGGCCTCACCGTGGGCGACCGAGTGGCGTCCGACGGTTTCGATGGCGTGCGCCAACGTGTGCCCGTAGTTGAGCAGTGCCCGGCGACCACCCTCGCGCTCGTCCTCGGCCACGATCTCGGCCTTGATGCGCGCGCAGGCGGCGACGCGGTCGTCGAGGTCGAGGGCCAGAAGATCACGTCCGGAGATGAAGTGGTATTTGGCGATCTCGCCGAGACCACAGCGGGTCTCGTGCGCGGGCAGCGTCGCCAGATGATCGAGATCGCAGATCACGGCGGAGGGCTGCCAGAAGGCCCCCACCAGGTTCTTGCCCTCGGGGATGTTCACTCCGGTCTTTCCACCGATGGCGGCGTCGACCATGGCCAACAACGATGTGGCCACGTGAACCACCGCCGTGCCACGGTGCCACGACGCCGCCGCGAATCCGGCCACGTCGGTGACCATGCCCCCGCCGACTCCGATCACCACGTCGTCGCGGGTCAGACCGAACTCCGCGAATTCGCGGCTCAGCGCTTCGATCGTGGCCAGGGTCTTGTGTTCCTCGCCGCGGCCGATGTGCACCGTGTGGTGCACCAGGCCCGGATCGGGAATCTCGGGCAGACCGGCTTGGGTGACGATCACCGCCCGGCGGGCGCTCGCGGGAAGATGTTCGCGGACCCGCGAGGAGATTCCTCGACCCACCAGAACCGGGTACGAGCGGGAGCCGAGATCGACATCGATGCGTTGTCCGCTCACGTGCGCCCACCCGCCAAGTGTGAGAGGCATGCCGCGGTGATCTCCTCGGGCCGACGCCCGTCCACGTCGATCACGAATCCGGCCACCGATTCGTACAGGGGACGACGCTCCACGGACATCGCCGTCAATGTACCGAGAGGGTCGGCGTCGATGAGAGGACGGTGTCCCCCCGGTCGACCGACGCGCCGTTGGAGAACCACGGGATCGGCGCGGAGCCAGATCACGTCGTGGGTGGACAACGCATCGCGATTCGCGTCACGTAGCACGGCGCCGCCACCGGTGGCGACCACCAGCGGGGTGGTCGAGGACAAGGTGTCGATCAGGGTTTCGGACTCCATGTCCCTGAAAGCGTTCTCGCCATCGGACTCGAAGATCTCCCGGACCGTACGTCCGCTCGTGGACTCGAGTCGGGCGTCGGTGTCGACGAAGGACCGGCCCAGGGCCGACGCGAGACGACGTCCGATGGTCGTCTTGCCGCTACCCATCAGGCCGACCAGAACGACGTGCCTCACGTCGCGTTCACCTCGACGAAGCGTTGGCGGCGTTGCGCGCGAACTCGGCGACGGAGTCGCCGCCGAACTTGCGTTGCGCCTCGGCGGCCAGGACGAGAGCCACCATGGTCTCGGCCACCACACCCATGGCCGGCACGGCGGTGACGTCGGTGCGCTCCTTGAACGACACGGCCGAATCCTTGGTGACGACGTCGACGGTGGGGAGCGTGGGCTTGTTGAGGGTGGCCAGAGGCTTCATGGCCGCCCGCACGACGAGCAGGCCGCCGTTGCTGATGCCACCCTCGGTTCCCCCGGCCAGCGTCGTGTCGCGGGCGTAGTCGCCGGTGCCGGCGTCCCAGCGAACGGCGTCGTGCGCCGCGCTTCCGCGTCGTCCGGCGACCTCGAAGCCGTCACCGATCTCCACGCCCTTGACGGCCTGGATGCTCATGATGGCCTGTGCCAGAGCGGCATCGAGTTTGCGATCCCAATGGACGTGGCTGCCCAAGCCGACTGGAACGCCGTAGCCGAGCACCTCGACGATGCCGCCGAGGCTGTCGCCGTCTTTCGCGGCGGCCTCGACCTCGGAGATCATGCGCGTGGCCGAATCGGGGTCGAAGCAACGCACCGGAGACTCGTCGACGAGGGCCAGATCGGCGGGTGTCGGTCGATTTCCGCTGGAGCGGGCACCACCCATCTGGATCACGTGGGACAGGACCTCGACACCGATGGTGCGCAGCAACAGCTTGGCCAGGGTTCCGGCGGCCACCCGGGCCGCGGTTTCACGGGCACTGGCCCGTTCCAGCACGTCGCGCGCGTCGTCGAACCCGTACTTCTGCATTCCGGCCAGATCCGCGTGCCCGGGTCGCACGCGGGTGAGAGGTGCCTTGGTCGCCCCGGGGGCCGGGCTCATCTCGTCGTGCCACTTGTCCGATCGGAACCATTCGGAGTTCTTGATCTCGATGGCCACCGGCGAACCGAGAGTTCGTCCGTGGCGCACGCCACCGATGAGGGTGACCTCGTCCTGCTCGAATCGCTGACGCGGGCCTCGACCAAAGCCGAGCCGACGACGGGACAATTCGGCTTGCACGTCCTCGACCGTGACGCTCAGACCCGCCGGCAGACCCTCCACGATCACCACGAGGGCCTGACCATGGGACTCTCCGGCGGTGAGGAAACGCAACATCGGGTCGAAGGCTACCGGAGTCCGTCCAGCGCCCGTCCGGCCGCCGCGGTCATGGCCGTGACGTCGGGGCGGACTCCGGTCCAGAGAACCTGTTGCCGCACCGCCTGATGGATCAACATCCGCAGTCCGTCCACGGTGTGGCATCCGGCCTCCTCGGCCTGGGACAACAAGGTGGTCCGCAGGGGGTGGTACACGATGTCGACGACCACCTGGCCCGCGCGCAACGAACCCCCGGGAACCGGACTGGCCGACTCCCCCATCCCGACGCTGCTGGCGTTCACCACGATCTCGGAGGAACCAACGGCATCGGTCAGTCCGTCGTGGTCGACCAACGATCCCCGGCCTTGCGCCAACGGCAGGAGCTTCGCGGCGTTGGCCACGGTGCGATTGTGAACCCGAATGGAGCCCGCTCCCCGTCGTGCGAGGGCGTCGACGATCGATCGCGCCGCACCTCCGGCACCGAGTACGAGCAGTGTGCGCCCTTCGACCGCCACGTCATCCTCGGCGAGGGCGTCGAGGAGCCCGTCACCGTCGGTGCTGTGACCGATCAGGCGACCATGGTCGCCCCGGACGATGGTGTTCACGCTCGACAAGGCGCGGGCCGACTCGTCGAGTTCGTCCACCAGACGCGCCACGTCGGCTTTGTGCGGCATGGTGACGCTCACTCCGCCGATCGTCGATTCACGAACAGTTTCCAGGAACGACGGCAGCCCCGCGCTCGTCACCCCGAGCGCCGCGTAGGTCCAATCGACGCCACTGGACGCGAATCCGGCGTTGTGGATCACCGGCGAGAGGCTGTGGGACACCGGGTCGCCGATGACGACGGCGAGTCCGGTGCGACCGGTGATCGTTCGATTCGTTCCGCTCGTCACAGCACACCCGCCTCGATCGCCCGTTGCACGTTGGCGAGATGCTGTTCCAACGTCGCCGCGAAGACGTGACGTCCGTCCTCGTCGGCGAGCACATAGTAGAGATAACGGCATTCAGTCGGCACCGCGAATTCGACACAGATCGGATCTCCCGCCGACGGGTTCGGAGCGGGGTCGAGGGCCGCCGCGATGGATTCGCGCCCCGGGTTCGCGATGGGGGTCGGTGGCAGGCCGGTCCGCAGGTAGGTGTTGTACGGGGTGTCGAGGGCCTTCAACTCGGTGAAGGACCGCTCGGTGTCCTGTCGGTAGTAGAGCGTGGCGTCGATCTCGAGTGGCATACCGAGCTCGAGCCGGTTGTAGATGACCCGGGCGATCTTCTCGCGATCCTCGTCCAGCTTGGCCTCGCGTTCGATCATCGAGGCAATGATCAGCACCTCGTAGGGGGTGCGACCCACCAGGGTCATCGCATCGTCGAGGCCCTCCTGTCGACCCACCCGCTCGGCCAACGCGATCATGTCGCGCAGGATCTGGGCGTTCGTCGAGTCTCCGGCGATGAGGTAGGTGTCCGGGAAGAGCAGTCCCTCGAGGCTCGTCACGTTCTCCGGTTGGTGCCGGGAACGCACCACCGACGCGCGTTCGACGAGTCCGGCGTCGGCGATCACGCTCGCGGGATCGACCGAACCGACCTCGTCGGCCAGCCGGTTGGCGATCTGCTCCACCGTGAACCCCTCGGGGAAGGTCACCTTGAAGTAGGTCTCGTTCGGTGGGGTTCGCAACACGCGCAACAGGTTGCCGATGTGATCGCGCGGTCTCATCGTGTAGTACCCGGGAACGATCTCGAGACCGCCCTTGTCGGCGACGTACCGTTCGAAGACGCCGGAGTCGACGATGAAACCCGCGGCCTCGAGTCCGTCGGCCAACGAGGCCAGATCGGTGCCGTCCTCGATTCGGTAGACGTCGGCGGCCGCCGGATCGCCCGGTGGGTTCACCTTGCGCAGGTAGGACAACTGATCGACTCCGAACCACACGATCCCGGCCGCCGCGATCGCGGTGACGGCGAAAACCAGCCGCCGACGCCACACGATCCACCGTGGATCGCCGAACGAGACGTCCGGGGTGAGGCGATCGGGGTCGGGTCGATTCATCGCGGGCAACCCCGATCGAGCCAACTTTGCAGCATCACCGCCGCCGCCACTCGATCGACGTAGTCGCGACGTCGGCTCGCGGAGATGTTGGCCTCCTTCAGGGCGCGATCGGCGGCCACGGTGGTCATCCGCTCGTCGAAGAGGATCACGGGCACGTCGATCACCGTACCGAGCGCCTCGGCCTCGCGCTGGGCGGCCAACGCCGCCGGTCCGATCTCACCGCTCATGGTGATCGGTAGGCCGACGACCACGATCTCGACCTCCTCGTCCCGCACGACCCGTGCGATCGACGCGTGATCGACCCGCACCGACGACGCCCGGACGATGGTGCTCAGAGGTGAGGCGATCGTGCCACTGAGATCGCTGGTGGCCAGACCGATCCGCTTCGACCCCAGGTCGACACCGAGAGCCCGCATCAGAGCCCGGCCGCCTCCCGCGCCAGACGCAAAGCCTCGTCGAGACCGGCCGGATTCTTGCCGCCGGCCGTCACGACGTCACCCTTTCCGCCGCCTCCACCACCGACCGCCTTGGCGGCCTCGCGGATCAGCGACGCCGCCGGTGTCCCGTGCGCGGGGTCGACGGCAGCCACCAGTGAGACTCCGCCGGTGGACGACACCCCCGCCAGCACGACGGCGCTCACGCCGGACTGCTGACGCACCGCCAACGCCAAATCGCGCAGGTCGGCCGGCGACAGATCGTCGACCCGCTCGACGACGATCCCACGGACGGAGGCGGTCGCCAACTCGGCGGCGCGACCGGAAGCCAGTCGGCCTCGGAGGGACTTGTTCTCGTCGGTCAGCGACCTGATCTCGTCGAGCTTCTTGCTCACACCCGACACCACGTCGTCGACCGGTGAGCCGACGAGGCGAGCCGTCTCGCCGAGGGCGTCCTCGTATCCGCGGGCCAACTCGAGCGTTCGAAGTCCGGCGACGGCTTCGATACGGCGAAGGTTCGCTCCGATCGAGGACTCCGACGTGATCTTGATGATCCCGATGTCACCCGTGGCCGACACGTGGGTTCCGCCGCACAACTCCACGGACGGACCCGCGGAGAGAACCCGAACCCGATCCCCGTACTTGTCGCCGAAGAAGGCGATGGCACCGCGCTCCATGGCGGTGTCTTTGTCCATTTCCTCGGCCGCCACGGATGAATTGCCGAGGGTGACCCCGTTCGCCAACTGTTCGATGGCGCGCAGTTCGGCGGCCTCGACTGCCGCGTAATGACTGAAGTCGAAACGCAGTCGAGAATCGTCGACCAAGGATCCGGCCTGCTTCACGTGATCGCCCAACACCTCGCGCAAGGCCCAGTGCAAGACGTGGGTGGCCGTGTGGTGGCGGCGGATGGCGGTGCGACGTTCGACGTCGATCGCGGCCTCCACCTCCTGGCCGACCGAGACGTCGCCGCCCACCGGCCGGCACACGTGACGACGCAGACCGGGCAGGGCGAAGGTGGTGTCGAGTACCCGGAGTGTCCCGTCGGGACCGGTGATGGTGCCGGTGTCACCCACCTGACCGCCGCTCTCGGCGTAGAACGGGGTTCGGTCGAGGAAGACTTCGAGGTCGCCGTTCTCGGACTCGACGACGGCCACCACCTTGGCCCGTGCGGTGTCGCTGGAGTAACCGACGAAGTCGGTCTGACCGCAGGACTCCACGATGTCGCGGTACTGCTCCATCCGCTCTGGACCCTGGGCCGCTCCCTTGCGGGCCGCCTTGGCGCGACGACGTTGCTCGTTCATCTCCTGTTCGAAGCCCTCGACATCGACGTTGACGTTGCGTTCGGCGACGATCTCCTCGGTGACCTCCAGCGGGAAACCGTAGGTGTCGTGGAGCAGGAACGCCGTGGAGCCCGAGATCCCCCGCGATTCGCGGACCGCGACGTCGATCTCGTCGGAGAGGATTCCGAGACCGGTCTTCAACGTCTGACGGAAGCGCTCCTCCTCCTTGGTGAGGACGCCGAGGATGAAGTCCTTCTGTCGGACCACGTCGGGGTAGGCGTCACCCATCACCGAGATGGCCGTGTCGACGAGTCGGGGCATCACGAGTGATTCGGTTCCGAGCATGAAAGCGTGCCGCACGGCGCGCCGGATGATGCGCCGCAACACGTAACCCCGTCCCTCGTTGGAGGGGAACACGCCGTCCGACACCAGCATCGTGCTGGAGCGGGCGTGCTCGGCCAACACCCGCAGACTGAAGCTTCCACGATCCTCGTAGTCGCCGACGAGATAGCGCGCACCGGTCACGGATTGGGCGGCTTCCACGATGGGGAACAGCGCGTCCGTCTCCCACACCGAGTCCTTCTGCTGCACGAGGGCGAGGATGCGCTCGAGGCCCGCACCGGTGTCGATCGACGGCTTGGGCAACAGGGTCCGAGATCCGTCCGGCGCCTGGTTGTACTGCATGAACACCAGGTTCCAGAACTCCATGAAACGGTCGCCGTGGGGATCGTTCAACGGTCCCCCGGGCGGTCCGAACGCGGGACCCCGGTCGATGTGCAACTCCGAGCACGGACCACAGGGTCCGGTGTCGCCCATCTGCCAGAAGTTGTCCTTGTCGCCCAGGCGCTGAATGCGATCCATGGGCACGCCCACCTGCTCGTGCCAGATGGCTTCGGCCTCGTCGTCGCTGGTGTGCACGGTGACCCAGATCCGATCGCCGTCGAAACCCAGACGTTCGGTGACGAGTTCCCAGCTCCAGGGGATCGCCGATTCCTTGAAGTAATCGCCGAAGGAGAAATTGCCGAGCATCTCGAAAAAGACCAGGTGGCGCTTCGTGCGTCCGACGTCGTCGAGGTCGTTGTGCTTGCCACCGGCGCGCGCGCACTTTTGGACCGTCGCGGCGCGCGAGTACGGGGCCACCTCGTCGCCCACGAAGTAGGGCTTGAAGGGAACCATGCCGGCCACCGTGAACAACACGGTCGGATCGTGCGGGATGAGGCTGGCCGAAGCCACGTCGACGTGACCCCGCTCGGCGAAGAAGTCGGTGAAGGCCCGACGGAGTTCGTTCGCCGTCGTGGGCCGTGACGGGGTCGATGAGGGGTGGGGTGACGGCGACATTGTCTCTGAATGTTAGCCCTGTGTTTTCCCTGCTCCGGTGTGTCATCGCGACCGTCGGCTCTAACCTGACCGCGTGACCGACACCATTCCCCTTCCCCACGACGCCGCTCGCAACTCCAATGCCGCGCCGAAGCCGCGCAAGGTGGACGGTTTGTCGGGTCGTCACGAGGATCTCCACGAGATGATCTCCTTCGAGGATCCGGTCGAGCAACGCACGTGGATGATCGACGCCACGTTCATGCGCAGTTCGTGGAAGTGCATCTTCGGCGAGGGATGTCAGGGCGTCTACGACCATCCGACCCCGGAACTGAACCAGGGCTGTTGCTCGCACGGAGCCCACTTCGTGGACGAGGCCGACGTCGCCAACGTGGTCAAGCACGTCGTCCGTCTGACCGACGAGCAATGGCAGATGAAGCCCAAGGCCGCCAAGAAGGGGTTCCTGAAGAAGCACAAGAACGGTGACACCACCACGCGTCGTGTCGACGGCGCGTGCATCTTCCTCAACCGCCCCGGATTCGAGGGTGGGGCCGGTTGTGCCTTCCACATCGCGGCGATGGAGGCGGGTGAGCGTCCGCTCGACTGGAAGCCCAACGTGTGCTGGCAACTCCCGATCCGCCTCGAACACCACACCGACACGAGCGGATGGGTGACCACCTTCGTCCGCGAGTGGAAGCGCCGCGACTGGGGCAACGACGGCGACGATCTGCACTGGTGGTGCACCGACACGACCGACGCCTTCGTCGGCAAGGAGCCGGTCTACAAGTACCTGCGCGACGAGTTGATCGAAACCGTCGGACGCACGGTGTACGACCTCATGGTCGAGGTGCTGGAGCGACCGACCGCGGTACCGCTTCCCCACCCGGTGCTGAGCAAGCGCAAGAAGAGCGGCTGAATCAGCCCGACTTCTTGTTCGCCTTTCGGCGATCCTCGAGACCGAGATGGCGCTTGCGGATTCGGATCGTCTTCGGCGTGATCTCCACCAGTTCGTCCTCGGCGATCCACTCGATCGCCGTCTCGAGGGTGTGGATGACCGGAGCCGCCAACTTCACGCCGTCGTCGTGACTGTGCGTTCGGATGTTGTTCTTTTCCTTGGCCCGAACGGCGTTGACGACCATCTCGTCGCCACGCGCGCTCTCACCGATCACCATGCCCTCGTAGGTCTTCTCACCCGGCTCGACGAAGAGCGTTCCCCGCAGTTGGAGGTTGTCGAGCGCGTACGCGGTGACCATCCCCTCGCGGTCGGAGATCATGGCGCCTCCGGTGCGGTGCGGCAGGTCGCCGCACCAGGGCATCCAGCCCGCGTGATGCTGGTGGAGCATTGCGGTGCCCCGCGTGACGGTGAGCAACAAGGAACGGAAACCGATGAGACCGCGACTCGGGCATTCGAAGGTGATGACCGATCGGCCGGGATCTCCGGGGCGCAGATCGACCACCCGTCCCTTGCGCGGGGCCAGTGCCTGGGTGACCGCGCCGACGTGCTCGTCGGGGACGTCGCACACTCCGCGCTCGAGGGGCTCGAACTTCTTGCCGTTGACTTCCTTGGTGATGACCTCGGGACGACTGACCTGCAACTCGAAGCCCTCGCGACGCATGGACTCGATGAGAACGGCAAGCTGCAACTCGCCTCGACCGGCCACTTCCATGACCTCGGCCGACTCGGTCGGATGCAACTTGATGGACACGTTGCCCAAAACTTCCTTGTGCAGACGATCGAGAAGGTGACGGCTGGTGAGGTACTTGCCGTCGCGGCCGGCGAACGGTGAGGTGTTGACACCGAAGGTCATGCGCAACACCGGTTCGTCGACCATCAGTCGCGGAAGAGGCACCGGGTTGTCGGTGGACGCGATGGTGTCGCCGATCTCCACTTCGGGGAATCCGGCCACCACGAAGAGGTCGCCGGCCAGGAGCTCGTCCTGTTCCACCCGTCCGACGCCCGAGTACGCCATCAACTGGGCCAGACGGCGCTTCAATGGCGGCTGGCCCTCGACGAACTCCTCTTCGAGCAGCGCCACCATCTCGCCCTTGCGCAAGGCTCCCTGATAGATGCGACCCACCGCCAGACGGCCGAGGTACTCCGAGGCGTCGAGGTTGGTGACCAGCGCCTGCAGTGGCGCGGTGGGGTCGCCGTCGGGGGCGGGGATGCGACTGAGGATGGTGTCGAGCAGCGGCGACAAGTCGGCGTCCTCGGGTGGCATTCCGAGACCGACCATCGCCCGTCCCTCGCGGGCCACGGCGGAGATCACCTCGAACTCGATGTGGTGGTCGGCGGCTTCGAGGTCGATGAAGAGCTGATACACCTCGTCGAGCACTTCCTGGGCCCGGGCGTCACCGCGATCGACCTTGTTGATCACCACGATCGCCGGAAGGTCGCGGGCCAGGGCCTTCTGCAACACGTAGCGGGTCTGGGGCAAGGGGCCCTCGGCGGCGTCGACGAGCAACAAGATGCCGTCGACCATCGTCAGGGCCCGCTCGACCTCGCCACCGAAGTCCGCGTGTCCCGGCGTGTCGACCAGGTTGATCTTGGTGCCCTTCCACGTGATGGAGGCCGCCTTGGCGAGGATGGTGATCCCTCGCTCGCGTTCCTGGTCGTTGGAGTCCATCACCCGGTCGACGACCTGTTGGTGGGCGGCGAAGGTGCCGGTGGCCCGAAGAAGGGCGTCGACGAGCGTGGTTTTGCCGTGGTCGACGTGAGCGACCAGGGCCACATTGCGGAGGGGATTTGTCATAGAGGGGGTGTGAAACGAGGGATCACTCGTCGTCAGCGTCGTCGCTTTCGTCGGTGTCGGTCGCTTCGAGATCGTCGTCGTCATCGTCGAAGACGACGCCGTACTTCTCGGCCAGAGCCGCGTACTCGTCGTCCTGCGACTTGGGACCCTTGTCGGACCCGCCGAGACCGAGGTCGAATGCGCTGGGGCCGGCTTGCTTCAATTTGCGCGCTTCTTCGAAGCGACGATGACGACCCTTCTTCACGGCAGGGCTCCGAACTGGTGTGGGGACTGGGAGGGACAATGACGATCGGGTGAGACACCGCAGGTGATCATCGACCCTGGCCCACGAGGGGCTTTGCCATTGTACGCCCCAAAGGCGGCCGGGGACGGGTATCCCCGACACAAAATCCCTCATCAGACCGCCCGAGGGCGCAGAACCGGCGTGAAACGGTGTGATTCAGGCCGTGGGGCGGTCGACATCGGCGGAGGCGTCGATCAATCTCAGACCCCCTCGGCCGTCGAAGGACAGGCCCGACCGACCCGCGAGCAGATCCTCGATCTGGGCCCCCACCAGGTCCCGCCGCCAACCGGAGCCCAGACGGGCATCGGGGTCGTGTCGCAACAGCGCCACGATGTCGTGACGGGTGGCCAACAGGGCGGTGTCCACGTCGTTGGTGCGGGCCACCTCGCTGATCCACGCCGACACCAAGGTGATGGCCGGTCGCAAATGTCGGTCCAACTCCTCCCCTTCGGAAACCGGCAGATTCGCGGTTCGGTCCCGACCGCGGGCCACGGCCTCGAGGATCTCGGTACCCACGGATCCCCGGGTGTGCCGGTCGTCGACCCCGCGCGCCTGACCCAGCTCGGTCAGCGTCGAGGGATCCCGTTGGGCGATTCCGTGGAGCGCGAGATCCGGCAACACCTGGCGTGGCGGGATGTCGCTGGCCATGGCGCGACGTTCGCGCCATTCGGCCAGACTGGCCAGGATTCCCCGGGTCCGGGCCTTCATGCCCCGCAGATCCTTCTGCTTCAGCCAGGCGTCGGCCGGGTCACCGGGTCCGGTGCGACGCGTGCGCAACTCCTCGCACGCCTCCTCGGCCCACTCCGACCGGCCACGGGCCGCGAGATCGTCTCCGAGTCGATCGTGGAGCTCGAGCAGGTGCTCGACGTCGGAGGCGGCGTACGCCAGTTGCCCCTCGGTGAGCGGACGACGCAACCAATCGGTGAGTCGGTCGCCCTTGGGAAGGGTGATCCGAAGTTGGGCGTTCACGAGGGAAGCCAGAGACGGTGTCGAGAAGCCGAGGAAGCCGGCCGCGATCTGGGTGTCGAACATGCGAGCCGGCACGGCGCCGACGGCGTGGGACAGGACGTCCATGTCCTGTTGTGCGGCGTGCAACACGATCAGATTGTCCGGCCCGAAGATGCGGGTGATCGGTGTGATGTCGGCTCTCAGGGGATCGACGATCGCGATTCCGTCCGACCAGGCGAGTTGCACGAGGGCGAGCCTCGGGAAATACGTGCGTTCGCGATGGAACTCCGTGTCGAGGGCGATGCGCGGCTCGCCCCGCAGAACGTCGAGCAGTTCGAGGAATTCCTCGTCGCGTTGGATCAGACGATGCTTCACCGAGGAAGATTTCCCTCGACGACGTCCCGACCGCTCATGATCCACGCCATGGTTCCTCCGGACACGTTGACCACGTCGAAACCGAGTCCGGCGAGGTGCGCACACGCGTTGGCGCTTCGACCACCCACCTTGCAGATCATCACCGTGACTCCGCCGTCGGGGTTGCGACATTCCTCCGTGCGACCGGCGAGCTCGGACAGCGGGACCGAAACCGCACCGGGAACATGGCCACCGACGTACTCGTCGGCCTCGCGGACGTCGACCAGGAAGCAACCTGCTTCGAGACGATCCTCGAGCTCGTCGACGTCGATCTCGATGAAGGTTCCCTCGCTCACACGGTCAGGCTAACCGAGGTCCTCGGGTCGATTGGCGTTCCGCAGGATCTCGGGTGCGAACTCGACCGTGGCGACCCGCAACATCGACACCGTGTCACGCACCGATCGGCGATCGATCGATAGTTGGCGCTCGATCGTCTGGGCGACCGAGCGACGCCACCAACCGAACAGGGGTTGTGGACCGTCGGAGGACTCGGCGTGAATCACGTCGTCGAAGGGGTGTCGCGAGAGCGAGGCCGCCATACGCGTGACGGCCTCGACGTTCAACGACACCAGATCGACGGCCACGAACAGCGTCCACTCGGCCGGTGAGGCGAGCAGGCCGGTGCGGATGCCCTCCAACGGTCCACGACCCGGAGACAGATCCGGTCGGTGCGGGAACTCGTCATCCGAGGCGAACCGGCCGCCGTCTCCCCCGACGAGTTCGACGGAACCGACACCACTCGCGATCAGCAAGCGTCCGAGACGCGTGGCGTTCGGTACTCCCGCGACCGACATGGTGGCCTTGTCGAAACCCATCCGGGACGACGATCCTCCCACCAGGATCACGGCGCGCGACGAGGCCACGGATCACTCCCCGTCCGGCACGCCGTTCGGTTCGAGTTGCAGAACGAAGAGTCGACAACGTTCGGCCTCGTCGAGTTCTCCGATGCGGGAGGCCGACGCCCCGAGCTTGTGCAGAGCCCTCAGGAATCCCCGATTGGGCTCGTGGCTCCAGCGGACGTAGCCGGATCCGCGCCATCCATTCTGACGGAGCGAATCGAGACCCCGGTGGTACGCCACGCGGTAGCAGGCGTACCGTTCGATCTCGTCGCGACCGAGGTCACCGAGGGCCACCCACGCGTCGACGCAACGGGGATGACGCGACGTGACCGATGCGACGGCCTCCCGGCGGTCACCGTCGGACCGCATGGCCTGAAGAAGTTCGTGTTCGATCATCGGATCGATCGCCGGCAACCGTGTGGAGGGAGGACCCTGAGGGGACAGATTGATGTTCTGCGACATGTCGCGAACCTACTCACAATGTCCGCGAACCGGGAGATCATGATGCCGGAAAGGCATCACGGTGATTTTGTAACCTGCCGCCATGAGCGCCTCCCTACTTTCACTGTCCGTCGATCAACTGAAGAACGTGTCGTTGGCCGGCGTGGTGGCTCCGATCGTCGTCGGTGTCGTGTTGATGCGTTTCGCCGCCAAGGCCATGGTCCGCATGGTCATCATGGCGGTGGCGTTGGTCCTGGCGGTCCTCGTGTACACCCAGCGACAGGAGATCACCGATTGCTACGACAGCGCTCGTGATGCCGGCACCGTCGCGGCGGGTGAACTCGTGTGCTCCTTTTTCGGACAAGACGTGACCCTCACGCCGTGATCCGCGACGGAGGCGACGAGTCAGCCTCCGGACTCCCATCCGCCCGTGTCGAGGCGGTGGACAAGGGGAACGACCAGCGATTCGTGGAACGCGTCGGGTGCCGTCGAATGGGCGTTGTGGTGCGCTCCCTCGATCTCCACCCACCGGCAATCGGAATTCGTGTCACCGATCTCCCGTGCGGCCCGCCGGAAGTCCTCCCGGGACAGCGAACCGGATCCGGCCATCACCGGGCAACGCAACAGGTCGGGATCCCACGGGCGGCCGCGGCTCAGCGACACCGTCTCGGCCACCAGCGCCGGACCTTCGGCCCGTCGGGCCTCCCGCGTTCGCACGGGTAGACGGTTCCAACGCTCCTCACCCACGAAGCGACGCATGAACGCCTCGGCGACGTCCGCGTCGCTGCGTCCTTCACGATGCGAGTCTTGCGCCGTTCGCCCCGTCCACCAGGGTTCCCAGCCCATCGGTGGTTCGTACACGACGACCCCGACGACCGGCGCCACCGGTCTCGTGGCCGCCGCCAAAGCCAGCACCCCTCCGAGGCTGTGGCCGACCAGGATCGTCGGTATCTCCCCGATCAGTTGCACGAGGTCCTCGACGTGCCGATCGACATCGGCGACCGAGGTGCCCAGCGAACGTCCGTAGCCCCGTCGGTCGTAGGTGACGACACTGCCGAGAGGACGTAGGTGCCTCGTCAACCGGGCGAATCCACCTTCCCGATCCATCGAACCGTGGATCAGCACGAAGCGACGGGGACCGCCCTCGTGGACGGTGACGTGCAGGTCGGAGTGTTGTGGGGCGCGGGGCACACCTGCTTATCTAGTCGGTCATGGAGATCATCCTCGTGCGCCACGCCATTCCGGTTCGACGCGAAGTCGAGACCGGGGCGGCGGACCCCGAGCTCTCCGAGGACGGTCATCGGCAAGCCGCTCTGATGGCGGACTACCTCTCGCGGGAGTCGATCGACGCCCTGTACACCAGTCCCCTGCTCCGGGCCCGCCAGACCGCCTCGGCTCTCGAAGCGGTCCTCGGTGGCGCGGCGACGGTGGTCGACGGAGTCGCCGAGTACGACCGGCACAGCAACGAGTACGTGCCGATCGAAGAGTTGAAGGCCACGAACGATCCGAGATGGCGTGAAATGCTCGACGGAACGTGGCCGCCGTCCCACGAAGCCGAGGACGTTTTCGCGGAGCGGGTGGTCCGAACGGTCGAAGGCATCATCGAGGATCACCCGTCGCAGAGGGTCGTCGTGGTGTGCCACGGCGGGGTCATCAACGCGTACGCGTCCCACGTTCTCGGGATCGTCGACGGTGGCCGCTCGTTCTTCTATCCCAACTACACCAGCCTCCACCGTTTCGCGGCCGCGAGGAGCGGAGAGCGCAGCGTGGTCACGTTGAACGAGACCTCGCATCTGCGCGGCTCCGGCCTTCCGATCGGTCTGTTCCAACGGTGAATCGGGTAGAACGGGAATCATGTCCGTCGCCGACCTGATCACGCACCTCGACCGCTCCGTGTCGCCGGCGCACTCGACCGCCCATTCGGCCGATCGTCTTCGCGCCGCCGGTTTCGTCGAGGTTCCGTTCGCCGACCGCGGTGCGCGTCTTCCTCGACGTGGCTTCGTGCGTGACGCCGGACTGTTGCTCGCTTGGTGCGACGACGGAGGTCCATTTCGTGTCGTCGGCGCCCACACCGACAGCCCGACCCTGCGCCTCAAACCTCTTCCCGACGCCTCCGCGCACGGTTGGAAGCAGATGGCCGTCGAGGTGTACGGCGGCATCCTCAACAATTCGTGGCTCGACCGTGACTTGGCCGTGGCCGGGCGACTGGTTCTCCACGACGGATCCGTGGTTCTGGTCGACACCGGCGAACCGGTGGCCCGGATCCCGCAGCTGGCGGTTCATCTCGACCGCGAGGTCAACGACCGCGGTCTGGTGCTCGACCGGCAGACGCACCTCACCCCCGTGTGGGGCCTGGGCACCTCACGGGTCGGCGAGGTGATCGACCTCATCGCGACGCGGGCGGGCGTGAAGGGCGACAACGTGCGCACCCACGACCTCGTGATGTACGACGCGACTCCGGCCCGCCTGATGGCCGACGACACGTTGCTCGCGTCGGGACGCCTCGACAACCAGGTGTCGTGTTGGGCCGCCACCAGTGCGTTGCTGGACTACGCGAACTCCGGCGACGCCGGACGCACCTTCGTGGTCGCCTTGTTCGATCACGAGGAGGTCGGCAGCGAATCGACGCACGGAGCGGCCGGCCCGCAACTGGAGCGCCTGCTGCGATCGCTGCACGCCGACGACACGGGCTCGTTCGCCGACCGCTGCGCCGGTTCGTTGTGCGTGTCGGCCGACAACGCCCACAGCGTGCATCCCAATTACGCCGAGCGGCACGAACCGGGACACCGTCCGATCGCCAACGCCGGTCCGGTGGTCAAGTCCAACGCGAACCAGCGGTACGCCACCACCGCGGAAACCGCGGCGTTCTTCGTGGAGGCCTGTCACGGTGCCGGAGTGCCGGTGCAGTGGTTCGTCAGCCGCAACAACGTTCCGTGCGGGTCGACCATTGGTCCCGTCACGTCCACCAGACTCGGAATTCCCACCGTCGACGTCGGAGTGGCACAACTGTCGATGCATTCCTCTCGGGAGATGTGCGGAGCACTCGATCCTTCGTTGTTGGTGCGCGCGCTGGTCGCCGTCGCGCACCACTGATCAGAGTCCGGCGAGCCTCGACGATTCGTCCAGGAGTTCCTGCAGTCGCTGGTGGAGTTGCAGCGAGATCTCCTTCACCGCGGTACGGGGCATGCGCCCCTCGACCGAGGCCGGCGCCGGAATGGGCTCGCCGATCACCACCACCACCTTGCGCGGATGTATGAATCGTGCACCCTTGCCCATCACCCGCTCGCTGCCACCTATGCCCACCGGAACGATCGGCACACCGGCCTTGCAGGCGATGTAGGCCGCACCGTCCATGAGGGGTTCGACGACCGGTCCGGATTTGCGCTCTCCTTCGGGAAAGAGCACCAAGGGCTCACCCGACTGCAACACCTGGATGCCCCGCGTCACCGCTTGACGATCGGCCGAACCGCGCGTCACGGGGAAGGCCCCCAGCGCCGACAGGATCCAGCCGATCGTGCGGTTCTTCCACAGGGAGTCCTTTCCCATGAACCGCAGTCGGCGACGGGTGCACGCCGAGGCGATCGGGGTGTCGATGTAACTGCGGTGCACCGGGGCCAACACGTACGCCCCGGACGTCGGGATGTTGTTGCGTCCCTCGATGCGCATGCGGCAATACGTCAGGAGCACGAACGTGACGAGGCCCCGCACGAACGCGTAGAACGCCCGACTGCCCCGTCCGTTGCCCGCCAGATACGACTCGACGTCACTCACTTCGTCACCTCCCCGATCGTCGCTCGACAAGGGACGCGATCTCGTCGACCACCTCGTCGACCGTCCGATCACCGGTGTCGACCACGACGGAATCCGACGATGTGACGAGCGGACTGTCGACCCGGGTGCTGTCCTTGCGATCGCGCTCGATGATGGACCGCTCCATGTCGTCGACGTCACCGCCGACCTCGGCGACGCGCCGTCGCGCGCGCACCCGCGGCGAGGCGGTCAGATACACCTTCAGCAACGCGTCCGGGAACACCACGGTGCCGATGTCGCGTCCTTCGATGACTCCCTCACCGCGTGCCTCGCCCCACGCGCGTTGCAGTTCGCGCATCGCGGATCGCACCTCGGAATTGGCGGCCACGGTGCTCACGCCGGCGGTGACCACCGGACCACGGATGTCGTCGGAGACGTCGCGACCGTCGACCGTGGTGCGACCTCCCTCGACGCGAATTTCGACGCGCCGGGCCACCGCACCCACCGCGACGTGGTCGGCCACGTCGATCCCCGCGGAGATGGCCGCCTGGGTGACGGCGCGGTACATCGCCCCGGTGTCGAGGTAATCGACGCCGAGTCGCGAAGCCAGGGCACGCGCGATGGTGGACTTCCCCGCGCCCGCGGGTCCGTCGATGGCGACGATCCGAAGAGACGGGCTCATGTCACCAACTGGTACCGAGCGGACGGCCTTCGTCGTAACCCGAGGAACCCTGAACACCGACGACGGCCCGCTCGCGGAACTCGCCCATGTTCGCGGCTCCGGCGTAGGTGAACGAACTGCGAACGCCGGCGACGATCTGGTCGATGATGTCCTCCACGCCCGGACGCTCGGGATCGAGGTACATGCGCGACGTCGAGATGCCCTCCTCGAAGAGCTCCTTGCGCGCGCGGTCGAACATGCCCTCGGTCCTCGTCCGATTGCGCACGGCCCGGTTGGAGGCCATGCCGAAGTTCTCCTTGTAGAGACGTCCCTCGGGGTCGCGCAACGTGTCGGCGGCCGACTCGTAGGTACCGGCGAGCCAGGAGCCGAACATGACGCTGCCCGCTCCGGCCGCCAAGGCCAGAGCCACGTCGCGGGGGTAACGGACGCCGCCGTCGGCCCACACGGACTTGCCCAACGCACGGGCCTCGTCGGCGCACTCGAGCACGGCCGAGAACTGCGGACGCCCCACACCGGTCATCATGCGGGTGGTGCACATCGCCCCCGGGCCGACTCCCACCTTGACGATGTCGGCGCCGGCCGCCACGAGATCGCGGGTTCCACCGGCGGTGACGACGTTGCCGGCCACCACGATCGACGAAGGAGCCGCGTTACGCACGGCGGCGACCGCGTCGATCATGCGTGATTGGTGACCGTGGGCGGTGTCGACCACCAGGACGTCGACCCCCATCTCGGCGAGGCGACGGGCCTTGGCCGCCGGATCACCGTTGACACCGATGGCCACCGAGGTGACGAACTCGCGGCTCGCGTTGAGGGCCGGCCGATACAAGGTGGAGCGAAGGGCGCCCTTGCGCGTGACGCACCCGAGCAGACGACCGTCGCCGTCGACCACCGGTGCGGCGGTCAGACGATGCCCGGACAATTGATGGAACACCGATTCCATGGAGGCGCCCTCGGAGACCGACAACAGATCGGTCGACATCACGTTGTGGAGTTGGGTGAACCGGTCGTAACCGATCGCGTCGGCCTCGGTGAAGATGCCCAACGGTCGGTTCTCACCGTCGACGACGATCACCACGCCGTGGGCCCGCTTGTGAATGAGGCTGAGGGCCTCGCCGACGGTGTCGGTGGGGGCCAACGTGATGGGCGTCTCGTAGATGGGATGGCGGGACTTCACGAATCGGACGACGGTCTCGATCACGTCGAGGGGGATGTCCTGGGGAAGCACCACCATTCCACCCCGGCGTCCCACGGTCTCGGCCATGCGACGTCCGGCGACGGCGGTCATGTTGGACACCACGATCGGGATCGTCGTCCCCACACCGTCGGTGGTGGACAGGTCGACGTCCAGACGCGAGCCGACGCTCGACAGACTCGGCACCATGAAAACGTCGCTGTACGTCAGGTCGTGAGCGGGCTGGATCTCGTTGAGGAATCTCATGTTGGGTCCGACTCTTCCATGCTCCACGGTCCGCCCGGCGGGACGACCGCATCAGGCTAGGGGTTATCTTGAGGGACGTGGAGCATTTGTCGGGGTCCGAGATCGAGGACGAGGGAACGCGCCCGGTGGTGCTGGTCCACGGCTGGGGCGGTTCGTACGAGTCCACCTGGAGATCGAGCGGATTCGCCGATCTTCTGGAGGATGCGGGTCGGACCGTGATCGGCGTCGACCTGCTCGGTCACGGTCGCGCCGCCAAGCCGCACGATCCGGACGAGTACGCCGATCTCACCGCGGGGATCGTCGCCGCCCTCCCCGAGGGTCCGGTGGACGCCGTGGGGTTCTCGCTGGGTGCTCTCACGTTGCTGCGGCTCGCGGTCGACCAACCACATCGAATCCGCCGCCTCGTCCTGGCCGGTATCGGTCGCAACGCCATCGAGGCCCCGGATCCCGTTTCGCACTCACGATTGATCGACGCGCTGGAGGGTCGGGGTTCGGAGGACGACAATCTGTCCCGGCTTTTCGTGCAGTACGCCGAACAACCGGGCAACGACCGCTTGGCCCTGACGGCGGTCATGAAGAGGCGACGCGAACCGTTCACCGACGAGGAACTGTCGGGATTGGTGTGCGACACCCTCATCGTCATCGGTTCCGCCGACTTCGCCGGACCGGGCGAACCGCTGGCGGACCGCATCGCGAACTCCCGGTTGGTGACGTTGCGGGGCGTCGACCATTTCGCAACGACCCAGGATTTCGGCTTCTTCGACGCCGCTCTCGAGTTTCTGGGCGCCGTACCCGGCTGATGTCCGGCCGCATCGGAACCGATGTCGTCGAGGCGGCCCGCGCCCTGACCGAGGGTGGCGTGGTGGCCGTCCCGACCGAGACCGTGTACGGACTCGCGGCCTTGGCGCGAGATCCGCTCGCGGTACGTCGTATCTACGCGATCAAGGGACGCCCGAGCGACCATCCCTTGATCGTGCACGTCGCCGACGAGACCGCCGCCCGGGAGTGGGCCCGCGAGTGGCCCGTGAGCGCCGCGTCGCTGGCCGGGCGTTTCTGGCCCGGGCCGTTGACCATCGTCGTCCCGCACGCCGACTTCGTGCCGGATTCGGTGACCGGCGGTCGGGACACGGTCGCTCTGCGCGTACCCGGTCATCCTGTGGCGCTGGACCTGATACGGCGCGTCGGAGACGGCCTGGCCGCACCGTCGGCGAACCGGTTCGGCCGGGTGAGTCCCACCACGGCCGAACACGTGAGGCTCGACCTCGGAACCGAGGTCGATTACATCCTCGACGGTGGACCGTGCGAGGTGGGACTGGAATCGACGATCGTCGACTGTTCGGTGCATCCGCCGCAGGTCCTGCGACCCGGTGGAGTCTCGGTCGAAGACGTGATGGACACGGTGCTCGAGGTCGCCCCGGCTTCGGGACCGAGTCGGGCCCCGGGGATGATGGAGAGCCACTACGCCCCGCGGTGTCGCGTGGTGCCGATCGAACCCGGCCAGCACGTCGTGAACGGTGGTCGCACCCGACGACTCGACGCCAGTGGCGATCCGGCCGCTTTCGCCCGCGAGATGTACGGGCATCTGCGCCGTGCCGACGAGGACTCCATCGACACCTTGATCGTCGAACTGCCCGAACCCCGGGGCATCGGTCTGGCCATCCGCGACCGACTTTCCAAGGCCGCGGCCGGTCGCTAACGCTCGAATCCGAGTTCGTTGATCTCGCGCACCAAGGTGTCGCGTATCCGCGTCACGTCTTCCGGGGACGCGGCCTCGACCGTCAATGAGATCGTGCTGGATCCGGCATCGGGGACGATCTCGGCGCGACACCAGACCCGCTCGGTGATCGATTCTCCGTGCGAGAGGGAGAACTCGAGAAGATACGGAGGTTCGTCGTCGACGATCTCGCCGATGTTGGACACCGCGAGCGCGAGAACCTCGTGGGCGACGACCGGCAACACGTCCACGGTGAACGAGGGGCGATCGGCCACCACCGCGCGACGCGGAGAAGACGAGGTGTCGGGTCCGCGGGCATCGATCGCCGACTCGACGGCCTCGAACTCGTCGAGCAGCTCGTCCGCCGCGCGATTGATACGGGCCATCACCGCGGGGTCACCGCCGCGATCAGGATGATGCAACAGGGACAGGGCGCGCCGGGCCTCGCGCACCCGCTCGGGACCGACGTGCGCCGGAAGGCCCAAAATCTCCAGGTTGTGTGAACGGCTCATCGGGGACCACCACCGGCGTGACGAGTGCCCTCGGGATCGCTGGCCCAGGCGGCGGGCTGCCCCCAGACGTCCTCGTGGACGATCTCGCTCAACGGTCGTCGGCGCACGGGGCCGTGACCGCCTTTGGGACGACCCAACGTGATGCAGGCCGACAGGGCCACGTCGTCCGGGACGTTCAGTAGCGCGCGCAGTTCGGGTTCCACACCTTGGTGCCACATCGTGAGAGCCCCTCCGTAACCAAGGGCGCGGGCCGCCAGGAGCAGGTTCTGACACGCCGGGTACACCGAGGCCCCTTCGTACGGATTGGCCGCGCGATAGCGAACGAGGCAGACCAACACCACCGCCGGAATCCGTTCGAAATGATCGACGTACTCCTGCATGGCCCGGGCCTGGCGGGCCTTGGGCGAATTGCTGTCGGTTCCCGATCCGGTGTCGTAGCCGTCGCTGCGGATCTTCTCGCTCCAACCTCGTCGAAAGGCCTCTCCGAGCAAGGCCTTGGCTTTCACCGCTCGGGGCCCGTCGGTGAGAACCAGGAATCGCGTCGGTTGGCGGTTGGATCCGCTCGGGGCCCGACTGGCGTGCCACAGGATCGTGTCGAGATCCCTGACCGGAATGGGATCGTCGGTGTAACGCCGGATGGTTCGCGTCGTCGCCAACCCTTCGAGGAGTCCGATTGGTGCCTCATCCGACCGAGAACCGTCCGATGTCGGAACCTCGTCGTCGTGCGACATGGGCGTCGGACTCAGCGTCCCGTGAAGTTGGCCGGACGCTTCTCCATGAAGGAGGCCACGCCCTCCTTGAAGTCCTTGGTACGGAACAACGGGAGCAGTTGCAGGAAGACGTGGTGGATGTTCTGCTCGAAGGTCTCGGTCTCGGCGGCTCGCATCATGCGTTTGATGGCCCGAACCGCCAGCGGGGCGTTGGCGGCGATCTCGGCGGCGAGACTCCGCGTCTGCTCGACCAGAGCGTCGGGTTCGAACACGTGATTGACCAACCCGAGGTCGAGCGCCTCGGCGGCGGTGAGGGTTCGACCGGTGAAGCAGATCTCGGCGGCCTTGGCGTAACCCACGATGCGCGGGAGCAACCAGGTGCCACCGCTCTCGGGGAGGATGCCCCGCTTGGCGAAGCCCGGCGCCAGCTTGGCCGAGGAGGAGGCCAGACGGATATCGCACCCGAAGGCCAGATCGAGTCCGTAGCCGGCCGCCCCGCCGTTGATGCTGGCGATGGTCGGGGTGTCGAGGTTGTGCAGTACCACCGGTGGAGCGGTGCGCAGGTCGAACTCGGCTCCCATGTCCCCACCGGTGTCCAGGACTCCGAGGGCCTCCTTCTGCCCCATCTGGGCCGCGAGGTCGAGACCGGCGCAAAACGCCCGCCCGGCCCCGGTAAGGACGATGCATCGCACGTCCCGGGCCCGATCGGCTCGGAGCAACTGCTCGGAGAGTTCCTCCAACATGGCCCCGGAGATGGTGTTCATCCGGTCGGGGGCGTTGAGGGTGATCGTGGCCACGTGATCGGCCACCTCATACAGGACTTCGCTCATGGCCGAACCGTACCGTGTGGCCGATTTCGGGGGACAACCGAGGTTTCGCCGGCCCGTTCGGGGGGTATCGTTGTTGCTTCCAAACCAATGGGGCTCCCGCCCCGTATCTCCATAGGGGGAGAAACAATGCAGAAGACCAGCGCACGTCGCTTCGGTGCCCTGCTCGTCGGATTGGCTCTCGTGGGCGCTGCCGCCTGCGGTGGCGACGACGACTCGGCTCCGGCGACCGAAGCACCGTCCACCGAGGCTCCCAGCACCGAGGCTCCCAGCACCGAGGCTCCGGCCGAGGGCGGAGACCTGCAGGGCCTCAAGGGCACCACTCCTCTCGTCGATCTTTCCGACGAGTGGAAGCAGTCCATCAGCGACTTCTGGGTCGCCGAGGGCAACGAAGCGCTCAACGACTGGAGCTACGCCGCGGAGTCCTTCGACGCCGTCATGCTGATCGCTCTGGCCGCCGAGCAGGCCAAGACCGACGGATCGGCTCTCGCCAACGAGATCGTCGCCGTGTCGAAGGACGGAGAGAAGTGCTCCGACTGGACTACCTGCGTCGAGCTCATCAAGGCCGGCACCGACATCGACTTCGACGGTGTGTCGGGCCCGAACACCCTGAACGGCAACGGTGAGCCCCTCGAGGCCTCGTACGGCGTTCTGAACTTCGGCGCCGACAACCGCATCGACGACTCGCTCACCACCTTCATCCCCGCTTCGGCTCCCGAGTCGGCCGTGTTGCCGCTCGCGACCGCTGGCGTGGAGCGCGCCGGTGACGGCGTGCTGAAGCTCGGTGGCTTGCTGCCCGAGACCGGCTCGCTCGCGTTCCTCGGTGCGCCGATGATCGCCGGTGTCGAGTACGCCGTCAGCATCATCAACGAGGCCGGTGGCGTCCTCGGTCAGCCGGTCGAGTACTCGCCCGGCGACTCGGGTGACACCACCACCGACACCGCCAGCGTGACCGTCGACCGTCTCCTCAGCGAGAACGTGGACGCCATCATCGGTGCGGCTTCGTCCTCGGTGTCGTTGACCGTCATCGACAAGATCACCCAGGCCGGTGTGGTCCAGTTCAGCCCCGCGAACACCTCGCTGAAGCTGGTGGATTACGCCGACAACGGCCTCTACTTCCGTAACGCTCCCCCGGACAGCCTCCAGGGTGCGGTGCTCGCCGGCTTGGTTGCCGAGGACGGAAACGCTTCGGCGTACATCCTGGCCCTCGACGACGCCTACGGCACCAGCCTGGCTGACGTGGCCGAGTCGGTGCTCGCCGATTCGGGTGTGGAAGTCCTCGGCAAGAAGATCTACGACCCGGCTGCGACCTCGTTCGACGCCGAGATCGCTGAGATCGTCGCCGCCGATCCGGACGCCATCATCCTGATCTCGTTCGACGAGGCCAGCCGCATCCTGCGGACCATGGTCGAGAACGGCATCGGTCCCAAGGCCAAGGCTGTCTACGGTGTGGACGGCTTCATCGGTAACGCGCTCGGCGAGAACTTCGACGCCGGCAAGTGATCCAGTAGTTCCTCGGAACTGGAAGGGCCCCCGGGAAACCGGGGGCCCTTCTCTATTCCCCGACACCTTCTGGTGGAATCAGATGAGTGACTTGTCCCCGATCGTTCGTGCAACCAGTTCAACCAAAGACTGTTTGACGGCGGGGTCGGCGGGATTGGCGGGGTCAGCCGCCGGTGGCCTTCACGAGCGTGCCGAGATACAACTCGATCACGTTGGGATCGTTCAACAGGTCACGACCCGATCCCGAATAGGCGTTACGACCCTGATCCAGTACGTATCCGCGATTCACCACCTGCAGACAGCGCCGGGCGTTCTGCTCCACCATCAAGATGGCCACGCCACTCTTGTTGATGGTTCGGCACTGCACGAAGACCTCGTCCTGCAAGGCCGGCGACAACCCGGCCGAGGGCTCGTCGAGCAGCAGGATCTTGGGTTCGAGCATCAGGGCCCGACCCATGGCCACCATCTGACGCTCGCCACCGGACAGAGCTGAGGCCCGCTGGTTCGCGCGATCGGCCAACTTCGGGAACATGGAGGCCACGTACTCGAAGCGGTCCTTGAACACCGACGGCTTCAAGAAGCAGCCCATCTCCAGGTTCTCGCGCACGGTCAGGCTGGGGAAGACGTTCTTGGTCTGCGGAACGTATCCCACCCCCATGGGCACCAGTTCGTGGGCCTGACGGCCGGTGATGTCCTGGCCGTTCAGGGTGATCGAACCCGACCGGACCTTGCACAGACCGAGCACGGCCTTCAGGAAGGTGGACTTACCCGCACCGTTGGGCCCGATGATCCCCACGAATTCGCCGGCGCCCACCACCAGGTCGCAACCGTTGAGGATGTTGACCTCCGGGATGTAGCCGGCCACCAGCTCCCGGGCGTCGAGGATCGCATCGTTGGTGTTCATTCGTCCTCCAGGAGCGACTGGCCCTGATGCGCGCCCAGATACGCGTCGATCACGGCCGGGTTTCGCGAGATGTCATCCGGCGTTCCCTCGGCGATGATGCGTCCCTCGGCCATCACGACGACCCAATCGCTGATGTCGTGCACCATGTCCATGTCGTGCTCCACGAAGAGCACCGTCATCCCCTGATCGCGCAGGTCGCGGATGTGGGCGTTCAGACTCTGCTTCAACGCCGGGTTCACACCGGCCATCGGCTCGTCGAGCATCACCAACGTGGGATTGGTCATCAGGGCGCGGGCCATCTCCAGCAGTTTTCGCTGCCCACCCGACAAGGAACCGGCGTACTCGTCGCGCATGTGGGCGAGGTTGAACCGGGCCAGCAAGGCCTCGGCCCGCTCGGTGATCTCGGCCTCCTGCTTCTTCCAGAGACCGGGGATCAATCCGTTCCACCACTTCTCGCCCACCTGTCCGGTGGCTCCGAGGCGCATGTTCTCGATCACCGACAGCTTCGTGAGGCTCTTGGTGAGCTGGAACGTGCGCACCATCCCCATGGCCGCCGTGCGGTGCGACGCGACCTTCTCCATCGAGCGACCGTCGAAGTTCCACGTGCCGGTGTTCGGGGTGTCGAACGACGTCATCAGGTTGAAAAAGGTGGTCTTGCCGGCGCCGTTGGGTCCGATCAGGGCCGTGATCGAACCGCGCTGAACCTCGAGGTGCTCCACGTCGACCGCGACGATTCCACCGAACTCGCGCCGAACTCCATCGGCCACCAGGATGGGATCGGGCTTGGCCGCACCCGGCACCTTGTCACAGGTGTCGAGCGCCGCGCGGGCGCGAGTGGCGTGCTCGCCGTAAGTGCGCTCAGCGTCCATCGAAGGCCATCTCCTTGCGATTGCCCACCAGACCCTGGGGGCGGAAAACCATCAACAGGATCAGGGCCAGACCGATCAGCATGTAGTTCAACTGTCCGACCTGGGTGGACTGCAGCAGGGTGAAGTTGCCCACCTTGATGGGATCCTCGGTGACCTGGCGCATGAAGTTGTCGACGAAGGTGAACAGGCCCCAGAACAACATCGGACCGATGATCGAGCCGGTGACCTTGGCGACGCCTCCCAACACGAGGGCCGTCAACACGTAGAAGGTCACGTCGCGGCTGTAGTTGTCGGGCTGCACGCTTCCGCGGTCGAGTGCGAAGATCATTCCGGAAAACGTTCCGATCACGCCACCGAGGATCAGGGACTGCATCTTGTAGGAGTAGACGTTCTTGCCCAAACTCCGAACGGCGTCCTCGTCCTCGCGGATCGCCTTCAAGACGCGTCCCCAAGGGCTCTTCATGAGTTGGTACACGAGGAAACCGAAGAGTGCCACCACCAACCAGCCGATGATCAGCGTCCACAGTTCGCGGCCCGTGAACGTGAACGGCCAGAACCCGTATTCCGCGGACTGCTGGATTCCCAGATCGGTTCCCACCTCGCGGAAGGACTCGGAGAAGTTGTTGATTCCGTCGCTGCCACCGAAGTAGGTCTTGAATCTCACCGAACGCACGACAAGGCGGATGATCTCGGCGGCCGCGATGGTGACGATGGCCAGGTAGTCCGCGCGCAGTCGCAGAGTGGGGATACCCATCAGCAGTCCGAGCAGCACCGAGAACAGAATGCCGAGGGGAATACCCCACCACATCGGGATGTCGAAGTAATGCGCCGTCATTCCCAGTCCGTAGGCGCCGCACGCCATGAATCCGGCCTGACCGAAGTTCAGCAGTCCGGTGTAGCCGTACTGCACGTTCATGCCGATGGCGGCCACGGCGAAGTACACCGCGTTGATGCCCACCAGGCCCTTCAGGCTGTTCTCGATGATGAGTGACCAGTCCATCTAGCCCACCCTTTGCGCCTTGCCGAGGATTCCCTGCGGCCGGAAGAGAAGTACGAGGATCAAGACCAGCAAGGCCGGGGTGGCCTTCAGTTCGGTGGGCACCACCAGGCTGGCCACTTCCACCATGATTCCGACCACGAATCCGCCCACCAGGGCACCGAAGGCCGAGCCGAGGCCGCCCAGGGTGATGCCGGCGAACATCAGGAACAGCAGACGGCTTCCCATGTCGAAACTGGCCTGCTCGTCGAGGCCGCGGAACACTCCGCCGATGGCCGCCAAGGCTCCACCGATGATCCACACCAGTCGAATCACGCGTTCGGAATCGATGCCGGTGGCCGAGGCCAGATCGGGGTTGTCGGAGACCGCACGGGTGGCCTTGCCCAGTCGGGTGTAGCGCAACGCCAGGGCGACCGAGACCAGGATCACGAGGGACAGCAAAGACACCACCGCGTCGCGCGGCGTGATGCTGACCGGCCCGATCTCCCAAGCCCGCTGCAACGTGAATTCGCGGTAGGGGCGGGTGCGACCACCGAATCGCGACAGGAAGAAGTTGCGGAGCAGGATGGACAAACCGACGGTGAGCACCATCTGGGTCACCAACCCGATTCCGCGATGCCGGAGCTTGGAGAAGATTCCGGCGTTCAGGGCCCAGCCGAACAATCCTCCGAACACGACGCCGATGGGAGCCGCCCAGAGGATGTGGAAGGTTCCCTGTTCGGTCACCCCGGGCAGGAAGCTCAGGAATCCGAGGAAGCTGAGACCGGTGATGTTGAACACGAAGGTGGCCAGACCTCCGAAAGTGACTATCTCACCGTGGGCGAAGTTCGTCAGGCCGGTGGTTCCGAAGATGAGCGACAGACCCACCGCGCACATGGCCAGCACCAGGCCGAGGCGGATTCCGTCCAGGATCCGCTGGGACAAACGCTCGACGAAGGTCTGGGAAACGCTTTGGGACTCGCCGGTGAAGAAGTTGATGATCTTGGTGGTGGTGACGAAGCTGTCTTTGGTCACCGTCTGGGAGGCGGCCGTGCGGGCGTCCAGGGTCTGGCCGTCGGGAAGGGTGGACTCGTCGAGGGTGACCGTGTAATCCCCGCGATCGGGGACCGGAATCACCACCACACCGGTCTCGTCGGTCTCACCGGTGCCGACCTCCACACCGTCGGCGTCGGTGACGGTGATCGTCACACCGACCACCGGCTGGTTGTCGGACTTGCCGGCCGCGTCGCGGGACTGCTCCTTCACTTGGATACGAAGGGCGTAATCGGCGGCTTTGGCCGCACCGTCGAACATGGCGAGGCCGACGATTCCACTGAGAAGGCCTCCGAGGAGCACGGCCATGAGGCGTCGGGCTCTCCGTCTGTCTGCTGGCACCAGTTCGCTCCCCCGCCGTACTTTCCGGGATACCACCCCGGCGTCTCGGAGATGCTAGTCCTTATCCGATGGAGGGCAACAGTCTCCCGGTCTCGCGGGCCAACTGGGCCTCGGTGACGGCCGTGTTGATCGCGGCCGCCCTGTTCGGAACCACCGGCACGGCTCTGGCCCGGGGGCCCGAGAACACCGACGCGTGGGCGGCGGCCTCGTTGCGGTTGTGTCTCGGAGGTGGACTTCTGGCCCTGATCGCCGGTCGTCGTCTGGCGACGGCGATCCGGCACCGTCGCTGGGCCCTCACCGGGGCGGTGGGGGTGGCGGGCTATCAGACGATGTTCTTCGCCGCCACCGATCGCGTGGGAGTGGCGGTGGCCGCGCTCATCACGATCGGGGCCAGTCCCCTGGCGTCACGGGCCATCGGACGGCTCCGTCATAGACCGGCCCCGGGCCGGACCTGGTGGCTCGCGGCCGCCGTGTTGGGGGCGGGCCTGATCCTGCAGTTCATGGCCGACGTTGGTCGTGACGGCGGCGGATCGTCGGCGGTCGATGCCTCCGGAATCCTGTTCGCGGTCGTGGCCGGCCTCATGTACGCCGTGTACGCCGAGGCCGGGTCGGTGCTCATCGAGCGCGGAGTGCAGTCCACGGCGTCCATGGCCACGATCTTCGTGGGGGGCGCGATTCTCACCTTGCCGATCCTGGTCGTGGCCGACCTCGCGTGGGTCGCCACCTCCCGGGGTCTGCTCATGATCACGTATCAGGGCGCGATCACTCTCACCGTCGCCTACGTGGCCTTCGGCTGGGGTTTGCGATACCTGGCTCCGTCGGTGGTGGTCATGCTCACGGTTCTCGAGCCCGCCGTGGCCTCGGTGCTCGCCGTGGTCGTGCTCGACGAGTCACTCTCCACGACCGCCTGGATCGGCGCCGGCCTCATCTTCGCCGGACTACCGATCGCCGGGCGCTCCGCCTCGCGATCTACGGTCTCCGCATGACCACGCAACGCCCCATCCGAAACCGGGTCACCGCTCTGCTCGGCGTCGACTACCCCATCGTCCAGGCTCCGATGGGATGGATCGCCCGGTCCGCCCTGGCATCGGCGGTCAGCAACGCCGGCGGACTGGGAATCATCGAGACGTCGTCGGGAGAACTCGACGCGGTTCGCACCGAGATCGCCCTCATGCGCGAGGCCACCGACAAGCCGTTCGGAGTGAACGTGGCTCAGATGTTTGTGCGTGATCCCTCGATCATCGATTTCGTCGTCTCACAGGGAGTTCGATTCGTCACCACCTCGGCCGGCGATCCTCGGCAGTACACGGCGACGCTCAAGGCCGCCGGTCTCACCGTCTTCCACGTCGTACCGACCCTCTCGGCGGCGCTCAAAGCGGTCGAGGCGGGGGTCGACGGTCTGGTCGTCGAGGGTGGCGAGGGTGGAGGTTTCAAGAACCCCCGCGACGTCTCGACGATGGTTCTGTTGCCTCTCGTGCGTTCGCGCGTCGACGTGCCACTCATCGCCGCCGGGGGCATCTGCGACGGTGTCTCGATGGCCGCCGCTTTCGCGTTGGGTGCCGAGGGTGTCCAGATGGGCACGCGCATGGTGTCGGCTCTCGAGTCCCCGGTGCACGACAACTGGAAGAACGCCATCGTCGACGGCGCGGAGACCGACACGGTGTTCCTGAATCGACTGTCGCGTCCGGGTCTTCGGGCGTTGCGAACCGAGCGCACCACGCGGTTGGAGCGCGAGGAGAACGTCTCGTTGGCCGAAATGAGTCGGGTGCGCGATCTCTACTTCGGTGGCGACATGGAAGCCTCGATCGCGCTCACCGGTCAGGTGATGGGACGAATCGAGCGCGTCGCCAGCGTCGCCGAGATCATCGACGAGACGATCGCCGTCTACCGGTCGACCGTGGCGCGCCTCGCGGCCGATGCCTGAACGGTTCCGGCGCTCATCCAGAGGTTGACGATCGCCAGGAAGAACGCCGTCGCCAGCGCGATGTGGATGCCGACCAGCAACGCCGGAATGTCGTTGAAGTACTGGACGTAACCCACCGTCGCCTGGACGACGCCGATGGCGAGCAGGGCCTCCACCGGGCCGTGCAGACGACGACGCCCCTCGGGTCGGTTCCGCAGTCGGAACAGCAGCAACCCGATCGCCGCCAAGGTGAACACCACCGAGACGCCGTGGATACGAGCGGCGGTCTCGATCGCCACGTCGAGCCGGGGGGCCTTCTCGTCGCCGGCATGGGGACCGGCTCCGGTGACGACGGTGCCCGTCACGATGGCGAGCGAGCCGACGACGCCGATGAAGCGTACGAATCGGACGATGTCGGGTTCGACATCGGACACCTTCGTCCAGCCCGACGATCGCTTCACCAGCACCAGGCCCGATCCGACGAGGAACATCGACAACAGGAAATGACCCTGGTTGGCCACGGGGTTCAGGTCGGTGAGAACGACGATGCCACCGAGGACGATCTGACCCACGACCCCGGCCACCAACATCCACGCCAGCATCTCGAGGTCCCGACGACGTTCGGCGAGGAAGCGGGCGGCGAGTACCGAGGCCATCACCAGGATCGTCACCACACCCGTGAAGAGACGGTTGACCTGCTCGATCGCGCCGTGCATCGACGAGACGTCGATGAACCGCTCCTCGTTGCAGTTCGGCCAGTCCGAACAACCGAGCCCCGAGCCGGTCAGACGCACGGCGGCCCCGGAGACGACGATCACGCACAGCGAGGCCAGAGCGAAACGGGTGATCCACGCGTACCCCGAGGTACTCAACGTTCGGCGTGCGCGGGCCACGGACGCACCCTAGACGGAGACGTTCCCTCGGACCTCGGCAGCGGACTACCGTCACAGCATGCTCTCCTCGTTCGACGACTACCCGATTCACGCCGGATCCGCGCCGGTCAACGAGACGGCCAGCAGCGACATCAACCACTACGACCGTTACTTCTTCAACGGCTACACCCTCGACGCCGGCCTGTATTTCGGAGCGGCCCTCGGTCTGTACCCGAATCGTCACGTTGTCGACGCGTCCTTCTCCGTCGTGGTCGGAGGATCCGAGCAGATCTCGGTCCATTCCTCCGCGCGAGCGCCTCTCGATCGGGTCGACGCCGGGCGGGTAGGGCCGATCCGCCTTGACGTGATCGAGCCCATGAGACGCCACCGGTTGCGGGTCGACGCACCGGAGCACGGCGTGCGCGCCGATATGCAGTTCGTGGCCCGCAGCGGCCCGGTGCAGGAACCACATTTCCTCGTCAAGGCCGGACAACGAAGCGTGTTCGACTACACGCGCCTCACCCAGTTCGGCCACTGGAGCGGATGGATCGAGATCGACGGAACCCGCCACGACCTCGAGTCGTCCACCACCCCGGGTTCACGGGACCGGTCGTGGGGCACCCGGCCGATCGGACCGGCGGCCGACACCGGCGCCCCGGTCGGCGAGCGCCAGTTCTACTGGCTCTGGGCCCCCGTCAACTTCCCCGACTTCTCCACGCACTTCGACGTGAACGAACACGCCGACGGCTCGCGGTGGCACCAGACGGGTTTCTTCCTCCCCGACGGTGAGCGACCCGCGCTCGAGTATCCCGATGTCGGTTACTCCCTCGAGTGGAGACCGGGAACCCGTTGGGCCCGAAGGTTCACGATCACGTTGTCCGGCGGCGACGCTCCCACGCGCGTGATCGAACTCGAACCGCTCTACGAGTTCCAGATGATCGGTCTCGGATACGGCCATCCGGAATGGGGACACGGCTTCTGGAAGGGTGAGAGCGCGGTCGGAGGCGAACGCTGGTCGTTGCCGGTGCCCACACCTTGCGATCCACGGCACCTGCACGTGCAGGCGGTGTGCCGCGCCCGTTGCGACGGCGTCGAGGGAATCGGCATCCTCGAACAACTCGTCATCGGCCCCCACGCGCCGAGTGGTCTGACTCAGTTGCTCGATCCGGCGAACTGACCCGTCACGTGTGGCGGATGGTCACGCCACCGTCCACCGGAATGCTGGCTCCGGTGGTGAACGACATGGCGGGCAGACAGAGGCTGAGGGTCATGTGCGCGACCTCCTCGGGATCCGCGTACCGACGCAACGCCACGCGGCGTCGGGCGTACTTCTGCTTGGCCTCGTCGGGAATACCCGCGGTCATTCCGGTGAGGATGGGACCGGGACAGATGCAGTTCACCGTGATGCCCGAGGGTCCGAGTTCGACCGCCAGGCTCCGGGTCATCCCGGTCACCGCCGCCTTCGACGCCGAGTAGGCCGACAGACCGGGCGTGGCCACGATGGCCTCCGTCGAGGCGATGTTCACGATCCGACCGGCGTCGGATCGTCTCAGGAACTCGAGCGCGCTACGCACGAGGCGCACCTGCGCGGTGAGGTTGACGTCGAAGGTGCGACCCCAGGCGGCGTCGAACGCCGCATCGTCGAAGCCGAGTGGTGAGGGCAGCGAGACGCCGGCGTTGTTCACCAGGATGTCGAGGGTTCCGTCCGCACCCACGAACCGGACGATGGCCTCCCTCGTCGCCCGGGAGTCGGTGACGTCGACGACCACGGCGACGACCGAATTCTCACCGTGCACCTCGACGATCTCGTCGCGCACCACGAGAACCGAATCGTCCCGATCCATGAGCAACACTCGGGCTCCCTCGTCGGCGAAGAGTCGCGCCGTGGCCCGACCCATACCGCTACCCGCACCGGTGACGAGCGCCGTGCGACCGGACACCGAGCGGCTGAGCCGCGACAGCCTCTTCATCGCGGGGCCCGCCAGGATTCGCGTCCCCCGATGCCGTAGTTCCGCAGGATCGTGGCCCGGGTGGGGCGCATCACGAGGAACACGTGGTCGTCGCACGACGGTCCACCGGGTTCGAACGCGGCCAGGTCGTAACCCATCTTGTCCCACAGCGCCGTGCGACCACTGGTGGATCCCTCGACGATCACGTCGCACCAGACGATGCACGAATCCCAGTTCGTCTGGGGTCCGACGGCGAAGTGAACCGTGGCCCGCGGATGACGTCGGACGTTGGCCACCTTGCGACTGTCCGATCGCACGAAGGTGAGCAGCTCGTCACCGTGCCATGCCACCGCCACCGGTGCGAGGTGCGGGTCACCGTCGACTCCGACGGTGGCGACGTACGCGAACGGGCCGTAACGAAGGCTGTCCGAGCGGACGGCCGTCAGGCTCGTGAGCGGAGCACCTCCCGAGTTCGTGTCTTCGTCGGTCATGGCCTCACCTCGTAGAAAGCGTTGAGCGAATGGTCGATGTCGAGTCGACGGAACCGGGTGAACCCCGCCTCGGACGTCATGCGGCGTGCGACGCTCTCCGGGAAGCCGAGGGTTCCGAGACCGGCTCCCCCGGGAGCCGACATGGCCGACGACATGCACGACATGACGCTGATCCCGTACATCAACGAGGCCATGGGGTTCTTGGCGATCGTCTCGGCGAACGTGTCGAGGGCCTTGATGTCGACGAGGAGCCAGACCCCGTCGTCCTTGAGACTTCGACGGATCGACCGCATCACGTCGGCCGGGTGCGTCATGTCGTGGATGCAGTCGAAGGCCGTCACGAAATCGAGCGAGCCGTCCTCCGGGAGCGGTCGTCGTCGAGGGTCGTGGAACTCGACGTTGTCCACCGCCTCGCGTGACTTGCGATCCGATGCCCGGTCGAGCGCGAATCGCGAGATGTCGTAGCCCACCACGCGCGAACGGGGGAAGGCCGACGCCATGCGTATCGCCGCGCCCCCGGCCCCGCATCCGATGTCGGCCACCGTCGCGCCGAGCTCCAGGCGTTCCACGATTCCGTCCACGGCCGGCAGAACCGTCGGGAGCAGATGACTGCGGCTCCACGGCTCGAAACTGCGCTCGATGCCCACCGCTCCGTCGGGGCCGTGGCTGTCGTAGTCGTGTCCGATACCGGTGCGGAACGACTCCGGAAGGACCTGCAACGAGTTCATGGTCTGCGGGAGGCGGTGGAACATGCCCATTCCGAAGGCCGGATGGTCCTCGTCCGCCAGAACGACCGCCGCCTCGACGCTCAGAGAGAAGCGGTCCGCGTCGTCGTCGTGTCGAACCTCGACCAGGCGCGCGGCGGCCTGATTTCGAACCCATTCCAAGACCCAGCGCGGGTGCAACCCGAGTCGTGCGGCCAACTCCTCGCTGGTGAGATGGGTTTTGGCTTCCGCCAACTCGCGATACAGACCCAGGCGGTCACCCAGATGGATCATTCCCGAGGTGACCGCGCCCTCCAGTTTGCTGAACACCAGGAACGAGAACATGCGGATCCTGTCCGGATCGGGACTCGGGGACTCAGAAGGTGCGGTGGTCATGACTCAGGTGCTCCATGTCGCTCAAGCGGGCGAGACCGAACGTGTGCCCGTCACCCATCTCGTGGGAGATCAGCCTCGTGATCGAGGCGTGGCCGATGATGAACCGTTCCCACTCCCATGGTGTGGGCTCGAGGCCCAGGAGGTGGCAGATGAGAACGCTGTTCGTTCCCGCGTGTGCCACGAGGAGGATCCGTCGGTGATCTCCCGCGAAGTTCCAGACCGGCAGCGAACCGGGCACCGGTGTGGCTCCACGTTCGGCCATGAACGCACCGGCACCGGCGTGTATGCGTCCGACGAACTCGCGCACCGACTCACCGCCGATGAGACCGTCCCAACGAAGATGGGAGACCCGGGACCTCTCCTCGGCGAAAGCCGCGTCGGCCTTTTCGCTCGGCGATCCGTGCCACAGAGGGTTGCGGATCTCCTCGAGCCAGTGTTGCGTCACCGAGTCGACGTCGTCGATGCCGCGATCGGCGAGAAGGGGTTCGGCGGTCTGTCGGGCGCGGATCAGAGGCGACACCCAGATCTCGTCGAAGACCTCGCCGAAAAGAGCGTCAGCCGTCGCGCGCGCCTGACGATGTCCGCGTTCCGTCAGTGGCGGGTTACCGACGCTCAGACCGTCGCGCACCCACTCGGGTTCTCCGTGACGAACGAGCACCAATTCCATGGTGAGACCGTACTCGTTGACCGGTTGTAGGGTGGCCCTCATGAACTTCAGCGGTCCCGATCAACTCAATCTCGGCCTTCTCCTTCTGCGTCTGTGTCTCGGCCTCTTCCTCGCCTATCACGGGTACAACAAGGTGTTCGGCGGCGGCGGTTTGGCGGGAACGGCCGGCTGGTTCGGCTCCATCGGCATGAAGTGGCCCCAGTGGCAGGCGCGCATCGCCGCCGCCACCGAGATCGGCGCCGGATTGATGCTGGCCGCCGGTCTTCTCACGCCCTTGGCCGCCGCGGGGGTCATCGGGATCATGGTGGTGGCCATCGTCGTGGCCCACGCCAAGGTCGGCTTCTTCGTCTTCCTTCCCAATCAGGGATGGGAATACTGCGCGACCATCGCGATCGGTGCCGCGGCGGTGGGCATCATGGGAGCCGGCGACTGGTCGCTCGACAACGCCCTCGGTCTCGTCATGCGTGGTTGGTCCGGGGCCCTCGTCGCCGTCGGTGTGGGCGTCCTGGGCGCCGGCGCACAATTGCTCGTCTCCTACCGACCCCCGGCCTCCTGATGCCCGGTCGACTCTGGGTGAAGGTCTTTCTGGGCTTCATCTGTCTCGGATTGGCCGCGTTCTGGGTGTGGGCCCTCTTCTTTCCGCCCACCAAGGAATCCGTGGTCATGATCTCCGACGAGTCGTGGTCGCAACGCGCTCAAACCATCTGCCGCGAAGCAAACCTCGAACGTGACGATCTGATGGACCTCACCAGGATCGATGACGCCGGCGACGACGCCCTGCTACGTCGAGCCGACATCATCGACGAGGCGACACTCATCGTCGAACGCATGGTGGACGACGTGGTCGCCGTCCGACCGACCGACCCGGAGGACGCCAGGCTCGTCGACACCTGGGAGGAACTCTTCCGCACCCTCATCGACGACCGTCGTCTCTACGCCAAGGAACTGCGCGCCGGTCGGAACGAACCCTTCGCCGAGACGATGATCGAATCGCCCGTGAGTTCGTATCTCAACGACTTCGCCACCGGAAACCGCATGCTGGCCTGCAAGGCCCCCATGGACCTGGCCGTCTGAACGGAAACTTTGGTCCGACCGTCAGACCGTTCGCCATTCGCCGTCGATGTGACGACGGATCACCTTGGCCGGCGAACCGACCGCCACGCTGTACGACGGGATGTCACCGTTGACGACGCTGTTGGCCCCGATCACCACGTGGTCCCCGATCGTCGCGCCCGGCAACACGACCGATCCGTATCCGATCCACGAACCGTTACCGATGCTCACCGGACGTTCGGGCATCGATTGGGCGCCGATGGGACGGGTCACGTCCTCGTATCCGTGGTTCTGATCGGTGATGTACACGTTGTGACCGGTCCAGACGTCGTCGCCGATCACGATCGAGAAATGTCCGACGATGGCGCTCCCCTTGCCGATGAGGCAGCGATCGCCGATGGACACCACCGGATCCGTGATGCACTGCTGTCCCGGCATCATCCCGGCCGACAACGTGCAATGAGGCCCGATCATCGTTCCGGTTCCCACATGGATGTATCGCTCGTTGTACAGGGTGTTGACGGGGAAGCAGATGACGCTGTTGTCGCCGAAGCGACCGAATCGTCGACCCCGAGGGCTCCGAGGCCCGATCGCCCCGGCCTGGAACACCAGTTCGCGAAGAGGATGGATGATCCGCGACAGGAGACTCACCAGCCAGCGCCGAGCACGACCGGTGACGGGCGGTGGGATGGCCGGCCGGGACACGCCCCGAGGTTACCCAGCGGTGATTCGCCGGGCGTCCTCGCCGGGGCCGGACCGAAATCACATCCCGGAGCGGTCCCGACGGTGGTCGGACGGTCGGGCGTCGCTAGTTTGCCGTCGCTGGCGAGTGTCGAACTCTGAGAGGTCCGGACATCCGATGAACGAACGCAAGAAGGTGACGGTGCCCGACCTCGGTCGGTGGCGCGAGTCCGGTCGCCGCATCTCGATGATCACCGCGTACGACGCACTGTTCGCCCGCATCGTCGACGAGGCCGACGTCGACGTGATCCTTGTCGGCGACTCGGTGGGAATGGTCGTGCAGGGGCACGCCAACACGATCCCGGTGGATTTGCCGGAGATGGAGTACCACACCCGCAACGTGGCGCGCGCCGGAACCAAGGCTCTCGTCGTCGGTGACCTGCCGTTCGGCTCGTACCAGGCCAGTGCGCAGCAAGCCGTCGAGTCGAGCATCGTGCTCACCAAGGCCGGTGCGGAATGCGTGAAGCTCGAGGGTGGGGTGCACATGGCCGACACCATCGCCGCCATCACGCGCGTCGACATTCCCGTGATGGGACACATCGGATTGACGCCACAGAGTTTCCATCGCATGGGTGGTCACAAGGTTCAGGGGCGCGTCGACGGTTACGAGGCCGGTAGTCGCAACCGTCTCCTCGAGGATGCCTTCGCGGTCGAGCAGGCGGGCGCCTGCGCCATCGTCATCGAGGGTGTTCCCATGGAACTGGCCTCCGAGATCACCATGAAGGTCGGCATACCGACCATCGGAATCGGGGCCGGCAACGGCTGCAACGGGCAAGTGCTCGTCCTCCACGACGTGCTCGGACTTGTCGACACCAACCTCAAATTCGTCAAGCACTACGCCGAGCTGCGCTCCCAAGCGGTCACGGCGGTTCGTCGTTACGTGGACGAGGTGGGCGACGGCTCCTGGCCGGACGCGGAGCATTCCTTCAAGTAGACGTGTACGTCACCAGAGAACCGGTGGAGGTGCGTGGGCACCTGGCGAGTCGAGGGGCAACCGACCTCCGTGTCGGCTTCGTACCGACGATGGGCGCGCTTCATGCCGGGCACCGTCATCTGATCGAACGTGCGCGAGCGGAATGCGACCTGGTCGTCGTGAGCGTCTTCGTCAATCCGATGCAATTCGACGACCACGAGGACTTCGACTCCTATCCGTCGACCTTCGACGCGGATTCGTCCCTGTGTCGCGACGCCGGAGTCGACGTGTTGTTCGCCCCCACGGTCGCCACCATGTACCCCCGGGGCTTCGACAGTCGGGTGGTCGTGGGTCGCATCGGAGAGGTGCTGGAGGGTCGATCCCGATCCGGTCACTACGACGGCGTCGCGACGGTCGTCGCGAAGCTGTTCGGGATGGTCGATCCCGACGTCGCCTACTTCGGCCAGAAGGACTACCAACAGACGCTGGTCATCGAGCGGCTCGTCGAGGACCTGAACCTGGATGTCGCCATCCGGGTGGTGCCCACGGTACGGGAGTCGGACGGCTTGGCGCTCTCCAGCCGGAACGTGCGATTGGACGATGATGCCCGAACGCGGGCCTTGGCGATCTCGAGAGCCCTGAACGAGGCGTTGGAGTCCTTCGCCTCCGGAAACGACGGTGCCGAGACACTCGTGTCGCGGGCTCGGGCCACCATCGAGTCGGCCGGACTGACCGTGGACTACGTCGTCCTGACCGATCCCGTTGACCTGAGCCCCGTGGAGCGGGCCGAATCCGGACACGTGATGCTGGTGGCGGCCCACGTGAACGGTGTGCGACTGATCGACAACGTTATTCTCGCCTGATGAGCGGCCCGATCCCGTCTCGCTGCCTGTGGGACGAGTCCCCCGGCAACCCGAACCTCGAAGCCGTCGTCGACCTACCGGACGAGGCCGACGTCGTGATCGTCGGAGCCGGATTCACGGGGCTCTGGACCGCCTTCTACCTTTCCGAGCTCGATCCGTCACTCCGGGTGGCAGTGATCGAGAGCCGACACGTCGGGTTCGGGGCCAGTGGTCGTAACGGGGGCTGGAGTTCGGCGGTGTTGCCGATGTCGCTCGGTTCGATGGCCCGACGTCACGGTCAGGAGATGGCCCGCCGATTCGATCGGGCGATGAAGGACTCGGTCGACGAGGTGGTGACGAGGGCCCGCTCATTCGGCGTCGGGGAAACCGTCGCCAAGGGTGGCTACGTTCAGGTGGCCCGCGGAGTACCCCAATGGGAACGTCTACGCGAGTCGGTCGACGAGGCCCGGGCCTTCGGTGTCGAGGAAGCCGATCTCCGCCTGCTCGACGCCACCGAAACCCTCCGACACGTTCGCGCGACCGACGTGATCGGATCGGTGTTCACCCCGCACTGCGCCGCCGTGGCCCCCGGCGATCTGGTGCGGGCGCTCGGAGCCGAATGTCGACGACGCGGGATCGACATCGTCGAGGGAGTGTCGGTGCTGTCGATCGAGACCGGACTGGTCGTGACGGATCACGGCCCGATCCGCACCCGCACCAGCGTGCGCGCCACCGAGGCCTTCACCAGCCGGCTCCCCCGACAGCGTCGGACCATGCTCCCGCTGTACTCGTTGATGATCGCGACCGAGCCCGTGCCCGACGAGATCCTCGACCAGATCGTGTCGCCCCATCGTCCGACGTTCAACGATGGAAGGCACCTTCTCGTCTACGGTCAGCGGACCGCCGACGGCCGCATCGCGTTCGGTGGTCGCGGGGCCCCGTACCACTTCGGTTCACGAATCGATCCCACGTTCGACACGAATCAGAGAGTGGCGCTTCATCTGGCGGACGCTCTTCGGGAACTGTTCCCCGCCTTGAGAGAAGTCGGCATCTCGCACCATTGGGGCGGTCCACTCGCGGCCCCACGGGATTGGACGTGCTCGGTCCGTTACGACGCGGGAACCGGCCTCGCCAGTGCCGGCGGATACGTGGGTGACGGAGTGACCACCACGAACCTGGCCGGACGGACACTCGCCGATCTCATTACCGGTCGTTCCACGGCGCTCACCTCCCTCCCGTGGGTCGGCCACGACAGTCGACGTTGGGAGCCCGAACCCCTTCGGTGGTTCGCGGTGAACGCCATGACGCGTCTGGCCGACCTGGCCGATCGACGCGAGGCGCGCACGGGACGAAGAGCGGCCGCGATCGAGCGACTTCTCGGTTTGGCCCTCGGAGACTGAGAGCGGCCTCAGCGGCGCTGGGACTGATCGGGGGTGGACGCGCGATACCGGACGCTGAACACCCCGTCGCCCGAGAGGATTCCCCCACGGGCGAAGAGGCGACCGCCCTCCCAGTTCGACAATCCGAGCTCGGGTCGGCGCAACGCGTATTGCCCGTCGACCCAGCGGGTGAAGCCGTCACCGACGAACGGCGCGTCGCAACGATCGGTGATGGATCGACCCGTGGCATCGTCACCGACGATCGCACTGACGATGAATCGCGGGCTCTCCCGATTGAACAACTCCACGGCCCGATCGACCGAATCGAGCACCACGAGCGACAACTCCGGAATCTCGTCCCATTCCCATTCGTGACCGGCTTCGTCGATCGACCCCACGACGAAGCCCACGTCCCCCGGAACCACGGACGACGCCAGACCCGCCACCACCTCACGCGCCCGTGATCCGAGAAGGTGGACCACTCCGCGAACGGACCGTCGACGCGAAGCGTCCGCCACGCCCTCGAGGGTCTCGACCAGACTTCGTTCCACGTCCCCCGTCAACACGACGACGTTCACCGTGTTGCACACCTTCCGATCGAGCGAGGCACTCACGCATTCGCGGAGCCGACCGACCGGAGCGTCGTCGCCGACGATCATCCAAGCACCGCCGGTGCCGTGCAGGCTCACGGGCACCCCCGACTGTCGTGCCACCGCGCCAAGCTGCGCCACGGCGGCTCCGCTACCGCGGGCCACCGCCAAGGAGATGCGGGCGTCGCTGAACAGTGCGTGTCCAGCCGCCCGGTCGCGTTCGGCGACCAACTCCACGGCACCGGCCGGAAGACCGGACGATTCGAGGGCCGGACGTAGCGCGTGATCCATGATGGCGACCGCCGTGCCGAGTGCGTCGCTTCCGATGCGCATGACGGTGGTGTTTCCGCCGCGCAGAACCCCCGTGGCGTCGGCGAAGACGTTCGGTCGTCCCTCGAACACGAAAGCCACCACGCCCAGGGGCGCGCAGTACGCCTCGACGGTCCACGTCGGATGCTCAACGTGCTCGAGACGACGACCGACCGCGCTGTCCATGTCGCGCCACAACCGCAGGGACTCGATCATCCCGCGCCTCATACGTTCGTCGAGCACCAGACGACCGGTCGCCCGACCCGCGGTGCGGGCAGCGGTGACATCGGCGGCGTTGGCCCGCTCGATGGCGGCGAAAACGCCGTCGTCCTCGAGTCGGTCGGCGAAGTGGGAGTAGAAGAGCGTCACCTTGGCCTGATCGAGGTTCCGAAGGGCCTCGAAGGCCCCACGACAGCGACCCACCGACTCCTCGACCGAGCGGGCCACCGCCGCCGGGACCCGGATGAGCGTTCCGTCGCTCTGAACGACGATCAGCCGGTCCCCCGGTCGGAACTCGGAGGCCAATTTCTCGTCGACACGGGTGAACCTGCGTCCGCCGTACGGAACGACCATGCCCGCGATCAAGCCGGTCAACTCGTCTGACGCCGCCGCGACGGGATCGGAAGACGACGGGGACATGGATTCAGATTAGACGCGCCACGTCAAGTTCTCCGCCTTCCCCACCGAACCACGATCGTCGAGGTCTACGATCGGCGCATGGGTATCGACGTCGCATCGGATCGCTTCTACTTCAAGCAACTGCTCTCCGGGCGGGACTTCGCTCGCGACGACCAGTTGGCGCGCCAGATGGTGAACTTCGTGTACCTGATCGGCGATCGGCGAACCTCGGAGTGCGTCATCGTCGATCCCGCGTACGGTGTGGACGAACTCGTCGATCTGGCCGAGGCGGACGGGATGTCGATCGTCGGGGCACTGGCCTCCCACTACCACCCGGATCACGTCGGCGGATCGATGATGGGTCACCGGATCGAGGGAGTGGCCCGCCTTCTGGAGCGGATCGACGTACCGATCCACGTCAACGAACACGAGACGCCGTGGGTCGTGCGCACCACCGGTGTCGGCGAATCGAACGTCGTCGCCCACGCGTCGGGCGATGTCGTGACTGTCGGCGAGGTCGCCATCGACCTGATCCACACACCGGGCCACACGCCCGGTTCGCAGTGCTTCCACGTCGGGGGCTGCCTCGTGTCGGGTGACACCCTGTTCCTCGACGGTTGCGGACGAACCGACCTACCCGGAAGCAACCCGGCGGACATGTTCGACAGTCTGCAACGGCTGAACGAGTTACCCGACCGCACCGTGATCTTCCCCGGTCACCGGTACTCGAACGAATCACACGAGGAGTTGCTCTCGGTCCGCTCCCACAACTTCGTCCTCAAGCCCAAGGACAAGGAGCAGTGGCTCACGATCTTCGGGGGTTGACGGCGAGGGTCAGACGAGCGCCACGAGGATCGCGCTGATTCCCGCCAGGGCCAGCAGAGCGAGCACGACGCGCCGGGCCCCGGTTTCGGGCACGCGGTCACGCAGTCGGAAACCCACACGTGATCCGATCACCAACACCGGCACGGCCAACAGCGAATGCACGGCGGCATCTGACCCCACGTCACCGTTGACGAGAAAGCCCGCCAACGACAGGGCCCCCGACACGGTGAAGACAGTGTTGATCGTCGGCCGGAAAACACTCATGGGCATCCCACGGGCCTGCAGCGCGAACACCAACGGCGGCCCGTTCGTCGACAGTGACGAGGCCAAGGCGCCGCTCACGACCCCGCAGGTGGCGTCGAGAGCCGACGATCCGCGGGCCACTGTTCCGCTCGCGAGCAAGGCGACCGCGACGAGCACGCTGACCCCCAGAACCGCACGGAGAACGTCGTCGGACAACCGGGTGAACAACAACCAGCCGAACGGCAGTCCCACCACGGCCCACCCGATGAGGCGGCGGGCAACCGACCGATCGATCTCGCGACGGCCGTGCCACGCCTGGAACGAACTCGTGACCAACCCGAGAAAGGTGGAGATCACGACCGACTCCTTGGTCGGAACCGCCAGTGTCATGAGGGGCACCGACAACAGGGCGAAGCCGAATCCCACGGTCACCTGGGTGGTGGCCGCCACCAGGACCGCCACGAGTAGGACGACCGTCTCGACACCGTTCACGCGTTCCCGCCGTCCTCGATCACGCGGGAAGGCTAAGGCACCCCCGGTGGCCGGACCGGGCATTCGGTGACATCCCGCCGTGCGCGCGACCCCGGGCGGATCGGACGACCCTCATGCCCGTTTCTGCTTTGACAAAATGTAAACTCGGAACGTGTCATCGCAGGTCAACGGGGGCGAATCATGCGACCAGTGAGTCGGGGGGTACGGATCGACGCCCGTCGCCTGCGCGACCGCCTCGACGAACTGGGAGAGGTCTCCCCCATCCCGGGCGGTGGATCGTGTCGTCTGGCCCTCACCGACGAGGACCGTCGAGGTCGTGACCTGGTGCGATCGTGGATGTCCGATCTCGGGCTGACGGTGCGGGTGGACGGAATCGGCAACATCATCGCCACCTGGGAGTGTGCCCCGGGATCCCCCGTCATGACCGGGAGCCACATCGACACGGTGCGCACCGGGGGTCGCTACGACGGCAACTACGGCGTGTTGGCGGGACTCGAGGTGATCGAGACTTTGATGACCGCCGGACTCACCCCCTCGCGTCCGTTGAGCGTGGTGGTCTTCACCAACGAGGAAGGCGCGCGATTCCAACCCGACATGCTCGGCTCGCTCGTGTACGTCGGCGGCTTGGCCGTCGAGGAGGCCCTCGACACCAAGGCCATCGACGGTGCCCGACTCGGCGACGAGTTGACCCGCATCGGCTACGACGGTCCCGATCCGGTTCCCGGACCGCCTCCGCACGCGTTCGTCGAGTTGCACATCGAGCAGGGGCCCCTGCTGGAAGCCGAGGGAATCACCATCGGCGCGGTGAACGGCGTGCAGGGAATCTCGTGGCAGGAGCTCACGATTGTCGGCCAGAGCAACCACGCCGGCACCACCCCGATGAGCCTGCGTCACGATCCCACCTACGTCGCGGCGGCCATCACGGTGTTCCTGCGCGACCTGGCGACCGAGATGGGCGGCAATCAAGTGTGCACCGTCGGCAAAATCGATCTCTCGCCGAACCTCGTGAACGTGGTCGCCGCCAAGGCCGTTATGACCATCGACGTGCGCAACACCGACGAGGACCTGCTTCGCACCGCCGAGAAGCGGATCGCCGACTTCCTCACCGACGTGGCCCGGCGCGAGGGCGTGCACATCGAAACACGTCGACTGGCCCGTTTCGAGCCGGTGGTCTTCGATCCGCGGGTCGTGGACCTCGTCGACACCATTGCTCGGGAGCACGGCCACACGGTGAAGCGCATGCCCTCGGGAGCGGGCCACGACGCGCAGATGCTGGCCCGGGTCAGCCCGTCCGCGATGATCTTCGTCCCGTCACACAAGGGGATCAGCCACAACGCGGCCGAACACACCGACGACGCCGACCTGGTGGCCGGTGCCGACGTTCTACTCGACACCATGTGGGCGTTGTGCGACTTCGACCCGGGCACGATCCCCTCGTACCCCTCCGACGCGGAAATGGAGCCGGCATGACATCTCAGAACCAGAGTCGCCGAATCGTGGTGGGCGCCGCCCAGATGGGGCCGGTGCAACGCGCCGATTCCCGCTCGAGCGCGGTCGAGCGTCTCATCGTTTTGCTGCGCGAGGCGGCCGAACGGGGCTGTCGTCTGGTCGTCTTCCCCGAACTGGCCTTGACCACCTTCTTCCCCCGCTGGTTCGTCGACGACATCTCCGAGGCCGACCACTGGTACGAGACGTCGATGCCCGGACCCGAGACGCAGGCGCTCTTCGACGAGGCCCGACGCCTCGGGGTCGGATTCGCCCTCGGCTACGCCGAGCTCACCGCACCGGACACCCACGGGATCCGCCACCGCTACAACACCCAGATCCTCGTGGACGAAGGCGGCCACGTGGTGGCCCGATATCACAAGGTCCACATCCCCGGTCATGCCGGCCACGAACCGAACCGGCCCTTCCAACACGCCGAGCGCTACTACTTCGAACCCGGACCCGAGGGGTTCGGGGTCTGGCGCGCCTTCGGCGGACTGATCGGAATGATGACCTGCAACGACCGCCGATGGCCCGAGTCGTATCGCGAGATGGGACTGCAGGGCGTCGAGATGATCCTGTGCGGCTACAACACCCCGATCCACTACGTGCCCGATCCCAGCCAGGACATCCTGCAGGGATTCCACAACTCGCTCGTCATGCAGGCCGGCGCTTACCAGAACGGCACCTGGGTCGTGGGCGTGGCCAAGGGAGGGGTCGAAGAAGGCGTCGACTCACTCGGACAGTCGTGCATCATCGCCCCGAGCGGACAGATCGTGGCTCAGGCCTACACCACCGGCGACGAGTTGGTGGTCGCCGAGTGCGACCTCGACTGGTGCAAGCGCTACAAGGACACGCTCTTCGATTTCGACAAGTACCGCAGACCCGAGGTGTACGGGCGCATCACGTCCCAACGTGGTGCGATCCTGCCGCCCGAGAACGGATGACCATGAGCGACCACGTCACGACCACCGAATCCGTTCAGCGGGTCTCCCTGCGCGTCAACGGCAGCGAGGTGACCGTGAGGGGCGACCATCCGCATCTGCTCGCCGCGCTACGCGAGGAGTTGGACGTCACCTCCCCCAAGGACGGCTGCTCCCCGTCGGGACAGTGCGGCTGTTGCACGGTGATGATCGACGGCAAGCCCGTCGTCAGTTGCCAACAGCCCCTGTCCAAGGTGGCCGGAAAGTCCGTGGTCACGCTGGAGGGGGTCGATCAGGACGAGCGCGCCCGGTACGCCGAGGCCTTCGCGGCCTGTGGCGGTTTGCAGTGCGGATTCTGCATCCCGGGGATCATCATGCGCGCCAAGGGTCAGGTCGACAAGAAGGGTGACCAACTCACGAAGGCCGACATGGCCCGCCACCTCGGGGCGAACCTGTGTCGTTGCACCGGGTACGTGAAGGTTCTCGACGCCATCGAGGCCGTGGCCCAGAAGCGAACTCTCGTGGCCACCCAGCCGACCGGCGTCGGGTCGTCGGGAATGAAGTACGAGGCCCGCGATCTGGCCCTGGGTGACCGCGGTTACGTCGACGACATCCGCGTGCCGGGGATGTTGCACGCCGCTCTCCACCTCACCTCTCACGCCCGTGCCGACGTCCTGGGGATCGACACCACTTCGGCGCTGGATGCCCCCGGGGTGGTCGCGGTCTTCACCGCCGCCGACGTACCGGCCGAACTGAAGGTGGGCCTCATCCACAAGGATTGGCCGGTCATGATCCCGGTGGGTGGTCGAACCAGTTACGCCGGCGACGTCCTCGCCGTCGTGGTGGCCGAAAGTCGCCGCGAGGCCCGCGCCGCCGCCGAGTTGGTGAGCGTCGACTACCGACCGTTGCGACCCGTCACCGACCCCGTCGAGGCGGTCGCCTCGTCCGAGATCGCCGTGTGGGGAACCGACGACAACGTGCTCAGCGTCAGCCGCTACGACCGCGGCGACGTGGACGCGGCACTGGCGAGTTCGACCCACGTCGTGAGCGAGGTGTTCGAGACCCAACGCATCGAGCACGCCTTCCTCGAACCCGAGAGCACCGTGGCGGTTCCTAGCGGTGCCGATGAGGAACGTACCCTTCACGTCTACTCGGGTGGACAGGGCGTCTGGGACGACCGCAACGACATCGCCCGCGTCCTCGGCGTCGACCGCAGTCGCGTCACCGTCGAGTTGATCACCAACGGCGGCGCGTTCGGTGGCAAGGAGGACATGAGCAACCAGGCGCACGCGGCCTTGGCCGCGTGGCTCCTCGACCGTCCCGTGAAGTGCACCCTGTCGCGCGAGGAGTCCTTCCTCATCCACGCCAAGCGCCATCCCATTCGCATGGAATACACCGCCGGCTGCGACGACACGGGCCGCCTCACGGCGCTCCGGGTGCGGGCCATCGGAGACAGCGGGGCGTACGCCAGCGTGGGCATGAAGGTCCTCGAACGCATGGCCGGTCATGCCAGCGGTCCGTATCAGGTCGACAACATCGACGTCGAGGCCGTGGCGGCCCGCACCAACAATCCCGTGTGCGGAGCGTTTCGTGGCTTCGGCGCCAACCAGGCCCAGTTCGCGATGGAGGGCATCCTCGATCGCCTCGCCGACCGCGTGGGTATCGACGGTTGGAGCATCCGGAAGATGAACGTCATCAAGCCGGGTCGCGTGTGGGGCCCCGGACAGATCATGGACGACGGGTGCCTCGGGGCCGAGAAGTGTCTCGACGAGATCAAGCCCCATTACGACGCCGCTCGCGCCGCCGGACACGCGGTGGGACTCGGTCTCGGCCTGAAGAACAGCGGGCTCGGCAACGGTTTCAAGGAAGTCAGCGGCGCGGTCGTGCATTTCCGTGCCGACGGGGTGATCGAGGTGCGGCACGGCTGGACCGAGATGGGCCAGGGCATCAACACCGTCGCTCTGCAGGTGGCGGTGCAGGAACTGGGCATCGACCCCGAGGACGTGCGCGTGATCGTGGACACCACCCGCGAGCTCGGATTCGGACAGACGACCGGATCCCGCGGAACCCTCATGGGAGCGGGGGCGGTGAAGGCCGCCTGCGAGGCGGCGCGGGCCGACGGATGTCGCACCGGCGTCGATTACCACGGCGAGTACCGCGTGGACTGGACCCAGAAGCTCGGCGAAGTCGAGAACCCCACCATCCATTCGACGTTCGGATACGCCGCACAGTTGGTGAGCATCGACCGCACAACCGGCGCCATCATCGACGTGGTGGCCGCCCACGACGTCGGGCGGGCGGTCAACCCGACGTTGTGCGAGGGCCAGATCGAGGGAAGCGTCCACATGGGGCTCGGCTACGCCCTCTCCGAGGACTTCCCCTCGGATCCCGAAACCGGTTTCCCGACGGCCAAGACATTGCGCTCGCTCGGGATCCTGCGCGCGAAGGACGTTCCGCCCATCCGGGTCATTCTCGTCGAGTCACCCGAACCCAATTCCCCCTACGGCATCAAGGGCGTCGGAGAGATCGGCCTCGTGCCGACGGCGGGTGCGGTCGCCGAGGCGCTGCGCCAGCACGACGGAACCTGGCGCCATCGACTCCCCATGCGACGCGACGTCGAGGGCGACGAGTGACGACGACGACTCCCGGTCTGGTGTGTGGGCACCACCACCTGTATTCGAGCCTGGCTCGTGGCATGCCAGCACCCTCGGCGCAGCCTCGAAGTTTCCTCGAGATTCTCGAACGGATCTGGTGGCGCCTCGACGTGGCCCTGGACGCCGACACCTTGCACTGGTCCGCCATGCTGGGCGCGGCCGAGGCTCTGATGAGCGGCACGACCGCGATCGTCGATCACCACGAGAGTCCCTCGTTCATCGAAGGCTCCCTCGACGTCATCGCCGACGCCTGTGCGGCCGTGGGAGTGCGGGTGAACTGCGCGTACGGCGTCACCGAACGTCACGGTCGGGACGCGGCCGAGAGAGGATTGCGTGAGAACGAGCGCTTCTTGGCGTCCGGAGGACGGGGAATGGTCGGTGTGCACGCCGCCTTCACCTGCTCGGACGACATTCTCGAGGGTGCCGCCGATCTGGCCCGACGATTCGACGTGGGTGTTCACATTCACGTCGGTGAGGGGGTCGACGACACCGACGCGGCACGACGCATCGAGAGTCTCGCCACCGATCGCTGGCTCCTGATCCACTGCGTCCACCTCGATCGTGAGTTGCCGGGACTGATCGCCCACAACCCCCGCTCGAACATGAACAACTCCGTCGGTTACGCCGCCCCGACCCGTCACCGGAACGACGTCGTTCTCGGAACCGACGGCATCGGCGCCGACATGCTCGAGGAGATGCGGCTCGCCTTCGTCGCCCTGCGGGCGCACGACGTCACCGAATCACCCGAAACCGTCTGGGGTTGGCTCGAGAACGGTTGGAAGATCGTCCCCGAGGCGCGCGACGACGTCGTGGAGTGGAACTACGACCACGCCGACAGCCCGTGGCACGTGGCTTTCACGCCGGGAGTGAGGGCCACCCGGGTCACCAGCTCCGACGGCGAAGTGTTGCTCCGGGACGGGCGACCGACGCGCGTCGACATCGACGAGGTTCGGGCCAAGGCCGCCGAAGCCGCCAACCGACTGTTCGCACGGCTCTAGAGAAAGGTAAGCAACCACATGAACGCATCACCGAAGACCCAACCGGTCGCGATCTATCTGCAGGACGCGCACCGCATACGTGAGGGCATGGAGTTCGCCCGCTACGCCGAGGAGAAGGGTTTCGACGCGGTCTGGCAGGCCGAAAGTCGCCTCGTGCGCGAGGCCACGGTTCCCATGGCCGCTTTCGCCAGCGTGACCGAGCGGATCAAGGTGGGCAGTGGCGTGGTCGACTGCTGGAGTCGCAATCCGGCCCGCCTGGCCGCGACGTTCTCCACACTCGACGACCTCGCGCCCGGTCGCGTCATCCTCGGCATCGGAGCCTGGTGGGACCCGCTGGCCCAAAAGGTCGGCATCGACCGCAGTCGCCCGCTCAAGGTGATGCGCGAGATCGTCACGGTGGTCCGCGGACTGCTCAACAACGAAACCGTCACCTTCGACGGGGACTACGTGCATCTCGACGGAGTCGAACTCGACTACGTGTACCAGGAGCGCGCACCCAAGAACGTTCCGATCTACATCGGCGCCACGGGCATGCAGATGATGGAACTCACCGGCGAGATCGCCGACGGCGTGGTCCTCAACTACCTCGTCTCACCCGACTACAACGATCGTGCCCTCGAGGCCCTCGACAAGGGCGCGCGCAAGGCGGGTCGGTCACTCGACGACATCGACCGCCCCCAACTGGTGGTGTGCAGCGTGCACGAGGACCATCAGACCGCGCTCGACATGGCGCGACTGATGGTCACCCAATATCTGGGACAACAGCCCCACATCATGAAGGCGTCCGGTGTTCCGCAATCGCTGCTCGACGAGGTCGGTAACGTTCTCACCTGGCCGGCCACCCACGAGCAGGTCGTCGCGGCCAGTAAGCTCGTGCCCGACGAGATCGTCAACATGCTCACCGCGAGCGGCACACCGTCGGAAGCCCGGGCCAAGGTCCGTCACTACATCGAGCACGGGTGCACCGCCCCGATCCTGTACCCGCTCGGCGACGTGAAGGCGATGATCGACGCCTTCTCCGGGTGGGACGGGAAATCCTGACCGGCAGCCCGGACGTCAGCGCGGGGCGTAACCGTCGTCGACGCCCGCGGCCTCGGACGCGTCCGAGCCGACCTGCCTGAGCAGCACGGACACCGCGATCATCACCGGACCCACCAGTACAGCCATCCGCACCCCCGTCGGGGCGTCGGGACTCGTCGCCACCCCACCGATCACGGACCACATCCACACGCTCATCGACAACAGGTTCAACACGCGCCATGAACGGGCCCTCACCGGATGGGCGAACTCGATGTCGGTCAAGGTCAACACCGACAACGCCAAGATGACGAGGCTGGTGGACAACTGCGATCCTTCGAGGATCCACAGGGTCGGAATCACCATGTTCCAGGCCGACGGAAATCCCCTGAACCAACCGTCGTCGCTCATCTGATCGGTTCGACTGAACCACAACGACGAGCCGAGCAGCATCACCGCCACCACGAACATGCCGTAACGGTCGTGCGGAACCATCTCGAACTGCCACAGAAAGGCCGCCGGAACCAGGACGCAGGTGACGAAGTCGATGACCAGGTCGAGGACGTAGCCGTCGAATCTGGTGGTCGCCTCGTCGGGCAGCAGACGTCGGGCCAGAGGGCCGTCGATGCCGTCGATCAATTGGGCGACCAACAACCAGACGATCGCCAGGCGCGCCGAACCGTCGAGCACGGCCACCAGAGCGGCCATGCCCACCAGGGCACCCGACGCCGTGAAGGCGTGCAGGGCCAATGAATAGTCCCGTGAGGACTCGCGCCGGCGACGGGGGGTGGCCACGGAGGCGACGCTACGTCCCCGGAGTGACCCGAAGAGGGACCGTGGCCGGTTGACAATTTGTAAACTCGCTCCGTGCCCGTCCTACGACCCTCGAACGTCGACCACCTGCTCGAACTGCTCGCCGACCACCCCCAGGCCTCGGTGCTGGCCGGAGGAACCGACCTGATGGTCGAGGTCAACCTCCACGGACGTCGACCCGGCACAGTTCTGCCGATCGGTGGCCTCGACGAGCTGCGCGAGTGGCGGCATCGCCCGCAAGCCGGAACCGTGACCATCGGGGCCGCGCTTCCCTACTCCGACATGGAGACCGGCCTGCTGGCCGCACTCCTGCCCGCCCTGGCCCAAGCGGCGCGCACCGTCGGATCGCCGCAGATCCGGGCCGCGGGGACGATCGGCGGAAACCTGGGCACCTGCTCTCCGGCCGGGGACATCCTCCCGGTGTTGGCGGCCCTCGACGCCACCATCCACGTCCTCCATCGGGACCACGCCCGCGACGTGCCCTTCGCCGACTTCATGACCGGTGTCAAGCGCAACTCTCTGACACCGGGCGAGTTCGTGCACTCGGTCACCATTCCCGTGCGCCGTGGCTGGCAGGGTTACGCCAAGGTGGGCACGCGCAACGCGATGGTGATCTCCACCGCCTCGGCCTGTCTGGTCCACGACGCCGACGAGGGACACGTCGCCGTGGCTTTCGGAGCCGTGGCGCCCACCATCGTCCGCGCGACGAAGGCCGAGGCGTGGCTCGCACGGCGCGTCGACCTGCGCGGAGCGTTCCGCGTCGATGCCGAAACCGCCCGGGAGTTCGGATCGATCGCGGCGTCCGAAACCAGTCCGATCACCGATCATCGCTCGACCGCCGAGTACCGCCGCCACGCGGTGTCGGTACTCGCCCGCCGACTTCTCGAAAGGTCCGCCTCATGAGCACCCCCTCCGATTCGATGAACGAGTCCTATTCGCTCAACGTCAACGGAGTCGACCGCACCGTTTCCGACGCGTGGCTGGGCGAGAGCCTGCTGTACGTGTTGCGCGAGCGCCTCGGACTCCCGGGGGCCAAGGGCGCCTGCGAACAGGGCGAGTGCGGAAGTTGCACCGTGATCATGGACGATCGGGCCGTGTGCTCGTGTCTCGTCATGGCGGCTTCGGCCACCGAGTCCCGCATCCTCACCGTCGAGAGCCTCGGAGAGAACGGACGACTGTCCGACGTTCAGCAGGCGTTTCTCGAGGCCGGCGGCGTGCAATGCGGCTTCTGCACCCCGGGATTCATCGTGGCCGTCCATCATCTACTCGACCGCAATCCGGATCCGAGTGACGAACAGATCAAGGAGGCCCTCTCGGGCAACATCTGCCGGTGCACCGGTTACGGGCGCATCCTGGAGGCCGTCAAGGTGGCGGCCTCGCGTCGCACCGGAGGCACGAAGTGAGCGTCGCCGTCACCTCGTCGACGCGCTTCGGCGCCTTGGGCTCCAACGCCGAGAGACCCGACGGCACGGCCAAGGTGCAAGGTGGCTTCGCCTTCTCGAGTGACATGTGGGTCGAGAACATGCTGTGGGGCGCGACCATGCGCAGTCCGCATCCTCACGCGCGACTGCTCGAGATCGACGCCACCGAAGCCTGGCGAATACCCGGCGTCGAGTGCATCGTCACCGCCGAGGACGTTCCCGGCCTGTCCACCTACGGCCTGATCATGCAGGATCAGCCGGTGTTCGCCCGGGTGGGCGACACGGTGAGATACCTCGGTGAGCCCATCTTGGCCGTGGCCGCCGATCATCCCGAGACCTGCCGTCGGGCGTTGGCCGCCGTGAAGGTGCGCTACGAGGTTCTGAATCCCGTCACCGATCCCGAACGCTGCATCGACGGATCGGCACCTTCGATCCACCCCGACGGGAACGTGTTCCGGCACCAGCGGATCCTCGCGGGCGACCAGAGTCTGGTCGGGGAGATCCAGGTGGAGGGCACCTACGAGATCGGCATGCAGGACCAGGCTTTTCTGGGTCTGGAAGCCGCGCTGGCCGTTCCCGATCCGGGCGGCGAAGGAGTGGAGTTGTACATCGCCACCCAGTGGTTGCACGAGGACCGCAAGCAGATCGCGGCCTGTCTCGCGTTGCCCGAGGAGAAAGTGCGCCTCGTTCTCGGCGGAGTCGGTGGTGCCTTCGGTGCCCGCGAGGACATCAGCCTGCAGGTGCACACCTGTCTGCTGGCACTGCGCACCGGTCGCCCGGTGCGCATCGCGTACAACCGCGAGGAGAGCTTCTACGGTCACGTCCACCGTCACCCGGCGACCATCTGGATGCGCCATCACGCCGACCGGGAGGGCCGCATTCTGCGCATCGAGTCGCGGATGGTGTTCGACGGCGGTGCTTATTGCAGCACCTCGCCGGCGGTTCTCATCAACGCCATCACCCACACCCAGGGTCCGTACAAATGCGAGAACGCCACGGTCGACGGCTGGGCGTTGCGAACCAACAACCCGCCATGCGGTGCCATGCGCGGATTCGGGGTGGTCCAGGCCTGTTTCGCGCACGAGAGCCAGATGGACAAACTGGCCGCGGCCACCGGCCTCTCCCCCGTCGAGATCCGCCTGCGCAACGCCATGGAGACCGGCGACCGACTGATCACCGGTCAGATCATGGACAGCGTCGCACCGGTCGAGCGGTGCATCCGCGAGACTGACGCCATCCCCCTTCCGCCACCCCTGTCACCCGATGCCGACGAACTGTTGGTTCCGGGCGGCACCGGACTCACCGCGTTGCCGTCGAACATCCGACGCGGGATCGGGTGGGGCGTCAGCATCAAGAACCTCATGTACTCCGAGGGCTTCGACGACTTCTCCACCGCGCGGTGTCGCATCTCCGATGGTTCGGTGCACGTCAAGTTCGCCACCGCCGAGGTCGGTCAGGGTTTCGTGATGTTGGCCCAGCAGATCGCTCGATCGGTCCTCGGGGTCGACGACGTCTTCCTCGACCCCATCGACACCCAGGTGGGCTCCGCGGGATCCACCTCGGCGAGCCGACAGACATGGATGAGCGGCGGGGCGGTCGACGCCGCCTGTCGCGCCGTACGCGACGAGATGCTCGATCGTGTGGCCGAGGCCCGGGGACTGGTGCGCGCGGAATTGCGGATCGAGGGAACCGATGTCGTCGACGGCCTCACCGGTTCGCGCATCCCCGTCTCCGAGGTGATCCGCGAGATCGTCGCCGACCGCGAGATCGACCACACCGTCGAGTACCACCATCCGGCCACCGAGGATCTGGACGAGAACGGGCAGGGTAATTGCCACGTGGCCTTCGCCTTCGTCGCCCACCGCGCGGTGGTCGACGTCGATCCCGACCTCGGACTCGTGAAGGTGGTGCAGGTCGCCACCGCCCAAGACGTCGGCCGCGTGCTCAATCCTCTCTCGGTCCAGGGTCAGGTGGAGGGAGGGATCGCTCAGGGCCTCGGATTGGCGGTGATGGAAGAGATCATCGTCACCGACGGCAAGGTTCGGAACCCGAGTTTCACCGACTATCTGTTGCCCACCTTCCTCGACGCACCGACGGTGGACATGGTCCTGATCGAGGAACACGAACCCAAGTCTCCTCTGGGAGCCAAGGGAGTCGGTGAACCACCGTGCGTCTCGGTCACACCGGCCATCGCGAACGCCATCCGCGCCGCGATCGGACGCGAGTTGCCCCGCGTGCCCGTGCGCCCCTTCGACATCTGCCTCTGATCTCAGAGCCCGAGGCGCTCGAAGAGATCGTCGGGAGCCGACACCTCGCGTAGCGCCGCTCGGAGCGCCTCCACCATTCGGGCCTCCACGTCGGCATGACCGTCGACGTTCGTGAGATCGACGACCTGTTCTGTGTCGTCGCGCGAGTACAGGATGTTCCGGTCGACGAGTCCACCGGCGGCCCAGAACGGCAACATGTCGCCCTCCACGAAGGGCTGTCGGATCACCGGCACGTCCGATCCCGGCATCAGATCCAAGCGGGCCCGGGCGTCGGGTCGGGGTAGGCGCAACTCGGGCAACGCGTGCACCGGCATGGTGCTCCAACGATTCGACCACATGCTCAGGGGGAATCCACTGCCCACCGATCCCCGCGTGTAGCAGTACTCATCGGTGACGATCTGCACCTCGCGACCCCAGTAACCGGTGAGCACGTGGTCACGGACGCGCTCGACGCGCCCTTCGAGCAAGGGCACGAGCGACCGTCCGTGAGTCTGGTGGTCGGGCGTGACGCCGAATACGTCGCACAGCGTGGCGTGTAGATCCACCGACGTGGTCAGCGCCGACACCCGGCGTGCCGACAGACCGGGCCAACGAATCATCAACGGGATGTGCCCCAAAGGATCGTGGATGGGATGACCGGGTTTGCCCCACACGTCCCTCTCGCCGAGATAGTGCCCGTGATCGGTGCACACCACCACCGCGGTTCGGTCGGCGGTCGAAGACGCGTCGACGGCGTCCAGAAGGAGCCCGAACCAATGGTCGATCATCGACAGCTTCGCTCCGTAGGCGGCCCGCAGGGCCCGCCCGGTGGGCTCGTCGACGATCCCCCGGGCCCGACCGCCGACGACGTATGGCGGCCAGATGACGTGGGGGTCGCCGTCGTGGCGGTACTTGTGGAACCACGGCTCCGGGGTGTCGAAGGGTTCGTGCGGATCGAATTCGTCGACGAAGAGGAAGGACCGCTCGTGCCGGCCGGCGTTGGACGTCACCCAGTCCGCGGCGGCGCGCATGGTCCGCGGACCGGGGAAATCGGCCTCGTCGCGGAACCAGGTGCGCGAGTCCGTGTAGGCGTAGTGAACACGGGGTGGCTCGACGGGAAGCGCCGGTGCACCCACCCACGACGGGTCGGGCATCGTCTTCCACGGATCGTTCTCGTGTCCCCGCAGGTACTCCCACGCCGTGAAGTCCGTGTGGTAGTTCTCGCCACCCACCTCGAAGAGATGGGGATGATCGGACACCAACATCGACGTCACTCCGGCCCGACGCAACGAGCGGGTGATGGCGTCCTCCCACAGTTCGATGGATCCCCACGGTCGCCAGGGGAAGTCGAGGGCGCCCACCAGGATGTCGTGCCGGGCCGGCATGCACGGGAGGGATCCCGTGTGGTGACGGTCGAAGACGACCGACGACGCGGCGAAACGATCGAGGTTCGGGGTGGAGAACTCGGTCGAACCGTACGCCCCCAACATGTGGCGGTTCAGACTGTCGAGTAGCACCACCACGACGTGGTCGGGGCGGGCGGGTCCGCTCTCGACTTCGGTGACTGTGTTCACGTACCCACGCTAGATGGTCGCCATGTTGACATCCGGTAGCCGACAGACCGTACTGTGAGTCCATGACATCGGATCTGGGCTACGTGCCGTTCGACTGCGACAACCACTACTACGAGGCCCTCGACGCCTTCACGCGCCATCTGGCCCCCAAGGACGGCCCCCGGTGCGTGCAGTGGGCCGAGATCGACGGTCGCAAGTACCAGGTCGTCGGCGGTCGGGTGAGCCGTGTCGTCACCAACCCCACCTTCGATCCCATCGCCCCCGCCGGGGCCATGCACGACTATTTCCGCGGCAACCCCGACAAGAAGCACCCGCTCGAGTTCCTGTCGGTGCGCGAGGCCATCCGCCCCGAATACCGCGACCGCGAGGCGCGGCTGCGCACGATGGACCGTCAGGGTGTCTCGAAGATCTGGTTGTTCCCGACCCTCGGGATGCTCTACGAGGAGCTGCTCAAGCACGATCCCGAGGGTGTCGGCATCATGTTCACCGCCTTCAACCGTTGGCTCGAGGAGGATTGGGGATTCGAGCACGCCGATCGGATCTTCGCCGGCCCCTACATCTCCCTCGCGTCGGTCGACTGGGCGTGTCGCGAACTCGACTGGGCCCTCGACAAGGGCGCCCGGGTGATCGTGATGCGTCCGGCCGCTCCGCACACGGTGAACGGTCAGCGTTCCCCCTTCGACGAGTCCTACGACCCCTTCTGGGCCCGGGTCAACGAGGCCGGTATCACCACCGTGATCCACGCCGGCGACAGCGGTTACAGCTCGAACGGATACGCCAACGACGCTTTCTCCGCCCAGTTCTCCGGTGGTGGATGGAAGCCGTCGATCAAGAGCTTCGCCATCGAACGGGCGGCGCAGGACTTCATCATCACCTCGATCTTCGAGAAGCTCTTCGACCGCTTCCCCAACGTGCGTATGGCCTCGGTCGAGAACGGTTCGGAGTTCCTGGGCGACGCCTGCAAGAAGCTCACCTCGACCGCCAAGAAGATGCCCGGCTATTTCACCGACGATCCGGTCGAGACGCTGCGCAACAACTGGTGGATCAATCCCTTCTGGGAGGACGACGTCCACGAGGTGGCCCGCATCATGGGGACGGATCGCGTGCTGTTCGGATCCGACTGGCCCCACATCGAGGGAATGCCGGACCCACTGAACTATCTGCCGGAATTGAAGGCGTTCTCGGACGAGGATCAGCGCCGGATTCTCCTCGACAACGTCAGCGAGCTGAACACCCCGCGTCCCCTCTGACGTCGAGTCACCAGGTGTCGACGATGCGTCGACGGGTGGAGCGATCGACGGGCGGTGCCGACTCCAGGACCGCGGACAGCCAACGTCGGGTCTCGGCCGGATCGATGACGTCGTCGATCTCGAAATGGCCCGCCACCGAGAGCGCCTTGCCGTGTTCGTACATGCGGTCCACCATCGTGCGGAAGGTCCGCTCGCGCTCGTCGGGATCGGCGATGGCCTCCAGTTCGTGTCGATACCCGAGCCTCACCGCACCCTCGAGTCCCATACCCCCGAACTCGCCCGTGGGCCAGGCGACGCAGGCCAGCGGGGCCTTGGTCGAGCCGCCCATCATCGCTTGGGCTCCCAGCCCGTAACTCTTGCGCAGGACGACCGACACCATCGGAACGTCGAGGTTCACTCCGGTGACGAACAGCCGGCTGCAGTGGCGAACGAGGGCCGTGGCCTCCACGTCGGGACCGACCATCATCCCGGGAGTGTCCACCAACGTGATCACCGGTAGCCCGTGGGCGTCGCAGAGCTGCATGAAGCGGGCCGCCTTGTCGGCCCCGTCACTGTCGATGGCCCCACCGAGATGACTCGGATTGTTGGCCACCACCCCGACCGCGCGCCCTCCGACGCGGGCCAAGGCGGTCACGATTCCGCGACCGAAGTCGCGCCGCAGTTCGAGAACGCTCTCCACGTCGAACAGGGTCTCGATCACGGCCCGGACGTCGTACGCCTTCACCCGGTTCTCCGGAACGAGGTGGCGAAGGACGTCCTGATCGGCCACCCGCGGTTCACGATCGGCCCCTTGGAAGTACCCCAGGTATTTCCGCGCGAGACGGACCGCGTCGGCGTCGTCCTTCGCCACCAGGTCGACCACACCGTTGGCACGTTGCACGGCCAACGGTCCGATCTCGTCGGGTCGGTACGAGCCGAGCCCACCACCTTCGATCATCGCCGGGCCGCCCATCCCGATGTTGGAACCTTCGCAGGCGATCACGACGTCGCAACACCCGAGGATGGCGGCGTTTCCCGCGAAGCAATAGCCACCGGTGATCCCCACCAGCGGCACACGACCCGACAAACGGGCGAAATCGTGGAAGGCCCAGCAGTCGAGTCCGGAGACTCCCAGACCGTCGGTGTCGCCGGGACGGCCCCCGCCACCCTCGGCGAAGAAGACCAACGGGATACGCAAGCGTTCGACGACGTCGAACAGACGATCCTTCTTCCGGTGGTTCTGCTGGCCCTGCGTACCGGCCATCACCGCGTAGTCGTAGGACATCACCGCCACGCGCGCCGCGCGTCCGTCGTACCGGTCCGAGTTCACCGTCGCCAACCCCGCCACCAGACCGTCGGACTGGGTGCGTTCGATCAGATCCTCGATCGAGCGGCGACGACGTTGTGCCGCCAGAACCAACGGTCCGTACTCGACGAAGGATCCCTCGTCGACGAGGTCGGCGACGTTCTCGCGAGCGGTGCGTCGACCGAGGGCGTGTCGTTTGGCCGTCGCGTCGACGCGAGCCCGGTCCGAACCGATCTCGCGACGGGCCAGAACCTCGGTCAGATCCCGACGTTCGGAGGCGACGTCCGTCGGCGCATCGACCGCCTCGCTCACGGATTCGACGATCGACGCCGTCATCAGGCGGTCGCCCTCGCGAACCGTTTCTCCGGGTGCGACGTGAACCTGTTCCACCGTGACGTCGTGTTCGAACGTGAGGTCGTGTTGCATCTTCATGGATTCGACCACCACCAACGGTCGACCTCGCCGGACAAGCGATCCGACCGCGGCCACCGACACCACGGTCCCCGGCATCACCGCGGAAAAGTGGTGAACCCGCTCCATCGGATCAGAAGCGCACGACGGCGCTGCGCGGACCGCGCACCTGTCCCCCGGCCCACGTGACGGCGGCAGGGTCGATCAGTTCGAAATCGGGGATACGGGACAGCCACGTCTCGATCGACGTGCGCAACTCCATGCGGGCCAGGTTCGACCCCGCACAACGGTGGATTCCGGCACCGAAGGCCACGTGACGGTTGATCTCGCGATCGAGGATCACCTCGTCGGCCCGATCGAAGACGGCCGGGTCACGGTTCGCACCCGGGAAATTCATCAGCACGCGCTCGCCCGCCTTCATCGGACAACCCTTGTACTCCACGTCCTCCAGCAGACGACGGGCCATGGTGACCGGCGAGTAAGCGCGCAGGAACTCCTCGATGGCGGTGGGCATCAAGTCGGGCTCGTTCACCAGTCGACGGCGGTCGTCGGGGTGGGTCGCGAGATGCCAGATCGACGAGCCGATGGCCGACCAGGTGGTGTCGACACCGGCGATCAACATCAGGGCGCACATGCCGATGATGATGGAGTCCTCGATCGGTTCACCGTCGATGCGGGTGTGCAACAGTTCCGAGATCAGATCGTCGCCGGGATTCTCGCGTCGTGACGCCAAGGCGTCCACGAAGAACTGGATCACGCCCTGCGTTCCACGCATCCGACGCTCGGCGTCGTAGGCGAACTCCAAAACGTCGCGGACCCAACCGGTGAAGGTGTCGCTCATGTCGGTGGGGACACCGAGGATGTGGGCGATCACCCGAACCGGAATCTGTTGAGCGTAATCGGCGGCCAGATCGGCGCGTCCGTCCGCGATGAAGCCGTCGATCAGCCGCTCGCACAGCTCACGGGTCATCGGCTCGTACGAGGCGCTCTTCTGCGGCGACATCCACGGCAGGATCAGCCGTCGGGTCCACGTGTGCAGCGGCGGATCGGCCGAGATCGGCGGAACGCCGTACGGGAGGAGCTGCGGCGGACCGGCATTGGGATCGCCGGTGTTGGGCGGGATCACCGCGATGCCTCCGCCGGACGGGAAGGTTTCGATGTCGCGCGCGATGTTGGTGACGTCCTCGTAGGTTGTCGGAAGCCACGAGCCGCCCCAGCGGGTGCTGTGCGCGATGGGACAGGTCTCGCGCAGGGTGTCCCAGATGCGGAACGGATCGTTCACGTACCGCGGATCGAAGATGTCGTAGTCCGTGGCCCAGTCGATGATGGCCTGTCCGTCGTTCATGTCGACCTCCCCGTGAGACGTTAGCAGTCCGTTTGTCTCAGCGTCCCGGGTTGGCCCGCCGACCGGCGACGCCTGTGGGCACCCGCGTCCGTCGATACTCCTCGACGATGGGGGCCAGATCGGCGGGACTGGCGCCGTGGAGGATCACCCCGTCCACCCCCAGGTCGAATTGCCCCCGCACCGCGGCCACGCATCGTTCCGGTGACCCCGTGGCCGCCGGGGCGAGCCACTCGGCGGGGATCAGGGTGGCCACGTGCTCCAGTTCGGCGGTGGTCGCCGTGTTGTCGAGGGCTCCGCGGAAACCCTTCACGAAATCGTCCTCCCGGAATCGGCGCAGGACATCGGGATCCCATCCGTTCGTCGTCACCATCAGATCGCCGTACGCCTGCAGATACGTGGCCAGACGCCCGACGGTCTTCTTCAGACGCACGTCCTCGGCGATGTGGTCCCCGATGGTGGCGAAACAGGACCACACCTTCACCGCCCCGGGGTCACGTCCGGCCCGTTCGGCGGCCCGTCGTACGGTCTCCACGCATCGACGGGTGGTCTCGTCGGTGAAGAAGGTGTGCAGGATCACACAGTCGAACGCGCGACCCGCCAGCTCGAGGGTGCGTGGTCCGAACGCCGTGATTCCCAATGGAATGTCCTCGTCGAACGTCGGGTCGAGGGCCAGCACCGGGTACTTGCCCATCGGACCGTCGTGACCGAGGATCACCTCGCCCTTGAACAACCGCCGCATCACGACGGCGAAATCCTCCATCTGCGCGGTGGTGATCGCCGGCAGACCGTAGGCGCTCTGGATCGGTCCGATGCCCCGCCCGATGCCCAACGTGAATCGCCCTTCGGTCAAACGGTGCATGGTGGTGGCATAGGACGCCGTCACCAACGGGTGTCTGGTGTTGTGGTTGGTCGCCGCAGTCGCGATACCGAGCGTCGAGCTGGCCGCACCCACCGCACCGGACAAGGTGACGGCCTCCTTGATGTTGAAGCGCTCCGAGATGAAACACGAACCGAGTCCGAGTCTCTCGGCATCGGCTACCTCGGCGAGAAGGTCCCGTGGTGATTTCGGGGCACCCGGGAGCGTGTAGAAGCCCAATTCGTGCATCTGATCCAGGGAGGAGTTCACGGACGGAACCCCGCCATCAGATGACGCACGGCCTTGGACGCGGTGGCGGTGACCGGCGAGCGGGGTTCCCCCATCACGGCGGACATCTCGGCCAGCAGTTCGTCGGCCGTCGCGTCACGATTCGTGTATCCGTCACTCAGTTCGATGTGCACTCCCCCGGCCCAACCGGCACCCACGCTGATCGTCTCACCGTTGAGCGGGCAATCGCGATGGGCCAGGCACACGACGAGGGGCGCCACCAATCGGGGACTCAACCACTCACCCAGGGCGTCGGACCACGGGATCGGCCCGAAGGCCGTTCCGGGTCGCGTCTTTGCGTATGGAACGACGACGTTCACGTGGATACCCAACGGCGCACCTTCGCTCGCCATGCCGCGCGTCAGTCCGATCACACCCATCTTCGCCATCGCATAGACGGCCCCGTTGGGGACGCCGCCGAACGCGGCCCCCGACGACACGTTCACGATCCTTCCCCCACCGTTGGCACGCATCCACTTCCATGCGGGCCGGCTGACGTTCAGGGTTCCGCGTAACTGGGTGTCGATCAGCGCGTCGATGCTCTCCTCGGGGAAGTCCTCGAACGGCGCCATACGGACCTGACCCGCATTGTTCACCACCACGTCAACCCTTCCGAAACTGTCGATTGCACACGCGACGATCGAGCGCCCACCCTCGACGGTGGCGATGCTGTCGCGGTTCGCCACCGCCCGACCACCGGCCGCGACGATCTCGTTCACCACGTCGTCGGCCGGGTTGCTCGCCGGCGCCTCGGCCCGACCGTCGGAATCCGAGATACCGACTCCGAGGTCGTTCACCACCACCGAGGCTCCCCGGGCCGCGAACTCCAATGCGTACTCGCGCCCCAGATTGCGCCCGGCCCCGGTGACCACCACCACCTTGTCGTCGAAACGGATGCTCATCGTGATGTCTCCTCGTGTTGGTCGGTCAGAAAGGCCCGAACGTCGGGCAGTGCACGTCGATCCTGGAACAGGAACATGTGCCCACCTCGATACTCGCGGTGAACGGCACCCTCGATGCGCCGCGCGATGGCCGCACCGTTGGTCGGGGGTGCGATGCCGTCGAACTCACCGCTTCCCACGAACGTGGGGGCGACCACCGCCGGAAGACGATCCCACACGTCGTGTCGACGGCGGGCATCGAGTTGCCAGGCGACTCCGAGCGCCGCACGACCGGTCGGGACTGGTCGCGGTGCCAACATTGCCGCATCCGTCGGGTGCGCTGCGAGCCACTCGGCGTCGAAACGGGTGTCCACGAGGGTCGGATAGACCCGGGCTCGCTCGACGGCGTCGAGTTCGGACAACTCGTGGAGTGGATATGAGGAGCCGCCGGCTCCCCCGGCGCTCGTGCAGGCGAGACAGAGCCTGTCCAGGACGTCGGGATGGGAGACCGCGAACTCCATGGCGACCATCCCGCCGAAGCTGATGCCGAAAACGGAGCACCGGTCCCAGCCCACGTGCTCGACCAGAGCCCGGGCGTCGTTCGCGTAGTCGGCCATCTCGTACGGCCCATCGGGGATCTCGGTCGCGCCGAGACCGCGCTGGTCGTGAACGAGGACCGTGTTGTGCTCGGCCAACGCGTCGATCAGGGGACGTGCGACGGCGATGCTCGATCCGGACCCGTTGAAGAACAGCACACGCGGTCCCCGCCCGACGATCTCGAAGTGGATTCCGAAACCTCGGGAATCGAAGCGACCGGTCGTCATGGACCGACTCTCGAGAGGATGAATCCGGACACGTTCACTACAGTAAGACCGTGGAAGGTTCAGCAACGACACCGCACCCGTCCGATCCCGGGATCGCCGTTCGGGTCTCGGTCACGAACCTCTCCGACGCCGTCGAGTTCCTGCGCACCCGGGCCGGTTTCGACCTCCTGCGCATCCATCCGGCCGACGCCCCGCGCGAGGCCCGCATGACCCGCGGCCGAACCGTGCTCGATCTCACCGCATCCGCCACCGCGTCGGGAATCCTCATCGTCGTCGAGGGTCCGGGTCCGGCGCACGAGATCCAGGGGCCCGACGGAATCGTGGTGCGCACCGAACCGGGTCCCTCGCTGGTCGTTCCTCCGGTCGTCGAGGAGACCTCCATCGGATCGGGTGACGCCGACGGAGAATGGCACGTCGGGCGGGCGGGTATGGAGTACCGGGATCTCGTGCCCTCGCGGTTCGGTGGGTCGATCATCGCGTCGAACATCCGCATCAGCGATGCCGGACCGGTGCCCGACTACGTCCATCATCACGACGTGTTGTTCCAGTTGATCTTCTGCCGTCGAGGATGGGTCAAGGTCGTGTACGAGGACCAGGGTGAACCATTCGTGCTGCACGCCGGCGACTGCGTGATCCAGCCTCCCGGCATTCGGCACCGGGTGCTCGAGAATTCCGACGGCATGGAAGTCGTCGAGATCGGTTACCCGGCCGAACACATGACCTTCGTCGAACACGACATACGGTTGCCGAACGGATTCGACCCGAACCGCTCATGGTTCGGTCAGATGTTCGTGCGCCACGACGAGGCCAGTCGAGTCTGGTCGGATCTCGACATCGGTGTTCGGAGAACCGACACCGGTGTCCGCGTGGCGACCAACGGCCTCGCTGACGTCGACGTCTTGCGATTGTCGGCCGGCTCGAGTGTCGCGCTGCCCGCCGAGCCCGTGGGGCCGCGTCCCCGACTGGTCTTCGTCGTCAGCGGCGAGGCGCTGGCGCGAACGGGCGACGACGAGGGAACGCTCGTCGAGGGTGCCACCCTCGCGCTGTCCTCCGACGACACGGCCACCGTCACCGCGAGGGTCGACACGGTGCTGCTACGCATCACGATCGACGCGTCGCGCGACCCCTCCTACTGGCGTCCCATCGCCTGACGACGATCGGCCTCGGACACGTCGCCCGAGTCCCGGGGCGAGACCAGCCTGATCTCGATGCGGTCCAGTTCGCCCTCGAAGGGGAATCCGTCGCGTCGATGCGCGTATCCGGCGGCCACCGGTGAACCGTGGTCGTACGCCACGCTCGGGCCCACGCTCGACATCGTGCGCATCACGAACGGGATCGCCAGCGTGCCCGCGTCGTTTCCGTCGACAGCCATGGTGGCCGACCCGTCCTTGCCCGTGCGACGGAATCGCAACGAGAGAACCGACGAACCGGCGGGCACCGGAACGGACGACCGCAACACGTGGTGTTCCCCGAAGATGTTGTAGTCGAAGATCAACCGACCCTCGTCGACGTAGAAGCTGAAACCGGAGTTCTCGGTGCCCGACGCGTAGAGCACCCCACCGCGTCCGGCATCGAGCCGCACGTAGGCGTCCAGATCCCAGCTGCGCCCTCCGAGCGACGCCGCGGCCTGAGCGGGCATCGGTGCCATCGGCGGGCGGTACACGTAGGTGCGAGAGGTGGGATGCACCGTGCGGTCCGCGAACTTGGCCCCGAACAGTTCGAGTCCCCGATCATCGAGGGGCAACACCCCCTCACGTTCGGCTTCCTCCCACCACAGTGCGATCAACTCGCGCAGCCGATCCGGCTCCGCCGCCGCGAGATCGTTGGTCTCCGATCGGTCGACGGCCACGTGGTACAGCTCCCACACGTCGTCGTCGAACGACGTACCCATCGTGTGGCGGGTCACGGCTTTCCAGCCGTCCGCGTGGATTCCTCGGTGCCCGCCCATCTCGTAGTACTGCACGCGCTTGCGCGTGGGCTCTGCGGCGTCATCGATCGCGTACCTCATCGAGGTTCCGCTGATGGGCAGAGTCTCCAGACCCCGATAGGTCGCCGGAGCCGAGACTCCGGTGATGTCGAGGATCGTCGGGACGATGTCGTTGACGTGATGGAACTGGTCGCGCAGCTCGCCACCACCCGGGATCCCACGGGGCCAACGGACGATGCACGGGACGTGGATTCCCCCCTCGTGGGTGTTCTGCTTGTACCACTTGAACGGGGTGTTGCCCGCCTGGGACCATCCCCACGGGTAATTGCTGTGCGAGTGCGGCCCACCGATCTCGTCGATGCGCGCGATGGCCTCGTCGGGCGTTTCGAGGATCATGTTGAAGAACTTCATCTCGTGGAGCACGCCGAAGGGACCGCCCTCCTGCGAGGCGCCGTTGTCCGACATGAGCAGGATCACCGTGTTGTCGTCGACCCCGAGCCGCTTCAGCCCCGCGACCAGTCGACCGATCTGGTCGTCGGTGTGTTCGAGGAACGCGGCGTAGGCCTCTTGCAGTCGACAGGCCAGACGCTTCTGGTTGTCGGAGAGGTCCTCCCAGGCCTCGACTCCGGGATTGCGGGGCGCGAGCACCGTGTCGGGCGGGATGACGCCGAGCTCCTTCTGGCGGGCGAACCAACGTTCGCGAAAGACGTCCCAGCCCTCGTCGAAAGCTCCGCGGTACTTCTGCAGGTAGCGCTCGGGGGCCTGATGGGGCGCGTGCGTGGCCCCGAAAGCCAAGTACATGAAGAACGGACGGTCGGGTCGCAGGCTCACGGAGTCGTGCAGGAACTCCAGACCCTTGTCGACCAGATCCTCCGAGAGGTGGTATCCGTCCTCGGGTCCGGCGGGTGGCTCGATCCAGTGGTTGTCGTACACCAACTCGGGGTGGAACTGATCGGTCTCTCCGTCGAGGAAGCCGTAGAAGCGGTCGAACCCGCGTTGTAGCGGCCATTGATCGAAGGGTCCGGCCGCCGAGGCGTCGGCCATCGGACAGAGATGCCACTTACCGAGGGCGAAGGTGGCGTAACCGGCGTCGCGCAGCATCTCGGCGATCGTCGTGGCCTCGTTGGCGATGTGACCGCGCATGTGGGGGAAACCGCTGTTGAAATTGGAGATGTGGCGCATACCGACCGCGTGATGGTTGCGACCCGTCAAGAGTGCGGCCCGAGTGGGCGAACACAACGGTGTGACGTGGAAGTTGGTGAAGCGCAGTCCCTCGGCAGCCAAGGCGTCGATGTTCGGGGTGGACAACGTCGAGCCGAAGCAACCCAGGTGCGAGAAGCCCATGTCGTCGAAGAGGATGACGACGACGTTGGGAGCCTCCTCGCCCGGATGCGGCCGCGTGGGCCACCACGGCTCGGACTCGGCGACCGTGCGCCCGATTCGACCCTTGAATTTCTCGCTCATTGTCCCCTCCGAATCGTCCCCACGTTGCGCGACGCATTCTCGTCGCCGACCCCGCGCCTGACGTGGTATTGACAATAGCGGTGCCACTACCTACTGTCGCGCGCATGAACGCTCGTCCCGTGGCCCTGGTGTCCGACACCCGCTACTACGTCGGTCCGCATCTGGCCGAACGATTCGCCGAACGCGGCTTCGACCTCGTGCTGGGGGATCCGGATCCCGACCTCGTGGACCGACTCCGCTCTTCGGGGGCGTCGGTCGTCCCCTGCAACGGCCACAGCGACCTCGCGACCCCCGAGGACGGGGACGCCCTCGTCACGGCGGCCCTGGAGAACTTCGGGCGCCTCGACTCCGCCGTGATGTTCTCCGGTCAGATCATCACCGGACGGTTCGTCAACTCCTCGCTCGACCAATTGCGGCGCGTGTTGGCCGGCTGTGTGGAAGCCCCGTACAACTTCCTGCGGGCCGTCGTTCCGGCCATGACAGCCCGCGAGTCCGGACAGGTGCTGATCATCACGAGTGCCTCGGCCGCCCGGCCCACCCCCGGTGCGCCGTTGTATTCGTCGGCGCGCGCGGCGGCCACCATGTTGGTACGCAACGTCGCCGACGAGGTGGCCCGCACCGGCGTTCAGGTCAACGCGGTGGGCACCAACTTCATGGATTTCCCGGCCTTCCTCAAGGCGTCCGGCGCCACCGACCCCGAGGTGCGGGCCAAGATCGAGTCGCAGGTGCCGATGCGTCGGCTCGGTTCGATGGACGAGTTCTCGTCGTTCTGCATGGCTTTCCTCGACGGAACGAGTCGTTTCACCACCGGACAGTTCGTCGCTTATGCCGGAGGCTGGGCCTGACGGCAGAATGGGGGTCATGGAACGCTCCCTGTACGACGACGATCACCTGGCGTTCGCCGAGAGCTTCCGATCCTTCATCTCCAAGGAGATGACCCCCGATTACCTCCGTTGGGAGGAGGAGGGAATCGCGCCCCGCGATCTCTACGCCAAAGCCGGAGCAAGCGGTTTCCTCGGGATGGCCGTGCCGGAGCAGTACGGCGGTGGCGGCAGCGTCGACTTCCGATTCAACGCCGTCATCGGCGAGGAGTTGGCACTGGCCGGAATCGGCGGCGCCGGCAACGGCATCACTCTCCACAACGACATCACCACTCCGTACTTCACCGACATCTGCGACGACGATCAGAAGAGCCGCTGGCTTCCCGGGATCGCCTCGGGCGAACTGATCACCGCCATCGCCATGACCGAACCGGGCACCGGAAGCGACTTGGCCAGCATCGCCACCACCGCGCGTCGTGACGGCGACCGCTACATCCTCAACGGCTCCAAGACGTTCATCACCAACGGGATCAACAGCGACCTGGTGATCGTCGCCGCCAAGACCGACCCCACGCAGCGACACACCGGCATGACCCTCCTGGTCGTCGAACGGGGCATGCCCGGCTTCGAGCGTGGACGCAATCTCGACAAGATCGGTCAGACGAGCGCCGACACCGCCGAACTGTTCTTCACCGACGTGGAGGTTCCCGTCGAGAACCGCCTGGGTGACGAGGGACGGGCATTCCACTATCTCACGTCGAACCTGGCCCAGGAGCGTTTGTCCATCGCCCTGGCCAGTCTGGCGTCGGCCCGAGCGTGCGTGGGTTGGACCGTCGAGTACGTGAAGGAACGCAAGGCCTTCGGCACCACCGTCTCGTCGTTCCAGAACACCAAGTTCGTCCTGGCGGAGCAACGGACCGAGGTCGACGTCGCCCAGGCCTACGTGGACGCCTGCGTTCTGGCCCTCAACGCCGGTCGACTGTCCGCCGCCGAGGCCGCGGCCGCGAAGTACTGGTGCACCGAGTTGCTCAAGAGGGTAGCCGACAAGTGCTTACAGTTGTTCGGCGGATACGGGTACATGCGCGAGTACCCCATCGCCCGCGCCTACGCCGACGCGCGTATCACCACCATCTACGGAGGGACCACCGAGGTCATGAAGAGCATCATCGCCAAGGACATGGGACTCTGACGTGACGCTCGCTCTCGACCCCAGCCTGTACCGCGACGACGATTGGTACCGACGCGAACGCTTCTCCGTGTGGTCGGACCAGTGGCTCATGTTCTGTTCCGAGTCCGAAGTGGACGCCGACGGATCGTACGTGGCCGCCGAGATCGCCGATTTCCCCGTGGTGGTCGCCCGCCGTCCGGGCGGAAAATTGGTGGGTTTCCTCAACGTGTGTCCACATCGGGCGGGACCGATCCTCTGGCCCGGCGCGGGAGTAACCGGCAACCTCGTCTGCCGCTACCACGGCTGGGCCTTCAACTGGAACGGCGATCTGGTCTCGGCCCGGGATTTCGGCGAGTCCGACGATCTATGTCCCGAGCAACGGTCGCTGTCCACCATCGACGTTGCGGTCTGGTGCGGAATGGTGTTCGTGCGTATTCGTCGCGGCGAGACCGACCTGCTCGATGACCTCGGCGGTCTTCCCGAGGTCGTGGAGCATTTCCCCGTCGAGCGCTTTCGGTACGTGCGTCGCATGGTGCGGACCCTCGAGTGCAACTGGAAGACGTACGTCGACAACTATCTCGAGGGCTACCACGTTCAACTGATCCACCCGTCGCTCACCCGGGCCCTCGACATGCGCACGTACCGCGTCTCGGTTCCCGAGGACGGTTACTGCCACCACACGTGCGACACCACCGAGGGCTCACCGTCGGGCGGCGCCTGGCTCTTCCGCTACCCGAACCTGGCGCTCAACATCTACGCCGACGGGATGAACGTGGAGCGCATCATTCCGGTGGGCAAGGATCGCACCCACGTGGTCTACGACTACTACTCGGAATCCGCGAGCGAGGCCGACATCGAGGCCATGTTGACGATGTCCAACGTGGTGCTCGACGAGGATCAGGCGATGTGCGAGCAGGTCCAGCGGGCCATCGACTCGGGCGCGTACAGCGGCGGTCCGTTGAGCCCCAAGCACGAGATCGCCGTGGCCTGGTTCCAGCGGCGACTCGCGGACGAGGTTCGTTGACCCACTGGTGTGGAATGCCAGAATGACCGGGTGAGCATCGCCCGAGAGCCCAGCCAGAACCTCGTCTGCCTCGACCTCGAGGGGGTTCTGGTACCCGAGATCTGGGTCGCAGTGGCTGAACGCACGGGCTTGCCCGAATTGCGTCGGACCACCCGTGACGAACCCGATTACGACGCCCTGATGCGGTACCGCATCGACATCCTCGACCGCGAGGGTTTGACGATGTCGTTGATCGAGGACGTGATCGACGGCCTGGAACCCCTGCCGGGCGCCGTCGAGTTCGTGGCGCGAGTGCGCGCCGGCACCCAGTTGGTCATCCTGTCGGACACCTTCGAGCAGTTCGCCCGCCCGCTCATGCGCAAACTGGGTCTTCCTACGATCTTCTGTCACCGATTGGTGGTGGTCGACGACCGGATCGTCGACTTCGAGCTGCGTCAGGCGAACCAGAAGCAGAGGGCGGTCGAAGCCTTTCGTTCGCTGAACCTACGGGTGGCCGCGGCCGGCGACTCGTACAACGACACGACCATGTTGGGGGCGGCCCACGCCGGGTTCCTGTTCCATGCCCCGGACAACGTGGTGGCCGAGTTCCCACAGTTCCCGGCGTTGAACACCTACGAGGAACTCTTCGAGTCGCTGATGGAGTCGTTCGGGTCGAGGTGAGGTCGACGTGAGGTCGACGTGAGGTCGAGGTGGGGTAGTCCAGGGCGCTCGGCCACTACCTCCCACCCCCAAATGACCAAAATGCGACAATTTGTCGCTTCATGTACACCGCTCGTGTACGTAAAGCGACAATTTGTCGCAATGTGGGCGGGGTGGTGTGGTGTCGAAGGGGGGACTTGAACCCCCACGATCTTACGATCACTAGCCCCTCAAGCTAGCGCGTCTGCCTATTCCGCCACTTCGACGTGGGACACCAAAGATACCGTCGGAAGACCCGATCAACGAACCAGCAAGAAGCCGAGACTGAGGATCGACACCACCCAGACGAGCGCGATGACGAAGGTGATGCGGTTGAGGTTTCGCTCGGCCGCCGCGGAACCGATTCCGGCTCCACTTCCGCCTCCGAACATGTCGGACAAGCCACCGCCCTTGCCGCTGTGCATCAGGATGCCAGCGACCATTCCGATGGTCGACACGACGTTGACCACCACCATGAAGTACATCACCAGGTCACGCACGAGAGTCGAGCCTAACGGCTTCAGTCGGGGAAATGGCAGGCCACCAGGTGCTCCCCCGCCCGGCGCCCCGGCGCGTCCACCAACTGGGGTTCCTCGGTCGCACAACGGGCCTCGGCCTTGGGGCAACGGGTGCGGAACCGGCATCCCGACGGAGGATCGACCGGGCTCGGGACGTCGCCGGTGAGCACGATACGGCTCCGCCGGCCCGCGCTCCGGGGATCGGCCACCGGCACCGCCGACAACAGGGCCCGGGTGTACGGGTGCGCGGTCTTCTCGTACACCGACTCCGGATCCCCGATTTCCACGATCTTGCCCAGATACATCACGGCCACACGGTCGGCGATGTGTCGCACCACCGACAGGTCGTGCGCGATGAAGACGTACGAGAGCCCCAGCTGACTCTGCAGATCCTCCATGAGGTTGAGGATCTGGGCCTGGATCGACACGTCGAGCGCCGACACCGGTTCGTCGGCGACGATCACCTTGGGGCTGAGCGCCAACGCTCGTGCGATTCCGGCGCGCTGACGTTGGCCACCGGAGAACTCGTGCGGGAACCGGTTGTAGTGCTCGGGGTTCAATCCCACGAGACCCATCAGTTCGCGCACCCGCTCCTTCTCCCCCGCTCGGGACAGCGTCTTCTGGATGCGGATGGGGGTCCCGATGCTCTGGCCGATGCTGTGCCGCGGGTTGAGGCACGCGTAGGGATCCTGGAACACCACCTGGATGTCACGACGCAACGCCAACAACTCCTTGGAGGAGGCGGCGGTCACGTCGGATCCGTCGAGGATCACCGATCCCGACGTCGGTTCGATGAGACGGGCCAGAAGGCGACCGAGGGTGGACTTGCCGCAACCGGATTCCCCCACCACGGCCAGCGTCGTCCCCCGATCCAGGCGGAACGAGACACCGTCGACGGCCTGAACCATGTCGGTGGGGCGGTTCAACAGCTTCGACGATCCGGTGGGGAACCACTTGACCAGCGATCGGGCTTCGAGAACGACGTCACCGCGCATGGGATTCTCCGAGCAGATCCAGTAGGCGCTCGTCGGGGAGATGGCACGCCGAAGAGCCCGACCCCACCCGTCGTAGTTCCGGAATCTCGGTGGAGCAGCGCCCGCCCAACGAATCCGCGTACGCGCACCGAGGGTGGAACGGACAGCCCGACGGAAGATTGATCAGCGACGGCGGGATTCCCGGGATCGATTCCAGTCGCTCGTGGCGCACGGAGTCGAGGCTCTTGACCGACTTCAGCAGGCCCCGCGTGTACGGGTGCGTTGGCGTCACGAAGGCGTCGGCCACCTTGGCCGACTCCACCACCCGACCGGCGTACATCACCATCACGCGTTCGGTGATCTCGGCGACGACCCCCAGGTCATGGGTGATCAGGATCACCGCCGAGCCGTGCTCCGCCTGCATCGCCGCGATCAGCTCGAGAATCTGCGCCTGCACGGTGACGTCGAGCGCGGTCGTCGGCTCGTCGGCGATCAGGATCTTGGGACTGTTGACCAACGCGATGGCGATCACGATCCGCTGTCGCATGCCGCCGGAGAACTCGTGCGGATACTGGTCGATGCGCTTACCGGGCTCTGGGATTCCCACCTTGTGGAGGGAGTCCAGTGCGATCTCGCGTAGTTCCTTCTTGGACGCTTCAGGATGGTGAACCGCGTACGCCTCACCGATCTGACGACCCACGGTGTAGAAGGGATTCAAGGCGGTGAGCGGGTCCTGGAAAATCATCGCCACCTCGCGCCCGCGCACGTGGCGCACTTCCTCGTCGCTCATGGCGAGGATGTCGCGACCCTCCAGCAACACCTGGCCACTGGTGCGCACGTCGGCTCCGAAGTTCAGTCGCAGGAGCGAGTTGGCGGTGACGGACTTGCCCGATCCACTCTCACCGACGATGGCCACGGTCTCCCCCGCCGCCACGTCGAACGACACCCCCTTCACCGCACGGACGTCGCCGTCCGCGGTGCCGAAGGTGACGTGCAGGTCGCGCACCGACAACAGCGTCACTTCACCCTCACTCGGGGGTCGAGATAGCCGTAGAGGATGTCCACCACGGTGTTGGCCATCACGATGAAGACGGCCGACACCATGGTGGTCGCCACCAGGATCGGCAGATCGGAGTTGATCACCGCGGCCAAAGTCAACTTTCCGAGTCCCGGCAGATTGAAGATGCTCTCGGTCACGAGCGCCCCACCCAGCAGGAACGCGAAATCGAGACCGGCGATGGTCACGATGGGCACGAGTGCCGCGCGCAGAACGTAGGTGACGATCAATCGTCGTCGCGGCAGACCCTTGGCGATGCCGAGTCGCACGAACTCCTCGTTCATCACCTCGAGGATCCCGTTGCGGGTCATGCGCACGTACGTCGCCGCCGAGATGATCGCCAACACGAACCACGGCAACAAGAGCGACATGAACCAGTCGACGGGGTTCTCGGTCAGCCCGGTGTATCGCGGGAACGGAAGAATCCCCGTCCAGATGACGAAAACCATGATGAAGATCAAACCCAGGAAGAACGTCGGAAGGCTCACACCGATCACGCTGAAGGCGGTGGCGACGCGGTCCTGCCAGCGGCCCCGTTTGAGCGCGGCCAGGGTGCCCAAACCGACCCCGATGGCCATCCACAGGACGAAGGCCCCCAAGGCGATGGACGCCGTCACGGGCAGGGTGGAAGCGATCAATGTCGTGACGCACTCGTGACGGTCGTAGGAGTAGCCGAGCGACGGAGCCGGGCAGTGGATCGAGGAACCCTCTTCACCGTACGTGCGCCCGGCGAAGATGCCTTTCATGTACGCGCCGTACTGTTCGACCAGCGGCTTGTCGTAGCCGAGTCGCTCGCGGTTGGACTCGATCACCTCGGGACGGCAGTTCTTGCCACAGGTGAGAGCCGCGGGGTCCGACGGGAGCGCGGAGAAGATGACGAAAGTGAAGGCGCTGACGATCAGCAACAGAACGATCGCGAAGAAGGATCGACGAAGAACGAAAAAGATCATCTCATGACGCCCGCGACACGCTGGTGGGTGGTCGCACCACGCGACCACCCACCTCGCGAGTCATTTCCCGATGTCAGCCGGCCAGGCCGATGGCACCGAGGTTGTACCAGCCGAACGGCAGCCACTGGTACGCCCCACGCACGTTGGAGCCCACCAGGTTCTGCGACTTGGTCGCCGATCCGGGGATCGACCAGACCTGATCGATGACGTACTGGTTGAGCTCCTTCCAGAGCTTCGACTGCGCGTCACGGTCGGTCTCGGCCTTGGCCTCGTCGACCTTGGCCTGGAAGTCGGCGAACGCCGGGTCCTCCTCGTTGTTGTGGTAGTTGAATCCACCACCCTGTCCGAAGAGTTCGGGGATCACGGTCGAGGCGTTCGCCCAGTCCGCGGCCCAACCCGCGCGCATCAGGTCACCCTGATCACCGTTGATGGTGGCGTAGTACTTCGACGCCTCGATCGGGTTGTCGTTGATCTTGATGCCGACGGCACCCAACGAGTCGATCCAGATGGCGATGTTCTTCTTCCAGGTGTCGGTGTCGGGATGGTCGAAACGCAGTCCGTCCTCGGTGGCCTTGGCGTACACCTCGGGGCACTTCTCCTTGGCCTCGTCCATCTTGGCCTGAGCGGCCTCGACGTTCGGGGTTCCGTCGGCGTTGAGACCCTCGACCAGCTTGGCCGGCTCGTAGTCGGCCGCCAACAGCGGTGCCACGAAGCTCTGGGCGAACTCACCGGTGAAAGGTCCACCGGCCGCGGTGCGCAGGGCCTCGCGGTCGATCGCCAGCCACAAGGCCTGACGAACCTCGAGACACGAGACGGTCTTGATGTTGAGCATCGTGTAGGTCACGAAACCGTCGAAGCCGTCGGTACGACGGTCCTTCAGGGAGTCGTCGCCGAACACCGTCTGGAGGTTCTCGGGCAGGATGCCGCCGTACACGATGGCGTTCTTGTCGTCACCCGAATCGGCGAGCATGCGCTCGTCGATCACGGTCTCGTCGAGTCCGAACTGCCAGACGATCTTGTCGACCTTGGGCTCGCGCACCTCGTCGGAATCGGCGTTCCAGTTCTCGTTGCGCACGAGAACCAGCTCCTTGCCCTCCTCGTAGCTCTCCACCTTGAAGGGTCCGTTCGAGAACGGCTTGAGACCGTACTGATCGGCCGTGTCCTGGGCCTTGGGAACCGGGGCGAACGAGAGCAAGCTCACGGTGTAGGCGAAGTCCGAAACGGGCACCTGCAACTTGAAGGTGATGTTCTGGCCGTCACAGCTGACGGCCTCGTCGAACAGGGCCTGCTCCTCGGCCGTCGCCAGCCACGGACCCGGATAGGCGCTGCCGGTGTCGTAGTCACCCGCGGGGATGTCGAGGTAGCTCACGGCGTACTGCGGTCCTTCGAACGCGGTCACTTCGGAGCCGAACGTGCGCGACACGCCGTAGGCGATGTCGGCACAGGTGACCTCGGAGCCGTCCTCCCATGTGAGTCCATCACGCAGGGTGAACGTCCAGGTCTTGAGATCCTCGGACGCGGTGCCGAGGTCGGTCGCCATGTCGGCCACCAGCGAGGTGCCGTCCTTGCCGGCCACCGGCTTGTACGACGTCAACGTGCGGGCGAACGTGGAACCCCACGCGCCGAGTTCGGCACCGGTGTACACGCGCTGCGGGTCGAGCGTCGACGCGCCTTCCTGGTTGGTGAGCACGTAGAGCGTGCCACCGTCCTTGACTCCGTCCATGGTGGCCGAGACGCCACCGGACTCCTCGCCGCTTTGCGCTCCGTCACCGGAGCCGCCGCAGGCGCCCGCCACGAGACCCACCAGGGCCACCATGGCGAGAACTTTGCTTCGCATTTTCATTTTCCCTCCCCTGTCGCCGACGAGTGTCGGACGTTGGTGACTTGCAGGCTACAACAATGTCGTACGGTCCCGTTCGGGACCCGTGGTCAGAGTTGTTGACGGTCGCTTCGGGGGTCGAAGGCGTCACGCAAACCGTCCCCGAGCAGGTTGAACGCCAGCACCAGGACCATCAGGGTCACGCCGGGGATGAACAGGTACGTCGGGGCGGCCCGGTAGTAGCGCACCGAGTCCCCGAGCATGATCCCCCACGAGGCGGCCGGTGCGAGCAGGCCCACCCCGAGGAACGACAGGGTGGCCTCGAGGGCCACGTACCCCGGCAGGCTCAGCGACACGAAGACGATGATCTGCGGCCACAGGTTGGGAAGCAATTGCTTGAAGACCAGATGGCCGGTGCCGGCACCGAACGAGCGGGCGGCCTCCACGAACTCGCGTTCGCGCAACGACAGAACCTGTCCCCGCACGAGACGCGCCATGTACACCCATCCGAACAAGGTGAGCACCGCCATGATGTACGTGATCCTCGCGGTGTTGCCGGCCGGCACCCCCCACGACTCGAGTCGTTGGGTCATCGGGTTGGCCAGAGCGATGATCAAGAGCAATGACGGGAAGGCCAGGGTCACGTCGCCGAGACGACCGATCAACGCGTCGACGAATCCCCGGCGCAAACCGGCCACGATGCCCAACGTCACTCCCACGACGGTCGTGAGCAACGTGCCGATCGTGCCCACGAGCAACGAGATGCGCGCGCCGTACATGAGGCGACCGAGGATGTCGCGACCGGTTCCCGGCTCGACACCGAACGGGTGGTCCCACGAGATGCCACCCATCGGACCGGCCGGCAATCCGAAGTCGTTGATGGCCTCGCGATCGAGGGCGTAGGGGTCGATGTTGAGGATTCGCACCAACACCGGGGCGAACACCGCGACGAAGACGTAGAACGACACGATCCAGAACGCCGTCTTGGCCGCGCGGTTCTGTTTCACACGGGCCAGACCCATACGGAACGGGGACAGGCCCTCGGAGGGTACGGCACCGACCGGCAGCACCGAGAGTTCCGGAGCGTCGGCCGTGTCGGACATCGGCTAGAGCATACGTCCGACGGCGCGCGGCCCGACGAACGTCACATGGTGGGGTACTGGACGATCCGCGCGAACTCGTCGGCGTCGAGGCTCGCGCCTCCGACCAGGGCACCGTCGATGTCGGGCTGGGCCATCAATTCGGCCGCGTTGCCGGCCTTCACCGATCCGCCGTACTGCACCCGCAGGGCGTTGGCCGCGTCTCCGCCCCATGCTTCGGCGACGGTCCGGCGAATGTGGGCGCAGACCTCCTGAGCGTCGGCGGCCGTGGCGGTGAGACCCGTGCCGATGGCCCAGATCGGTTCGTAGGCCACCACGATGTCCCCGAATTGGGTGTCGAGACGGCCTTCCAGCGAGGCCAGCACCTGTGCGCGCACCACCTCGAGAGCCTGTCCGCTCTCGCGTTGTTCGCGACTCTCCCCCACGCACACGATGGGAATCATCTTGTGCTTGACGACCGCGGCCACCTTGGCCGCCACGAAAGCGTCGGTCTCACCGAAGATCTGTCGCCGTTCGCTGTGACCGCAGATCACGTACCGAACGTTCAACTTGGCCAGGAACGCCGGGGACACCTCGCCCGTGAACGCGCCGGAATCCTCGGAGTGACAGTTCTGCGCACCGAGGAAGAACGGAAGCCGGTCGCTCTCGATCGAGGTCTGAACGGTTCGGATGTCGGTGAAGGGCGGATGCAGGGAAACGTCGACCCGTTCGACATCGTCCTTGGTGACGAGATAACTCAACTTCTGCACCAACTGAATCGCGTCGTAGTGATTCAGGTTCATCTTCCAGTTGCCACTGATGAGTGGGCGACGACTAGACGCGGGCATTGGGGGCCTCTCTCAACGCTTTCAGGCCCGGAAGATCCCCGAGCTCCAACAACTCCAACGACGCACCACCACCGGTGGACACATGGTCGACCTCGTCCTCGAGCCCGAACTGCGCCAATGCGGCGGCCGAATCTCCGCCACCGACGACCGTGAAGGCCTTGGTGTCGGCCATGGCCTGAGCCACCGTTCGGGTGCCCTTGGCGAATCGTTCGTCCTCGAACATTCCCATCGGACCGTTCCAGAAGACGGTTCGGGCCTCCATGATGATGTCACTGAACGCCGCCGCCGATCCGGGGCCGATGTCGAAGCCCTTGGCTCCCGGCGGCAAACGTCGTCCGTAGGTCGCGTAGTTGCCGTCGGCGTCGAGCCCGACGATGTCCTCGGGAAGGTGGATGTCCTTGCCCCGCTGCAACAGGCGCTTGCACGTGTCCACCTGATCGGGTTCGAACAGGGAGTCGCCGATGGGATGACCCTGTGCCGCCAGGAACGTGAAGCACATGGCCCCACCGATCACGAGCGCGTCCACCGTCTCGAGCAGGGCCTCCACCACCCCCAACTTGTCGGAGATCTTGGATCCACCCAACACCGCGACGAAGGGGTGTCGCGGGCTCTTGCGCAGGTTCGACAACACGTCGACCTCCCGCTCGAGGAGACGTCCCATGGCCGACGGAAGGGTTCGTGGCGGTCCCACGATCGAGGCATGGGCCCGATGCGCCGCCCCGAAGGCGTCGTCGACGTAGATGTCGATCCCGTCCACGAGACGGGCGACGAACGCGGGGTCGTTGCCCTCCTCGCCGGCATCGAAACGCAGGTTCTCCAGAAGTTCCACGCCGGGAGCGAGGCTCGCCAGCAGTTCGCGAACGGGAGCCATGGAGTACTTCTCTTCCGGCTTGCCCTTGGGGCGACCCAAGTGGCTGGCACACACGACGCTCGCCCCACGTTCGGTCAACCACTCGATCGTCGGCAACGCCGCACGAACCCGGAAGTCGTCGGTGATACGTCGACCGCCGTCCGCGGTCGTTTCCATCGGCACGTTGAAGTCAGTGCGGACGAGCACCCGCTTGCCGGCGACGTCGTCCAGATCCTCGAGCGTGGGAATTCCGTCGATCATCGGTTCAGCGACGCTTGGCGGGAACCTTGGACCCGGCGTACAGGGTGGTGTCGACGAGACGGTTGCTGTAACCCCACTCGTTGTCGTACCACGCCAACACCTTGACCATCTTGCCCATGCTGGCCGTCAGGCCGGCGTCGAAGATGCTGCTGTGCGGATCGCCGACGATGTCACTCGAGACGATCGGATCCTCGGTGTAGGCGAGGATGCCCTTCAACGAACCCGATGCGGCCTTCTTGAACGCGGCGTTGATCTGCTCGACGGTCGCCGACTTCTTGAGGTTGGCCGTGAAGTCCACGATCGATCCGGTCGGAATCGGCACTCGCAACGACGTGCCGTCGAGCTTGCCCTTCATGCTCGCCAACACGAGGCTGGTGGCCCGAGCCGCTCCAGTGCTGGTGGGGACGATGTTGATCGCCGCACCACGGGCCCGACGAAGATCCTTGTGCGGTCCGTCCACCAGCATCTGGTCACCGGTGTACGCGTGAACCGTCTGCATCAATCCCTGCTCGACGCCGAAAGCGTCGTCCAAAACCTTCACGAGGGGCACGAAACAGTTGGTGGTGCAGCTGGCGTTCGAGATCACCTTGTGCTTCTTCAGGTCGAAATCCTTGTGGTTGACGCCGTACACGAAGGTCGCGTCGGCGTTGTCGCAGGGGGCCGACACGATAACGAGCGGTGCACCGCCCTCGAGGTGGTAGGCGGCCGTGTCGCGCTTCGTGAAGATGCCGGTGCTCTCGATGACGACGTCGACGCCGAGATCACCCCACGGGAGGGCCTTGGGATCGCGTTCGCTCAACACCCGGAGCACCTGGCCGTCGACCGAGATTCCGTTCTTGACGGCCTTCACGGTTCCCGACAACTTGCCCATCACCGAGTCGTACTTCAGGAGATGGGCCATGGTGTCGAGAGAACCGAGGTCGTTGACCGCCACGATCTCGATGTTGGCCCCGCGCTCGCGCACGGCCCGGAAGAAGTTTCGACCGATACGACCGAAACCGTTGATTCCGACGCGAACAGTTCTGGTGGGGCTCATGATCATCCTTTCGAGGGTCGCCCGACCGGGCGGCGAGACGAGTCAAAACTAGTCGGCGGCCCTCGGCGCCCGGGGCTTCACCGGCCGCCCGCGACCCGAAATTGGTCCGTCAACGACCGATGTCACGGTGACCGACCCGCACCGGACGGCCGGCGGCGCGCATCCGATCGGCGATCTCGGCGGCGATGGCCACCGAGCGATGGCGACCACCGGTGCAACCGATGGCGATCGTCAGATAACTCTTGCCCTCGGCCGCGTACAACGGGACGATCGTCGCCAGCAGATCGACCAACTTGGCGACGAACTCCTGTGCCTCGTCATGGCCGAGCACGAAGTCCCGAACGGGACGGTCCAACCCGGACAGGGGGCGAAGGTTCTCGTCCCAATGAGGGTTGGGGAGAAAGCGCGCGTCGAGCACCATGTCGGCGTCGAGCGGCAGACCGTGCTTGAACCCGAACGACTCCACCGTGATCTGCAGATGCTCGCGCTCGTCGTCAAAGAGTCCGAGGAGTTTGGTCTTCAACTGGTTGGTGTTCAACTCGCTGGTGTCGATGACCAGATCGCAGTCGCCCTTCATGGGCTCGAGAAGACGGCGTTCGAGTTCGATCGACTCCACCAGGCCGTCGGCTTCGGCGGCCAAGGGATGGCGCCGTCGGGACGCCTCGTACCGCTTCACCAGTTCACGGGTCGACGCGTCCAGGTACACCACCCGCACCCGGTGTCCCTCGGCGCGCATGCGAGCCACTTTGGGCATCAACTCCAGGTGCTGGCGACCGGCGACCAGTGCCAGGCGCTCGATCCCCGAACCCGGCGCACTGGCCAACTCGACGATGGTGTCCACGAGCGAGGTGGGGAGGTTGTCGACGACGTACCAATCGAGATCCTCGAGAACCGCCGCCGTCGCCGAGCGACCGGCGCCCGACAAACCGGTGATGACGAGGATGTCGGCCATGAGCAGAAACTAGCGAGCGTCCGCGACGAGTCGTCGTATGGGCTCCAGGTCGAAGCCCCCTCGACCGTCGGGCCGAAGGCTCCTGATCACCCAATCCACTCCCGCCTCGCGCCACCCCGAGACGTCCACCTCGAGGTCCGACGGGGTGAGGAGCACGCTCGTCTCCAAGGGTCGTTCCGACGCGAGTCCCTCCACGCGAGTCGCGCGCTCGCGCCAGCGTTCGAGGGGACCGAAACCGCTCCAACCGTCGGCCAGTTCGGCGGCCAGGGGAATGGTGATCCGCCGGCCGTCCCCGCCCACCCACAGTCTCACGTCGGTTCCGTGACGTCGATTCTGGTCGTCGACGGCACGGCGCAACTCGTACAACCGAAGCCCGAAGTCCGACATCCGTTGTGCGGTTCCGCGACGGTCCCCGAAGAGACGGTCGTCGTGCACGAATCCGCCGGCACCGACGCCGAGTATGAAACGGGACGAGATCGTGCGGGCCAGGGTGGCCGCGGCTCGCGCGACGATCTGCGGATGCCGGAACGTGAGCGGAGACACCAGGACACCGAGATCCGCTCCGCTCCCCCTCACGACGCCGGCCATGGTCCCGAGCAGCGTCCAAGTCTCCCACGCCGAGTCATCGGGGGACCCGACGAAGGGAACCATGTGATCCCAGAGGAAGACCCCGTCGACGCCGACGGCGAGGGCTTCGGCCGTCGCGGAGGCGAAGTCGGACGGGTCGACGCCATGGGTCTGGAATTGAACTCCGATGCGCATCGAACCGAACCGTTCAGGACTTGACGGTGCGCAGATAGAGCAGACGCGGGATCGTCGCGGCGGCCTCGTACTCGGCGGCCCGTGCCAGGAATCCCGGGGGCGGTGCGGGTTCGCAGATGCGGTGGAGCAGCAACCCGTTCGCGATGAGCGCGTTGAGATAGCGGCTGATGGGGCGATGGATGAAGGGAATGAAGACGTCCTTCTCCACTTCCTCGTCGGATTCCTCCTCGACCAGGTACGGACCGATGCGCCAGTACTGCTCGGGGGGATCGAGAATCTGATCGTCGATCCAACCGCTGCCCGGCGTCTGCAACAGCGGGTGATTGAGGAAGAAGCAGAACCGGCCACCGGGCCGTAGGACGCGGGCCACCTCGGCGATGGCGGCGTCCACCTCGCGGATGTGCTCGAACACCAAACACGCCACCACCAGGTCGAACTGGGCGTCACCGAATGGAAGCCCGTCGGCGCCGGCGCGTGCCACGTGCACTCCTCCACCGCGCTCGGCCGCCACGCGAACCTGATTCCATGTCGGATCGACTCCGACCACCAATTCGGCGCCGATGCGCTTGGCCAAACGGGACACCTGACCCTCGCCGCACCCGATGTCGAGCACCGTGCGGGCCCCGGCCATCTCCTCGGCGGCCAGGGGGAGGATCTGCTCCTCGTACTCGGCGTCGACACCGTCGGTGAAACCGTCGATCCACCACGACGCGTTCGTCTCCCACAGGTCACGGGGTGCGTCGGCCACGGGGCGAGACTACGCCCTCGTTACCCTTGTCGCGTGGGTACTCCGAACTTCTCCGTGTGGCCGTCTCCACAACGCGACTGGGACGAGGTGCTCTCGCTCGCGCGTTGGGTCGACAGCGGACCATGGCACTGCCTTTGGTACGCCGACCACTTCATGCCGAACAGCGACGACGACACGCCCCAGCCCGGTGACGTCTCGGAATGCTGGACCACCATTGCCGCCATCGCCGCCTCCACCTCCAGGGTGCGCGTCGGATCTCTCGTGTCACCCACGACCTTTCGGCATCCGGTGGTGCTCGCCAACACCGCCGCCACCATCGATCGCATCTCGGCCGGTCGACTGACCCTCGGTGTCGGTGCCGGTTGGCAGGTGAACGAACACCGGGCCTACGGAGTCGATCTGCTCGAGCCCGCAACCCGGGTCGACCGCTTCGAGGAGGCACTGCTGATCATGCGGAGTCTGCTCGACGAGGATCGCACGAACTTCGCCGGGCGACACTTCGAGCTGCGCGACGCACCGTGCGAACCCAAGCCGGTCCAAAAGCCCCTTCCCCTGTTGGTGGGTACCGGCGGACGTCGCATGACCGAGATCACCGCCCGTCATGCTCAGGCCTGGAACACCTGGGGCACCCCCGAGGTCGCCGCGCCCCGGATCCGCGCACTCCGCGAGGCCTGCGAGCGGGTGGGACGCGATCCCGACGAAATCCGCTGCTCGGTGCAGTCCCTCGTCTTCTTCGCCGACGACGAAAACGCCGCGAAGGCCGTCAGTGCCGCCGCGCCGACCGATCGTTCGATCGTGGGCGACGACGAGCGGGTGGCCGAGACGATCGCGCGCTACGTCGATCTCGGTTTCGACGAGGTGATCGTCCCCGACTTCGTCCTCGGCCCCACGCCGCGGGCCCGTCGGGACTCCTACCAACGTTTCGCCGAGGGTGTCATCAGCCGATTCGATCAGGACCCGGGATGAAACTTCGCGTGGATGTTGCGGGCCACCGTTTCGGGGAGCCACGACAACGCGGTCAACTCCTCCAATGAAGCCCGCTTCACCGCGTTCACGCCACCGAAGGCTTTGATCAGCTTCTTCTTCCGGGCGTCTCCGAGTCCGTCGATGTCGTCGAGTGCGCTGACGACCATGCGTTTCGCGCGCACCTCGCGGTGGAACGTGTTGGCGAATCGGTGGGCTTCGTCACGGATCCGTTGCAACATGAAAAGGGCCTCGCTCCCCCGCGGAACGTCGACCGGTTCCGGACGACCCGGAACGAACACCTCCTCGAAGCGCTTGGCGAGCGACGCCACCGGAATCTCGTTCTCCAGACCGAGAGAGCGCACCACCCGCTCCGCCACGGCCAACTGTCCCTTGCCTCCGTCCACCAACAACAGCTGGGGCGGATAGGCGAACTTGCGCGCCCGCGACCGGGTATCGGTCGACTCTTCGGCCAGCATCCCGTCCCGCTCGTCGAGATACGCCTTCAATCGACGGGTCAGCACCTCCTCCATGGCCGCGAAGTCGTCGTTCCCCGGCACCTCCTTGACGCGGAAACGGCGGTACTCGCGTTTGGCCGGCAAACCGTCCTCGAGTACGACCATCGAACCGACGTAGTCGGTGCCCTGCAGGTGCGCCATGTCGTAGCACTCGATACGCAGGGGGGCCTCGGGCAGACCGAGGAGGTCCTGTAGTTCGCTCAGGGCCCGACTGCGGCTGTTGTGATCACTCGAACGGCGCATCCGGTGACGGTGAAAGTCCTCCTTGGCGTTCCGATCGACCATCTCCATCAACTCGCGCTTGTCGCCCCTCTGCGGAACGCGGATCTCCACCCGACTTCCACGCTCGGACGACAACCAGTCCTCGAGCACCGCGCCCGAGGCGGGACGCACCGGAACCAGAACCGCTTTCGGAACTCCGAGCGGAGGCTCCTCGCCGTACAGGCCCTCGATCAGGCGGTCCATCAGGGACTCTTCCTCCAACTGCTCGACCTTGTCCATGATGAAGCCCTTGCGACCGACGATGCGCCCCTTGCGCACGAAGAACACCTGGACCGCCGCCTCCAAATCGTCCTGGGCCACACCGATGACGTCGAGGTCCTCGGATCGCTCCCCCACGATCTGTTGGCGCTCCACCGCCTTGGAGACCGCCGCCAGCCGATCGCGCATACGAGCGGCCTTCTCGAAATCGAGCGCCCGTGACGCCTCCTCCATTTCGGATCGCAATCGACCGACGATCTCGTCGGTTTCACCGTCGAGGAACGAACACAGCTCGTCGACCATCGCCGAGTACCGATCGACGTCCACTTCTCCGACGCACGGTCCACTGCACTTCTCGATGTGGAACAGCAGACACGGTCGTCCGAGTCGCTGGTGTTGGTTGAACTTCCCCGCGCTGCACGTGCGCACCGGGAAGGTCCGAAGCAGCAGATCCAACGTCTCGCGAATGGCGTAGGCGTGGGGGTACGGGCCGAAGTAGCGCACCCCCCGCTTCTTCGATCCGCGCACCACCACCGCCCGCGGCCACTGTTCGTCGAGGGTGACAGCCAGGAAGGGGTAACTCTTGTCGTCGCGCAATCGCACGTTGAAGCGGGGGCGATGTTGCTTGATCAACGAGTATTCGAGGATCAGGGCCTCCACCTCGTTGCGGACCGTCATCCACTCCACCGTCGTGGCGGTTGCCACCATCTGCGCGGTGCGCGGATGAAGGTGCACCGGATCCTGGAAATAGTTGCCCAGTCTTTGTCGCAGGTTCGTGGCCTTGCCGACGTAGATGACCCGTCCGAGCTCGTCCTTGAACTGGTACGACCCCGGTAACTCGGGGATCGTTCCGGCCTCGGGTCGAGCCACCATGCGACTCAGCCTTTGGCCAGCAGCGGCGCCAGGAAACGGCCGGTGTGACTGACTTTCGAGCGCGCGACCTCCTCGGGTGAGCCCTCGGCGATGATGGATCCGCCACCGCTACCACCCTCCGGACCCAGATCGATCAACCAGTCGGCGGTCTTGATCACGTCGAGGTTGTGTTCGATCACGAGCACCGTGTTGCCCTGATCCACCAGGCGGGACAGAACGGTCAACAGACGGCGCACGTCCTCGAAATGGAGTCCGGTCGTCGGCTCGTCGAGCAGATAGATCGTGTGGCCGGTGCTCCGCTTGGCCAACTCCGACGCCAACTTCACGCGTTGGGCCTCCCCGCCCGACAAGGTGGGGGCCGACTGACCGAGGCGCACGTAGCCGAGCCCGACGTCGACGAGGGTCTGCATGTGCCGAGCGATCGCCGGCTGGTTCGAGAAGAAGTCCACCGCCTCGGCGATCGGCATGTCGAGCACCTCGGAGATGTTCTTGCCCTTGAACTGGATCTCGAGCGTGTCGCGGTTGTACCGCGCCCCCTTGCACACCTCACAGGGGACGTAGACGTCGGGGAGGAAGTGCATCTCGATCTTGATCGTCCCGTCACCCGAACACGCCTCGCACCGTCCGCCCTGGACGTTGAACGAGAACCGACCGGGCATGTAGCCACGGACCTTGGCCTCGGCGGTGGTGGCGAACAACTTGCGGATGTTGTCGAACACCCCGGTGTACGTGGCCGGATTGGAGCGTGGCGTGCGACCGATCGGCGACTGGTCCATGTCGATCACCTTGTCGAGGAACTGGACGCCGTTCACCCGCTTGTGCCGCCCGGCGGGATCCTTCGACTTGTAGATCTGTTGCATGAGCACCGGCAGGAGGATGTCGCGCACGAGGGTGCTCTTGCCGCTACCGGAAACCCCCGTGACGGCGACGAAACAACCGAGCGGAATACGAGCGGTGACGTCGCGCAGGTTGTGCTCCCGGGCCCCCACGATCTCCAGCCATTCCTTGCCGGGCGAACGTCGCTTCTCGGGCACGGGAATCGACCGCTTGCCCGAGATGTACTGACCGGTCACGGACTCCTTGACCTTGGCGATGCCCTTCACCGGGCCGCTGTAGACGACCTCACCTCCGTGCTCACCGGCACCCGGCCCGATGTCGACGATCCAGTCGCTCTCCTTGATCGTCTCCTCGTCGTGATCCACCACCAACACGGTGTTGCCGAGATCGCGCAATCTGATGAGGGTGTCGATCAGGCGTCGGTTGTCGCGTTGGTGCAAACCGATCGACGGCTCGTCGAGAACGTACAGCGTGCCCACCAGACCCGATCCGATCTGACTCGCCAGACGGATGCGTTGTGCCTCGCCGCCGGCCAGGGTCCCGGCCGAACGGGCCAACGTGAGGTAGTCCAGACCGACGTCGAGCAGGAATCCCAGGCGGGCGTTGATCTCCTTGACGACGCGCTCGGCGATGATGCGATCGCGATCGGACAATTCGAGACCGCCCAGGAAAGCGGCCGAATCGGCGATGGACATCTCGCACACCTCGGAGATGTTCTTGTCGTTGATGGTGACGGCCAGTGTGCTGGGCTTCAGGCGCATGCCCGAGCAGGCCAGACAGGGCACGAGGCGCATGTACCCCTCGTACTGCTCGCGACTCCAATCGCTCTCTGCCCCTTCGTGGCGCCGCTTGATCCACGGGATCACACCCTCGAAGGTGGTGTTGAACTGTCGCGCGCGCCCGTAACGATTCTTGAACTTCACCGTGATGTTGCCCGGCAATCCGTTCAGGACGATCTTCTGCGACTTCGCCGGCAGCTTGCCCCACGGCTTGTTCATGTCGATGCCGTGATCAGATGCCACCGACTCCAGGATTCGCTGGAAGAAACCGGTCGTCGCACTGCGCCACGGGGCGATGGCGCCCTGGGACAACGCCAGATCGGGGTCCGGCACCACGAGCTCGGGATCGACCTCGAACGTGGTACCGAGTCCGTCGCAGGTCTCGCACGCGCCGAAGGGCGAGTTGAACGAGAAGTTGCGGGGCGCCGGCTCCTCGAAGGAGAGACCGCACGAGGGACACGCGAGGTGCTGACTGAACGTCAGGCTCTCGTCCTCGGCACCCTTGTCGCCGACGATCTCCACCGTCGCCACTCCGTCGGCCAACCGCAGGGCCGTTTCGAGGCTGTCGGTGAGGCGGCGTTCGATGCCGTCCTTGCGAACCAGTCGATCAACCACCACGTCGATGCTGTGCTGCTCGTACCTCGCCAACTTGGTGTCGCGCTTGAGGAACTCGACGATGTCGACCACCTCGCCGTCGACCCGGGCCCGCACGAACCCCTGTCCGGCGAGATCGTTGAGAAGGGTCTCGTACTCACCCTTGCGGGCCCGCACCACCGGGGCCAACACCTGGAAACGGGTGCCCTCGGCGAGGGTGAGGACGCGGTCGACGATCTGCTGCGGGGTCTGCCGGGCCAGGCGGGTGCCGTCGGTCGGACAGTGCTGCTGACCGATACGGGCGTACAACAGGCGCAGGTAGTCGTACACCTCGGTGATCGTGCCCACCGTCGAACGCGGATTCCGGCTGCCCGACTTCTGGTCGATCGAGATGGCCGGCGACAGACCGTCGATCACGTCGACGTCCGGTTTGTCCATCTGCCCGAGGAACTGCCGGGCGTACGCGCTCAGGGACTCGACGTAACGACGCTGACCCTCGGCGTAGATGGTGTCGAAGGCCAGGGACGACTTACCGCTTCCGGACAAGCCGGTGAAGACGATCATCTTGTCGCGGGGAAGGTCGACGCTGATGTTCTTCAGATTGTGCTCGCGCGCACCGCGAACGATCAGACGGTCGGACATGGTCGGAGACTACTCATGGGGCCTCACCGGCTCTCAACCGGCATCGCGCATCTCGCGGCGCAACTCGTTGATTTCGTCACGAAGACGGGCCGCGTACTCGAACTTCAGATCGGCCGCAGCCTCGTGCATCTCCTCCTCGAGGGTCTGCACCAAACGCGCCAGTTCCTGTTGCGGGAGGGTGCGCAATTCGCGCTGCACTTTGTCGCGCTCACGCTGTCGCCGACGATCCTTGCCGGGGACCGGGGCGGTGTTGTCGCCGTCGGGTCGCAACATGGAGAGGATGTCACCGACGGCCTTGCGGATGGTCTGCGGATTGATGCCGTGCTTCTCGTTGTGCGCCAGCTGCAAGCCCCGTCGGCGGTTGGTCTCGCTGATGGCCCGCTGCATGGACGGAGTGACCTGATCCGCGTACATGATCACCTGACCGTCGACGTTTCGCGCCGCTCGACCGATCATCTGGATGAGGGACGTCTCACTGCGCAGGAATCCCTCCTTGTCGGCGTCGAGGATCGCCACCAGGCTCACCTCTGGCAGGTCGAGACCCTCGCGAAGGAGGTTGATGCCCACCAGCACGTCGAACTCTCCGAGTCGCAACGACCGGATGATCTCGATCCGCTGGATCGTGTCGATGTTGCTGTGCAGGTAGCGCACCCGCATGCCCTGTTCGAGCAGGTACTCGGTGAGGTCCTCCGCCATCTTCTTGGTGAGAGTGGTGACCAGCACGCGGTCCCCCATCGTGACCCGGGTCGTGACCTGTTCCATGAGGTCGTCGATCTGGCCCTTGGTCGGCTTGATCACCACCTCGGGGTCGACGAGTCCGGTGGGTCGGACGATCTGCTCGACGACCCTTTGAGACTCCTTCAGTTCGTAGGGGCTGGGGGTGGCCGACAGGAAGACGCACTGATTGACGCGCTCGATGACCTCCTCGAACCGCAGGGGCCGGTTGTCGCGGGCGCTCGGGAGACGGAAACCGTGTTCGACGAGGATGTCCTTGCGACTGCGATCGCCGGCGAACTGACCGTGGAGCTGGGGAACCGCCACGTGGCTCTCGTCGATGACGAGCAGGTAGTCCTTCGGGAAGTAGTCGAGAAGGGTGAACGGCGGCTCTCCGGGATTGCGACCGTCGATGTGCATCGAATAGTTCTCGATGCCGTTGCAGTAACCGACCTCCTGCATCATCTCCAGGTCGTGCTGCGTGCGCATCTGCAGACGCTGAGCCTCGAGCAACTTGCCCTCGGCCTTGAACTGTGCGAGGCGCTCCTGCAACTCGGCCTCGATACCGACCATGGCCCGACGCATCCGTTCCTCGCCGGTGACGTAATGAGTGGCCGGAAACACGACGGTCGACGACAACTCGCGCAACGTCTCACCGGTGAGGGGGTCGATCATCGTCAGACGATCGACGGTGTCGCCGAACATCTCGACCCGGAGCACGGTCTCCTCGTAGGCCGGGTGGATCTCGATGGTGTCGCCCCGCACCCGGAAGTTGCCGCGCCCGAGGCTCATGTCGTTTCGGTCGTACTGCAGGTCCACCAGCCGGCGCAGAACACTGCGCATGTCGTAGTCGACGCCGACGTGCAACTCGAGAAGTTGACCCCGGTACTCGTCGGGATCTCCCATTCCGTAGATGCACGACACCGACGCCACCACGATGGTGTCCCGTCTGGTGAGCAGAGCGGCCGTCGCCGAGTGACGAAGCCGGTCGATGTCGTCGTTGATCGAGGAGTCCTTCTCGATGTAGGTGTCGCTGGAGGCGATGTAGGCCTCGGGCTGGTAGTAGTCGTAGTAACTGACGAAGTACTCCACGCGATTGTCGGGGAAGAACTCCTTCATCTCCTGGGCCAACTGGGCCGCCAGACTCTTGTTCGGCGCCAGGATCAAGGTGGGGCGTTGAGTGCGCTCGATGGTCCAGGCGATGGTCGCACTCTTGCCCGAGCCGGTGATGCCGAGGAGCGTCTGGTACCTCAGGCCCGACTCGATCCCGTCGGCGAGTTCGGCGATGGCCTTGGGTTGATCCCCGGCCGGCGAGTAGTCGGCGACCACGCGGAAGGGGACGCCGTCACCGACGGTGGATGGCGTCGTGGTGTCCGCGTCCGTGCTCACCGGACGATCCTAGATCGCGGTGGCGTGCGATGCGAACACCTGTTCCCGATCACGCTCGCGGTGTCGGCGTGATCGGCTCGTAATCGGGCGGCAGTTGCGGCAACGACCGCAACCACTCCCACAACCGGTCGATCTGCGCCTCGAGCTCCTCGGGCGTGCCACTGTTGTCGATCACGAAGTCCGCCTTGGCGAGTCGCTCCTCCCGCGTGGCCTGCCGGGCGATACGGGCCCGAGCATCGGCCTCGTCGAATCCCCGATGGGCGACGAGACGGGCGACCTGGGTCTCCACCGGCACGTCGACGACGACCCGGCCCTGCAATCCCTCGCGGGGATTCTCGGTGAGCAACGGAATGTCCAAGACCACCACGTTGCCCGTCGCACGCTGTTCGATCAGCCGCCGGTTCATCTCGCGACCGACCGCCGGATGAACGATGCCGTTCAGGGCCTTCAACGCCTCGGGGTCGGTGAACACGATGTTGGCCAGCACCTGGCGCTCGAGCGATCCGTCGGACGCCAACACCTCCGGTCCGAAGCGCTCCGCGAGTTCCTGCAACACCGGCGAACCGGGCGACTGCACCTCGCGGGTGATGGCGTCGGCGTCGATGATCACCGCTCCTCGCGCCGCCAGCCGGGCCGACACCGTCGACTTGCCCGAACCGATTCCTCCGGTGAGACCGACCAAGATCATGCCGACACGCTACGCCGAAGCCCGACCGGTACCCTGCCCCCGTGCCCGACCGTCGTCGCCGCCGATCCCCGAACCATCCTTCGCTTCGTCCCGTCCCGACGCAGGATGAGACCGGCGAGATGTCGTGGCCCCTGGTCGAACGCCGCCGCCGGGTCCGCTCGCAGGATCCGACCGGACACCTCGAACAGTTGACCCGTGCCAACGAGTTGCTTCTCGCCCTCCAGAAGATGGCGGTCACCTTGTCGTCGAGTCTCGACCCCGACGAGGTGGTGGACCGCGGCGTGGAGAACGCCCGCCGCGTGGTGGGCGCCGACACGATCATCGTCCTGTTGCGCGACCCCGTCGACGGTGGGTGGGCCGTCGCTCGGGGACCCGACGAGGTGAGAGAGTCGAACGATTCCGTCGACATCACCGTCGCCCTGAGATGCCTCGAGAGCGAGCGACCGCACGCGACCGACGGCGCGACGATCTGGAGCCGGGCCGATCACGGTCTGTACCACGCGTTGCGGGCGCGCGGTCAGGTGCTCGGCGTCATTGCCGCGGAGTGGACCGACGATCGTCGACCGTCCACCGCCGAACGAGAGGCCATCGTCGGAGTGGCCGACGCGATGGCGCTGGCCCTCGACAACGCCCGCATCTTCGGTCGACTCGCCGATCGCGCGGCGCGCGACGAGCGGTCCCGAGTGGCCCGGGAACTTCACGACCGGGTGTCGGGCTCCCTGGCGGCGATCGGGTTCGAACTGGACGACGTCGCCCGCACCGCCGACGACGAGTCGCGTCTCGCCCTGGCCCGCGTGCGCGAGCATCTCGGGTCCACCATCTCCGACGTGAGGCGACTGCTCGACGATCTGCGCACCGAGCGTGAGGGTTCCGATCTCGGAGAGAGCGCCCTGCGTCGACCGCTCGACGACCTCGGGCGTCGCTCCGGAATTCGTGTCCGGCTCGATCATCGCGTCGACCCGGACGTCGTCGATGCGCTCGAACGCGACGGCACGGCGGCCGAGGTCCACTCGATCGTGCGCGAGGCCCTGCTCAACGTGGAGCGTCACTCCGGAGCCAACTCGGTGTCGGTCTCCGTGGTCGTCGACGACGATCACCTGATCGCCCGGGTCGCCGACGACGGACGGGGTTTCGACGCCGGGCACCACGGTCACGGAATCTCCGGAATGCGCGAACGTGCCGATTGGATCGGAGCGACGCTCGACATCGAATCCTCGGGCGACGGAACCCGCGTCACGGTTCGGCTGCCACTGGGCGAGGTGACCGAGCGGTGAACCCCCGAATCCTCCTCGTCGACGATCACCAACTCCTGCGGGAGGCGCTGCGCCGCAACCTGGAGGCGCTCGGCTTCGCCATCGTCGCCGAGGCTTCGGACGGCCCCACGGCCGTCGCCATGGCGCTCGAGTTGCGACCGGACCTCACGTTGATGGACGTCAGCATGGCGGGCGGTGACGGCATCACGGCCACCCGGTCGATCGTGCGGGCCGACGCCCGCCAGAAGGTGCTCGTGCTCTCGATGCACACCGATGCCCGTACCATCCGCGACGCCATCAACGCCGGCGCCGTGGGTTACGTCGACAAATCCTCGTCCATCGACGACGTGGTGGCGTTGATGAACCAGATTCTCGGCGGCGACGTGACCCTGTCGCCCCGGGTGGCCGAGGCCATGTTGCAGGTCGTCGAGGAGACCCCCGACCATGAACTGTCGGAACGCGAGCTGGAAGTGCTGCGCGTGGTGGCCACCGGATGCTCGACACCGGAGGTGGCCGAGCGCTTGTTCATCAGTCGAAAGACGGTGAAGAACCACCTGGCGTCGATCTACGCCAAGCTGGACGCCCGCGACCGCACGGAGGCCGTGGTGAAGGCGATACGTATGGGCGTCGTACACATCGACGCCGACGACTGAGACCCGTCACCACGCCGAACCGGCGTGGTGACGCCGTCGTGTGGATCAGGCCTCGGGAGCGGCTTCGGGGGCGCCTTCGCCACCCTCACCGTAATACTCGGCCCACGTGGCCTCGCGCGACGCGTCGTCGGCGCCGGCGGTCCAATTGCCGTGCTCGTCGACCTCGAAGTGCTTGCGGTACTCCTCGGCCAGCTCGCCACCCTCGGCGGCCTGCTTGATCGAGAGGCTGATACGACGACGGGCCAGATCGAGATCGATGATCTTCACCCAGAGCTCCTCGCCCGGGGCCACGACCTGCTCGGGGGCCTCGACGTGTTGCGTGCTCATCTCGCTGATGTGCACGAGACCCTCGATGCCCTCGCCCACCTGGACGAAACCACCGAACGGCACCAACTTGGTGACACGTCCGTACACCAGCTGACCGACCTCGTGACCGGAGGCGAAGACCTCCCACGGGTCCTTCTGGGTCTGCTTGCGGGAGAGGCTGATGCGCTCGCGCTCGTAATCGATGTCGAGAACCTTCACCGTCACGGGGTCGCCGATCTTGACCTCGGTTCCCGGGTGATCGACGTGGTTCCAGGACAACTCGCTCACGTGGATGAGACCGTCCATGCCGCCGAGATCGACGAACGCACCGAACGCCACCACGCTGGAGACCACTCCGTCGCGCACGTCGCCGACCTTGAGGTTGGTGAGGAAGCCGTCGCGGGCCTCCTTCTGCGTCTCCTCGAGGTACGCGCGACGCGACAGAACGACGTTGTTGCGGTTCTTGTCGAGTTCGATGATCTTGGCCTGCAACACCTTGCCGACGTAGGGCTGAAGATCGCGCACGCGACGCAGTTCGACCAACGAGGCCGGGAGGAATCCGCGCAGACCGATGTCGACGATGAGGCCACCCTTGACCACCTCGATGACGAGGCCCTCGACCATCTCCTCGGCTTCCTTCTTCTTCTCGATGGTGCCCCACGCCCGCTCGTACTGGGCGCGCTTCTTGGAGAGGATCAGGCGACCCTCCTTGTCCTCCATCGTGAGGACGAGAGCCTCGACCTCCTCGCCCAACTTCACGATCTCGCCGGGATCGACGTCGTTGCGGATGCTCAACTCACGACCGGGGATCACACCCTCGCTCTTGTAACCGATGTCGACGAGCACCTCGTCCTTGTCGATCTTGACCACGGTGCCACGGACGACCTCGCCGTCGGCGAGTTTGGTCATGGTGCCTTCGATGGCGTCGGCGAAGGTGCCGGACAGGTCGTTCTCGGTGATCTTGCGGGGGGTGTAGTTGCCGTCTGCGTCGACCGTTCCCATGGGAGCGAATTCGGACGAGGCGGGGGTCATGGTGTCGGACAAGGGACTGATCGCTTTCGGAAAAATGACTAGAGGGACAGGGACCGTTCGTGGGACGAACCCGACGAACCCTGCAAAGTTACCAGCGTCGGGCCGGTTTCCCCCGAGGCGACGGCTCAGGAACGGTGCGCGACGACCAGATACTCGGGACTGTCGACCGACGGCTCGGCGTCCCCGTACGAACCCGGCTCGACCGAGGACAATCGGTCGATCACCAGCCCCTCGGAGTCCATCAGAAGTCGCAGTTCACGGGGCGTGTAGCACCCGGTCCACAAGGACACGTTCTTGCCCTCCCCGGCGGCGTTGTGCACCACGGTCTGTTCGACCGACACCCCCGTGGCCGGATCGAAATCGGCCTCGAGATGGTGTTTGACCACGAAGAAGGCGTTGAAGGCGCTCAGGGCCAACCGTCCCGCGGGCTTCAGGCAGGCCACGATGCCCGCCAACACGGCGCGGTCGTGGCGGTCGTCGAGGTTCAGGCCGAAGGCTCCTTGGCACAGGCAGATGGCGGCGTCGAAGGAGCCCCTCAGGTGCTCGGCCGCCGACAACTCACGGGCGTCCAGACGTTCGAACGTGGCCCCCGCGGGGGCGTCGGTGCGCGCCACCTCCACGAATTCGGCACTGACGTCGACGCCGTGGACGATCACGCCACGGCGCGCCAACTCCCGGGCGTGGCGACCCGGGCCGCAGCCGACGTCCAGAACCCTCGAACCGGGCGCGAGGCCCAGCGCCTCGACGAGGTGATCGCACTCCTGCCTCGTGCCCTTGGTGAACGAGTACCGCAGATACGTCCCACCCATGTGCCGCGCCAGGGCCTCGAACCAATGCGCGTCACCCGCCTCGACGACGGGTTCATTCGACCCCGCGGAGGAACCGTCGGTGTTCACCCTTTCGCGTCCGCCCACGTGAGGCCCCACGCGGAGTTCACCGCCAGCGGCACCTTCAGTTCCACCGCGGACTGCATGATGCCGAGAACCAGCGTCTCGACGCGTTCCACCTCATCCTCGGGCGCCTCCACGATCACCTCGTCGTGAACCTGCAACACGAGTCGCGACCGCAGACCTTCGCGCTCGAGGGTCCGGTCGACCCCGATGAGGGCGATCTTGAAGATGTCGGCCGCCAGTCCCTGGATCCCCGCGTTCATGGCCTGCCGTTCGCCCATCTGACGGACCCGGAAGTTCGGACTCTCCAATTCGGGGATGCGTCGACGGCGTCCGAACATGGTCAACGTGTACCCCCGGGTCTTGGCCTCGGCCACCGTGCGCTCCATGTAGTCGTGCACGTTCGGAAAGGCCGCGAAGTAGGCGTCCAGAATCTCGGCGGCCTCACCGGTCGGAATACCGAGACGCTGACCGAGACCGTAGGCCTCCATGCCGTAGGCGAGTCCGTAGGAGACCATCTTGGCGCGGGAACGTTGCTCGTGGCTGACGTCATCGACGGCGACACCGAACACCCGAGAGGCCGTCGCGTTGTGCACGTCGCGCCCCTCGCGAAAGGCGGCGATCAGTCCGGGATCGTCGGCCAGGTGCGCGATGCACCGCAACTCGATCTGGTTGTAGTCGGCCACCAACAACCTCGAACCGACGCGCGACACGAACGCCGAGCGGAACACCCGACCCTCCTCGGTGCGGACCGGGATGTTGTGCAGGTTGGGTCGGTCACTCGAGAGTCGACCGGTGCGCGCCACCGTCTGGTTGAAGGTGGCGTGAATGCGACCGTCGTCGGCCACCTCCGCCAACAGACCCTCTCCGTAGGTGCCGCGCAACTTGTCGACCTCGCGGTAACGCAGGAGTGGATCGATGAACTCGGGCCACTCGTCGCGCAGCTTCTCGAGGGTGGCCGCGTCGGTGGAGTACCCGGTCTTGGTCTTCTTGGGAGGAGTCAGGCCCCGCTCGTCGAAGAGGATGCGCCCCAGTTGTGACGGCGAATTCGGGTTGAACGAGACCCCCGCCACCTTCTGGAGCGTGGCGGCCAGCTCGTGCGTCTCCCGGGTGAGCCGCTCGGAGATCCGCGACAAGGCTTCGCGATCGACGGCGATCCCGACGTGTTCCATGCGGGCCAGGATGCGCACCAACGGAATCTCGATGTCGTCGTGAAGCTCCGTCATCGCCTGCGCATCGAGGGCCGTTCTCAACGGCTTCACCAGGTGAGCCACGCCGAGAGCGCGGCGACCGGCCTCGGCGGCGTCGGAGAGAGCGGTTCCGTCGAGATCGAGTTCGCCCTGCGCGCCGGAGTCGACGCCGAATTCGAGGTCGGTGAACCGTTCGAGGAGATCCTCGACCGTGTAGTCGCCACGGGCCGGATCGATGAGGTAGGCGGCGATCGCCGTGTCGAGACGCAGTCCCGTGGCGTCGATCCCCATATCGAGCAGGGACCGCATGAGGCTCTTCACGTCGTGCCCGACGATGGGCGCCGACGCCAACCACTCGCCCACCGCGTCGTCGGACAGATCACGACCGTCGAACCACGCCACCTCGCAGGTGTCGACGTCGAGGGACACGGCGATCCCCGACAAGGGTGAGCGGCCCGGCTGGCCGTTCCAGTGTCCGGCCACGGCGACCTCGGTCAAAGCGCGCAGTCGGCTCAACGTCTCGTGCGTCGACGACGTGGCCACCTCGGCCGACAGCACGCGACGATCGCCGAACGAGTACCCGTCGGTCCCCGAGACCGCGCTGCCACCGGAATCCTCCGCCGCCTCTCCCCGCACCCCGATCAGGGACATCACCTCGTCGAGGCGCCGACCCATGGTCTTGAACTCCAACGCCCGGAACAACTCGTCGACCCGGGCCCGATCGGGCGTGACACCGACCGCGGCCAAGTCGAAATCGATCGGTGCATCGTGACGCAACACCATCAGGTCCAGGTTGCGGCGTGCGATCCCCTCGTTCTCCCGCAGGGCGGCCCGCAGTTTGGGCGTCTGGTCGTCGACGTGGGCGAAGATCCCGTCGAGGTCTCCGTACTGGGTGATCAGCTTGGCGGCGGTCTTCTCGCCCACTCCCGGCACCCCGGGCAGGTTGTCGCTCGGATCGCCGCGCAACGCCGCGTACGCCGGGTACTGATCGGGACGCACTCCGGTCTTGTCGAGGATGCCGGCTTCGTCGTACAGCGCGTAGTCGGTGACCCCGCGCTTGTTGTAGAGCACCCGCACGCCGGGATCGCGCACCAACTGATAACTGTCGCGGTCACCGGTGACGATGATGACCCGGTATCCGCCCTCCACCGCGCGATCGGCCACGGTGGCGATGATGTCGTCGGCCTCGAAACCCGGGAGTTCGATCGTCGTGACCCCGAGGGCCGACAACAGTTCCTTCACGATCCCCATCTGCTGGCGCAGGATGTCGGGCGTCTCTTCGCGCTGGGCCTTGTACGACGGTTCGGCGACGTGACGGAAGGTGGGTTCGGGTCGGTCGAATGCCACCACCACGCCGTCGGGGCGACGGTCCTTCAGCACCGTGAGCAACATGGAAGCGAACCCGAAGACCGCGTTCGTCACCTGTCCCGACGCGGTGACCATGTCGGCGGGAATGCCGAAGAAGGCTCGATACGTCAGTGAGTTCCCGTCGAGGACGAGCAAGGTCCGTTCGGCATCGGTCATGGTGCGATCATCGCACGACGGTGCGGTGCGCGAGGTGCTCGGCCGAGGGCCCTCAGGAGGGCCGCAACTGGCCCGAGATGATCCGTTCGGCGACCTCGCGCATCTTCGACCGCTCTTTCATCGCCGTGCGCTGGATGAAGGAGAACGCGTCCTGCTCCTTCATGCCGTGTTCGTCGATCAACCGGCCTTTGGCGCGGTCGATCAACTTGCGCGCCTCCAGCTGCTCCCCCAACGCGTCCACGTGACCGGTGAGCGCCTGCAACTCGCGGAACCTCCCGATGGCCACCTCGATGGCCGGGATCAGATCGCTCTTCTGGTAGGGCTTGACGAGGTACGCCAGGGCCCCGGCGTCACGGGCCTGCTCGATGATCTCGCGCTGACTGAAAGCCGTCAGCACCAGCACACCGCAGATGCGCTCGTCACCGATGACCTTGGCCACCTCGAGACCGTCCATGCCGGGCATCTTCACGTCGAGGATCGCCAGGTCCGGTCGCAACGAGCGCACGAGATCGAGGGCCTGGTCACCGCGGCCGGTTTCCCCGATGACCGTGTAGCCCTCTTCTTCGAGGGTCTCCTTCAGATCGAGACGAATGATCGCCTCGTCCTCGGCGATGACCACACGAACGCTCACGGCGCCATTCAACCAGTCGGAACGGGCAAACCGATCGGGTCGCGACGACCTCAGGAGCCCAACTGATCGAGTAACTGGTCCTGACGGGCCTCCAACTCGGCGATCGTGGCCCGTACCGAATCGCGGTGACGCACCATCGCGTCGGCGTGACGCCGGGCCTCGCGATACTCGAGGTCCGCTCCGGGGGTCTCCGAGACCAGCGCCCTGAGACCCTTGTCCTCGGCTTCGTCGGCCAGATGGGCCAATTGCTCCTCGGCCACCGCCAACGACGCGCGCAACGTGCGCAAACGATCCCCCACCTCGCGCAAGCGACGCTCGACCAGTCGCCGACCCATGGGCCGAAGTGTACAAATTGTGCCCCGGGTGGGATTCGAACCCACACCGTACGGAGTTTGAAGCCGCTGCCTCTGCCGTTGGGCTACCGGGGCGTGACCGCCACGCTACCGGACGTCGTCCCGAGTGACGTCATGACGGCCGCGTCGCACGGTGTCCCACCGACCGATAGACGCGATCGGGCACCCGCCGGGGTCTAAGTTCTGGCGGTGCTCGCGTTCACGTTCCCCGGTCAGGGTTCCCAGCGCCCCGGTATGGGTCGTCCGTGGGCCGACCACGAGTCCTGGGAGTTGGTCGGCGAGGCCAGCGAGGTGGCGGGCCGCGACGTGGCCCGATTGTTGCTCGACGCCGATGCCGACGAGTTGAAGGACACCCGCAACGCCCAGTTGACCACCTTCGTGTCCAGCCTGATGGTCCTCGACGCCGTCGAGCGTCTGGGTGTCGAGCCCAGTTTCTGCGCGGGTCACAGTCTCGGCGAGTACACCGCCCTCACGGCCACGGGTGCGCTGGGTTTCGACGACGGAGTGCGTCTGGTGTGCGAACGCGCCGACGCCATGCACGAGGCCGGCACCACCAACCCGGGCACCATGACCGCGATCCTCGGACTCGACGACGAGTTGGTCGAGGTGGCCTGTCGCCGGGCCGACTCCGACGTGTGGGTGGCCAACTTCAACGCCCCCGGACAGATCGTCATCGCCGGCTCTCCCGACGGGGTCGCCCGGGCCGTGGAGATCGCCAAGGAATTGGGGGCCAAGAAGGCGATGCCCCTACCGGTGTCGGGCGCCTTCCACACTCCTTTCATGTCACCGGCGCGCGAGCGCTTGCGGCAGGCGATCGCCACCGCGACACCCCGTGACACCGACGTCCCGGTGGTCTCCAACGTCGACGCCATCGCCCACGACCGCGGCGACGAGTGGGCCAGCCTTCTGTCGGCCCAACTGTCGAGCCCCGTTCGATGGCGCCAGTGTCTCGTGACCCTCTCGGAATCCGGAGTCACGAGCTTCGCCGAGCTCGGACCCGGCGGCGTGCTCACCGGCATGGCCAAGCGCACCGTCGACGGTGCCCGAACCATCTCGATCGCCACGCCCGACGACCTCGACAAGTTCATCGAATGGGTCAACAGCGCGTCCCCCACCACGGCGGCCCAGCTCGAGGGCGAACACCTCTTCGCGGTCGAGCGTCTCGTCGTGAGTCCCGCCGCCGGCGTCTTCACACCCCGCCAGAGCCTGGCGGCCGGTTCGTCGATCGACATCGGCACGGTCATCGGATCGGTCGGCGAGGTCGAGGTGCGGTCGGCCTTCGCCGGAACCCTGCAGGCGTTCATCGCCGTCGACGGTGAGCGCGTCACCCCACGCCAACCCATCGCCTGGCTGAGGACCAACTGACGTGCCCGCCACCTTGCCCGGCGCCCGGGGTGCCACCATCACCGGTTGGGGCAGCGCCCTTCCTCCCAAGGTGGTGACTAACGCCGACCTCACCCGCACCCTGGACACCTCCGACGAGTGGATCAAGGAACGCAGCGGCATCGCCGAACGTCGCGTGGGTGGCTCGACCGCCGAGCTCAGCATCGAGAGCGGTCGTCGGGCTCTGGCCATGTCCGGAGTCGATCCGAGCGAGATCGACGCGCTCGTCCTGTCGACCACCACGCCCGACCGCACGGTTCCCGCCACCTCGGCCCACGTGCAGAACGCCTTGGGTCTCGCTTGCGGCGCTTTCGACGTCAATGCCGCGTGTTCGGGATTCGTGTACGCACTCACCGTGGCGCACGGCCTCATCGCGATCGGCGCTCGCAAGGTGCTCGTCATCGGCACCGATACCTTGTCGCGCATCACCGATTGGACCGACCGCAACACCGCGGTGTTGTTCGCCGACGGGTCGGGTGCCGTCGTCCTCGAGGCCGTCGACGGTCCCGGTCAACTGCTGGCCTGGGACATCGACTCCGACGGTTCGGCCGAGGAGTTGCTGTATTCCGACATCGGCGGCCACATCAAGATGGAAGGCAAGGAGGTCTTCCGACGCGCGGTGCGCATCATGGTGGACTCGGGTCAGAAATCGCTCGACGCCGCCGGGGTGTCACCCGACGACATCGCCCTCGTCGTCCCGCACCAGGCCAACATCCGCATCATTCAGGCGGCCTGCGAGCGTTTGGGCATCCCGATCGAGAAGGCGGCCACCGTTCTGCACTACACCGGCAACACGTCGTCGGCGTCCATCCCCCTCGCTCTGGTCGACGCCCTCGACGCCGGGCGTCTGCGGGACGGGGACCTCGTTCTGCTCGTGGGCTTCGGGGCCGGCATGACCGCGGCCAGTGCCGTGTTGCGCTGGGGGGTCCGTCCGTGAGTCGCGTGGTGTTGATCACCGGCGGGTCCAAGGGCATCGGACTGGCCACCGCCAGACGTTTCGCCGCCGCCGGACACCGGGTCGCGGTCACCTACAACTCCTCGCCCCCTCCCGACGGATTGTTCGGTGTCGCGTGCGACGTTCGGTCGACCGAATCCGTCGACGCCGCGTTCACCGCGGTCGAGGAAGCGCTCGGTCCGGTGGAGATCGTGGTGTCCAACGCCGGCATCACCCGGGACGGCTTGTTGCTGAAGATGTCCGAGGAATCGTTCACCGAGGTTCTGGATTCCAATCTCACCGCGGCCTTCCGCGTGGCCAAGCGGGCGTCGAAGGGCATGATCAGGGCCCGACACGGTCGCATCATCCTCGTGGGCTCGGTGGTCGGCCTGCTCGGATCGGCCGGACAGGCGAACTACGCGGCGTCCAAAGCCGGTCTCGTCGGTCTGGCCCGTTCGTTGGCCCGCGAGTTCGCCAGTAGATCGATCACGGTGAACGTGGTGGCCCCGGGTCCGGTGGAGACCGAGATGACCGCCGCCCTCGGTCCCGACCGTTTGGCCGAACTCTCGGCGGCGGTGCCCTTGTCGCGCATCGCCACGGCCGACGAGGTGGCCGCCGCGGTGGAGTTCCTGGCCTCCGACGACGCCGCGTACATCACCGGCGCGGTCCTGCCGGTGGACGGCGGCCTCGGTATGGGACACTGAGCATCGCGCCACCTCGTCCGGAGCCGCGTCACGGGGTCGAAAGACCGTCGCGCGCCCGGTCCAGCGTTTACATTGGACGAACACCCGTCACGTAGGAGACTCCCATGGATCAGGAACTTTTCGCCCGCTTCGTCAAGTGCGCCGTCGACGTCTTGAGCGTCGAAGCCGACAAGGTCGTCCCGACCGCGTCGTTCGGTGACGACCTGGAGGCCGACAGCCTCGACCTCGTCGAGTTGGTCATGGCCCTCGAGGAGGAGTTCGGCGTCGAGGTTCCCGAGAAGGAGGTCGAGGACATCAAGACCGTCGGCCAGGCCTTCGATCTCATCGTCGGAAAGCTGGGCTGATGCTCGGACGCCGCGTCGCCGTCACCGGACTCGGCGTCGTCTCGACCTGCGGAATCGGCAAGGACGCGTTCTGGGCGGGTCTTCACGGCCCCGGACTGACCGATCGTCAATGGGTGACCATCGAGGATTGGGATCCCGTTCCGTACTTCGCCAATCCCAAGGAGGCCCGTCGTGCCGACCGCGTCGAGCAGTTCGCCTTGGCCGCCGCCGGTGAGGCTCTCGAACAGGCCGGCGTAAGGTCACACGATGCCGGTTCACTCGGGGTCGATCCGGAGCGATTCGGGGTCATCATGGGCACCGGGATCGGCGGCCTCGGCACGCTCGAGGAACAGGTACAGATCCGGCTGGAGAAAGGCGAGCGACGAGTGTCGCCCTTTCTCGTGCCGATGATGATGGCCAACGCCTCCGGCGCGGCCATCTCCATGCGCTACGGTTTGCAGGGCCCCAACGAAACCATCTGCACCGCCTGCGCCGCGGCGACCCACGCCCTCGGCTACGCGGCCCGACTCATCGCCATGGGCCGTTGCGACGCCATCGTCAGTGGGGGCAGCGAGGCCGCCGCCACTCCTTCGTCGTTGGCCGGCTTCGCCAACATGACCGCGCTCTCCACCGTGGGACGCAGTCGGCCCTTCGATCGCGAACGCGACGGATTCGTGATGGGTGAGGGAGCCGCGATCTTCGTGCTCGAGGAGTGGGAACACGCCGTCGCGCGCGGCGCGACGATCCTGGGCGAGATCCTCGGCGCGGCCAGCAACGCCGACGCCCATCACATCACGGCGCCGTCACCGGGTGGCACCGGCGCCATCGCCTGTATGCGCATGGCCCTCGACGACGCCGGACTCTCCCCCGCCGACGTCACCTACGTCAACGCGCACGGCACCTCCACCCCCCGCAACGACGAGGCCGAGGCCGCGGCGGTGAAGGAGGTCTTCGGAGAGCACCGTCCGGCCGTCACCAGCATCAAGGGCGTCACGGGCCACGCGCTCGGAGCGGCGGGGGCCCTGGAAGCCGCATCGGTTCTGCTCTCGATGCGTCACCACGCGATCCCGCCCACGGCGGGCACCGAGGCCATCGACCCGGACATGGACATCGACGTCGTCGTCGGTTCCGCCCGACCGTGGACTCCCGCACCGGCGATGTCGAACAACTTCGGATTCGGCGGCCACAACGGCAGCCTGATCATCGGGCCCGCCTGAACGTCAGGCGTCGACGAACACGAACATCAGGTCGCACTCGCACGCCACGTCGTCACCGAGTAGCGCCCGCCCACTGCCCTTGCCGGCGCGCGCCGACATCCGCCCCAACTCCACCTCGAGTGTGAGCACGTCACCGGGCCCCACCTGACGTCTGAACCGCGCTCCGTCGAGGCCCCCGAACAAGGGCAGACGTCCGTTCGCCGAACCGGACGCCAGGACGGCGATGGCCCCCATCTGGGCGATCGATTCGCACATCAGGACGCCGGGCAACGTGGGTCGACCCGGGAAGTGTCCGGGGAAGAACCACTCGTCACCCGTGAGGCGCCAAGTTCCGCGGGCGGAACGACCGGGATCGAGTTCGAGGATCTCGTCGACGAAGAGGAACGGTGGCCGATGCGGGAGCAGGTCCTGCGGGAGCGGAAACGTCACGACTCGAGCGCCTTCACGAGACGAGCCGGCGTGTCCTTGGGGCTGATCTTGTACCACGCCTGTTCGATACGACCCGTCGGTCCGATCAGGAAGGCCGAGCGAACGACCCCCATGAACTTGCGACCGTAGAGACTCTTCTCCTGCCACACCCCGTACTTCTCGCACACCTCGTGCTCGGTGTCGCACAACAACGGGAAGCGGACCTTGTACTTGGCGGCGAACTTTTTCTGCTTGTCGACCGGATCGGGACTCACGCCGACGATCACGGTGTCGCCGATCTTGTTCGCGAGATCGCGGAGCAGGCAGGTCTGTTCGGTGCAACCGGGCGTGTCGGCCTTGGGGTAGAAGTACAACAGGACGCGTCGACCCTTGAAGGCCGACAGGGACACCTTCTTGCCGTCCTGGTCGAGCAGGCCGAGCGCCGGGGCACGATTTCCGGGTTCCAACATGTCGTCCACCATAGAAGGCGCCTCAGGGGCCGCAGGGCATGGACGCTGGGTGATTTTGTAACCACTCTGCGTGGGCTTTTCGGGCGAATGGTCCGATCGGCCCAGAGAAAGCGCTCACCCAACGTGGTTTCATCGGGTCGTGCACCGAATCCGCGGTGCCGAACGAGGAGAGAGCATGAACGGTCGTCCGATCCGCCGCCCTTGCTGACGAACGCTCAGCAGGCCATCGAATCGTGATCAGCGGGCCCGTCGGGGAACCGGCTGACCGAACCAACCCGAGCGGGATCGCGCGTGCGCGTGGTAATGCTCGGGGATCTGACGCATGTTGTCGTCCACGTAGTGCTCGTACTCGAAGTACTCGGCAACCACCTCGGCCAGGCGCGCGTGAAGCATCGCCTTCACGTCATCGGGCGGGTTCGGGTCGTGGGACCTCCACACCACCATGGGCACGCTGCACACCTCGCATTCGGCGACCCAGCACATCTCGTCCTCGTAGAACCACTCCGTGAGCCGGGCCGCCTCGCACAATTCACAATTCACCGTCGCATTCTCCCCCACCGGTCGTGAAACGCAAAGAGGCGGGCCCGAAGGCCCGCCTCTCGCTCGATGTTGTCCGACTCAGAGAGCGGCGACGTCCACGTCCGGCGGCAGGATCACGGCGTCGATCACGTGGATCACACCGTTGCTGGCCACGATGTCGGCGGTCGTCACGTTCGCCCCGTTGACCTGAACGCCACCGTCGTTGGTGGTGACGGCGATGTTGCCACCCTCGACCGAGGGCACGTCACCGGCGGTCACGTCGGCGGCCATCACGGCACCCGAGACCACGTGGTAGGTGAGGATCTTCACGAGAAGGTCCTTGTTCTCGGGCAGCAACAGCTTGTCCACCAGACCGGCGGGCAGGGCCTCGAAAGCCGCGTTGGTCGGGGCGAAGACCGTGAACGGACCCTCACCCTGCAGGGTCTCCACGAGTCCGGCGGCCGACACCGCGGCCACCAGCGTCGAGAAGTCCTCGTTACCCGAGGCGATGGCGACGATGTCGCCCGCTTCCTCGGCCGGGGCCTCGGTGCCCATGGGGGCCTCGGTGGTCATCGGGGCTTCGGTGGAGGGAGCCTCGGTGGTGGCGACATCGCTGTCGTCGCCTCCACAGGCAACCAGCAGGGCGGCCGCCGCGACGGCGATTCCAATGGTCTTGCGCATGATGTGTCCTTCGCTTGGTTCTTCTTGGGGGGTTGACGACCCGAACGGGTCACTCGCATTGTCCCCCATCCGAGCGGGTTCTGCTCCATTTAGCACTAAAGATTCCGTCAAACGGACGTATGTCACACGCTGGTCAAACGCGGGTGTCGAGTGCCCGTCGCACCTCGGCGACGTACTCGCCCACCCCGTCGGCACCCGATTCCATGAAGCGCCGCACCACCGAGGCACCCTGCACCACACCGTCGGCGACGCGACAGGCCTCCACAGCCTGTTGGGCGTTCGAGACACCCACACCGACCACCACCGGCACGTCGGTGACCGCCTTGAGCCGGCCCGCCAACTCGGTGGCCGTGCTGGCCAGGGCGGACCGCTCTCCCGTGACGCCGAGAAGGCCGACCGAGTACACGAACCCCCGCGCCCGAGCGCACACGAGAGGCAGTCGCGCGTCGGGGGCCGTCGGCGCCGCCAACATGATCGTCGAGATCCCGTGTTCGTCGGCGGCCGCGCACCACGGGCCGGATTCCTCGAGCGGGAGGTCCGGAACGATGGCCCCCCACACCCCGGCCGACCGCAACATGGAAGCGAACCGTTCGTGCCCGGGATGGTGGATCGTGTTGTAGTAACACATCACCACCACAGGAACCTCCACGTCGAGGGTGCGCACCTCGTCGAGGATCGACACCGGAGTGGCACCGGCGTCGAGCGCCCGCTGCGACGCCTCTTGGATCACCGGACCGTCCATCACCGGATCCGAGAACGGCAACCCGATCTCGATGACGTCGGCGCCGTTGGCCGCCGCGGCCCTCACGCCGTCGGTCCAACCGGGAAGACCGCCGGTGAGGTACGGCACCAACAACTTTCGACCGGAGTCGCGCGCGGCCCGAAGTCGGGTCTCGAGACGGTCGTACACGGCCATCAGCCCAGGATCTCCATCATCTGACCGACGTCCTTGTCTCCACGGCCCGACAGGTTCATGAGGATCGTCTGCCCCTGCATCGAGGGAGCCTCGCGGGCGATCCACGCCACGGCGTGCGCGCATTCGAGCGCCGGAATGATCCCCTCGGTGCGGGCCATCAGCTGGAACGCCGCGATCACCTCGTCGTCGGTGACGGTGGGGTACTCCGCACGACCGATCGACGCCAGGTGCGAGTGCTCGGGACCGACACCGGGATAGTCGAGGCCCGCCGACACCGAATGGGCCTCCTGCACCTGCCCGTACTCGTCCTGCATCAGGTAGCTGCGCATGCCGTGGACCACGCCCGGCTGCCCTCGTCCGACCGCGGCACCGCCGGCCGGCTCCACGCCCACCAGACGCGAGCGGGTGTCGACGAAACCCGAGAAGATGCCGATGGCGTTGGATCCGCCTCCCACGCACGCCACCACCACGTCGGGCACGTCACCGAGACGCTCCATGCACTGCGCGTGCGCCTCGTCTCCGATCACGCGATGGAACTCGCGGACCATCCACGGATACGGATGCGGACCCATCACCGAGCCGAGGCAATAGTGCGTGCTCTCGACACTGGCCACCCAGTCGCGCATGGCCTCGTTCACCGCGTCCTTCAACGTACGACTGCCCGAGTGAACGGCCTCCACCTCGGCACCCAACAACTTCATGCGGAACACGTTCAGGGCTTGTCGCTCCACGTCGACGGCACCCATGTAGACCTTGCACTCCAGACCCAGCAGAGCGGCCGCGGTGGCCGAGGCCACTCCGTGTTGACCGGCCCCGGTCTCGGCGACGATGCGCTTCTTGCCCATGCGCTTGGCGAGCAGCGCCTGGCCGAGGACGTTGTTGATCTTGTGCGAACCGGTGTGGTTCAGGTCCTCGCGCTTCAGGATCAGGCGCAGTCCCAGTCGGGCACCCAACTGGTGACACTCGGTGAGGATGGAAGGACGCCCGGCGTACTCCTTCAGGATCGCGTCGAGATCGCCACGGAACACCGGATCGGCCCACGCCTCGGTGAACGCCGCTTCCAACTCCAGACAAGCGGGGACCAGTGTTTCGGGCACGAAGCGCCCACCGAACTCGCCGAAGCGACCGGCTTCGGAAGGTCGGGACATGATCGAGGGTGTGGGGCTCATGGGATCTCCGGGGACCTGAGGTGCGCACGTCGCGCACTCCCCCATGTTCTCACCCCCGGGCCGAAACGACACAGTCGTTATCGCACCGACGGTGTGCTATTCGTCCGCCCAGTCGTAAGGGAAGTCGTCCCCGGACTCGAACTCGGCCGGCGCCGCCGCGCGGGCGTTCTCGATGAAGCGCTTCACCTTCAGGGCGTCCTTGCGGCCCGGCGACGACTCCACTCCCGACGACACGTCGACTCCCCAGGGGTTCACGTACTCGATCGCCGACGCCACGTTCTCGGGGTTCAATCCCCCGGCCAGGATCAAGCGGATCCCCGAGGGCACCTGATCGACGAGCGTCCAGTCGAAGACCTTCCCCGAACCCGGCTGGGGTGCGTCGACCAGAACCAGATCGGTGCCGAACTGGTTGGCGATCCGCGCCTCGCGACTGCCGGCCACCACGGACTTGATGACCCAACGCACCGTCTCGGACACCGCCGCCACGGTGCTGGCGGGCTCCTGACCGTGCAGCTGGACGGCCTTGACACCCGAGCGGGTCACGACGTCGAAGATGCGATCGGGAAGTTCGTCCTTGAACACCCCGACCGTGAGGATCTCCGGGGGCAGACGACGGGTGATGTCGTGCACCAGTTGCGGAGACACCTGCCGCGGAGACGGCGCGAAGACGAAACCGACGGCGTCGGCGCCCATGGCGACGGCCAGCAGTGCGTCGTCCTCGGACGTGATGCCGCAGATCTTCACGAACATGACCCGAGGGTACCTTGCCCCCTTCGGGGCTCTGCGGATATCCGAACGGTCAGACGTCGCGTAACGCGCGCACGGCCGACCGCGGATCGCGGGCCGTCACGAGACTCTCGCCGACGAGCACCGCGTGGTAGCCCGCGCCCCGTAGGTCGCGGGCGTCATCGGGGCCGCGCACTCCGCTCTCGGCGACCCGCACCACCGACGCGGGTATCACCGACCCCATGCGCAGAGCCCGTTCGTGGTCGACCTTGAAGGTCACCAGATCGCGTTGATTGACCCCCACCAGATCGGCGCCCACCGACAGGGCCCGCTCGAGTTCACGCTCGTCGTGAATCTCGACCAAGGCGTCCAGTCCGATCTCCCGGGCCACGCCGTGGGTCTCGGCCAATTCGGAGTCGTCGAGGGCCGCGGCGATCAGCAGGACGCAATCGGCGCCCATCAACCGCGCGTCCAGCACGTCGAGCACCCCGACCGTGAAGTCCTTGCGCAAAACCGGCAGTCCGCTGGCCGCCGACGCGATCTGCAGGTCGCGAATGGAACCACCGAAGAACTCCTCGTCGGTGAGAACCGAGATACAGCTCGCTCCCCCGTCCCGGTACTCCTCGGACAGGCGAGCCGGATCGAGATCGGCGTCGAGATCACCCTTCGACGGCGAGCGTCGCTTGATCTCGGAGATCACGCTCAGTCCGACCCGGCTGTCGGTCTCCAGACGGGCGCGAAAACCCCGGGCCGGAGCCATGGTGAGACAACGCGCGGTCAGGTCGTCGCGATCGCGGGCGTCGGATTCGGCGCGACGACGATGCCAGGCGACGATGCGGTCGAGATACGTCGCCGGCGCGGACAAGGTCAGGCGCCCTTGCCGCCGATGGGCTTGACGAAGATCAACTCCGGACGACCCGCGAGGAAGGGCATGATCGACGGACCGAGAGCCTTGAACGCCTCCGAACCCATGTGCACGCCCAGGGCGTCCTGGTCGGTGTACATCTCGTACATCCACAGCAGGTTCGCGTCCGAGGCGTCCTCGTGAAGGATGTACGCCTCGGTGCCCACCTCGCCCTGCGCGGTGTCGAGAGCGGCCTGCAGGGCCTTGGCGAGATCGTCCCGCTTACCTTCCTGAGCGGCGATCTTGGCGATGACGGCGACCTTGGACATTTCCCCTCCTGAGTGGACCGGTCCGACGACGAACCGCTGTGGCACAGCGTAGACGGGTGCGATCGGGTGTCAGAAGCCCAGACGCGCGCGGATCTCCGATTCGAGGTCGGCGATCGGCACCCGGGCCTGCTCCATGGAATCGCGGTCGCGGATGGTGACCGCGCCGTCCTCGAGCGAATCGAAGTCGACTGTCACGCACAACGGCGTCCCGATCTCGTCCTGTCGTCGGTACCGCTTGCCGATGGACTGGGTGTCGTCGTAATCGACCATGTACCGCTCGCCCAGCGACTCGAAGATCGACCGGGCCAATGGCGTGAGGGTGTCCTTCTTGCTCAGCGGAAGAACGGCGATCTTGTAGGGCGCGAGGCGCGGATGCAGGTGCAGAACAGTGCGGGTCTCGTCACCGACCTCCTGCTCCTCGTAAGCGGCCAACAAGAACGCCGCCATCGCGCGGTTCACACCCGCGGCCGGCTCGATCACGAAGGGGACGTACCGCTCGTTGGTCGATTGATCGAAATAGTCCAGCTTCTGACCCGAGTGCGTGGCGTGCTGGTTCAGGTCGAAGTTCGTTCGCTGCGCGATTCCCTCCAGCTCACCCCAACCCCAGGGATAGGCGAACTCGACGTCGGCGGTTCCGGCCGAGTAATGCGACAACTCGTCGGAGTCGTGGGCCCGCAACCGCAACATGTCGGCGGGGATACCGAGATCGACGTACCACTGCATGCGCGCGTTGCACCAATACTCGTACCACTGGGGACCCTCGGCCGGGGGCACGAAGAACTCCAGTTCCATCTGCTCGAACTCCCGGGTACGGAAGATGAAGTTGCCCGGGGTGATCTCGTTGCGGAAGCTCTTTCCCACCTGGGCGATACCGAACGGAGGCTTCTTGCGGCTCGTCTGCAGAACGTTGGTGAAGTTCACGAACATTCCCTGGGCCGTCTCCGGACGCAGGTAGACCTCGGCGCCCGACCCCTCGACCGGGCCGGCGAAGGTCTTGAACATCAGGTTGAACGCCCGGGCCTCGGTCAGCGTTCCCTCGGACCCGCATCCGGGGCAGATCGCCGGATTCTCGAGGTGGTCCTCGCGGAACCGCTGCTTGCACTTCTTGCAATCCACCAACGGGTCGCTGAAGTTGGCGAGGTGACCGCTGGCTTCGAACACCTGAGGCGGTCCGAGGATCGCGGCGTCGATCAGGACGACGTCGTCGCGCTTTTGCACCATGGTGCGCACCCAGGATTCACGAACGTTGCGCAACATCAACGAGCCCAAGGGGCCGTAATCGTACGAACTGCGGAAGCCTCCGTAGATCTCGGCCGAGGGATAGACGAACCCCCGCCGCTTGCACAGGTTGACGATCTGTTCGAGGTCCGTGGCCGGCATGGGGGCCAAGGCTAAGGGGCGCGAGCCGGATCAGGAACCCGAATCGTGTCGCTCGAAGATCGACACGGACCGCAGGCACCGCTCCACGTGGTGCTCGAAGGCCTTGGTCGCCAGTCCCGACACCTCGTTGATGACCGGGTCGTCGAGGGTTTGACCCTCGGGATGGAACGCCCGGTCGAGCGCCTCGCCCAGACCACCCCCGAGCACCTCCCGCATCAACTCGAGCGCCGCGCGACTGACGGGTGTCCCGGCACGACACGCCGAGCAGGTGACGCCGCCGTGGCGGACGTCGAAGGTTCCGAACTCGGTTCCGGGGGCGGGCACCTCGTCGCACAAGGAACACCGGTCGAGCACGGGATGCACTCCCTCCGATGCCAACAGCTTCCAGAGGAACGCCGGCACGACCAGGGGCGAGGGTCTGGTCAACAGGGTTCGTCGAGCACCCACCAACATGCGGAACATGTGCGGCACCGGTTCGCGATCGGGGACCAACTGATCCACGGCCTCGAGGACCGCGATCGCCTCGGTCATGGAGTCCAGGTCGCCGAAGACGTTTCCGGTGCTGTCCACAGTCTCCACCTGACTCACCACGTCGAGGTCGCGACCCCGGTGGAACTGCACGTCGAGCAACGACAGCGGTTCGAGCCGTCCTCCGAACTTGGAGCGCGTCTTGCGCACCCCCTTGGCGATGGAGCGCACCTTGCCGTGCTCCTCGGTGAGGAACACGACGATGCGGTCGGCTTCACCGGACTTGTAGGTCCGCAGGACGATTCCGCGATCGCGGTACAGGCGGCTCGTCATTCATCGACCCCGCCGAAACGTCGTTCGCGTCCGAAGTAGACACCCAACGCGTCGTCGAACCGGTCGGCATCGAGGGTCGACCAATGAGCGGGCATGAAGACCAGTTCGCTGTAGGCGAGCTCCCAGACGAGCGAAGGCGGCAGTCGGTCGGACGGACCGAGCACGACGACCAGGTCGGGTTCACCGGCCTCGCCGTGCAACAGGTCCTCGATGGAGCGTTCATCGAAGGGGACGTCCGTCGACGATGCCAGGGTGTCCACGATGCGACGCTTGCCGTCGGGGCTCGCGGAGATGGACACCCGGACCCCACTCCGATCCCGCACGACGGGATTCATCACGGCGTCGCCGGACGACCGCGATCCGTAGGGGAAGACGGAGACCCAACGCGCGCCGTGCGACGATGCGACGTCCGCCAACAGTCCGATGCGCTCGTCCCACTGCTCGGCCGTCATCGCCGCCCACTCGTCCACCTCGCCTCCCGCGACCACGACGTGCCGCAGGCTCGGCCCGTCCACCGGGGCCGTCGTCTCGCGCGGGCGTCGGAAGCGATCGAACACGGTCCCATTGTTGCCGACGAACGCCGTCCGCGGACGTCTCCGTCGTCGGACGGTCCCGATGTACCGAGAGCCGACCGTTCGGGCGATGTACGGTTCTCGTCGTGCACGTCGCCTGCATCATGGATGGAAACGGTCGGTGGGCCAGACAACGCGGTCTCCCGCGAACCGCGGGTCACACCGCGGGCGAGGAGAACCTGGCGGCGGTCGTTCGCGCCGCCGTACGCATGGGAGTCGATCACCTGACGGTTTTCGGCTTCTCCACCGAGAACTGGGTGCGCCCCCGCAAGGAGGTCCGCCACATCCTCGGCCTTCACGAGAAGTTGTTCGGGCGCATCTCCGAATTGAACGAGTTGAACGTCCGAGTGCGTTGGATCGGACGTCCATTCGACGATCCGACCGCCCGCACCCCGCGCCACGTGCGGCACGCCATCGCCAAGGCCATGCGCGACACCGAACGCAACACCGGAATGACCCTCACCGTGGCCTTCGACTACGGCGGTCGAACCGAGATCGCCTACGCCGCCGAAACTTTGCGACGCGGCGGGCGCGACATCACCGTCGAGTCCATCTCGTCGTCGCTGTACGAACCCGATCTTCCGCCCGTCGACGTGGTGGTCCGCACCTCCGGGGAGACCCGCGTGTCGAACTTTCTGCTGTGGCAATCGCAAGGTGCCCCCATCTCGTTCTCACCGGCGGCCTGGCCCGACTTCTCGGAGGACGATCTGCGGGCCGCCGTCGATCTGGCGCGACGCCCCTCCTAGCCGTGTGAGAATCACCGGCGCACACCGATTTCCCGGCGTCTTCGGACTCACCTCGGCGCGACGGACTCCTCCTGTACGGTGACGGGGTGCCCAAACCCTCGTCCCGCCGCACGCTCTCCGACGCCCTGGAGATCGCCACGTCGGCCCTACCCAAGGCCGAGATCCGACCCGGGCAGCGACAGATGGCCACGGCCGTCGAGGAGGCCATCGCCGAGGGACGCCATCTGGTGGTGCAAGCGGGCACCGGAACCGGCAAGACGATCGCCTATCTGGTGCCGGCCATGCTGGCCGGCAAGCGCACCGTGGTGGCCACGGCGACCAAGGCCCTCCAGGACCAGTTGGCCCGCAAGGATCTCCCCTTCCTCGTCGAGGCTCTCTCGGACTACCTCGGCCACGAGGTCTCCTGGGCGGTCCTGAAGGGACGGCGCAACTACGTGTGCCGTCAACGCATCGCCGAGGTGACGGGCCAGACCGCGGACAACGGCAAGGGGCGCGGAAAGCGCGACGACTCCCCCACCCTGCTCGATCTCGACGACTTCTCCTCCACCACCCGACGCGAGATCGACCGCATCGTCACCTGGGCCGCCACCACCCGAACCGGAGACTTCGCCGATCTGGACTTCAACCCCTCCGAACGGGCCACGCTCGCGGTGTCGGTCGGCAGCGAGGAGTGCCCCGGAGCCAACCGTTGCCCCTTCGGTGGCAGATGCTTCGCCGAGATGGCCCGGGCCCGGGCGGCCGAGGCCGAGATCATCGTGGTCAACACCCACCTGTACGGCAACCACATCGCGTCGGAGGGTGCGTTGTTGCCCGAGCACGACATCGTGATCGTCGACGAGGCCCACGGCCTCGAGGACATCATGAGCGACACCGTCGGCATTTCCATCGGCGAGGGAAGCTTCACGTACTTCGCGGGCGCGGTGCGCCGCATCCTCGACGACCCCAAGTTGAACCAGGACATCACCGACGTCGGACTGATGTTGAACGAGGTGTTGGCTCCCGGTCTGGGCACCCGCCTCAGCGCCCCGTTGCCCGTCGCCGTGGCCGAGGTGTTGGCCCGCGGTCGACTCGTGGTGGCGGCGACCCTCGACGGTTTGCGTCGCATCGAGACCAAGGACGACGACTCCAATCAACGAAAGCTCCGGGCGCAGATGCTGGCCAACCGACTCGCCGCCACGCTCGACGGTGCTCTGGGGATCGACGCCACGTTCGTACCGTTCGTGACCGGACGCGCCGACCGACCCAAACTCGACATCGCCCCTCTCGACGTCGCGCCGATCCTGCGCGAGGGAGTCTGGTCGAAGCATCCGGCGATCCTCACGAGCGCCACGATCCCCGCGAACATGCCGGCCCGGGTGGGCCTGCCGGCCGACGGCACCGACATGCTCGACGTCGAGAGTCCTTTCGACTATCAGGAGAACTCCGTCCTCTATTGCTCCACGTCGCTACCCGAGCCCAATTCCCCACAGTTCACGGCGCGCATGCACGAGGAGCTGTTCCACCTCATCACGGCGGCCGGCGGACGCACGTTGGCGTTGTTCACCAGTTATCGGGCCATGGACGCCGCGGTCACCGAGATGCGCAAGCGTCTGTCCGTCACCGTGTTGGCCCAGAACGAGTATCAGCGCGGTCAATTGGTGCGCATGTTCTCCGAGGACGAGACCTCGTGCCTGTTCGCCACCGCCAGTTTCTTCCAGGGGATCGACATCCCGGGCCGAACGCTCTCGCTCGTGACGCTCGATCGCATCCCGTTCCCCCGACCCGACGATCCGTTGCTCAGCGCACGACGCGAGGCACTGGGTGATCGGGCGTTCCGCGACATCGATCTCCCACGGGCGGCGACCCTATTGGCCCAGGCCACCGGTCGCCTCATCCGCAACGCCTCCGATCGCGGTGTGGTCGCGGTCTTCGACCCCCGACTCGGAACCAAGGGGTACCGACGCGAGATCCTGGCCGCCATGCCGCCGATGCGGCGCTCGACCAATCGCGCCGAGGTGGAGGATTTCCTGCGCCTCATCACGGGCTGATGTCCGCACCCGACCGCGGTCCGGGTGTCAGCCCGGAATCAACCGGTACCCGAGTCCACGCACCGTGAGGATGATGCGCGGATCGTCCGGCTGGTCCTCGATCTTCACGCGCAGACGCCGCACGTGCGCGTCGACGAGTCGACTGTCACCGAGGTAGTCGTATCCCCAGACGCGCTCCAGCAACTGGTCCCGCGACAACACCACGTTGGGATGGTCGGCGAACTCGCACAGGAGGTTGAACTCGGTCTTGGTGAGGGCCAACTCCCGTCCGGCCTTGAACACCAGACCCTGTTCGCGACGCAGATCGACGTCGCCGAAGGTCTCCGACACCGGGGCCACCACCGTGCCCTGCAACTGCACCCGACGAAGATGCGCCCGAATCCGCGCGGCCAGTTCCTTGGGCACCACCGGCTTGGTGACGTAATCGTCGGCTCCGGCTTCGAGACCCGAGACCATGTCGGAGGTGTCGGTCTCGGCGGTCACCATCACGATGGGCACGATGCTCATGGCCCGGATGGCCCGACACACCTCGAAACCCGAGATGTCGGGCAGACGAAGGTCGAGCAACACCAGATCGGGCTCGCTCTGATGGAACGCCGCCAGTCCCGACGCGCCGTCGGCCGCCTCGCGGACCTCGTATCCCTCGTCCTCGAGGGCCAGACGCAGGGCCAGACGGATCTGGTCGTCGTCCTCGATGAAAAGCAGGGAGTGCACGCCCCGATTCTCGCTCATGACTCCCCGACGCGGGGTTTTGTTACACAAAACGCACACAAGCCACACCGTCCTTTCACAGACCCTCGGGAGACTGGCCCCCGTTCACGCTGGTGCGGTGGGGCCGTCCTCCCCCTGGTCTCACCGCCCGGCGTGATCGAAGACCGGATCTCGCCCGGCTCGCTGGCCCAGCCCGAGCCGGGCGATTCGCTGTCCGGAGCACCCTCGCGTGGGGCAGGATTGCCGGGTGAACGCGCGCGAGAGGATCCGATCCATCAGCCTGCGCCAGCGGGTCACCCTGCTCTTCGCCGCCACCGGTCTCCTCGCCTCCATCACCCTGTCGACGGCCAGTTATCTCACGGCGCGGTCGTACGTCCTGCAGCGTCGCGACGAGGTGGTCGAGCGTCAGGCCTTCAACAACGCCCAGCTGATCCGCTCGCAGATCCGCAATCGCCGAAGCGAGGCCTTCGAGCTGATCAGCGACGTGCGCACCGAACAGGGAGGCTTCGCGGTGCTGCACCTACAACCCGAGAACCTCTTCTTCAGCCAGGAGATCCGCTACACCCAAGCCGCCTTTCCCCCGGAGTTGGTCGAGTCGGCGCTGGCGGGCACGACCGCGCGCCAGCGGTTCAGCATCGACTCCGAGCCCTACGTCGGTGTGGCGGTGCACATCGCCGACATCGACGTCCAGTACTTCGAGGCCTTCCCGCTGGACGACGAACAACGCACCCTCACCGCCATCGGCTCGGCCCTCATCGTCGGCGTCGTCATCGTCGCGGTGTTGGCCGCCTTGGTCGGAGTGGCGGTGGGTCGACGCATCATGCGCCCACTGGAACGCGTGAGCGAGGCCGCCGGCGACATCGCCGAGGGCGGACTCGACACCCGTCTGGAGTCCGAGGTCGACCCCGATCTGGCGCGCCTCGTCACCTCGTTCAACGACATGGCCGACGCGGTGCAGGCGCGCATCGAGCGCGAGGCGCGATTCGCCAGCGACGTCAGCCACGAACTCCGCTCACCCATCACCGCGTTGGCGGCCGCCGTCGAGGTGCTCGACGCCCGACGGGCCGACCTGAACGACCGCACCCAGCAGGCTCTCGACGTGGTCATCAGTCAGGTTCGACGCTTCGACCAGATGGTGATCGACCTTCTCGAGTTGTCGCGGATGGACGTGGGTATCAACGATCTGCACCCCGAGCCGACCGAACTGGCCCCGTTGATCCGACGCATCGCGCAGCGTTACGGCGCGGGCGAGGTACCGGTGGAGGTGCGTGGCGAGTCCGACGGGGTGGGCGCGGTCGACAAGCGACGCTTCGAACGGGTAATGGCCAACCTCATCGACAACGCGCGATTGCACGGTGGCGGCGCCACACGGGTGATCGTCGGCGACGTCGCGCCCGCGGCCGGCGAGGTCGCGTCTCCCCCGCACGTCTACGTGGCGGTGGAGGACTCCGGCCCCGGCGTGACTCCGAGCGACCGGGCCCGCATTTTCGAGCGCTTCGCGCGCGGTTCGGCCGGTCGCACGCGCGCCGGCGGCACGGGACTGGGCCTGGCGTTGGTGGCCGAGCACGTCCGGGCCCACGGCGGGCGCACATGGGTGGAGGACGCCCCGACCGGCGGCGCCCGCTTCGTCGTGACGTTCCCGAAGGGAGAGGCGTGAGAGTTCGAGCCTTGGCGATCGTGTCGGTCATGGCGGTCTTGGTCGGCTGTTCCATCCCCGGTTCGGGCGAGGTGCGTTCGATCGACCCCGATCGGATTCCCTACGACCTGAACGCCACCACCACCGCCGCCCCGACAACGACGTTGCCGACCACCACCACGGTGCCGGCGGTCTCCAGCACCTCGTCCACCAGCACCACCGTCCCGGTGGAGATCGTCGCCCTCTTCTACGTCGCCGGCGCCCAACTGGTTCCGATCAACCGATTGCTTCTCAGCCCCGCGGTGCCACCGCAGGTGTTGGCGGCACTCGCCGAGGGTCTCCCCGAGGGTGACGCCGCGGCCGGCCTGCGTTCGGCGTTACCGAGCGACTTCGTGGCCACCGTCGACGTGGTTCGCGGGGTCGCCACCGTCGATCTGCCTCCCACGTTCATCACCGATCTTCCCGGTGCCGAACAGCGTCTGGCCATCGCCCAGATCGTGTTGACCCTCACGCGACGCGCCGGTGTCGGACAGGTGCAGTTCACCTCGGAGTCCCGGCCCCAGAGCGTGCCCCGCGGACGCGGGGATCTGGCCGGAGCCGGCGTTGCGGTGGCCTGTGACGACTACGCGAACCTCCTTCCAGCGGGATACTCCTGCTGAGTCAGTAGCCCAGCCGCTCCACCCGATCGGGGCGCTGTTGCCAGTCCTTGTCGACCACCACGTGCAGTTCGAGGAACACGCCCTCGGGCATCTGCTTGCGCGCCAGGATGCCGACGTTCTTCAACACCGAACCACCCTTACCGATGACCATGCCCTTTTGGCTGTCGCGTTCGACCACGATCTCGCAACGCACCCGGGGCCACTCCCACTCGGTGACCCGGGTGGCGATGGAGTACGGCAACTCGTCGCGGAAGACGGCGAGCAGCTGTTCGCGCACCAACTCGGCCACCCACTCGGCTTCCGGAAGGTCGCTGACCACGTCGTCGGGGTAGTACTGCGGACCCTCGGGCAGTCGCGAGGTGATGTGCTCGACGAGTTCGGCGATGCCCTCACCGGTCTTGGCCGACACGGCGAAGTACGCCAAGGCGTCGAGTTCGGCCGAGGCGGCCAGTTGCTGCAGGGTGCGGTCGCGTCCGGCCCGATCGGTCTTGTTCACGATGACGATGGACTTCGACATGTCGAGTCGCGAGGCCACCCACCGGTCTCCGGAGCCGAAGGGCATCGAACCGTCCAGAACCAGACACGCCAGATCGACGTCGGCCAGGGACTCGATGGCGGCGGCGTTCACCCGCTCGCCCAACGCCGTGACGGGCTTGTGCAGTCCCGGGGTGTCGACGAACACGATCTGGGAATCCGGACGGGTGAGAACCCCGCGCACCTGACGGCGGGTGGTCTGCGGCTTGTTGGAGACGATCGACACCTTGCGACCGCAGATGGCGTTCAGCAGGGTGGACTTGCCCACGTTGGGGCGACCGACCAACGTGACGAATCCGGAGCGCATCGCGAGGGACGCTATCGGTCGTCACATGATCACTTGTCGGCTCCGCCACGATGGAGGTCCTTTCCTGTGCCAATCTGTGGCATGGCTCGTGGCTCGATCGACTTCCGTCGCTGGTTCGACCGCATGGCGCCCCAGACGCTGCAGATCGCCACGATGCTTCTGTACCTCAACGGCTTCTTCGCCCTGATCGGATTCATGGACAAGTCGGATTGGGTCGGCTACGCCCGGGTCGACAAGGGCGCGATCGGCACTCTCGTCGGTCTCGTCGTGGTCCTGTCCTTCGTGGCCAGCGGACTGCTGATGGCCAACGACCGTCGCTGGGGCTACCGACTCGGCCTGTTCGCCGCGTTCTCACCGTTCCTTCTGCGGTTCTGGATCCTCTCCGACTCCCGGTTCGACATGTGGGACCGCATCAGCGGGGGCAACACGGTCAGCCTCATCTTCGATGTGGCACTCTGCGCCCTGTTGTTGCATCCCCTGAGCCGAGATCACCAGCGCATCTGGTACCGCTGAGTTCGGGACGACCCCGTCCATCTGGCAGGATGTTCCCATGAGCGCACGCGTCATCACCGGAGTCGAGGGCCTGAAGGCCGCCGTCGGGGAGCACCTCGGGTACAGCGAGTACATGGAGATCACCCAGGAACGGGTGAACCAGTTCGCCGACGCCACCGGTGATCATCAGTGGATCCACGTCGACGTGGAGCGCGCCAAGAGTGGTCCCTTCGGTGGACCGATCGCGCACGGATATCTGACCTTGTCGCTCGGACCGGCCCTCTACCCGACCGTCGTGCGCATCGAGGGTTTCACCATGGGCGTGAACTACGGCGCGAACAAGGTTCGTTTTCCGTCTCCGGTTCCCGTAGGAGCGCGGTTGCGCCTTGGCGTGAAGTTGCTACAGGTGGAGGAGATCGCCGGCGGCGTGCAGACCACCATGGAGTTCACCTTCGAGTGCGAGGGCGCGCCCAAGCCGTCCTGCGTGGCCGAGATCATCTTCCGTTCGTACGTCTGAGCCCGCTCCGCCGGGATCAACGGAAGTTCGGGATCACCTTGGTGGCGAACAGCTCCAGGGTCTCGAGGTTCGGGTAGTCGGGACACCACGGCACCAAGCCCCGGCACCCGAGGGCCAGGTAACGCTCGATCTTCTCGCTCACCTGCTCCGGCGTCCCGACCAGATTGGCCTCGCGCCACGACTCGGCGTCCTCACCCCACAGACTGCGCGAACCGGCGGCGCGGATCTCGTCTTCGGTCTCGCGGATGAACACCTCAGGGGACCAGGTCATGCGGATCGTCGAGGGATCGCGCCCCACCACCCGACAGTGGTTCCAGAGGGTGTTGCGCTTGCGCTCCCATTCCTCGGGTGAACCGCCGAAGTTCGAGCAGTCGGCATACATCGCCACCACCCGCAGGGTCAGTTGCTCACCACCGCCACCGATCCAGATGGGCGGCATCGGCGACTGCAACGGTTTGGGATCGCAGTTCGCCCGGTTGAGTTCGTAATACCGGCCCTTGTAGGTGGTCTCGGCCTCGGTCCACATGGACCGCACGATCTCGACGCTCTCGCGCAACATCCCGATGCGGTCCTTCGGTTTGGGGAAGTCGTAGCCGTACGCCCGGTACTCGTTCTCGTACCAACCGGCGCCGATGCCCCACTCCAGACGACCGCCCGAGATCACGTCGACGGTCGAGGTCACCTTGGCCAACAAACCGGGGTTGCGGTAGCTGTTGCAGCCCACCATTTGGCCGAGGCGGATGGTCGACGTCCGTTGACTGATGGCGGCGATGGTCGACCAACATTCGAACACCGTCTCGTGCGCCGGCCGGGGCACGTTGTGGAAGTGGTCGTACACCCAGATGGAGTCGTAGCCCAGTCGCTCGGCCGCTTCGGCCACCTCCACGGTCTTGGCCCACTTCGCCGCCGGATCCTCGATGGAGGACAACTCCATCTTCCATCCTTGGGGCACGAACATCCCGAAGACGATGCCGTCGGGCGACGTCCCGCGAACGACGGGGTGCGACGTCCCGCTAACGACGGGGTGCGATGTCCCACGAACGACGGAGTGCGAATCGGCCATGGGCGAACCATAACCAACCGCGCACCGGGGGCCGGATTCGTGGGCGGAATCGGCGGACACGTACTTTTGCTCGCGTGAAAGAGTTCACCGTCGCCGAGGTCCACGAAGCCATCGCCCGCACGCGTCCGGATCAGGAATGTCTGGTCTTCCGTGATCGTCGTTTGACGTGGAGCGACGTCTCCGACCGGACGTCCCGATTGGCCGACCACCTACGTCGCGCGGGCCTCGGGTGCCACACCGAACGGGATCGACTCGCCGGTTCCGAGAGCGGACAGGACCACCTGGCGATCTATCTGCACAACGGCAACGAGTACCTCGAATGCATGTTGGGGGCGTTCAAGGCCCGCGTCGCGCCCTTCAACGTCAACTACCGCTACGTCGCCGAGGAGCTCACCTATCTGCTCACCGATTCGCGGGCCACCGCCATCGTGTACCACTCGATCTTCGCTCCGGTTCTGCAGTCGATCCGACAAGAGTTGCCACACTTGCGGGTGTTGCTGCAGGTGGCCGACGAATCGGGCCACGATCTCCTACCCGACGCCACCTGGTACGAGGACGCCATCGCCGCGGCCCGTCCGACACCGTTCGACGACGCGTCCCCCGACGACCTGTACATCTTGTACACCGGCGGCACCACCGGGATGCCCAAGGGCGTCCTGTGGCGTCAGGGCGACGCTCTCGTGGAGTGCTTCGGCGCCCCCAAGACGGCCGAGTCCATGGACGAGATCGTGGCCGCGGCCACCGGACGGCGCGCGCTCATCGCTCCCCCGTTCATGCACGGCGCGGGCCATTGGGTGAGCATGGGCACCTGGAACACCGGTGGCACCGTGTTCGTCCCCGACGTCCCCGAGCGTCTCGATCCCGCGGACATCTGGAGCCTCGTCGAGCGGGAGCGGATCGATTTCCTGCTGATCGTCGGTGACGCCTTCGCACGACCGCTCGTCGACGAGTTGAAGCGAAAGAGCTACGACCTGTCGTCGTTGATCGTGCTGCTCTCGGGTGGAGCCGCGTTGTCGGCCCACATCAAGGAGGAACTCCTCGCGATCGCACCGCATCTGATGATCATCGACGGACTCGGATCCTCGGAGGCCGGTGGTCAATTGACGCACGTCTCGGCCGCCGGCGGAGCGTCGACCGGCACGTTCCCCTTGGCTCCTAACAACCACGTCCTCTCCGAGGATCTCACGAGGGTCCTGCAGGCCGGAGACCCCGAGGCGGGCTGGCTCGCCAAGAGCGGTCGCCTCGCCCTCGGGTATCTCGGCGACCCGGCCAAGACCGATCGCACCTACCCCGTGGTGGACGGCGTGCGGTACGTCGTACCCGGTGACCGCGCCGTGTTGCTGGAGGGGAACATCGTCGAGTTGCGCGGGCGCGATTCGGTCACCATCAACTCCGGTGGCGAGAAGATCTTCGCCGAGGAGGTGGAGATGGCCATCAAGCCGTATCCCGAGGTGTTCGACTGCGTGGTCACCGGTCGTCCCAGCGAACGCTGGGGCAACGAGGTGGTGGCCGTGGTCCAACTGCGACCCGGGACGAATCCGAGCGACCAGGACATCCTGGACGAGGCCGCCAAGCACATCGCCCGGTACAAGCTGCCCAAGGCGATCGTGCGGGTGGACGCGATCCTGCGATCCCCGTCGGGCAAAGCCGACTATCGCTGGGCCAAGGAGATCGCCGCCCGGTCCTGACCGATCGACGGCGAGGTCAGATCGGCAGGTCGCCGGTCGCCTTGCTGGTGGTGCCGGTGTCGGTGAACGCCTTGATGGTGTTCTCGGCGATGCGCATCTGATGGATCTCGTCGGCTCCATCGGCGAAGCGCGCCCAACGGGCGTGTTGCATCATGTTCGCCAACGGCGTGTCCGTGGAATAGCCGAGTGCGCCGTGCACCTGAATGGCGCGGTCGATGATGCGGTTGAGGCTGTTGGCCACGAAGTGCTTGGCCATCGACACCTCGGTGCGGAAGTCGTCGCCACGGTCGATCTTGTAGGCCGCGTGCAGGATCATGAGCTTGCACTGGTAGAGCTCCATCGCCGAGTCGGCGATCATCCACTGGACTCCCTGCTTCTCGGCCAGGTACGAACCGTGCGAGTACCGCTTCAACGAACGGTCCACCATCATGTCGAGAGCTGTCTCGGCCTGGGCGATCCAGCGCATGCAGTGGGCGAGGCGGGCCGGCCCCAATCGATACTGCCCCAAACGGTGACCGTTTCCGCGACCGCCCAGGATCTGCGAGTCGTGCACACGGAGATCCGAGATGACGATCTCGCTGTGTCCTCCCGGGCCGTGCATGGTCTCCACCTCGCGCACGTTGTTCCAACCCTCGGTGGGAAGGTCGATGATGAAGGCGGTGTTCGCGCCCCGCGATCCCTCGGGAACGTCGAGTTCGGTGCGCGCGATGAGGATCGCGAACTGGGCACGGTTCGCGCCCGAGATGAACCACTTGTGACCGTTGATGATCCACTCGTCGCCGTCCTTGATGGCGAAGGTCTTGATGAGCGTGGGATCCGAACCGGCGACCTCGGGTTCGGTCATGGCGAAGCACGACGATGACACGCCGTTGCACAGCGGTCGCAGGTACTTCTCCTTCTGCTCGGGCGTGGCCCAATGGAGCAAGGTGTGCATGTTGCCCTCATCGGGCGCCTGACAGTTGAACACCCAGGGTCCGACCCGGGTCTTGGCGGCCTCGGCCTGCACCATGGCGAGCGCCACGTGGCCCAGACCCATTCCACCCCACTCCTTGGGCATGTGGGGCAACCACAGCCCCACCTCCACGGCCTTCTTGCGCAGGCGGATCAACTCGCCCACGTACCTCTTGTGGGCCTCGGCATCCATCTCCTCGCGGTGACCGAACGGCTCGATGGCCGGACGGATCTCACCGTCGACGAAATCGCGAACCTTGGACCGGATGGCCTCGTGCTCGGGCGCGAGAGTGAAATCGATCATCGGAGTGCCTCCCCATGGCAGACGTCGGACACCACGTCCGACGCTCAATTATGACCCCCGGTGACCGATGCCCACGACCCCGGACCACGCCGAACTCCGAAGTCGCACCTAACCTGACGGTGTGGAACCCACCTCGGACACTCCCTCCTGGGACACCGAACGTCTGCCCGAGGGCGAGGCCAAGGTGGTCGCCGTGCGCGAGATGTTCGACGCCATCGCTCCGCGGTACGACCTCGTCAACCGCATCATGACCTTCCGGCTCGACACCCGGTGGCGTCGCAAGGCCGTCCGCCTTCTCGGCCTGGCACCCGGCAGCCTGGTGCTCGACCTGGCCAGCGGCACCGGAGACCTCTGCGTCGACCTGGCGCGCGTCGGCATCCGGCCCCTGTCCATGGACCTCAGTTTCGGAATGCTGGCCGCCGATCGTTCGGGCGCCCCCCGTAGCCAGGCCGACATCTTGAACCTGCCCATCGCCGACGGCAGCGTCGACGGCGCCACCTGCGGATTCGCCCTGCGCAATCTGGTCGACCTTCCGATCTTCTTCCGCGAACTCGGACGCGTCGTGCGACCCGGAGGACGCATCGCGCTCCTCGACGTGGGCGTGCCCCGCAATCCGGTGATTCGTTTCGGCAACGGCATCTATTTCGGTCGCATCGTGCCGCGCATCGGCGGCTGGCTCTCCGATCCCGCGGCGTACCGATACCTGCCCAAGAGCGTGGCCTACCTGCCCGAGCCCGAGGTCATGTTGCGCCATCTGCGCGAGGCGGGATTCTCCGACGCCACGCACCGCCAACTGTCGGGCGGGATCACGCAGTTGTTGGTCGCCACCCGGGATTGACGATCGCTCGTGCGCGCGACCACTCGCCTTCTCGACACGGCCCCCGACCTCAACGACGTCGCCGGCGAGGACGGCTACCTCTTCGTCCGTGAGGGCGTGGGCTTCGCCGGGCGTGGTGTGGCCCTGCGAGCCGACTGGGCTCGCATCCCCGAGGCACTGAACTCCATCGTCCACACGGATCTCACCGACATCGTTGCGCCCGGTCCGATCGCCCTGGGCACCATGCCCTTCGACGACTCCCGTCCCGGGAACGCCGTCGTTCCCCGCGTGCTGGTGGGCAAGGACGCCGCCGGGAACTGCTGGTGCACCACCATCGACGACGAGCCGTTGCCGGGCTTTGCACCTCCTCCCACCACGACGGCCGCGTCCTTCGATGTCGCTCCGCTCACTCCCATCGATTCCTACCTCCACGCGGTGACCGCCGCCCGCGACGCGGTCCGTGAGGGTCGGCTGGTGAAAGCGGTCATCGCCCGTCAGGTGGAGGTGCGGTCGAGCGAACCCATCTCGGTGCACTCGGTGCTCACCCGCCTGCGCGGATCGTTCGGCTCCAGTCATCGGTACTCCGTCGACGGATTCGTCGGCGCCTCCCCCGAACTGCTGCTCTCCGTCGACGGCGACGTGGTGCGATCGCACCCCTTGGCGGGCACGACACCGAGAACCGGCGATCCGCACACCGACGACGAACTGGCCCGCAAGCTTCTCGCCAGCATCAAGGATCAGATCGAACACCGGGTGGTGATCGACGTGATCCACGACATGTTGTTGCCGCACTGCAGCTATCTCGACTGGGAACCCGAACCGTCGGTGGTGAAGGTGGCCAACGTCCAGCACCTCGGAACGCTGATCGAGGGTCGTCTGCGCGAGGAACGGCCGGGCATCCTGGATCTGGTGCGCGCGCTGTGTCCCACCCCGGCGCTCGGCGGCCACCCCCGACGCGAAGCCCTGAACCTCATCGCCGACGTGGAGGGATTCGACCGCGACGAGTACGGCGGGGCCGTCGGGTGGATCGACGCCCACGGAAACGGCGCCTTCGCGGTGGCGATCCGGTGCGCCCGGCTGTCGAGCGACCGTCGTCGCGCGGTGCTCACCGCGGGCGGTGGCATCGTGGCCGACAGCGATCCGCGTTCGGAACTGGCCGAAACCCAGGCCAAGTTCCAGGCCATGCTGTCGGCCATCGTTCGCCCCTGAACGACGCGAACCTCAGATCGACCCGTGCAGGCTCCGGTGCTCGGCCACGTCGAGCTCACGATCGGTCCGCACGACGGTGACGGTCGGGCCCGGCAGTGCCAGTCGATCGCGCAAACCGGCGAGGTTCGCGACGACCACCGAGTCCAACGCGAACGATGCCCCGAGTGTCGCCGCATCGGTTCCGTGCGGAGTGCCGAACAACGTCTCGAACACGTCGCGATCGAGGGTGCTCGCCTGCGGTAGATGGTGGAAGATTCCACCTCCGTCGTTGTCGACCACCACCACGCGCAGATCGACTCCCCGACCGCTCAGGCTGGCCAGGCTGGACGCGTCGTGAACGAAGGCCACGTCGCCGATCAGCAGGCCCGTCGGACGACCGGTGGCCAACGCGACGCCGATAGCGGTGGCGATCACCCCGTCGATCCCGTTGGCACCGCGACTGGCGAAGGTGCGCAGATGGGAGCAATCGCCGCCGAACCACTCGACGTCGCGGATGGGCATCGACGACGACACCACCAGATTGGATCCGCTGGGCAGACCCGACACCACGTGACGGGCCACGCGCGGACCGGTCGCCTCGGCGTCGATCCGGTCGAGAACCGTCATGGCGTCCCGGGTCGCGGCGTCTCGACGTTCCCATTCCCGCGCCCATTCGGCGGGAACGGCCGACAGCGCGTCGACGACGGCGGCCACCAACTGGTCCGGGTCGCAGCGCACGAAACCGGTCGCGCGGTGATCGGGATCGTGGCGACGTCCCGAGGACGACACGTGCCACTGCTCGGCGCCGGATTCCAGGAGGAAACGACCGAGAACCTTGGACGACGGCGCCTCACCGAAGCGCACGACCACCTCGGGACGCAGGGCGTCGTCGGCGTTTCTGACGATCGAGTCGTAATGGAGGATCGAACGCGATTGCGCCCCGGACCGCGGCTCGGCCAACAACGGCCATCCGAGTGCGGCGGCGAGTCGGTGCAGCGCCGTGGGCGAAGCCGCCCCGCGTCCGGCCACCAACAGCCCGCGCCGGTTCGACCACCGACGCGCGAGTTCGGCGACCGTGTCGGGGTCGGGCGTCGATCGCCCACTGTGGAACTCGCGCCCGATTCCGTCGTCCTCGACAGTCGCCACTCCCAGCAGCGGTTCGCGAAAGCTCAGGTTCAGATGCACCGGTCCCGGGTCGGCGCCGATCGACGCTCCGTGCGAACGCGCGGCCAACGAACGCCACGTGCCACGAGTCGCGTCGTCGGCGACCCCTGGTTCGTGGAACCATCGCACCTTGTCCCCGTAGAGGTTCGACTGACCGATCGTCTGCGGCGCACCGACGTCGCGCAGTTCGGGCGGTCGATCGGCGGTGACCACCAACAAGGGGACACCCGACAGATCCGCCTCGGCGACCGCGGCGTGGAAGTGGGTGGCGGCCGTTCCCGAGGTGCACAACACCAGTGCCGGCCCGCCCGTCGCCATGCCCCAACCGAGAGCCGCGAACGCCGCCGAACGCTCGTCGAGGAACACCGAACAGCGGACGGCGGGGTGCGAGACCAGGGCCACCGCCAAGGGGGTCGAACGCGAACCGGGGGCGATCATCGCCGCGCGCACGCCGAGTCGAACCCACTCGTCGACCAGCGTCGCGCAGAACGACGCTTGGACGTCCTCGGCTCTTCTCACGAGGGTGACGCTACCCGCGTCCCCTCGGGCCGTGACCCGCTGGGTAGGTTGTGTTCGTGGTCATAGAGATCTGGTCCGACGTCGTCTGCCCCTGGTGCTACATCGGCAAGGTTCGCTTCGACCGGGCCGTCGAACGGCTCACCAGCGGTGCCGACGCGGTCGACGAACCCATCGAGATCGTCTACCGGGCCTACCAGCTGGACCCCACCGCACCCCTCGACGGCTCCCGTCCGGTTCGCGAGGCGTACGCCCGCAAGTTCGGTGGCTACGAACGCGCCGACCGCATCATCGAGAACCTCACGGCCACGGCCCGCGAGGACGGCATCGACTTCCGCATGGACATCGCCCGGCGCGCCAACACCTTGGCGGCCCACCGTGTCCTGTGGTGGGCCGGCGCGCACCACGGGCCCGAGGCCCAGGCCCGGGTGAAGGCGGCGTTTCTCGACGCCTACTTCACGCGCGGACTCGACGTGGGTGATACCACGACGCTCGCCGATCTGGCCTCGGGTGCCCTCGGATGCGACTCCGACACGGTGCTCGAGATGCTGAACTCCGACGCGGGGCGCGGAGAGGTGAGCGAGGAACTGGCGCGGGCCATCGGACACGGGATCACCGGCGTGCCCACCTACGTCATCGACGGGGCGTGGGCCATCCCGGGCGCCCAGGACACCGAGACGTTCGAACGGGTCATCCGTCGCTCGATCGAGCGCAAGAACTCGTCGGGGTGAGGCGGACGTGACGCGCTCCTGGTCGACGCGATCCGCGACGCTGCGCGTCGAGGAGTCGCTCGGCACCGACCGTGGCCGACGCTTCGTCATGCTCCACGGCTTCTCCCAGACCTCGGCCTCGTGGGATCCGTTCGTCGACGCTCTGGGCGACGAACCCACCATCGTCCGCGTCGACGCGCCCGGTCACGGAGGGTCCCCCATCATGGAGGCCTCCCTCGGCGAGGTGGCCACGATCATCGTCGATGAGGTCGGAGTCGGCACCTACATCGGCTACTCCATGGGGGCCCGGATCCTCCTGCACGCGGCGTTCGAGCCCACACCCATGACGGGTCTGGTCCTCGTCGGTGGAACCCCGGGCATCGAGGACGCCGACGAACGATCACAACGTCGCGACTCCGACGGGGCTTTGGCCCGCCGGATCGCCGACGAGGGAGTCGACGAGTTCCTGCGTTGGTGGCTGAGTCAACCGCTCTTCGCCGGACTGCGACCGACCGAGTCAGACCTCGTCGCACGGCGCTCCAACACCGTCGCCGGTTTGACGTCGAGCCTCCGACACTGCGGAGTCGGCGAGCAGACGCCCCTGTGGGAACGCCTGTCCGACATCCGGATTCCGGTGCTGGTCTTGGCGGGCGAGCGCGATCACAAGTTCGTCGACATCGGTCGGCGCATGGCGTCGGCGATCGGCGACAACGCCGCGTTCGTGTCGGTCCCCGACACCGGCCATGCGGCCCATCTCGAACGACCCGATGCGGTGGCCGCGATCGTTCGCGACTGGACGAACTAGGCGCCCAGCGCCAACGCCAAGGTCGCCACCAGCCCGAAGGCCAACTGCACCCGCGACGTCTCACCCAGGACGACGATGAGGTCGCCTCCGACCGCTCCGCCACGCACCCGCTTCACGGGACTCACCACGACCGGCAGAACCAGCGCGATCGACACCGCCAGCGGTCGCTCCCAAGCGGCAGCCACGCCGAGCAGGACACCGCCGACGACGAGGACGACGAAGAGCACCCGCGTGCGGGCGTCACCCAGACGCACCGCGAGCGTCTTCTTGCCCACGCGGCGGTCGGTCGGTATGTCGCGCAGGTTGTTGGTGACCAACAGCGCGCACGCCAGAGCACCGACGGCGGCCCCCATCTGCCACGCCAACACCGGGATGCTCTCGGCCAGCACGTAGGTGGTGCCCACCGTGGCCACCAGACCGAAAAAGACGAACACGAACAGCTCGCCGAATCCGAGATAGCCGTACGGATGCTCGCCTCCGGTGTAGTACCAACCGGCCAGAATCGAGGCCGCGCCGACCACCAGCAGCCACGGCGACGTCGACAGGGCCAACACCAATCCCGCGATCGCGGCCACGAGGAACGACGACAGGGCGGCGATCTTCACCGAGCGCGCCGACGCCAGTCCCCCGCCCACCAACCTCGCCGGCCCGACCCGCACGTCGTCGGTTCCACGGATGCCGTCGCTGTAGTCGTTGGCGTAGTTCACTCCCACCTGCAACATCAGGCTCACCACCGCGGCCGGGATCACGCGCCACCAGGACACATCGGCCTCACCGACCGCCACCGCGGCTCCCACCGCCACCGGCACCACCGCCGCCGGCAGGGTTCGCACGCGGGCTCCGACGATCCACTTGTTCACGACGACACGCTAAATCACCTCGCGGGGCGACGGTCGGATGATGCGCGCGAATTCTGCCTAGAGTCTCGGCGTGCCTCGTCTCGTCGCTCTCGATCTGCCGTCGAACGACGAGTACGTCGCCATCGTCGAATCCATCTGGGAGCGTGGCGACGCGGTGCTTCCCATCGACTCGCGGTTGCCCGCTCCGGCCCGGCAACGACTCTTGGAACTGATGCGACCCCACGAAGTGCGAGACGCATCGGGTACTCGCGTCCTGGCCGAGCCGATCGACACCGAGGTCGGCGACGCGTTGGTCATCGCCACCAGCGGATCAACCGGCGAACCCAAGGGGGTCGTCCACACCATGGACGGGCTCTCGGCCTCGGCCCGCTCCACCTCGCGGGCTCTCGGTGCTTCCCCCGACGACCGCTGGTTGGCCTGCCTTCCCCTGGCCCACATCGGAGGATTCTCGGTCGTCAGTCGCGCCGTTCTCACGGGCACCCCGCTCGTCGTCCACGACGGGTTCGACGCCGATCGCGTCGACGCCGCCGACTGCACACTCACCTCGTTGGTGGGAACCGCGCTGGCGCGGATCGACGCCACGCGGTTCCGTCGCATCCTCGTCGGTGGTTCGCGGCCACCCGCCTCGATGCCGCCCAACTGCGTGGCCACCTACGGAATGACCGAGACGGGTTCGGGCGTCGTCTACGACGGTCGGCCCCTCGACGACGTCGAACTGCGGGTCGTCGACGACGAGATCCAGGTGCGGGGCCCCATGTTGATGCGGGCCTATCGCGACGGGACCACCTCGATCTCGGCCGACGGGTGGTTGCGCACCGGCGACTCCGGAGGACTCCACGACGACGGTCGACTGTGGGTGGACGGACGGATCGGCGACGTCATCGTCAGCGGTGGCGAGAAGATCTGGCCCGAGAGCGTGGAGCGGACCCTTTCCGACGTCGTGGGCGACTTCGCCGTCATCGGTCGGCCCGATCCCGAGTGGGGACAGCGGGTGATGATCGTCCACACCGGCGTGGCTCCGACCCTCGCCGCGATCCGCGAGCACGTGAAGGCCACACTCCCCGCGTATTGCGCACCCACCGTGCGCGCGCGAGTGGACACCATCCCGCGAACGGCGTCGGGGAAGATCCGTCGCGCGGAACTGTCGCGCCTCGTGCGGGATCTTCCGGAGGACGAACGGCACTAGCGTTCGACCATGACCACCCTGCACCTCGCGAACAAGACAACCTTCGTCACCGGGGCGGCCTCCGGCATCGGACTGGCCATCTGTCGCCGGTTCCTCGCCGACGGCGCGCGGGTGATCGCCACCGACATCGATGCCCCGGGTCTGGGACGATTGCGCGAGCTGGATCCCGAGCGAGTGCACGTGGTGACGGCCGATGTCACCGACGAGGCCGGCATGACCGACGCGGTCGCCTCGGGAGTGCGGGCCTTCGGAGGCATCGACGTGGTGGTGGCCAACGCCGGTGCGGGCACGTACGGCCTCATCCAGGACCATGATCTGGCGGATTGGAAGCGGATCATCGATCTGTGTCTGGTGGGCGTGTTCATCACGCTGAAGGCCACGTCGACCCATGTGAACGACGGAGGTTCGGTCATCACCATCTCGTCGCTCAACGCCATACAGCCGTCGGCCGGAATGTCGGCGTACTGCGCGGCCAAAGCCGGTGTCGCCATGCTCACCCGCGTCGCCGCCATGGAGATGGGGCAACGCGGTATCCGGGTGAACACCATCGCGCCGGGCCTCGTGCCCACCAACGCCACCGCCGGAATGTTCGCCGTACCCGAGGTGATCCGTCAGTTCGAGGAGAACGCCACCCTCGGACGTCACGCCACACCCGACGAGGTCGCCGCCGTCGCCGCCTTTCTCGCCGGCGACGAGTCGACGTTCATGAGCGCGTCGTTCCTGTCGGTCGACGGGGGCGGCAACACCGGCCGCTATCCGACGCTGCCGGCGATTTTCTCCGCGCTCTGAGATCAGGAGCTTTTGACGCCCGCTCCACCGTCGATCACGTACGTCTCGCCGGTGATCCAGGACGCACGTTCGGAGGCGAGGAAGGTGGCCAGGGCCGCGATGTCGTCGGGTACGCCGATGCGACCCAGAGGAAGACCCGCGGCCAGACGATCACCGAAGTTGTCCACCAGTACCTTGGCGAAATCGGTCTTCACCAAACCCGGTGCGATGCCCACCACCCGGGTCGGACCCAACTCGGCCGCCAGTTGTCGGGTCATGTGGATGAGAGCCGCCTTGGTGAGGTTGTACACGCCGAGCGCGCCCTCGGTGCGCATGCCACCCACCGAGGCCACGTTGATGATCACCCCGGGGCGATCCTTCATACCGGACTCCCACACGGCCTGCGTCCAGAACAACGGGCCGCGCAGGTTCACCTGGAAGGTCTTGTCGAATCGGGCCTCGTCGACACCGAGTGAGGGCCCGTAGTACGGATTCGTGGCCGCGTTGTTCACGAGGATGTCGATCGGGCCGAATCGTTCGACGGTGGCGGCCACACACCGACGTCCCTGTTCGGGGTCGCCGGTGTTCGCGGCGAACGTCTCCACGTCTCCGGTGATCCCGGCCTCGGTGATCACATCGGGACCGATCTTGCGCGACACCATCATCACGCTGGCCCCCGCCTCGGCGAACATCTTCGCCATGGCCAAGCCGATGCCCTTGGAGGCACCGGTGATGAGAGCGACTTTCCCGTCGAGTCGTACGTCCATGGGCGCAAGTTAGTACGCCGACGGCGTCGGCGGATCAGTCGTCGGAATCCTCGTCGTCGGAGCGGGTCAGCACCTGCACCCGAATCGACCGGATGCGCCGACCCTGCAGTTCGGCCACGGTGAAGCGCCAGCCGTCGAAGTCGATGTGCTCACCCACCGCCGGAACGTGTCCGAGCGTGTTGAACACGAACCCGCCCACGCTCTCCCATTCGTCGTCGGGGATGTCGGTGTCGAGTTCGTCGTTGACCTCCGAGACGCTGGTGGTGCCGTCGATCAGGTACTGGCCGTCGGCGTGCTTCTCGATCGACTTGTGGTCCTTGTCGTACTCGTCGACGATCTCGCCCACCAGTTCCTCGAGGCAGTCCTCCAGGGTGACGATGCCTTCGATGCTGCCGTACTCGTCGGCGACCACCGCCATGTGGTACTTGCGAGCCTGCATGTCGCGCATCAACTGGTTCACGGGCTTGTTCTCGGGGATCACGACGGCGTCGCGCATGTACATCGTCACCAATTGAGCGCCCTGTCCGGAACGTTCGGCCCGCACCAGGTCCTTGATGAACGTGACACCGCGCACGTCGTCGTCCTCACTCAGCACCGGCAGGCGCGAGAATCCGTGCTCGATCGCCACGTCGACGGCCTCGCGAACCGTGAAGGTGTCGGCGATGGTGACGATGTCGGGGAAGGGCACCATCACCTCGCGGGCCACGGTGTCGCCGAACTCGATGATCGACTCGATCAGATCGCGCTCCTCCTCCTCGATCACCTCGTCGTTCATGGCCGCTTCCACGATGCCGAGCAGTTCCTGCTCGCTCACGAAGGGTCCCTGCTCGAGTCCCTTGCCCTTCACGATCACGTTGGTCAAACGGATCAACCAACCCGAGACCATGCGCAACGGCGCGAACGACACGAGCATGCGGACACCGCGGGCGGTGCTGAGGGCCGCGCGCTCGGGATACAGCACCGCGTAGGTCTTGGGCACCGCCTCGGCCAACACGAAGAAGACCACCACGTTCAGCAGAACACCCACGACGACGCCCACCGGCCCGAAGGCGCGGGCCGCGATGACACCGGTGAGCGTGGCCTGAACCGTCTGGCACACGTTCACCGACAACAACAACGGGTTGACCCACCTCTCGGGCTCGCCGACGAGTTCCTGCAGGGCCCGGCCCTGTCGCACGCCCCCTTCGGCCATGGCGGCGGCCTTGGGCTTGCTCATCCGCGACAGACCCATCTCGGCCAAGGAGAGGAAGATCAGCACGATCAAGAGCACGAGCACGACCGCCAACAGGATCCAATCGGTCCCGGTAAAAGCGGCGACTACTGCGGTCATGATTCCTCCGGAAGGGTTTGACTGAAAGAGGGCGGAACGTCACCGTTCCAGTGGTGGGCCATCAGGATTTCGCGTTCGCGACGTTGCATCGCCGCGGTCTTGTCGGCGGTGTCGTGGTCCCAACCGAGGATGTGCAGCACCCCGTGCACCACCAACAACGCCATCTCGTCGTCCTCGTGTCCCGCGTGAGTGGGTGCCTGATCGCGGGCCACCTCGGGACAGATCACGATGTCGCCGAGCAACAGGGGCATGTCGCCGCGATCGGGAGGCGAGCGATCCGGACCACGGGTGCCGCCGCTCGGACCACTGACCACCTCGAGCACCTCGCCGCCGTCGATGGGGAACGACAACACGTCGGTGGGTCCGACCTCACCCATGTGTTCGAGGTTCAGATCGACGATGTCGCTCTTCTCCACGAAGAACAGCGACAGCTCGGTGCCCCCGCGAACGCCCTCGGCCGCCAGCGCGTGTCGCGCCAAGGTTTGCCAACGAGCCACGTCGACGACGACGGTGGTCTGTTCGTCGGCACAGAAGACCTCGGCCTCGGTGTCACCGCCGACCTTGGTCTTGCGTCGGAATCTGGGCGGGCCCTCAACCATTGCGATCCGTTCGCGCCGCACGCTTCTCGTACGCGGCCACGATGTCACCCACGATCCGGTGTCGAACCACGTCACCGGCGTCGAGGTGCACGAACTCCAGACCCTCGATCCCACCCAGGATGCGCTCGAGCCCGGACAAACCGCTACGTCCGTCGGGAACGTCGACCTGGGTGGCGTCGCCGGTGACCACCACCTTGGAACCGAATCCGATGCGGGTGAGGAACATCTTCATCTGCTCGGGCGTGGTGTTCTGCGCCTCGTCGAGGATGATGAAGCTGTTGTTGAGCGTGCGGCCGCGCATGAATGCCAGCGGCGCCACCTCCAGCACCTGCTTCTCGTGCATCTTCTGCACGCCCTCGGTGTCGACCATGTCGTACATGGCGTCGTAGAGCGGACGTAGGTACGGGTCGATCTTGGCCATCAGGTCGCCGGGCAGGAATCCGAGGCGCTCGCCGGCTTCCACCGCCGGGCGGGTGAGGATGATGCGTTGCACCTGTCGCGTCTGCAGGGCGTGCACCGCCATCGCCACGGCGAGCCAACTCTTGCCGGTGCCGGCCGGCCCGATGCCGAAGGTGATGACGTTGCGGCGGATGGCGTCGATGTAGCGCTTCTGACCCGCCGTCTTGGGCTTGATCGTGCGTCCCTTGGCACCACGCAGAATCTCGTCCGTGAGCACCGAGCTGGGGCTGGCGTCCTGACGGACCATGGCGATGCTGCGCTTGATGACCGATTCGTCGACGTTCTCTCCGCGCTGCAACAAGAGCACGAGTTCCTCGAAGAGTCGGGCCACCACCGCCGAATCGGGCCCCTCGATGGAGAGTTCGTTGCCGCGGGCCGAGATATCGGTGCCCGAGAACGCCGACTCGATCAGGCGCAGGTGCCCGTCACGCGTCCCCAGGAGGCTCGCCATGAGATGCGTCCCCGGAATCACCAGGGTGGAGGTCGGAGATGGAGGCGTCATTCGGTGGGTCGGAGCGCGTTGCTGGACCGTCGTCGCATCGGCACGACCTCAGCGTAATGGACGACGAGGGCTTCCCCCCACCACCGAGGGCCCGCCGTCGACCCGCGCGAGCTCACGAGGCCGTCGGCCGCACCACGTAACGGCCCGTGACCTCGCCTCGCAGGATGGCGTCGAGGACCGCGTCGAGCGCATCGAGGCCGATCTCGTGCCCGATGCTGTCGATGCCGGCCGGGCGCAGGTCGGTGGCCAACCGGCGCCAGACCTCCACCCGCTGGGGCATGGGCAACTGCACCGAGTCGATACCAAGCAGGGCCACTCCACGCAGGATGAAGGGCATCACCGTGGTGCTCAGGCCCGCGCCCCCGGTCAATCCGCTGGCGGCCACCGCCGCGCCGTAGTTCAACCGCTTCAGAACGTTGGCCAGCGTGACGCCACCGACACAGTCGACGGCCCCGGCGAAGGTCATGGCCCCCAAGGGCTTGAGGTCCTCGGTGGAGAGTTCGGCGCGATCGATCACGCGTGCCGCACCCAGCGAGAGCAGATAGGGCTCGGCTTCCTTCTTGCCGCTCGACGCCACCACCTCGAAACCGAGTGCGGCCAGCATCGTGATCGCCATGCTGCCCACTCCACCGGTGGCACCGGTGACGAGAACCGGGCCGTCGGACGGGCGCAGGCCCCGGTCGAGCAGCGCCATCACCGACTCGGCCGAGGTGAAGCCGCCGGTGCCAATGACCATGGCGTCACGGGCCGTGAGACCTTCGGGCAATTCGAGCACCCAGTCGGCGGGTATCCGCGCGTACCGCGCGTAGCCACCATGATGAGCCGTGCCGATGTCGTACGCGTGCGCGATGACCTTCTGGCCGACCGCGAATCGCGAGCCACCCGAATCGACCACCGTGCCGGCCAGGTCGACGCCCGGGATGAGCGGCGAGATACGGGCCACCTTGCCCTTGGGCGACGTGGCGAGCCCGTCCTTGTAGTTGACACTCGACCACTCCACCTCGATCAGCACTCCGTCGGCCGACAGGACGTCGAGGTCGATCTCGACCACCTCGCGTCGCGGCGCCTCGGGGTCGTTGGTGAACATGAACGCGGGGAAGCGACCGTTCGACATGCCCGAAACCTACCCGAGGCCCCGCGGGTCGGCCCGACCCCGTTACCGTGGGGACGTCATGAAACTCGGCTACACCACCATGAACACGCCGGCCGACATCGCTCCGCCGGTCCTGGGTCCTCTCCTCGAGTCGGCCGGGTTCGACTCGATCTGGATCGGCGAGCACAGCCACATCCCCGTGTCGCGCGAGACCCCGTACCCCACCGGCGGCGAGATGCCGTGGCAGTACACCACGATGATGGATCCCTTCCTCAGCCTCATGCAGATCGGAGACCACGCTCCGTCGCTGCTGCTGGGTCTCGGTGTGGCACTCCCCCTCGAGCACGACGTCTTCGTGTTGGCCAAGCAGGTGTCCACGCTCGACGTGTTGAGCGGCGGACGCGTGCAGTTCGGCGTGGGGGTAGGTTGGAACCGCGAGGAACTGGCGAACCACCACGACGTGAAGTGGTCGATGCGATATCGCGCCCTGGCCGACTGCGTGGCCGCGCTGCGCTCGTTGTGGACGAACGACGAATCCGAGCACCACGGCGAGTGGTACGACTTCGACAAGGTGTGGAGTCGCCCCAAACCCGTGCAGACCCCGCACCCGCCGATCTGGTGCGGCACTGGCGGAAAGCTCGGCACCCAGCACGCCGTGGCGTGGGCCGACGGCTGGATGCCCCTCGACGTCACCCTCGGCGACGTCGAGAAGCGCGTCACGAAGTTCCGTCAGGTGGCGGCCGAGGCCGGTCGCACCGACGTGCCCATCTCGATGGTCGCCTTCGGTGACCCCACCCTGGACACCTTGTTGCACTATCGCGATCTGGGGATCGAACGCGTCATCGTCGGCTCGGGACGCGACGGTTGGGAGGACCCCACCGGGGTGCCCGCCTTCATCGATCGATACGCGGCGATGATCGACCGCCTGGCCGCGTGAGAGCGGGAGAGGACGACGAGATGAACGACAAGCCGATCGACATTCGCGAGACCGACCCCGACAAGTATTGGGAGACCTTCGCCGAGAAGTGGACCTCGTTGTTGACCTATCGCTACCTCGGTCGCCGCTGGTCGTCGCTCGACACCGGGGTGGAGGGCAGCTTCATGTCGCTGCGACACGACATGCGCAATTCCACCGGAGGCATCATGGCCGCGCCGTTGTGCGTCGCTTCACCGGAGTGCGGGGGCTTCAACGACGACCTGGTGGTGCCGAATCCGCTCATCGCCTCGATGCAGATCCTCGATCCGGCCAAGGACGTGCGCGAGTTGATGATCATCCCGGACAACCTGCACACCGGACGGCGCCTCGGCTTCAGCCGGGCGTTGGTGGTGGACGCGCGCGACACCGACCGCGTCATCGCCATCTCCACCGGGGTCGGACTCTCCCTCGGTGAGCAGCCCGAGGGTTACCAGAAGATCGACAACCCGCCCATCGACGTGGTGGATTCGCCCGACCTGCCTCCGTTGCACCGGGTGTTCGGGGCCTCGCGACTGAGTCACGGGGTCTGGGAGATCCCGGTGCTGAGCGCCGAGTTGGCCTCTCCCGATGCCGCGTTGCACATCGGACCCCAACACATCGTGTTGGAGGCCTGCGCCACCGAGTTGGCGACCGAGCTGGCCGGCGTCGATCTTCAGGTGGACGACTGGTACGTGATGTTCGTCAACCGGGGCAAGACCGGACCGTTCCGGACCGAGGGTCAGGCCTACCGGGGTGCCGACGGCAAGGTGGGCGCGCGGGTGTCGTTGATCGACCACGGCAACGGCGGTCGAGTGGTGAGCACGTGCGCCGCGACGTTCCATCCGGCGCGCTGACGGGCCCGATCAGAGGGGGAAGCCCGACAGCTCCCGCATGTTGTCGCGCAAGCACAGCCGACGCTCGGCGGCCGTGATGGACGCGAAGTCCGCGGCCCACTCGTAGGGGCTGGCCAATCCCTCGGGGTGCGGCCAGTCCGAACCGAGCAACATGCGTTCGGCGCCGATGAGATCACGGATGTTGGAGACGTCGTCCTCGTAGAAGGGCGCCACCCACACGTGGTCGTGGAACGTGTCGAGCGGATCGCGCTTGTACAGCTGCGGGGTCTTGCCGTAGGACCGCTTCAAGCGACGACACAGGTCGCCCACCCAACCGGCGCCCAACTCGACCGTGGCCACCTTGAGATTGGGAACCCGGTCGAACAGGCCGTGACAGATCAACGACGCGATGAGGTCGTAGACCGGACGCTCGACGTGAACGCCCATCACCTCGCTGAGGGCCGACATCTTGTGACCGGTGTACTTGGGGGTCTCGCCCCACATCTGCGTGTACACGCCGTAGCCCGAGTCGGCGCCGTGGAACGCCACCACGATGCCGGCGTCGGCCACGGTGTGCCAGAACTCGTCGTACATGGGGTCGGCCAGCGAGTGGAATCCGTCGGGGGCGTGCACCGGTGCCGGACGGAAGGTGACGAAACGCGCGCCCTTGTTCAGGACCATCTTCAGTTCCTCGAGGGCCCGCACCGGATCGACGAGCGACATGAGCGGACCGGTGAGGATGCGACCGTCGCGGTTGTATCCCCAGTCCTCGTCGAGCCACTGGTTGTAACTGTGGAACGCGGCGTAGAGCATGTCGGGGTTGTCGCGCATCATCTCCTCGAGACCGAGGCCGAGGCTGGGCAACACCCACGCCAGATCGACACCCTGCTCGTCGAGTTTGCGCACACGGGCGTCACGATCGCGAGCGGCCGGCGGAATGGGGCCCATCTTGATGATGTCGCGCATCTCGAGTCCGTCGTGGTTCTGGGCCCGGAAGTACAACTCCAGCGAACCGGGCTGACCCACCGGGTCGTAGGTGGGGTTCGGGATGAGGGTGAGCAACTTGTTGTTCACCAACATGGTCTTGCGACCGTCGACCTCGATCCAGTGGATCGCGTGCCGATGCTCGCGCGGAAGGTGACGCGTGACGGCGTCGTGCGCCTCGTAGTAGTGCTGGTCGGCGTCGCTCAACCCGTAGGTGACGTCCGCCGGCACCTGGCGCTCGGTTGTGATCGTTCCCGTTCCTGCCGACATGGTGGCCGCCTTTCCGCTCGGGCGTCGAAAGTTTCTGACGCCTCGTCAGATTCTATGATCCCACGGGACGGGGTGGGAGACTTCCACCCAGAGTCGTGACCTTGGTCCCGAACCCTCGGGTCGGCCGGCCTCGGCGGGAAGGAAACAACCATGGAGATCTGGCAGGTCACGGCCCGTGAGGCCATCCGCGACCTGGCGACGCGGTACAACGCCAACGGCGACACCGGTCGCTTCGCCCGGGTGCGCGAGCTGTTCCTCGACGACGCGGTGATGACGATTCAGGGCGTCCCCCACCGCGGCATCGAGGCGATCATGGCCGTCTTCACCGGCACGACGGAATCCACCCCCGGCCTGACGCACGTGCGCCATTTCGTGGCCACCCACCAGATCGACCTGATCGACGAGGAGCACGCCACGGGGCGCGCCTACTTCGCCGTTCTCACCGACGTGGGTCTCGATCACTGGGGGCGTTACGTGGACGAGTACCGACGCGTGGACGATCGGTGGCTGTTCGCGTCCCGGTCGGTGACCCTCGACGGTCAGGTGCCCGAATCGCTGTTCCCGCGCACCGTGTGACGTCGGATCAGGGACGGAACGCGGACCGCGGACGCTGAACGAACTCGAAGGGAACCCCGTCGGGGTCGTTGAGGAAACAGATCCACATGTCGGGAACCTTCGTGCCGGACAACTCGACCTGGCGAGGTTCGCGTTCGAAGGTCCAACCGGCGGCCAAGAACTCCTCGTACGAACGCACGGTGTCGTCGACACCCACCGCGGTGCGGAACAGGCCGGCCTGATTCGCGTGCTCGGGATGACGGCCGTGCGAACGCGGATTGTTCCATTGCGTGAGCACCACCTCGCACGGCTCGTCGGGCAGACGCATCCGGACGATCGACGCCGACGCATCGGCCTGGTCGACGCCGACGTGCGCACCCGTCGTCCACTCGTGACGCGCCACCTCCTCGAAGCCGATGCCGCGGTACCACGGCAGCGAGGTCTCGAGGTCGGTGATGGTGATGCGAAGGTGACGCATGCGCGACTCCCCCGCCGGAATGGACGCGTCCTCGAACATGTCGAACAACGTGCCGGTGGGATCGGCCACGGTCACCCAACGGTCGGTCCAATCCGTGCGACCCTCGGCCACCACGGTGCAACCGGCGGCTTTCATGCGGTTCAGGGTGTCGGCCAGGTCGGGCACCGCCACGCCGAGCGACTGCATGCCCACGTGGGTGGCGTCGCTCATGGGCGTGCCGATGACCGTGGGCGACACCCACTCCTGCACCTCCACCGAGGGGCTGGTGCGGGGACCGCGCTTGTCGTACACGAAGGCCGCGCCGCTGACGATCTCGCCCTCGATTCCCAACAGCGAGCCGTCCGAGGGGTGCAACGGGTTGCGCATGACCTCGCGCATGTCGAGGACGTTCACCAGGAAGTCGACGGCCTCGTCGGTGTCGTCGCAGCAGTAGCACATGTGCAGGAAACGTCGGGCGGGCGGTTCGGGCGCGTTGGTCACGGGAATCGACAGTACCCCACCGACCCCGTTCACCTGCCAAGATTGACGACGACCAGTGGCTGAACTCGGAGACATGATGCAAGAGCGAATCGACGGACAACGATTGGACGGCAAGGTGGCGTTGGTGACCGGCGCCAGTCGCGGAATCGGAACCGCCATCGCCAGGCGTCTGGCGGCCGAGGGCGCCACCGTGGCCTGCACGGCGCGCACCATGGAACCGGACCCGCGTTATCCCGGCACATTGCGCGAGACCGTGGAGATGATCGAGAAGGCCGGTGGTAAGGCCGCGGCCTTCAAAGGTGATCTGTCCAACGCCGACGACCGCAAGGGACTGGTGGACGAGGTGCGCTCGGCGCTGGGGCCGATCGACATCCTGGTGAACAACGCCGCCGTCACCTTCTTCCTGCCCATCGACACGTTCCCCGAGAAGCGCTTCAAACTGATGATCGAGACCCAGGTGTGGAGCACCATCGATCTGGCCCAGCAGGTGATCCCCGACATGCGTTCGCGCGGAGCCGGTTGGATCCTGAACATCTCATCGCGCGCGGCCGTGAAGCCCATGGGACCGCCGTTCGAGGACTTCTACAAGACCGGCAATTCGTCGGTGTACGGACTGTGCAAGGCCGCTCTGGAGCGACTGTCGTTGGGTATGGCCGCCGAGCTGTTCGATGACAACATCGCGGTGAACACCCTGGCCCCGTGGGACAACGTGCCCACGCCGGGCGCGGGCGTACACGACCTCGTCGAGAAGTACCGACTCGAGCCCGAGGAGATCATCGCCCAGGCGGCGCTCGAGCTGTGCGCGGCCGAGCCCCAGACCCTCACCGGCCGCGTTGCCTACAGCCAGAGCCTCATCCAGGAACTCGGCGTGACTCCGCACGCCCTCGACGGTCGCCCCTTGGGCACCTGGCCCCGTGCCCACTGACGCACATGTCGAACATTCGCCGCGGCGTCTGGACCAACTGGGCGGGCAACCAATCTGCACGGCCGTCGGCCGTTCACCGTCCCGCGGACGAGGACGAATTGTCGGCGATCGTCACCCGGGCCGCCAACGATCGCACCACGGTGAAGGCCCTCGGGAGCGGGCACAGCTTCACGGCGGTGTCGGTCACCGACGGGGTGATGATCGACATGGGTCGTCTGAGTCGCTTGATCGCGGTCGACCGTGCGGCCTCCACCGTGACGGTCGAGGCCGGGATCACCATCGCCGATCTCAACCTGCTGTTGCACGGGCTGGGGCTGGCCCTTCCCAATCTGGGTGACATCGCCTACCAGACCATCAGCGGTGCCATCGCCACCAGCACCCACGGCACCGGGCGCGCCCTCACCGGTATCGCCGCCCAGGTGGTGGGTATGCGTGTGGTGGCCGGTGACGGAAGCGTGATGGACCTCGGCCCCGACCGACACCCGGCGTTGTTTCACGCGGCCCGAGTGGGCGTGGGGGCGTTGGGCATCGTGAGCCAGGTGACGTTGCGCGTGGTGCCGGCGTTCCGCCTGCGGGCCGAGGAGGGCGCCCAACGGCTCGACGATCTCGTCGACGGCCTCGACGAACACGTGGAGGGCAACGACCACTTCGAGTTCTTCTGGATCCCCCACACCAAGTGGGCGCTCACCAAGCGCAACAACCGCACCGATGACGCGGTGTCGATCCCGAGCCCCGTCAAGCATTGGTACGCCAAGTCCTTCATGGAGAACTACGCATTCGGTGCGGTGTGCCGCCTGGGACGCGCGCGACCGAACCTGATCCCCCGCCTGGCGACCGCGCTTCCCTCCACCGGGCAGAGCGTCATCGTCGACGAGAGTTTCCGCATCTTCGCGAGTCAACGTCTGGTGCGGTTCGTGGAGATGGAGTACGCCATTCCCCGCGAGGCCTGTGGTGAGGCACTGCAACGGGTGCGACGAATGGTGGACGAGCGTGGACACATGGTGAGCTTCCCGGTGGAAGTGCGGTTCACGGCCCCCGACGAAATACCGCTGAGCACCGCGTCGGGACGACCGTCGGCCTACATCGCGGTGCACATGTACAAGGGCACGCCGTTCGAGGCGTACTTCCGGGACGTGGCGGCCATCATGGCGGACTACGACGGGCGCCCTCATTGGGGCAAGATGCACTTCCTGGGCGCGGATGAATTGTCGAGGTTGTACCCACAGTGGGAGGCGTTTCAGCAGGCCCGCCAACGCATCGATCCCATGCGCACTTTCGCCAACGCCTACACCGCTCGCGTCCTGGGCGACTGAGTCTCCGGCAACAGAGGCGACGCTGGGAATCGAACCCAGGTGGAGGGCTTTGCAGGCCCTTGCCTAAACCACTCGGCCACGTCGCCAACCGGGATGGCGAGCCACACCGGAGCCGTCACCCTATCCCGACCTCCCCGATTTCCGGCGAGTGCTCGTCCGCGGGAACGCCCCGTGAGAGACTGCTCGCATGAAGTCACGCCAGATCAAGCACCTCGCCGTAATCGCATCCATCGGCCTTCTCCTCGCCGCGTGCGGCGGTGACGGCTCGTCCTCCGATTCCGCGCCCACCACCGAAGGTGCGGTCACCACCGAGGCCCCCGACACCACCGAGACCGCACCCGACACCTCGTTGGCTCCCGACCCGGCCGAACTGGCGAACACCTACGTCGAAGCGGGCCCGCACCCCGTGGGCGTCACCACCCTCGAGCTGGAAGCCGGCAACAAGGTGGAGATCTGGTATCCGGCCGTGGAGGGAACCACCGGCAACGAGTCCTACGACGTGCGCGAGTTCGTTCCCGAGGCCATCCGCACGCTCCTCACCGCCGACGTTCCCGCGGTCTACGAATACGAGGCCGGTCGTGACGCCGCGGTGGCCGACGGCACCCATCCCGTGGTGTTGTTCAGCCACGGCTATAGCGGCATCCGTCTGCAGAGCACCTTCCTCACCGCGCACCTCGCCAGTTGGGGCATGGTGGTGGTCTCCCCCGATCATTGGTCACGCGATCTCTATCACGTGCTCAGTGCGCCGGTGGGCGACCGTCAATCCAGCATCGGCGAACTGCTGGCCTCGCTCGATCTCATCAGCGCCCAGAACACCACCGCGGGCTCCATCTTCGAGGGTCGCATCGACGACTCGCGCGTGGTCGCCGTCGGCCACTCGGCCGGTGGTGGCACCGTGGTCGGCGCGGCATCGGACGATCGCATCGACGGTTACGTCTCACTGGCCTCGGGTGTGGGCATCTCCTCCGAGAACACCACCACGGCTCCGCTGAACCTGCCGAACAAGCCGTCGTTCTTCATCGCCGGAGCCCTCGACGGCGTCATCTCGGCGCAGACCTCCACCAAGCCGTCCTTCGAGGCCGTTCCCGCCCCGAGCCGACTCTGGATCATCGACGGTGTCGGTCACAACGGCTTCGACGACTTCTGCACCTTCGGCAACGGCTCGGGCATCATCGGTGTCGCGATGGCTTCGGGCCTCGGACCGTTGCTCGAGGCCCAGCCCCAGTTGAAGACCCTGGGCGAGGACGGCTGCGTGCCGCCCGCGCTCGACGTGAACCTCGGCTTCCCGATCATCCAACACGCGGTCACCGCGCAGATCCGCTTCTGGTTCGGCGATGACGCCGAGCCGGTGGGCATAGGTCCCGAGGTCGCCGACCAATACGAACTGGCCGTCGAGATCGCCGTTCGCGACTGACCGCTGCCGTGGTGGGTGCCCCGATGTGGGACACTGACCCCATGGGGAAAACGACGGTCATCAAGAACGGCCTCGTCGTCGACGGCACCGGTTCGCCGGGCTTCGTCGCCGACGTGTGCATCCAGGACGGGCGCATCACCGCCATCGGTTCCGATCTGAGCGGTGACGAGGTGATCGACGCCACCGGTCGCGTGGTGGCGCCGGGCTTCATCGACATCCACACCCATTACGACGCCCAGGTGTTCTGGGATCCGGCCCTCACGCCGTCGTGCTTCCACGGAGTCACCACCGTGGTGGCCGGCAACTGCGGCTTCACCATCGCCCCCACCCGGGCCACCGATCGTGACCTGATCGCGCGCACCATGGAAAAGGTGGAGGACATGGATCCGGCCACTCTCAACGCCGGCATCCCCTGGGAGTTCGAGACTTTCGGCGAGTACCTCGACAGCATCCGGCGTCGCGGTTCACTCCTGAACTTCGCGGCGTACATCGGACACACGGCCCTGCGCATCTTCGTGATGGGTGACGAGGCCGTCGGACGGGTGGCCAGCGACGAGGAAGTCGCGCGCATGGCCGACATCGTGCGACAGGCCATGCACGACGGTGCCGCCGGGTTCGCATCCAGCTTCGCCGTCACCCACCGCGGGGCCGACGGCCAGCCGATTCCCAGCCGTTGGGCCGACCGCCGCGAGATCGACGCCCTGTGCGCCGCCGTCGGCGACACCGGACGTGGGGTCATCGGCGTGAACGGCGGCGAGAACCTCTCGCTGCCCGACTGTTACGAGCTGCAGCCGCGCATCGGTGTTCCCATCACCTACACCGCGCTGCTCACCACCTCACAGGGCACCCACCTGAAGGCCGCCGAGATCCACCGAGCCGGTGTCGCGCGCGGCATCGACGTGTGGCCCCAGGTGTCGTGTCGTCCCCTCTCGTTCTCCCAGACGATGGTCGAGCCCTTCACGTTGAACATCAACCCGGTGTTCGCCGAACTCATGCCGCTCTCGCTCGACGAACGTCGCGCGTCCTACGAGAGTCCGCAGTGGCGCACCCGGGCCATGGACTTCTGGGCCTCGGGTCAGGTGCTCAGTCCGCGCTGGGACGCCTTCGAGGTGATGGAGGCGCCGACGTCACCCGAGGTGGTCGGGCGTCGCGTGGCGCAGTTGGCCGAGGAGATGGGCCTGACGCCGTTCGACGCGCTCTTGGAACTCACCTTGCGTGAACCCGACCTGAAGTTGCGGGTGAAGGCCCTGTTGGCCAACGACGACGTCGATGGCATCACCATGTTGCTCAACACCGATCAGTGCACGTTGGGCCTCAGCGACGCCGGCGCGCACGTGGGCCAGCTGTGCGACGCCGTGCTGCCCACCGATCTGCTCGGGTCGTGGGTGCGCGAGCGCCGGGCGATCACTCTCGAACAAGCCGTCCACAAGCTCACCAAGGTGCAGGCCGACCTGTTCGGCTTCGCCGATCGTGGGGTATTGCGTCCGGGCGCTTTCGCCGACGTCGTGGTGTTCGATCAGACCACCGTGTCGCCGGGACCCACCAGTCGGGTGCGCGACTTCCCCGCCGACGGCGAACGCCTCAACGCCTCGCAGCCCACGGGCATGCATCATCTCTTCGTCAACGGCGTCGAAGTGGTGCGCGACGGACGCATTCTCGACCAGGACGCCCGACCGGGACACCTGGTGAGCCCGGGCGCCCGCGCCTAACGCAGCGAGTACGTCACCGGCAGAGTCTTCAGTCCGCCCACGAAGACCGTCTTCATCCATTTGGGTTCGCCCGCCAACTCGATGTGATCGAGGCGCGGCAACAACTCCTTGAAAAAGGCCCGCAATTCCATCCGGGCCAACATCGCCCCCAAGCAGTAGTGAACGCCGAATCCGAAGGCCAGGTGCTTGTTGGGCGACCGACCGACGTCGAAGGCGAACGGATCGGCGAAGGCCTCCTCGTCCCGGTTCCCCGACGGGTACGAGAGCAAAACCGACTGTCCGGCCCGGATGGTCTTGTCGCGCAGGCGATAGTCCTCGGTGGCGGTGCGCATGAAGTGCTTGACCGGCGTCACCCAGCGGATCATCTCGTCGACCGCGGTGTTCATCAGGCTCGGATCGTCCTTGAGCCTCCGCAATTGATCGGGGTGTTCGATCAGCGCGTGCAAGCCCCCGGCCATCGCCGAGGCGGTGGTGTCGTGCCCGGCGGTGGCCGTGATCACGTAGTAACCGATGGTCTGCATCATCGTGAGTTCCTCGCCGTTGATGCGGGCGTTGGCCACGACCGACGCCATGTCGCCGGTGGGGTTCGCTCGGCGCTCCTCGGTGAGTTTGGTGAAGTAGGCGAAGAAGTCCTGAATCACGGCGATGACGTCGGTGGGGTCGTCACTGCGGCGCATCTCCTCGTCGGCGGCCCCGAACAGTTCCTGGGTCAACTTCAACATGCGCGCGTAGTCGCTCTCGGGCAAACCCAGGATCGAGAGGATCACGTTCAACGGCATGAACATGGCGATGTCGCGGGCGAAGTCGCACGCCCCGCCGAGATCGACCATCTTGTCCACGTAGCGCTTGGCGTACTGGGCGAGAACGTCCTCCAACTTGGCCAGGTTCTTCGGCAGGAACCACTCCTGGGTGACTCCGCGAAGATCGCGATGCTCCGGTTCGTCCACGTGGATCAGGGTGCGCAACAGGCCCCCGGTCTTTCCCGCGCGGGCGTCGTCCTCGATCGAACCCAGCACCGGGCGCGGCTCGTTCAGGAAGATCTGGTTCTTGGCCTCGATCTCGAAGATGTCGGCCGACTTGGTGATGGCCCAGAACGAGTTGAAGCCCACGCCGTGACTCTCCACCCAGTGCACCGGATCCTCCCGGCGCAACATGGCGCACGCTCGATGGAAATACTCCTCATCGGCGTAGGCGGACGGGTCCACGAACACGTACCCCGCTTGCTCGACGTTCTCCGGATCCCGACCCGACATGTGGCTCCCCCTCACGGTCACATTCATTGTGTCCCATCGGCGCCGCCCGATCGGAGGTCTTCGGTCCGGGGTTCAAGGGCCGAGGGTCCCGAGTCCCCCACTTTCCGTGTACAGTTTCTGACGGGTCGTCAGAAACGACCGGAGGGGGAACCATGAGCACCACCGAACGCGCGCCGACCGCCCATCGGGACATCGTCGCCACCCGAGACCCGGGGGCCAACATCACCCAGGACCGCATCGTCCTGCGGGGCAAGCGCATCGGACCGATCCTCCATCTGGCCGAGGAGCGAGCGCGCCTGGCCGCCCTCGAATGGCGCCACTTCGAGGTCGAGCGTCTCGGGGCCACCATCGGTGCGGTGCTCCACGGCGTCGATCTGTGCGGCACCCTCTCCGACGAGGTGATCGACGAGATCCGTCGCGCCCTTCACGAGTTCAAGGTGATCTTCTTCCGGAATCAGCCGCTCACGCCGGATCAGCACGTGGCCTTCGCCCGACGTTTCGGTGATCTCGAGATCCATCCGTTCATCCCGTCCAACACCGGCGCCCCCGAATTGGTGCGCTTCGAGAAGTCGTTCGACGTGAAAGGTTACGAGAACACTTGGCACCACGACGTGACGTGGCGCGAGACGCCGAGCATGGGGGCGATCCTCCACGGGGTGCACGTGCCCGAATCCGGGGGCGACACCCTCTTCTCCGACATGTACGCGGCCTACGAGGGTCTCACCGACGAGAACAAGGAGTTCGTGGACTCCCACGACGCCGAGCACGACTTCATGCTCTCGTTCGGTCGTCAGGTGAGCCCCGACCAACTGGCCGAGATGCGTCAGAAGTATCCGCTCGTCGTGCATCCGCTGTCGGCCACCCACCCGGCCACCGGCCGTCGACACCTGTACGTGAACCCCATCTTCACCAGCCGCATCCTCGGCGTCGACCACGACACCAGCGAGCGCAAACTGGCCGAGCTCTGGAACGAGAGCGACAACGTCGAGTACCAGTGTCGCTTCCATTGGGAGAAGGATTCGGTCGCCTTCTGGGACAACCGCGCGTGCCAGCACTACGCCAGCAGCGACTACTGGCCCGAGATCCGCATCATGGAGCGGGCCAGCATCAAGGGCGGTCGCCCGAGCCGATGAGCCACGTCGGGGCTGACTAGTTTCGCCCCATGGACGAACAGCGCCACGAGATCGATCCCGAACTGGACTTCACCGTCACGCTCAGAGGCGGGCGCGGAGCGGCGGGACACCCGACGGATCCCGAGGTGCGACTGCTGTCCCCCGACTTCTACGCCCACTTCGACCGTCTCACCACCTGGATGCGCGCCGAGGCGCCGCTCTACTGGGACGACGAGACCGGCATCTGGGGTGCCGCCAGCCACGAGCTGGTGTCCATGATGAGTCGCGAATGGCACACCTTTTGCTCTGGCAAGGGTTCACGCCCGGAGAGCTCGGTTCCGTCGATGATCAACTTCGACGCCCCCGAGCACACCAAGCGACGTCGCCTGGTGGGCGCTGGCTTCACCCCTCGTCGGGTGGCCGATCACGAGCCGTTCCTGCGGCGCGCCGTGAACACCCTCATCGACGGTGTCATCGACCGGGGTGAGTGCGACATCGTCCGCGACATCGCCACTCCCCTGCCGATGTTGATGATCGGCGAGTTGATGGGACTGCCCAGCGAGGACAACGACATGTTGCTCCACTGGTCGGATCTGTTCGCCACCGGTGGCGACGAGATCCGTCCCGAGGTCGAGCGGGCGGTCGTCGAATGGAACGACTACATCATGCGCAAGGTCCACGAGCGACGCGGAGGCGACGGTCAGGATCTCGTGAGCCTCGTGGTGAACGCCGAGTGGGAGGGCCAGCGCCTGTCGGACCTCGACGTCATGTTTGAGACCATGCTCGTCCTGGTCGGGGGCGACGAAACGACGCGCCACGTCATCTCCGGAGGCGTGGCCGCGCTGTTGCAGCATCCCGAGCAGATGGACCGACTACGGGCGGACACGGCTTTGCTCCCCACGGCCATCGAGGAGATGCTCCGCTGGAGCAGCCCCATTCGCAACATGAACCGCACCGCCACCCGCGACGTGGAGGTGAACGGATTGCACATCCGGGAGGGGGACCGCGTGCTGCTGTTGTACCCCTCGGCCAACCGCGACGAGAGGGTGTTCGACGATCCCTTCATCTTCGACGTGGGTCGCACGCCCAACGATCACGTGGCGTTCGGGGCCTACGGGCGACACCACTGTCTGGGCGCACCGTTGGCGCGTCTGGAGTTGCGCATCATGTTCGAGGAGTTGTTGCGCCGTCTGGACGACATCCAACTGACGTCGACCGACATTCCGTGGCGGCGGGGCAACTTCGTGCTGGGGCCGAACTCGGTTCCCGTCAGCTTCCGCGCCCGTTGAGCGCGAGCTCTCACCTCAACTGGTGAGGCCCTTGCCCATGCGGTCGATGGAGATCTTGGCCACCACCGTGATGGAATCTCCTCCCTTGTCGCGCGCGGGCACCGCGGGGATCTCGTCGACCCATCGCATCGTGAGGTCACCCCACTTGCGGCCGTCGCCCATGATGGTGCCCTCCACCGCCAGTCGGGCCGTGCGCTCGTCGGGTGCGCCGGACTGTGGAGCCGCGGTCAGTTCGAACACCACGTAATTGGCCCGCTCGATGGGCACGTGGGCCGCGGACGGCGTGGTGCCCATGACGATCGTGTACAGCATGCCCGCTTCCTTGTGGACGTGCTTCTCCTTGAAGTCGCGACGGTTCTGCATGTCGATGAACGAGCGCCGGGTGGCGTACTTCACGATGCCCATCCGATCCCACTCGCCTTCGGCACCTTGGGCCACCACGTTGCCGAAGAACATCACCTCGGCCCCGATCTTGTGGAGCACTTCGGTGGGGTTGTACAGGTCGTCGGCCTGTTCGCCCGAAATGCCCGCCGGGGTGGCACCCTCGGCGCCCTTCACGCCGTCGTAGTCGGCACTCTCGCGGTACTTCATGAAGTTCACCATGAACACCGGGCCGTCGGCATCGGGCTCCCGGGTGGACAAGTCGGCGGCGTACTCGAAGTCGATGGTTCCGTAGCGCATGGAGGGAACCTAACACGCCCACCGGGTATTACTGGCACGAACCGTGACAAAACCTCGTGACAGGGTTCCCGCCGCGTGGGAGACTGTCGACATGTCGAACGCCCTGGTTCTCGATTCCCTCCGTCGGCGCATGGCCGCCATGTTCTCCTTGTACGAGGACGCTCTGGCCACCATGGATTCCCGACATGTCAACCATTTCGAACGCGAGGGCGTGCTTCCCATCGCCTTCTCCCTCTTCCACTACGTCAACATGCACGACGCCTCGTACATGCTCCTCACGGGCACCCCGCCCATCTGGAACGACGAGTGGCAGGCCCGGGTCGGAGTCGGCGTGAACGACCACGGCAAGCATCGGACCGTCGACGAGATGATCCATCAGCGCATCGGCGATCTGCCGGCCTTCACGGAGTACATGCGCGCCGTCTACTCGCGCACCCTCGACTGGTTGGCCGCGCTCGACCCCGCCGAACTCGACCGGGTCGTCATCGCCCGCCCCTTCCCACCGCAGATCGCCAGCACCTTCAGCGCCCGCGTGGCCGACGAACGCGGACTCACCGTCCTCGACGGCATCGAATGCTGGCTGTACCAACACGGTCTTCGACACATGGGCGAGATCGAGATGGCCCGCGGCCTGGTGGGCCTGGGCGGCATGACCAGCTAGACCGAGGGCGGCAACAACGCGTTCGGGTTCAGTATGCCCGTGGGGTCGAGTGCCCGCTTGATGGCCCGCATGGCCGCGATCTCGTCGGCCGACCGACTGAGGTGCAGCCACTCGCGTTTGGCCGTTCCGATTCCGTGCTCCGCGCTGATGCTGCCCCGGCAACGCGCCACCTCGCCCAACACCGCCTCGTCGAAGACCCGGTGTCGATCGACGTCCGCACCGATCACGTTGACGTGCAGATTGCCGTCGGCGGCGTGACCGAAGACGACCACCTCGGCGGTGGCGTCCACGAGACGTACCGCGCGTTCGACCGCCCCCACGAACGCCGACATCGAACGCAGCGGCACGGTGACGTCGTACTTCAGGGGAACGCCCAACGTCGAGAGGCACGCGGTGTGCTCGTCGCGCAGGCGCCACAGTGCCGCGCGACGCGCCGACGAGTCGGCCACGGCCACCAGGGCGCGCGAACCCACCAGGCGGTGCAACGTGTCGTCGCCGACCACGGATGACCGGGACTCGATCAGGAGATACCACTCGCTGTCGAACGGCACCGGGGCGCCGGTGACGTCGGAGACCAGGCGCACACCGCGCCGCGACATCAGTTCGGCCGCCTCCACCGTGTCGCTGGCCCCGCACACCGCCGCCACCACGTCCGACGCGTCATCCACCGATTCGCATCCCACCATCACCGTCTCGGTGTGTCCGTGCTCGGGCACCAGAGCCAACACGGCCCGGGTGATCACGCCCAAGGTTCCCTCGCTGCCGCACATCAGACCCCGCAGGTCGTAGCCGGTGTTGTCCTTCACGAGACCCGCCATGGTCGACAGAACCGAACCGTCGGCCAACACGGCCTCCAGACCCACCACGTGCACCCGCGTCGAGCCGTGACGCAACACGTTGACTCCGCCGGCGTTGGTGGCGATGGTTCCCCCGATGGTGGCGCTCCCCCGCGATCCGAAGTCCACCGGATACCGCAGGCCCACCGCGGCGGCGGCGAGTTGCACCGCTTCCAGCGTGGCGCCGGCTTCCACCTCGACCTGTCGTGCCGTGCCGTCGACGACACCCACCCTGGTCATGCGGGCCGTGCTCAGCACCACTTCGCCGTGCAGCGGCACGCCGCCACCCACCAGGCCCGTGTTGCCACCCTGGGGCACGATCGAACGCCCGTGGTCCCGCACGATCCGCAACACCTCGCGCACCTCGTCGGTGGATCCCGGTCGCACCACCACGTCGGTCGACCCGACGAATCGTCCGGTCCAGTCGACGACGTGCGAGGTGCCGTGACCGTCGAAGGCGTGGGCTTCTCCGACGATGGCCCGTAGTTCGTTCAGCAACACGGGTCCTCCCGTCGTATCCACACCAGGTCGATCGGCTCGCGTCCCTCGCGCACGGCGCGTCGCTCGAACACCGTCTCGACTCTCCACGGGGGGCGCTCCCGCACCGGATCGCCGAACAATCCCGATGCTTCCACGGCGGCGACGGCGGTGCGCGCGTAGTCCGGGATGTCGGTGGCCAGACGCAGCCGACCGCCCGACTTCAAGGGCTCCACGAGCATCGGCACCAGGTCGTCGCGCAGCAGGCGACGGTTGCGATGGCGCACCTTGGGCCACGGATCGGGAAAGAACACCCACATCTCGTCGAGCGACCGCGGTGGCAAACGCCGCACGAAGACTTGGGCGTCACCCTCGATCACGCGCAGGTTCACCAGACCGTGGGTCTCGATCCCCGCCAGGACGTTGGCGATGCCGCGGGTGTGCACGTCGATGGCCATCAGCGCGTGATCGGGATACGACCGCGCGTACGACACCGCCAGATCTCCACGCCCACTACCGATCTCGAGAATCGTGCTCGACACGGAACCGAAAACGTGGGCGGGATCCAACCTCTCGCCGTCCTCCTCCAGACACCAGTCGTCGATGAGTCGCTCGTAGACCTCACCCATCTCGGCTCCCAGACGCCGGCGCCGCGGGCGAAAGGTTCTCACCAGTCGATTCTCCGAATCCCCGCGCAGCACGAGGTCACGGTAACGGAGAGACCGGCCCTCAGTAGTCTTCGCCTCCGAGGAGGTCGACGATGTCGATACAACTGCAGGTGGTGCTGGCCGACTACGCCGTCACCCACGACGGCAAGATCATGATGGCCGGTGCGGGCTGGAGTCAGGTGGGCTCGGGCAACTTCTCGAGCGCGCTGGCTTTCATGGCCAAGGTTCCCTGGGACATGGCCGGCCGCGACATCTCGGTGCGGGCCGACCTGGTGGACGAGGACGGCCGACCCGTCGTCATCAACGGCAACGCCGTCTCGTTGCAGATCGGATTCCGTGTCGAGCGACCCGCGGGCCTGCGTCCGGGCTCGGACATCGACCAGAACCTGGCCGTGCAGATTCCCTTGTTGGCACTCGCCCCGGGACGGGCCTACGAGTGGCGCATCGCCGTCGACGGGGAGCAACGCCGCGAATGGAACCGCGGCTTCTACGTGAGGGCGGCCGCCGGCTGACGTTCGCGTCGCCGCACGAGCACGCGACCGGTCACCGCAGCTCGGACGTCTTCACGACGCGGCAGGTGGGCTGGCGGTCGATGTCGGCGTGCAACCAACGGAAGAACGCCGTACCGGTCCGGTGTCCACCGCAATCGAGCCAGTTCGGGTGTCCGGGATCACCGTCGGAGATCACCAGTCGCACCGACCCGTCGGCGTTCACCACCACCTCGCGGTCGTTCAGATTGGTCCGACGATCGGGGAAACACTGGAACCAACGGTCGCAGATCTGCAACGACCAATACGCGGTCGCGGGCGGAACGAGATCGATCACCACCACTTCGTCCTCCTCGCGCTTCCACCACGAGAACGAATAGACGACGTCGGGGTTCGGCACCGCGGCGACGATGTCGTCGGAGGTCTGGCGCACGAACTCGTTGGGATGTTCCCGTCGTTCGGGGGTCCACAGTGCGTTCAGTTGCGCGTTCCAGCGGACGGACTTGGCGACGTTGGCCGCCCGACCCGCCATCTCGGCCGCCGAGGCCAGACCCGCCCGCGGGGACGGCGAACCGTCGAGACGAGTGATGGTCCACTCTCCGCGCTCCTGCGTACCCCGGTCGTGGAAGTACTGGCGCACGATCACCCGAGCCGCCTCGGGATGCTCGAACTCGAATGCGAAGGATCCGTCGGAGGCCACGACGTCGTCGACGTCGACCGAGCGGACGATGGCCGTGGCTCCGGCGGCCCCCGCACCGGCATACACCGCGATTCCGACGTAGGTGGCCCCTCCCCGGTTTCCCGAGATCCGGTAACGCCCACCGGGGCGCAGGGCGGCCACGTCGTAGTCGATGTCGGGGCCCGCCGCACCCAGGTAGCGCACCGAGTCCAACATCGGCAGGAACTCGGGCCGGTCGGGGTCGAGGCGAAGAGTGGAGCTCTGGGCGGTGGCAGCCAGGATGCGCAACAGGTACTGGTCGGCGTCGGCGCGCTCGCGGTCGTTCACGGGGTCGCGATCATCGGCCATGTGTCGGGCGGCGAAGGCCACCGCCGCGCCGAATTCGTCCCACACTGTCACGTCGACCCCCTCGCCACCGGTTCGTTCGAGCCGGGAAAGCCGAAGACCCGGCGCGGGGCCGGGTCTTCGATCTGGAGCGGATGACGAGATTCGAACTCGCGACCCTCACCTTGGCAAGGTGATGCTCTACCAACTGAGCCACATCCGCAGGTGGGACGAGTTTACCGGTCCTCCCGCGAGCGACAACCCGCTACTCGGCCGGCCCGAGCACCGGTTCGGCGGCATCGGATCGACGATCCCAGACGCTTCCCGCCAAGCCGCCCAACACCAGGGTCGCCCCCAGCACCTGGGCCACCCCCAGATGCTGGTCGTACACCAGCCATCCGCCGAAGACCGAGATGACCGGACTGCCCAAGGTCAACAGCGACGTGGTGGTGACCGGGATGTGGCGACTGGCCCACGAGATCAATCCGTGCCCCACCAACCCCGGGCCGGCCACCATGGCCAGCAGGAATCCGACGTCGGAGAGGGTCAGCAACGTGGTGTCCCGACCCATCACCACGCAGAACGGCGTGATGACGATCGTGCCCACGATGAAGACCCCGGCCAGGAACGCCCAGCCGTCCATCCCCTCGTTGCGCCGTCGTTTCAACGTCAGGAAATAGATCGTGAAACAGCACACATTGACTCCGGCCAGCAGATCGCCGGTCAGCGAGGCGCCGTCGGTGTTGGCGCCCGAGAGGATCACCACCGCCAGTCCGACGAAAGCGATCAGGGCGAAGGGCAGTCGGCGCACATCGCTGCGCTCTCCGACCAGACGGTTCGCACCGAGCAGCAGGATCGCCGGAGTCAGCGCACCGATGAGGGTGGCGTTGGCGATCGACGTCTCGCGAACGGCCACGAATCCCATCATCATCGACCCACCGAAGAAACATCCGGGCAACACGCAAACACGGATGTCGGACCAGCGGACCGGACGGCCGAACAGTCGGGCGGCCAACACCATCGCGGGCGCCCCGAGCCACATACGGAACAAGGCGGTGGTGTACCCCGACACGTCCATGGCCCGCACCATCAGCGGACCCAATCCCCACGCCACCGTGGCCAACACCACCGCCGGAATCGCCAGATCGGCACCCCGACGGTTGGTCTCGATCACTTCTTGGCCGCGTCGGGACGCAGATCGACCCGGAACACCAGCACGCCGTCCTCGACGGAGGCCGTGGCATCGCCGATGAGGGCGAAATCCTGGAAGTCGAGTTGGGCCTGCTCGATGAACCGGGCTCGTTCCTCACCGGCCACCGGGGGCAACGGACGCTGTTTCACCGCCGCCGCCCGCGCCTTGAATCGGGAGATCATCGCGTCGAGGTCCAGTTGTGCCATGAGCCAACGGTAGTCGGGCCGTGTCGCGACGACCGGAACCCGGTCAGCCGATGAGCGGATCGATCGGCGCCGACGACGTTTCGTGCGAACGGCGCGAAGGCGAGTCGTCCGTGCGACGAGGGCGGGGCTCGTCCTCGATCACGTCGGGTTGCGGCTCGGGTCGTCGGGACTGCAAGGCGTCGAGATCCGACCAGTCGTCACCGGGCCACGCCTCGTCGTCATCGTCGTCGAGCGACCACGTCGCCTTGGATACCGGCCTCGGCTCGTCGATCACGGTCTCGACGAACGCGGGCGCATCGACTGCGGACTCACCGGACGGGGGCTCGTCCACCACGGACCCGCCGAACGACGACTCGTCAGCCACGGACCCGTGGCGGGACGATGCGGCTTCGACGACGTCGGCGGAGGGCGACTCCGCCGAGACCGTCGACGCCAGGGACGGACGCAGAGCGTCCAACGCCTTGCGTTGCTCGACCTCGTCGAGGGCGGCGAACGAGCGCGCGCTCATCGAATGCAACGGGCCGAGGGACTCGGGGTCCGGAATGGTGCTCTTCCAGTACCAGTAGGCCAGCGCGGACATTCCGAGGCCGGCCAACACCAGCAGTCCGGTGACCACCAACACCACCGCCGTGCTTCCACTGTCGGAGACGGTGGTGGTCTCGACCGTGAGGTACGAATGCAGGCGGCCGATCACGGGTGACAGTCTGTCGGAAACGGCGACCGTTCGGGCGCCACCTCGGCCTCAGACCTGATGATTCGGGCACCAGAACGTGGTGCGACCTCCCACGGTCGCCCGCGCCAATTCGGCGCCGTCACGCGGGCATCGCGCGCCCGGATGACGTAGTCCGACCGCCAGGTCCCCGGCATGACTTCCTCCGCGCCGCCACAATCGGTCCAACACGGCGCGGGTGTGGCGGTGGATCGTGCCCACGGTGCGGTCGTCGAGGTCGGACACCGGTCGACGCGGATCGACCGACGACAGCATCAGGATCTCGTCGACGAGCATGTTGCCCAGCCCCGCCAGCACCGACTGGTCGAGCAAGACCGCCTTCACCGCCGATCGCCGTCCGGCCAGACGAGCGCGGAAGGTGCGCAGATCGACGCTCCACGCGTCGGGACCCAGTTCGGCCCGATCGTCGGCCGATGTCACCCGGGCGAACCGACGCGGGTCGCTGAGGACCAGTGATCCACGGGCGAAGTTCAGGGCGAAGCGATGCCAGCGCCGGTCGTCGGAGGCACCGTACGCCAACTCCTCGATGGGCGACGCGCCGTCGACGATCACCCGACCCGACATACCGAAGTGCACGTCGATGGTCGACTCCACCCGACCGGAGCGGAGCACGATGCCCATCACCTTGCCGTGACGCGTCACGTCGACCACCCGGGCACCGACCACCGAGCGCACCACGTCGGGAACGGGCACCACGATGGGGTCGTCGGCCGACACCGCGATCACGCGGCGACCGATCACCGCCGCGGCGGCCCGGCGGAACATCTCGACCTCGAGGATTTCGGGCATCGCCCAAGTGTGGTCGGCGACGACCATGCCCCGCCCCACCGGAGGTGGGAAACTGTCGACGTGAGTGACACCGCGACCGTGATCCTCGTGGCGGCCATCGCCGCGTTGTCGGCGCTGTTCGCCTTCGGAATCGAGCCCCACTGGTCCAGTCGCGACGGGCGACGGTTCATCGCCCGTGCCGCGTGGCTCGAACGTCACGACCGCTCCCCCTGGGTGGAGGTTCGCGGTCGGGTGATCGACGGGCGGATCACGTTGGTGGCGCGCCGTTCACGCCACGAACTGATCGAGGGCGACTACCGCATGGTCCGCATCGCCGACGACACCCGTCGTGTGGCGATCGTGCACCTGACACGACTCGACGGAACGGGGCCCGTGGATGCGCTCGTGCGACTCCCCCGGCGCAGTCGCACGCTGGCCGTCATCGTCGCCGAACCGAACGGCGAGGCGGCACCCGAGGACTAGCCGAGGGACTCGATGAAGCGGGAGATGGCCGGACCGACCTGGTCCAGTTCGATCAGGAAGGCGTCGTGTCCGTGCGGGGAGTCCACCTCCACGTACTCCGAGCGCGCACCGTTCGCCGCGACCATGTCGCGAATCTGCAGTTGCTGATACACCGGATACAGGAAGTCGCTCCAGATGCCCATCGTGAGGGTGGGCATCGTGACGCGCTTCATCGCGGCCGCCAGACCGCCGCGCGAACGACCCACGTCGTGAAGGTCCATCGCCTTGCCGATGGCGATGTAGCTGTTGGCGTCGAAGCGTCGACAGAGCTTCTCCCCGTGGTACTCGAGATAACGCTCCACCTCGAACTGCTGCTCGAGGGCCAACGTGGACGAACCGGCGCCGCCCACCATGTCGCGACCGAAACGATCGGTGAACACGTTGTCGCTGCGGAACGTCACCTGCGCCACCATGCGAGCGGTCGACAGACCTTCGTGCGGACCGTCCCCGGGTTCGGCGTCGTAGTAGTCGCCACCACGCCATTTGGGGTCGTTCGTGATCCCCCGCCGGCCGATCGAACCCCAGGCGATCTGTTGGGCCGACGCCTGGGCGCAGGTGGCGATGGGCACGATGGCGCCCACTCGCTCGGGGAACGTGACCGCCCACTCGAGCACCTGCATGCCACCCATCGAACCTCCGATCACGGCGTGCCAGCGACGCACCCCCAGATGATCGGCCAGGCGCGCCTGCACCCGGACCATGTCGCGGATCGTGATGACCGGAAACCGCGAGCCGTAGGGTCGCCCGTCGAGCGGATGCGGCGACGACGGACCCGTCGAACCCTGACATCCTCCGAGAACGTTGACGCACACCACGAAGAACTGGTCGGTGTCGACCGACAGTCCCGGACCCACGGCGCCCTCCCACCAGCCCGGCGTGGGATGACCCTCGCCCGCACGACCGGCCACGTGGCTGTCACCGGTCCAGGCGTGACACAACAAGACGGCGTTCGACGCGTCGGAGTCGAGCGTGCCCCAGGTCTCGTACGCGGCGGTCACGCCCTCCATCACCGAACCGACGTCGATGGCCAACTTGCGCTCGGAAGGCAACGTGAAGAACCGACGGTGACCGACGGGGTCGCCCATACGCCACGCCCCGGTCGCGGGTAGCGGTTGGTTCGCCATGGCTGAGCTCCTCTCGACGTCGGCGACGCGTGGTCGCACCGATGTTGTCGCTCATCCGGGAAGCTTCGTTGCCGACTTTCGCCGACCACATCCCCGAACCTCGTCCTGATGTCAGGACTCGACTCGGGAGGCACCTTGGGGCTTCCGCCCAGGTTGCCGGGTCCGGTTTCCCGGACCTCTCTGGATGAACGGGTTCACTCTACCGAAGCCGGCACCCGACGACACCGGATCATCCGGCGTATCGCGACTCCTCGCGGCGGTGCTCGGGTAGCCCGACCACGGCGTTGAAGTCGTCGAAGGACATGAGCCCGGCGAGCCGGTCGCGCAGGGTACCGGTGTCGGCCAGGGTCGAAGCCGCGTCGCTCATGGCCCGGGCCGCCGACAGAAGGAGCGACAAGGGCGACACGATCATGGTGAACCCGCGCTCGGCCAGTTCGGTCGGTGTCAGCAGAGGGGTGCGACCCTTCTCCACCATGTTGGCCACCAGCACGACACCCGTGAGGGCCTCGGCGATGGCCTCCAGTTCGGCGACACTCTCGGGAGCCTCGACGAACACCGCGTCGACACCGAGATCCCGTGCCATGCGACCGCGTTCGATCGCCTCCTCGAGACCGACGGCGCCGCGGGCGTCCGTACGCGCGGTGACGTGCAGATGGGTGCGACGCTCACAGGCCGCTCGCAGTTTCGTGCACCACTCCGCCGCCGGCACCACCGACTTGCCCGCCATGTGACCGCAACGTTTGGGCCACACCTGATCCTCGATGAAGATTCCCGCGGCACCCGAACCTTCCCAGATCTCGACGGTTCGCGCGACGTTCATCGCGTTCCCGTACCCTGTGTCGGCATCGACCACCAGGTTCAGGTCCGGTGCCGCGGCCGATGCCCGTCGTGCGACGTCGGCCATCTCCGCCTGTCCGACGTGCCCCACGTCGGGTAGACCGAGCAGGGTTCCCGAGACGGCGAAACCACTGACGAACGCGGTCGAGAAACCGGCCGCCGACACGAGCCGGGCCGACAACGCGTCCCACACCCCGGGCATGAGAACCGACTCCCCGGCCGTCAGTCGACGGCGGAGATCCGCCGAGCGTTCGGCGGCCGACATCAGGCGCGACCCAGACGTTCCAGAGCGTGGGCCTTCAAACGCTTGTAATCCACCTTGCCGTTGGGAGCGCGGCCGATCGTGTCGATCAGGACCAGATGGCGGGGCGCCTTGTACGCGGCCAGATGCGCCTTCACGTGGTCGGCCAACGTCGTCAACTCGGGCGACGAACCGGGCTCGGCTTCCACCACGGCGCAAATCGTCTCGCCGAAACGGTCGTCGGGTATTCCCACGGCGACGGCGTCGCGAACCGACGGATGTCGTTTCAAGGCCTCCTCCACCTCCTCGGGGAACACTTTCTCGCCTCCGGTGTTGATGCAGACCGATCCCCGGCCCAGCAGGATCAGGCTGCCGTCGGCGGCGATCTCGGCCCAGTCGCCCGGCACGCTCCAGCGCTGACCCTCGAAGATGCGGAACGTCTGGGCGGTCTTGGCCTCGTCTCGGTAGTACCCGAGGGGGATGAACCCACCCACGGCCACCAGTCCGCGCTCGCCGCTGCCCGGTCGGACCCGTTCACCGTCCTCACCGAACACCGCACAGGTGGGACCGAGGGCGAAAGTGGCGGTCTTCGTGGCGGCCTCTCCGGCTCGGCTGATGGATCCGCCCATGCCCACCGCCTCGGACGAACCGAAGGAGTCGAACAACATGACGTGCGGCAGGTGTCCGAGCAGTCCGTTCTTGTTCTCCTGGCTCCACATCACGCCCGAGGACGTGATCATGACGAGGCTCGACAGATCACGTCCGTTCGGATCGGCGTTCAGGTGCTCGAGCATCGGCCCGGCGAAGGCTTGCCCGACGATCACCAGGGTCTGCACGCGATGTCGTTCGATGCTGTCGAACAGTTCACCCACGTCGAACGAACGCGACGGAAGCGTGACCGCCGCTCCACCCATGTTCATGGCGATCAGACTGGTGAACTGACCCGTTCCGTGCATCAACGGACAGGCCGAGAGCACCACCAGCCCGCGGTTGGCGGGGTCGATGCGCTCGACGAGTTCCTCGACCGAGTTGCCCGGCGGAATACCGAGCGCCACGTTGCCTCCGGCGCCCACCACGTTGAACAGATCGTCCTGGCGCCACATCACACCCTTGGGCATGCCCGTGGTCCCGCCGGTGTACAGCAGCAACAGGTCGTCACCGCTGCGGCCCCACGGGCCCTCCACACGGTGCGCGGCGTCGCGAGCGACCACTTCGGCGTAATCGGTCGCCCACGACGGCACCGAGTCACCCGGGTCGACCACGCAGTACCAACGCTTCACCTTGGGCAGGTTCGCTCGCACCTGATCGACGAGCGGCGCGAAGACCGAGTGGAACACCACGGCCTCGGCCTCGGCATTGTCGAAGAGATAGGTGACCTCGTCGGGTCCGTAGCGGTAGTTGGTGTTGACCGGCACGAAGCCGCCCTTGAAGGCGGCCACGTAGGTCTCCAGATACTCCGGGCAATTGTGCAGATACGCGGCGACCTTGCTCTGGTGCGTCAGCCCGGCCGACAGCATGTCGGCGGCCAGAGCGCTGGCGCGACGATTGAACTGTCCCCACGTCACGATGCGCTCGCCCTGCACCTGACAGGGATGGTCCGGAATCTTGGCGGCGATCGCCTCGTACAGATCGGCGAACTTCCAGTTGCTCATGTTCTCCCCCGACACGCTGAGTCAGGGCCACCGTAGTCGCCTAGCGAGGGAGTCCGAGGACCCGCTCGCCGAGGATGTTGCGCATCACGTTCGAGGTGCCGCCCATGATCGTGTAGCCCGGGGCGTAGGCGAGCCCCTGGGTCACCTGATCCCACAACATGGCCTCGGGACCCAGCGTGGAGGCGACGAACTCGGCCACGTCCCATTCGTGTTCGGTGCAAAAGGCCTTGGTGGCCGCCGAGAAGCCGGCCGGGGCCTGACGCAGCACCTCACGGATGACGAGGATGCGGCCGATCCGGTACTTCATCTCGAGGGACGCGATGCGCTGGCGCACCACGGGGTTCGAGACGTCTGCTCGGGCCCGCGCGATCTCGTACAACGCCTGATTCGACACCAGACGGTCGATGCCTCCGCGTTCGTGTTCGAGCTGGCTCATCGTCTGCTTGAAGGCGTTGCCCTCCACTCCCACGAGGTTCTCGATCGGAACCCTCACGTCGGTGAAGAACACCTCACAGAAGTGCCGGTTGGTGGTCATGTCCTTGATGGGTCGCACCTCGATGCCGGGTGTGTCCATCGGAACGATGATCTCGCTGATGCCCGCGTGCGGCGGTCCTTCGTTGTTCGTCCGGCAGATGAGGTAGCAGTAGTCGGCCACCGCACCGAAGCTGGTCCAGATCTTCTGTCCGTTGATCAACCAGTGGTCGCCACGTCGCTCGGCCTCGGTCTTCAACGACGCCAGGTCCGATCCCGAGTTCGGCTCCGACATTCCGATGCACCAGGTCGACGCTCCACTCAGAATGCGGGGCAGGAATTCGGCCTGCTGATCCGGACGCCCGTAGGTTATGAGGGTGGGACCCATCTGACGGTCGGCGAACCACATCGATCCGATGGGTGCCCCGGCCTTGATCAGTTCCTCTCCGATGATGAGGCGATCGATGGGAGGACGGCCGGCGCCGCCGAATTCGACGGGCCACGTCAGGCCGATCCAGCCCCGACGACCCAGCTCCAGAGCGAAGTCCTTCGACCATCCGTTGATCCAGGAGTCGTTGGCCCGCCCGTAGGTGGCCACGGCGTTCTCGGCGACCGCACGGGCCTCGGCCCGCAGTTCCTCTTGTTCCTTGGTCCAGGAGAACTCCATGGATCTTCCTCGTCGCTCGGGGCGCCGATGCGGCGCCCGGTCATTTTGCCCCAAGTCGGTGCGGACCACGTGATCGATCGCCTCCGCCGAGGGTCGTGGAGCGAACGTCACATCGGCTCGGCATGACACAATGACGTCGTGAGGGACGTCGTCGAGGAGTCGGGTTCGGTCGCTGTGGCGTTCGACGACCGTTTCGAGGTGCCCGACGACGCCGTGGAGCGATTCCGCCGCGACGGGCACTGCGTGGTGCGGGGGCTCGCCACCCGGACGGAGATCGCCGCGGTCAAACCGTCCATCGACGCCGGAACGCAGGCGCGCCGCTGGGACCGACGGCCGTTGGACGAGCGCGACACCTACGGTCGGGCCTTCGTGCAGGCCGGCGGAATCGTGGGTCACGACGACGTCACCCGACGCTTCGTGTTGGGACGTCGATTCGCCCGCGTGGCCGCGCGACTTCTCGGCGTCGACGGAGTGCGGCTTTACCACGATCAGGCGCTCTACAAGGAGCCCGGCGGCGGCTTCACACCGTGGCATCAGGACCAGGTGTACTGGCCGCTCGACACCGATCGCACGATCACCATGTGGATGCCCCTCGTCGACGTGCCCGTCGAGATCGGCGGCATGGTGTTCGCCGACGGAACGCACGCGCTCGGCAACCTGAGCGAGGAGGTGATCGGGGACGCCTCGCAACGATTCTTCGACGATTTGACGCGCGAGCGAGGCTGGCACCTGTCGACCCATGGTCCGTTCGCGGCGGGCGACGCCACGTTCCACTCGGGCTGGACCCTTCACTCGGCGCCGGCCAACGACACCGACACCATGCGCGCGGTGATGACCGTCATCTACTTCGCCGACGGTGCCCGAGTGACGGCCTCCGATCACCCCGCCCGGGAACTCGACCGGCTGCTGTGGCTCGGTGGGGTCGAACCCGGGTTGCCGGCCGCCTCGGAGAGCAACCCGGTGGTCTGGCACCGCTCCTTCGATGACTGACGAGCGCCGACGTCCGTTCCATCTGTTGGCCAAACCCACCGGGGCGGTCTGCAACCTGGACTGCACGTACTGCTTCTTCCTGTCCAAGGACGCCCTGTACCCCGGCGACCGCATGCGCATGGGCTCCGACACCCTGCGCGCGTATCTCACCCAGATGATCTCGGCCCAACCCGACGGACCGGTGAACGTGGCGTGGCAAGGGGGCGAACCCACCTTGATGGGTCTCGACTTCTACCGCGAGGCCTTCTCCATCGTGGCCGAGGTCGCGCGACCCGGTCAGACGATCGAGCACACCATGCAGACCAACGGAACCCTCCTCGACGACTCGTGGGCCCGATTCCTGTCCGCGCAGCGCGTTCTGGTGGGCCTCAGCATCGACGGTCGACCCGACGACCACGACCGTTACCGGGTCTGGAAGGACGGCCGGGGAAGTCACGCCGACGTGCGGCGCGCCTGGGATCTGTTGCGGACCCACCACGTGGAGTGCAACGTGCTGTGCAGCATCAGCGCCGCCAACGTCGAACACCCCCTCGAGACCTACCGATACCTGCGTGACGATCTCGGCGCCCGCCACATCCAGTTCATTCCCATCGTCGAGCGCGCCACCGTCGCCAACATCGAGGTGGCCGAGGAGGGATGGGGCACGGGACGGGGACGGCGGCGCATTCTCTACACCCAGAACGGTGATCTGGTCACTTCCCGCTCCGTCTCCGGTGAGCAGTACGGAGAGTTCCTCTGCGCGGTCTTCGACGAATGGGTCGCGCGCGACGTCGGAGAGGTTTTCGTGCAGTTGTTCGACGTCACCCTGGGCGCCCATTTCGACCTGCACAGCCTCTGCGTCCACGCTCCCACCTGCGGGTCCGCGCTGGCACTCGAACACAACGGTGACCTCTACTCATGTGACCATTTCGTCGAACCCGATCACCTGCTCGGCAACATCCACCAGACACCGATGATCGATCTGGTCGCGTCACCCCGGCAGGTGGCCTTCGGTCTCCACAAACTGGAGTCGCTACCCCGCATGTGCGTCGAGTGCGACGTGCGCTACGCCTGCCACGGCGGATGTCCGAAGGACCGCTTCGCCGTCACTCCGGACGGAGAGCCGGGACTCAATCACCTGTGCGCCGGCTACAAGCGTTTCTTCGCGCATTCCGAACCGGCCATGCGGACCATGGCCGATCTCGTGCGGCGCGGACGCTACGCCGACGAGATCATGGGACTCTCGTAGCCTCGCGCTCGCACCAGTCCCACAACGCCCGACGACGTCGCGGATCATCCGACGAACGTGTCGATCCCAGACGATGGATCGGGCGCCGGGCCCGATCGCTCCAGAATCCGCCGCTCGCCCCGAGATTCGTGAGCTCGGTGACACCGAGCCACACGATGGTGTCGGCTCCCTGCTCCGCGTCACGCAGAAACGGGCCGGTGACCCGGGCGAAGCCCGGAAGCGACGACCGAACGCCGGGGGTGTCGGCCCAACCCGGATGCATCGCCGCGAAATGAACCGACGGCGAGTGAGCCGCCCACATCTCGTTCAGCGTCACCTGCATCCGCTTGGCGGTCGCGTACTGCCTCGTGCCGTCGTATCCCCCGACGCGCAGCGGGGCCGGTTCGTCGACGCCCATGTCGGGCAACGACGCGGCGTACATGCCCCCGGACGAAACGGTGACGACCCGCGCCCGATCGCGGGCCAGAACGTCGCGGAGCATCGTCGTCATGATGAACGGACCCACCACCTGCGAGGCCAGGGTGGACTCGAGGCCGCCGGAGTTGACGACCCGTTGCTTCGACAATGCACCGGCGTTGTGAACCAACACGTCGAGGCGTGGCAAGTGGGCCAGCGACCGCGCGGCGTCGCGCACCTGCGACGGCTCGGCCATGTCGGCCAACACCACGTCCACCGGGGCCGGGCCCGGAATCTCCTCAAGCAACGACTCACGAGCCGCCTCGGTCCGCCCACGATCGCGGCCCACCAGCACGAGCGTCGCCCCGAGACGTCGCAAACGTCTAGCGGTGGCCGAACCGAGGCCCGACGTGGCGCCGGTGACCACCACGACCCGACCCGAAGCCACCCCCGCGGCTAGCGACTCCCAACCGGAGGATCGCGATCGGATCTCGTACCCGATCCGCGAATACCCGGGGGCCACCGTGGCGTCGAGCACTCCGTCCATCAGCTGCCGCACACGACTCATGCCCCATTTGACACCACGCGGACGTCGAATGGCGATCCCGGGATTGCGACGGGTGCCATACTCGGGGTGTGGATCATCGGCCCCAAATCGAACACCCACACGTGCACGGACCGGATTGCGGACACGTGGCGGTGCCCCACGGCGACCACGTCGACTACGTGCACGACGGTCATCTGCATCACCGCCACGACGATCATTGGGATTCCTGTGAATCGAGCGAGTGCGTGGAGCACGCCGAGCACGAACACGTGCACGGACCGGATTGCGGACACGTGGCGGTGCCCCACGGTGATCACATCGACTATCTGCACGACGGACACCTGCACGCCGCGCACGGCGACCACTACGACGAGCACTGAGGGGCGGACGACGTCGGGCTCAGTGATGCCCGTGATCGTGATGACCGTGATCGGTCACCATCAGGTGGTCGCCGGCCCGCGACAATCCGATGCCGAAGGTGGTCAGCAGATTCTTCGGCGTCAGCACCTCGTCGGGCGGACCGTCGGCGATGAGACGCCCGGCCAGCAACATCACCCGATCGCACCGTGACGCCTCTCCGACGTCGTGGGTCGCGGTGATCACCACCGCCCCACGAGCGGTCTCGGCGTCGATGGCGTCCAGATACACCGAGCGGCCCACGGCGTCGAGGCCCGAGGTCGGCTCGTCCAACAACACGACGTCGGCGCGACGAGCCAGGATCTGGGCGAGAAACACCCGCTGTCGCTGACCTCCGGACAGATCGCGCAACGCCGCACCCGACAGGTCCGCGATTCCCATGCGCTCGAGGGCCTCTCCCACCGCGCGTCGATCCTCGATCCCGCGACGGGTGAATCGCCCGCGTCGATCGAATCGACCCATGTGAACGACGTCCAGAACCCTCAGAGGTAGGGCCATGGCGCTGGGGTGGAACTGACCCAGGTAGGCGATGCGATCCGACGCCCGCGAAACCGGACGCCCGCACACTTCCAGCGCCCCCGCCAACGGCGCGAGTAGCCCGGCGAAGGTGCGCAGCAGGGTCGACTTTCCCGAACCGTTCGGACCGATGAGCGCGATCGAGCGACCCGGCAGGGCGAAAGCGTCGATACCCGTGAGAACGGCCCGACCCTGGTGACCCACCTCCAACCGTCGGGCGACCAACAACGGCGTCTCGCCCGGAGACCGCGACGACTGCTCAGACATGACCGACGCCCGTCGCGCTCGGGCGGCCCACGGATCGGGCGGCCAGGACGACGAAGAAGAGGACCACCGAGGACAGAACGACACTGGCGCCGGCCGCCAGGTCGAAGTGATACGAGAGCGACAGGCCCACGTACGTGGACAGCACGCCGAACGCGGCGGCCACCGCCATCATCGATCCGATGCGACGGGTGAGCAGGGCCGCGGTCCCCGCCGGGGCCAGCAACATTCCGAACACGAGAAGCGAACCCACCGCCTGGAACGACACCACCACCGTGCCCGCGACCAGAGCCAACATGAGGCGGTGATGCCGACGCGAGCCGAAGCCCATGGTGTCGGCGAGGTCGGGGTCGAAGCACAACAGCAGGAAAGGGCGGGCGGCGCGCGCGCACACCAAGGCCACCACGGACAATCCGATGGCTTGGACCAACAGGTCGGACCAACTCACACCGAGGAACTCGCCGAACAGGATGGCGTCGAGATCCCCCGTCAGGTCGTCCGACGACGACACCAGCACGACGCCCAAGGCCAGGAGTCCGATGAAGAGAAGGCCGATGGCGGAATCGTTCGACAACCGCGACCGGGCGGTGATGAAGCCCACACCCGCGATCATCGCCAGGGCCCCGGCCGCCGCACCCAGCACGACCGGCGCACCGAGGATCACAGCTCCGGCCACTCCCGGCAGGACACCGTGGGCCAGGGCGTCGCCCACGAACGCCAGACCGCGCAGGACCACGTACGTTCCCACGATGGCACAGGCCAGCGACACCAGGATCCCGGCGAGCAACGCCCTCTGCATGAAGACGTTGTCGAGGAACGGCTCGACGAGTTGCGACATCAGGGGGAGGTTACGACGACAACGCGGAGACGATGGCGGATACCAGTTCGCGCATGAACGTGTCGTAGCTGCCGTCGGCCGGAAGCAGGTGGGTGTCGAGTTCCACCACCGAGACGCCGGTCTCCTCCGCGATGGCCTCGACCACTCGATCGGGTGTTCCGGACTCGGAGAAGATCATGCTGACGTCCTCGGAGACGATGACCGACTTGAGGTCGGCCAGTTCACCGGCGGACACCTCCGATTCGCTCGACATTCCCGGGATCACCGCACCGACCAGTTCGAATCCGTATCGACGCGCCAGATACGCCAACGACTCGTGCCCCGTCACCAACTTGCGCTCGCTCGCGTCCACCGCTTCGACCGACTCCGACAACTCGTCGTCCAGGGTCAACAGTCGCTCGTACGCGACCGACGCGCGATCACCGACGTCGATACCCGCCTCGGCGAATTCTTCACCCAAGGCCAACGCCACGTCGGCCATCGCGGCCGCATCGGTCCAGATGTGCGGGTCACCGTCGGCGTGGTCGTGATCGGATTCGTCCTCCGAATGACCGTCGGCCGACTCGTCCTCCGCTGGTGCGATCACGTCGACGTGATCGGCCGCTTCGAACACCCGAACTCCCGAATCACGGGCGGCGTCGATGGCCTCGTCCAAGGACTCCTCGAGATGCAGGCCGTTGATCACCAGCACATCGGCGTCGGACAGCGCCTCGATCTCCTTGGGCGAGGCCTCCCAACCGTGAGGGTCGACACCATTGGGCATCAACACCGTCACCTCGGCGGAATCCCCCACGATCTCCGTGACCAATGCGCCGAGGATCGGCGTGCTCACCACCACCGAGGGACGATCCGGGTCGGCCGACGGGGAGTCGCCTCCGCACGACGACAACAGCCCGAACGCCACACCGGCGACGGTCAACGGGGCAACGAACACACTGCGGTGGTGATGGAGATGTCGGCGCATACCTAAATGATAATGATTCTCATTCGTGTCGTCAACCCCGGGCGCTCGGATGAGAACTACCGTTGACCCATGGCCCGCGCCTTCCTGCACCCCTTCGCCAAACCCACCAAGAGCGACTTCATCACCCTCGTACGAGGCCAAGGGGCCGTGGTGTACGACGATCAGGGAAACGAGTACATCGACGGTATGGCCAGCCTCTGGTACTGCGCGGTGGGCCACGGTCGTTCCGACATCGCCGCCGCCATCGCCCGACAGGCCGGCACGCTGGCCGCCTACTCGACGTTCGACCCTTTCACCAACGCCCCCGCGGAAGAGCTGGCCGAGGTCCTCGTCGACATCGCCCCCATGCCCGAGTCCCGGGTGTTCTTCACCTCGTCGGGCTCCGAGGCGGTCGACACCGCGATGAAACTCTCGCGCCTCGCCCACATCCAGGCTGGCCACCCCGAGCGCACGCTCATCATCTCGCGTCAGCGCGGATACCACGGAACCGCCTACGGCGGCACCAGCGCGCAAGGCATCGCTCCCAACCGGGAGGGGTACGCACCGTACGTCGGTGACGTCGAGCAGGTTCCCGCCGACGACGTGGAGGCCCTGGCCTCGCTCATGTCACGTCGCGGCTCGACGATCGCCGCGGTGTTGGTCGAACCCTTGCAGGGTGCCGGAGGCGTCCACCCTCCCACCGAGGGATACCTCGAGGCGGTGCGTCGTCTGTGCGATCAGCACGGCGCGCACCTGATCTACGACGAGGTGATCTCGGGATTCGGCCGTCTCGGCCACTGGTTCGCCGCTCATCGCTACGGCGTCCGACCCGACATGGTGACCTTCGCCAAGGCCGTCACGTCCGGCTACCAGCCTCTGGGCGGGGTGTTCGTCGGACCCGTCGTGCGGGGAGCGCTCGAGGGTGATCCGAACTTCTTCCTGCGCACCGGCTTCACCTACTCGGGCCACCCCACCGCATGCGTGGCGGCGCTCACCAACCTCGAGATCATGAGGCGCGAGAACCTGCTCGAACGGGCGTTGCGCGTCGGCGAGCGCCTCTCGCGCGGATTGTCGGCGTTGGCCGCCGACGGAACGGTGGCCTCGGTACGAGGCGACGGCGCCGTCTGGGCCGTCGGCCATCATCCCGGAGTCGATGCGTTCGCGGTGCGCGACGCCATGTTGCGTCGTGGCGTCATCACCCGGGCCATAGGCACCGACACCAACGCGTTCTGCCCTCCACTCGTCATCCACGACGACCAGATCGACCGGGTCGTCGACGCGCTGGCCTCGGTGTTGCGAGACGTGGCATGAGCATCACGGATCCCGCACTGGCCGTCTTCACGCCCCTCGATCCGGCCTTCCGAGCCGATCCCTACCCGTTCTACGCGGCCCTGCGCGAGCACGACCCGGTCCACCGTACCGGCGACACCGTGATCCTCACCCGCTACGAGGACGTCGCCTACACCCTGCGCAGCAACGACTTCAGCCGCGACATCGAAGCCAACGGCAACGAGCCCACCGATCCGCTGTCGCGGGCCAAGCGCGAGCGCCGCCGGAATCGGAATTCCTCCAAGACGATCCTCAACCTCGATCCACCCGACCACACCCGGCTTCGACGGCTGGTGAGCAAGGCCTTCACCCCCTCGTCCATCGAGAACCTCCGTCCGCGAGTGCAACAACTCGTCGATGACGCGCTCGACCGCGCGGCCCGGCGAGGGGGGATGGAACTCATCGACGAACTCGCCTTCCCCATCCCTTTCCAGGTCATCTCCGATCTGCTCGACATGCCGGTCGACCGCGCCGACGAGTTGCGCGACTGGAGCCAGGTCATCACGTTCTCGCTCGAGCCGGCCTCCACCATGGAGGACCTCGCCAAGGTCGACGAGGCCTTCACCCTGCTGATCCCGTACCTGTTCGAGATCATCGAGGATCGGCGGCGCCACCCCGGTGACGATCTGCTCTCGGCCCTCATCGCCGTCGAGGACGACGGCGACAATCTCGATGCCGCCGAGCTGATCTCCTTCGTCGTGCTGCTGTACATCGCCGGGCACGAGACGACCGTCAACCTCATCGGCAACTCGGTCAACGCCCTCCTGAGGCATCCCGACCAACTCGCCGCCTGGCACGCCAATCCCGAGTTCGGTTCGCGCGCCGTCGACGAACTGCTGCGTTACGACGGGCCCGTACAGCAGACCGTGCGCGTGCCCATGGTTCCGGTGCAGTACTCCTCCGCCGACGGACCGATCACGATCGAACCCGGAACCGTGGTGACCACGGTGCTGGGCGCCGGGAACCACGATCCGTCGATGTTCGACAATCCGGGCCGACTACTGCTCGACAGGACGAACTCCGGACGACACCTGGCCTTCGCCGCCGGAATCCACTATTGCCTGGGTTCGAACCTGGCCAAGCTGGAGGCCGAAGTGGCCGTGGGATCGCTCGTGCGTCGTTTCCCCGGCATGCGCGCGAGCGGCGACATCACGTGGCGCGATCGTCTCACCATCCGAGGCGTCGACCGCCTCGCGTTGGAGTTCTGACTCAGCGACGCACGCGACCCGGATATCGGGGGGCCGTGTTGCCGAACTCGTCCCGAACGTCGAACTGCTCCGAGACGTCCTCCACCCACTGAATCGAACCCGAACGGTCCATCAGATCGGGAGCCACCGCCAACGCGGCGATGGTGCGGCCCACCACGAGGGTCGACTGCATGGTGGACAGATCGCTGCCGCGCTTGCCCGCCCACTCCATGATGAACTCGGTCGCCACCGATCCGGGATAGATCGAGCAACAGGCGATTCCCTTGGGCTTCAACTCGAGGGCCATGTCGGCGCTCAATCGATCGAGCCCGGCCTTGCCCGCCCCGTACGACGAACTGAAGTGGTACGAGCTTCCACCGGGCGACGACACGTTCATGATGGAGCCACCGGGACCACCCTCGAACAGCAACGGCGCCGCGTGCCAGGACGCCACGTAGTGCGCCCGCAGTCCGATCCCCACCTGGTCGTCCCAGATGCTGACGGGGTGCTCCCAGAATCCCCCGCCCCACGCCGGCGGGTCGGGGATCTTGTAGACGTTGTTCACCAACACGTGCAGGCGACCGGCCTCGGCGCGGACGCGTTCGAAGAGCTCGGCGATCTGTCGATCGTCACCATGGTCGACGCGCACCGGGATACCCACTCCCCCGGCGTCGGCCACCATCTTGGCCGTGGTGTCGATGGTGAGCGGTCCGGGCCCGGTGTTGCGGCCGGTGATGAACACGGTGGCCCCCATCTCGGCCAGCGCGATCGCCGTCCCCCTCCCGATGCCCCGGCTCGAGCCGGTCACGACGGCGATCTTGCCCGACAGCGCGCCACTCACGACGCGACACCCGCCGGCGTGAACTCGAGACCCAGATGGGTGAGGCCCCGCAACATGAAACTCGGGAAGTACCGGAACTCGTTGTCGCTCGTGAGCGAGATGGTGTCGAGGCGCTTCGACAACTCTTCGGCGGCCACCTTGCCCTCGAGGCGCGAGAGATTCGCCCCGAGGCAGAAGTGGATGCCCTTTCCGAAGGCCAGATTCTCCCGCAGGTGATCGCGATCCGGAATGAAGGCATCGGGGTTCTCGTACAGATCCTCGTCGCGGTTGGCCGAGGCGAACACGATGACGATGCGTCGACCCTTCTCCAGTTTCACCCCGCCCAGGACCGTGTCCTTGGTGACGATGCGCCACATGCCCTGGGTCGGCGTGGAGAGCCGCAAGGTCTCCTCCACCACCTTCTCGGCCCGCCCGGGGTCGGCTTTCAACCGGGCCCATTCGTCGGGGTTCTCGGCCAGAAGCCGCATCATTTCGGTCAAGGTCTTGGTGGTGGTCTCGTTGCCGGCCACCAGCAATTGCTGGACGATGCTCAACATCTCCGGCATGTCGAGTTGACGCTTGTCGGTGACCTCGGGATCGTCGTCGTCGATGGTGGCGTTCAACAGGTTCGTGAGCAGATCGTCCTGGGGCCGCGCACGGCGCAACTCGATCTGCTCGGCGAAGTAGTGCTGGAACTCGTTGACCCCGAGCTCGGCCTCCAGCCGGTCCTCGATCGAGATGTTCGTCCCGATGCCCGCGATGGAGTCGTCGGACCACCGCTTGAAGTCGGCCAGCCGATCGTCGGGCACGTTCAGAGCCTTGGCGATCACGCGCACCGGAAGCGGCACGGCGAAGTCCTCGACGAACTCGATGCGACCCTTGTGGATCCATGATTCGATGAGGCCCACCGTGATCTCGCGGATCACGGGCTCCATCTCGGCGATCACCTTGGGGTGGAAGGCGCGCGACACCAGCCGGCGGTACCGGGTGTGCTCGGGCTGGTCGGCGGTGAGCATCGTCGGAACACGGGGGTAGCCCTTGGCCATCACCTCGGCGAAACGCTCGCGATCGGGCCCGTTCAGGGGCATCCCCGCGCCGCCGAACATCGACGAGTAGGTCTGCGGATCACGCAGCACCTGCATGACCAGATCGTGCTTGGTCACCATGTGGACACCGATGCTGTCGACCGGATGGACGGGGGCCACCTCGCGCATCTTGGCGTAGTGCGGAAAGGGGCACTGCTGCGTTCGTGGATCGAACGGATTGAAATTCGAAATGTCGACGCTCATCTTGTTCTCCTTGTCCGTTCGATCGTCACGTTCCGGCCAGCCGTTCGACCACCGGCGCGATGGCGTCGATGGCCGAGGCGCCGAACGAGACATAACTGATTCCGTACCGCTCGCGACGCTCGACGATGCGGTCGCAGATCTCCTCGACCGAACCGATGAGCGCGTGGGGATGTTCGGCCAACACCTCGGGGGTCATGGCGAACATCGGCGCCATCTTCGACCGCGTGGTTTCGCCATCGGGCGTGACGACGGTGAAGTACGCCGCGATCTCCAACTCGATGTCGTCGAAGCGGGCCCCGGCCCCCTCTTTCACCCAGAGGATCTTCTGCTCGGTGAGTTCGGCCGTCGAGGACCCGATGCCCTCGGCTCCGAGTCGGCCCGAGGAGTTGTCGAAGTTCAGGCTCACGATGTCGGCCTCGCGACCGGCGATGGTGAGCACGCGTCGGGCACCCCCGCCGATCATGAGCGGCGGACCGGGCTTGCTGACCGGCTTGGGTACCGCCTCGAAACCGACCGCGTGGACGTGTCGACCGTCGATGTTCACCTGACCCTCGCCGAACGACGCGCGCAGCAACGTGATCACCTCTTCCATGCGATCGATGCGCACGCCCGGACGATCGAAGGTGATCCCCATGGCGTCGTACTCGTTCTTCAACCAACCCGCACCGAGTCCGAGTTCGAGTCGGCCGTCGGAGAAGAAGTCGAGGGTGGCGGCCTCCTTGGCCAGCATCACCGGATTGCGATAATCGACGCAGAGCACCCGGCAACCGATCTTGATCGTGCTGGTGGCCTCGGCGGCCACGGCCATGGCGGGTATGGCGGCCACCGTCTGCACCGGATGACCCGTGGGGTCGAGGGCCGGCCCCGGTCCGATCACGTGGTCCGCCAGGTGGAAGGAGGAGAACCCCAGGGCCTCGGCCTTGCGCGCCAGCTCGCGCCATTGAGCGGCCGACGACGGGGCGTACGCCTGCAACCCGAAACGCAACGGTTTGGTCTTCGACACTCCAGGACCCCCATCCCCTCGGACGGGTCGTTCACCCGTGCGCACCGAAACTAATCCACCGATTAGTTCCGCCGCCACACCTTCCCCGGACTCCGGGGAGGGTTCAGACCGGTTCGGCGGTCACCCGCAGTCCGGTCAATCCGCGCAGCACGAACGAATCCCCGAACCGGAACTCGTTGTCGGGGGCCAGGCGGATGTTCCGCAACGCCGACACGACGGCCTCGGTCGCGATGCGGGCCTCGGCGCGCGCCAGACCGGCCCCCGGACAGAAGTGTTCGCCGTTCCCGAACGCCAAATGGTCCCGGGAATTGCTCCGAACCGGGTCGACGAGGTCGGGGTCGTCGAACTTGCATCCGTCGCGATTGGCGGAGGCGAAGAGCAACCAGAGGTGGTCCCCGGCGGGCACCCGCGTGCCGGCCACGTCGACGTCGACCTTGGCCCGCCGGAAGAGTCCGCCCACGGGGGCCTCGAGCCTCAGCATCTCCTCCACCAGACCGTCGATCAGATCAGGATTCGCCCGCACGCGCTCTTGCAGGTCCGGCTCCTCGGCCAGGCGTCGCACGATGTTGGCGATCAGACTCGTGGTCGTCTCGTTGCCGGCCACCAGGAACTGCTGCAACATGCCCAGTTGCTCGTCATCGGTGAGCTCCTCGCCGTCGATACGGGCGTTGGCGATGTCCGACAACAGATCACCGGTGGGTTCGACCTTGCGGGCGGCGATCTGGGCCAGGAAGTACTCGGTGAACTCCTTGGTCGACACGAGGAAGCCGCGCACCTGCTCGAGGGACGGCGCGTGATTCCCGACGGGCATGACGATGTCGTCGGACCACCGCTTGAATCTCGCCAGATCGTCGTCGGCCACCCCGAGGGCCATGGCGATGATCGTCATCGGCAACCCGATCGCGAATCGTTCGACGATGTCGGTGACGCCGCGCATCCGCAGATCACCGATCACGTCGTCCATCAGCCGACCGGTGACGTCCCTCATCGCGGGTTCCATGGCGCGTATGCGGTCGGGACGAAAGGCCGGGTTGACGAGCTTGCGTTGGCGGCGATGGTCCGGGGGGTCGGCGTTGAGGAGCACCGCCACCCGACCCCGGGTCATGGTGCGCGATCCGATCAAGGACGCCATCTCGGGATCGTTCATCAGCTCCATGATCGACGACATCAACGCCTCACCGGCACTGGCCGGCCCGGTGGGGCTGAGACTGGAGAACCTCTCGGTGTCGCGCAGGATGGAGCGAACGTCCTCGTAGCGCGACACCACCCACGCCCCGAGCTTCTCGCTGAAGGGAATCCCCTCGCCCGCCCGCAGCTCCGAGAAGATCGGATAGGGACACGCGATCGCCGATTGCTCGCGATCGACCAGGGCGTCGATGTTCGATGCGGTCATGTTCCCCTCCCTCGACCGGTTCCGGTGCGCCTCAAACTAATCGCTGGGTTAGTTTGTGTTCGCCCCGTGGGGTCGGGGCGCACGAGGGGGCTCGCATGACCATCGCCGAGGATCGGCCGACCGACACGGACGCCGTTCGAACTCATCACTCGTTCTGTCGCTTCTGCCATGCCAGCTGCCCCATCGAGGTCGACGTGGTGGCCGATCGGGCGGTGGCGGTCCGAGGTGTGCCCGAGGATCCGCTCTTCGCCGGTTTCACCTGTATCAAGGGTCGTCAGATCCCCGAGCAGATGACGCACCGCGGTCGCCTGCGTTCATCGCTGCGACGTCGCACCGACGGATCGTTCGAGGAGATCCCGTCGGACGAGGCCATGGACGAGATCGGCGAACGTCTACGGCACATCCTCGAGACGCACGGACCGCGCGCCATCGCCTCGTACACCGGAACCGGTGGATACCAGAACTCTCTGGCCATCCCGGCGGCCCGCGCTTTCCATCAGGGACTGAAGTCGCCTTCGTTCTACACCTCGGTCACCATCGATCAACCCGCCAAGGCCACCGCCCCGTTCCGCGTCGGCATCTGGGAGGCGGGGTACAACAACTTCAGCGACGCCGACGTTTTGATGGCCATCGGCTACAACCCCCTGGTGTCGAGTTTCGGTCCGGTCGGTGGACTGCAGGGAACGAATCCGTACGTGGCGTTGCGCGAGGCGCAGCGCCGAGGCATGAAACTGATCGTGATCGACCCGCGACGGACCGAGTTCGCCGCGCGGGCCGACATCCACCTCGCGCCCCGACCGGGCGAGGATCCCACACTTCTCGCCGGAATTCTCAAGATCGTGCTCGAGGAGGGACTGTACGACCACGAGTTCTGCGACCGTTGGGTGTCCGACCTCGGACCCCTGACCGGCGCGGTGGCCGCTTTCGACCTCGATCACGTGGCGCGTCGGTGCGACGTTCCCGCCGACGACATCGTGGCCGCGGCCCGGATGTTCGCCACCGCCCGCAAGGGCACGAGCGGCACCGGCACCGGCCCGAGCATGGCCCCGCACTCCAGTCTCACCGAGCACCTGTCCATCGTTCTCAACACCATCTGCGGCCGCGTCAACCGCGAGGGAGACGCACTGGAGAGCGGCTACTTCCTGTACCCCGAGACTCCGAAACGGGCCCAGGTGCACGCCGCTCGCCCACCGGCCACCGGCGCGCCGCAACGCGTGCGCGATCTACGGGGCATTCGCGGCGAGATGCTCACCACCGCGTTGGCCGAGGAGATCCTGAACCCCGGCGAGGGGCGGGTGCGTGCGTTGATCGTGAGTGGCGGCAACCCGGTGGTGGCCTGGCCCGACCAGGAACTCACCGTTCGTGCCATGGAGGATCTCGAATTGCTGGTGGTGATCGACCACCGGATGTCGGCCACCGCCGAGTTCGCCGATTACGTGATCGCGCCCACCCTCTCGCTCGAGCGGGCCGACGTGCCCCACCTCATGGATCGCTGGTTCAGCGCCCCGTACACCAACTACACGCCCGCCGTCGTGCCTCGCATCGGGGACGTGATGAACGAGTGGGAGGTCTTCTGGGAACTGGCCCGACGACTGGGATCCCCTTTGCCGTTGCCCGGTGGCGACGCCCCCATGGACGCCCGCCCCACCGACGACCTGATGCTCGACCTCGCCTACGCCGGCTCGCGCATGCCCATGGACGAGATACGGCGCCAACGCATGACCGTTCACCCGGACAAACGGATGGTGGCCCAACCCGCGGACCCGGAGTGCACCGCGCGGTTCACCGTCGCACCGGACGACATCGTCGACGAGCTGGGGCGCGTGCGCCACGAGGGCGACGCCGCCGCGACGCTCGGGATCGACCCGTCGATGTATCCGTACCGCCTCGTCAGCCGTCGCCTGAAGCACGTACTCAACTCCTTCGGCTCGGAACTGTCCGTCCTCGGGGCCAAGGGCAGCACCAACGCCGCGCACATGAACCCCGACGACATGGAGGATCTCGATCTGGCCGACGGCGACCTCGTCGAGATCACCAGCCCGCGCGCCACGATTCACGCGGTGGTGGAGTCGGCTCGGGACGTGCGTCGCGGAGTGGTGTCCATGGCCCATTCGTGGGGTGGATCGTCGCTCACCGACGAGAAGGTCCGCGACATCGGCTCACCCACCAACCGCCTGGTGTCCGTGGACCGGGGGCACGACTCCGTGAACGGTATGGTGGTCCAGAGCGCCATCCCGGTGCGGGTGACCGTGCTCGAACGCATCGACCGCTGAACCGAGGAGAATCGTGGCCCGACTGAACGTCCCCGAGGGCAAGGGCCTGGAGGCCCACCGAATCTGGCAACTGGCCCCGCACATGGGTGCGGGCGTGGCCGCGATGAGCGAGGCGGTGTACGTCTCGTCCAGCCTGAGCATCCGCGAGCGCGAGGTCGCCCGGATGAGGATCGCCCAACTCAACCAGTGCGTCGTTTGAATGAACACTCGAGCCGCATCGGCGATGCGGCAGGGACTCGACGAGGCGGCCTACAACTCCGTCCAGCACTATCACGATCACCCCGACCTCACCGACCGTGAACGTCTCGCCGCCGAGTACGCCGAGCGCTTCGCCATCGACCACACAGCGGTCGACGACGAACTGTGGGGCCGGTTGCGCGAACACTTCTCCGACACCGAACTACTCGAGCTCACGGTGACCATCGGCTTCTGTGTCGGAATGGGGCGCGCCTATCAGGTCCTCGACATCGCCCGGGACTTCGACATCCTCTGGAGCAAGGAACCGGCCACCACCGATTCCGTCACCGACGATCCGGCCGGGCCGGGAAAGGAAACGACATGACACCCCTGGAGACCGTCAACGCCTTCATCGCCGCCATCGAGCGTCTCGACCTCGACGCGGCCTGTGCCATGGTGAGCGACGATTGCGAGTACGACAACGTGCCCCTGGTGAAGATGCACGGACCCGAGGGCATCAAGGGCATCCTCCAGCCCATGCTCGCCGACTGCAGCGAGGTGCGTTGGATCGTGCACCGCGAGGCCCAGAACGGCAACGTCGTGTTCAACGAGCGCGTCGATCGCTTCAAGATGTCCTGGGGCTGGCTGGAGTTGCCGGTCAACGGCGTCTGGGAGGTCGTCGACGGACGCATCACCCTGTGGCGCGACTATTTCGACGCCCAGACGTACTTCAAGCAACTGCCCGCCGGCTGAGCGGACTCACTTGCCGAGGTAACTGGCCTCGATCAGAGTGCGGTCGTTGCGCAACGTGGCGGCGTCGCCCTCCATCGCCAGTTCCCCGTGGCTCAACACGTACGCACGGTCGGCCACCTGCAACGCCATGTGGACGTGCTGTTCCACGAGCAGGACTCCGGCCCCGGTTTCGTCGGCTATCTGGCGCAGGATGGGCAGCAGCCTCTCCACGATGATCGGGGCCAAACCGAGACTCATCTCGTCGACCATCAACAACTTCGGGCTCACCGTGAGGGCTCGCGCCATGGCCAGCATCTGCTGCTCGCCTCCGGACAACAAACCCGCCCGACGATCCATGATGGGCTCGAGAGCCGGAAAGTAGCCCAAAGCCTTCTTCAGGTCCGAGGCTCCCTTGGCCGCACCCAAACGGAGGTTCTCGGCCACGGTCAACTGGTAGAAGAGCGATCGTCCCTCGGGAACGTGGGCCAGTCCGTCGCGCGCGATCATGTGGGGCCGACGACCCTGCACCGAGGACCCGAACACCTTCACGTCTCCGGAGATGATGGGAACCAGACCGGAGGCGGTGAGCAGCGTGGTGGTCTTGCCCGCACCGTTGGGTCCGAGCAACGCCACCACCTCACCGGCGTTGACCGTGAGGTTCAGTCCGCGCACGACGGACACCCCGTTGTAGCCCGTGTTCAGGTTCTCGATCTCGAGCAGAGCGCTCATTGGTGACCTCCCTCGTTCGCACTGGACCCCAGATAGGCCTCGATGACCTTGGGGTCGCGCTTGATCTGGTCCGGGGTCCCCTCGGCGATCTTCACGCCGAACTCGATCACGTAGATGTAATCGCACACGTCGAGCACCAATCCCATGTCGTGGTCCACGAGGAAGATCGTCAGACCGGCGTCGATGATGCGTCGTAGACGACGACCGAGCTCCTGCGATTCCGCGGTGTCCAGACCGGCCGCCGGTTCGTCCATGCACACCAGATCGGGACGGGCCGCCAACGCGCGGGCCGCCGACACCAACTTGCGCTGACCCTGACTGATCTCGTTCGGATATTTGTCGGCCAGATCACCGATACCGAGCACCTCGAAGGCGAAGTCCACGCCGCTACGGTCACGGGCCCGTCCGGGACGCACCAGATCGAGCAGGAAATTCTTCGCCGATTGCCGTTCGGCGGCCACCTGGACGTTCTCCTCGATGGTGAGGTCGTCGAACAACTCCAGCGACTGCCACGTGCGCCCGAGACCGAGACGGGCCCGGTTGTGCACCGCCATGTCGTTGATCTCCCGGCCCTTGAACTCGATCCGCCCGGTGGTGGGGACGAAGCCGGTGATGCCGTCGATGAACGTGGTCTTGCCGGCACCGTTGGGCCCGATCAACCCGACCAGCTTTCCCTGCTCGACCGAGATGTCGACGTTGTTCACGGCCCGCAGGCCACCGAAGGTGACCGACATGCCGCTCGTTGTCAGAAGACTCACTTCTCCACCCCCATGGCTCGTGATCGCTCCTCGACCCTCTGTTTCTCCAACGCCGCCTTGCGAGCTCGCCTCATGGCGCGCTGCTCGGCGAGGATGCGCGGTGCTCCCGCGATGCCCTCGGGATTGCGCACCGCGGTGATGATGAGGCCGACACCGCCGATGAGGGTGGCGTACCCCTGATCGATGTGCAGGATGTTCTCGAGGAAGTTGAAGTTCAATCCGTTGGGAACGACGATTCCGGCCAACACCGCACCCGAGACGCTGGCGATACCGCCCAGATACGCGAAGGCGAGGAAGGTGAGCGAGGCGAAGGCCCCGAAATACTGGGGAGTCACCGAACCGAATCGGTAGCCCGACAGGGCACCACCCATGCCGGCGATGAACGCCGCCAGACCGAAGGCCAGGATCTTGGTGCGGGCCACGTCGATTCCCGACGCGGCCGCGGCGCGTTCGTTGGAACGGACCGCGAGGAACTGCCGTCCGGTGGCCGACCGACGCACGTTGACCACCATCAAGCACAGAAGGACCACGAAGACGAGGCACACCACACCGAACCAGACGTTGGGCGGCACGTCGTCGCGACCCTTCAGCCCGAGAACGCGCAGAGCGGTGTTGTTGGGGCCGAAGTCCTTACCGCCGATCATGGGAGGGTCGACGCGAAGGGCCCCCAGCTCTCCGGCGAAGGTTTTGTTCTTGAAGACCAGCTGTTCGATGGCCACCGCGGCGGCCAGGGTGATCACCGCGAGGTTCACGCCGCGAAGTCGTAGCGCCGGGATGGAGATGGCCGCACCGAACAACGCCGCCACCACCGATCCGATCAGCGGGGCCAACGGGAACGGCAGATCGGCGAAGTACTTCGACATGAAGAATCCGGCGGTTCCCGCCAACGCCATCTGCGCCAGCGAGATCTGACCGACGAAACCGGTCAGCACCACCAACGACAACGCGATGACGACACCCACCAAGGTGTTGATCGTCGACTGTCGCCAGTCGTAACTGAACCCGAACAACATGACCAACGTCGCCACCACCGCGACGAACGTCAACGCACCCACGTGCTTGGGGGCCACGGCCGCGGGCATCTTGCCCGACGACACGGCTCCGCGCACCGGAAGCGCCTTGCCACGGGCGAACATGGCGACGACGATGACGAAGAAGGGCAGCGCTTGCGTGAGACCGGCGGTCGGCAGCACACCACGCGGGAACCACGTCTGCGCCCCTTGGTACTGCACCCACCCTTGCAGCATCGCGATGCCGATACCGGCGGCCACGGTCACCCCGAACGACGAGAAGCCGGCGAGCAGCGCGGCTCCGAGAGCCGGAACGATCAACAACGGCAGGGTGATGGTGTCGAGGTTGGTGATGGGCGACGCGAGAATGCCCACCAGACCGGCGATGACGGTCGACAACACCCAGTTGGCCCCGGCCAGGAAGTCGGGCGAGAAGCCGAGCAACATCGCGCCCTTTTCGTTCTCGGCCGCCGCCCGGGTGGCCAGACCGAAACGTGTGTAGCGGAACAGCGCCCACAGGACGATCGCGATGGCCACCACCACCGCCACCAGGAAGAGTTGGTTGTTGGGGATGGCCCCCAGTTCGCCGGGAAGGTCCACCTTGCCCTTGGGTAGCGGGAACTGCACCCCGGTGCGGGCCAGTTCGCCGAAGCGGAGTCGCAGGAATTCCTGGAGCACCACGAACAGTCCGACCGAGGTGACCACCTTGGCCAGTACCGGGGCGTTGCGCAACGGACGGAAGATCAGAAAGTGCAGGGCCAGGCCGAACAGCACGGCCAACAACAACGAGACGATCAATGCCGACGCGGTGGTGAGACGGTCGCCGGGAAGATCGATGACGGTGGGCCAATTCACGAGGTCCAACTTGTTGCCGTCCTCGCGGAACCAGTTGACCGGAATCTCGATCAGGACCAGCGGGTTGGGCAACGGCGGCACGTAGAACTTGCCCTCCATGCGCAACCCGTAATACCAGTACGCGACGAAGATGGTCACCACGCCGTTGGCGAAGTTCACCACACCCGAACCGCGATACGTCAACACCACGCCGAGGGCGATGGCGGCCATCAGGGCCCCGGTTCCCACGTTGGAGAACATCGGCGCCAATTGCCGGGCGTCCCACGCGTACAGGATCGCGAAGACCAGCAACACGATCGCCGATCCGGTCAGCGCCGGCTTGCGACGGGCGATCTTCAGGAATCCTTGGAGCACTGGCTCATCCCCCGCTTCGTCGGGTCATGCGACCCGGGATCCCGACTCGGCCACATCGGCCGGACGGTTCATGATGAACGAACGAACGTCGGACGTCTCCGACGAGAGAAACCGTTCGGGTCGGGAGCGAGCACTGGTGGCCCGCTCCCGACCCGCTGGTCGTGACTTCGAATCAGCCCTGGCCGAGTTCGGCGACCGGGTTGATGGCCTTGCCGTTGTAGCCGTCCAACACCGAGATGTACTCGGCGCCCTCCTGCTTCTGGATTCCCACGGAGAAGCCGCACAGGCTCGGGAAGGTGGCGTTGGCGCCGCACTTCATGTCACCGGCCACACCCCACTGCGGCCCGGTGAAGGCCTTCACCGCGGCGCGGATACCCGCACCATCGGTGGCTCCGCCGTTCATGAACTGGGCGACGGTCATGAAGGTGGCGAACGTCGGACCGCTGAATCCGGTGTACTCGACATCCTCGATGCCCTCGACCTCGGCCCAGGCGAAGACCGTGTCGTTGTAGGCGTCCTGGTTCGGGTCGCCGGGGATCTCGTACGAGAAGCCGTAGCCGACGAAGTACCAACCATCGGGCAACTTGCCGGGCTCACCGACCGACTTCATGTGGTCATGCATCGGCGTGCCGAAGCACAGGCCGGTGGTGACCACCGTGGTGTCGATCTCGAGGGTCTTGATGGCGTCGTAGATGCCGATGCAGCTCTGCACCGTCACGAGCGGCAAGAAGACGTCGGCGCTGTCGGCACCGGCCGACTGGATGGCCGTGGCCATCTCGGTGGCACCGGCGGTGTCGGCCACCGGCACACCGGTGACCTCGAGGCCGAGGCTCTCGAGAACCGGCTTGGTCAGAGCGGTGAAGGCGATCGTTCCGGCGGGGTTGTCGTTGTACACGACCGCGGCCTTCTTGATCTCCTTGCCCTCCAACTCACCGAGGTAGTTCGCGGCGAACACCGACATGCCCTGCACGACACCGGGCGAGCCCGAGGTGAACGCGTAGGCGTCGGTGGCCAGGAACTCCGGCGTGGTGGTGGGATTACCCAGGATGACGGGCTTCTTGTCCTTCAGACCGTCGAGCAAGGGAGCGGTTCCGTTGAACATCGCACCGGTGACGACCACCTGCACGTCGTCGTTGGCCAGCATCTCCTGCGCGCACTTCTGGCCGTCCTCTTCCTTCGTGACGAAGCACTCGACCAGTTCGATCGGACGTCCGCCGATGCCGCCGAGGAAGTTGTTGATCAACCACACGGCGGAACGGGCGCCGTTGGAGGCCTCCGGGAAGGCCGGCGTGCCGCCCTCCTGGTTCACGTAACCGATGTAGATCGGATCGCCGGATGCCGCACCGGCGGTGCCGCCGGTGTAGGCGAGCGCGGTGTCGATGGTCGCCTGGGCCACCGGAGTCTCGGACGGTGCCTCGGACGTGGGTGCTTCCGACGTCGGTGCCTCCGACGTGGGCGCCTCCGTGGCCGGAGCCGGATCGCCGCCCGAATCCTCGCTGCAGGCGCCGGCCAGAAGACCGACGACGGCCAGGCCGGCGGCGAACGAGTATCGCCTGCTTCGCTTGATGCTTCTCACGTGTTTCCCCCTTGAAGTCGACTCCCCGCGGTGGGTATGTCGCGCGTCACAGATTGTCACACGGGGGTAGCGGTTTCAATCATCGGAGGGGTCGGACGAGCCCGAACCTGACCCCTCCCGATAGTCGCCGAACGCCGCGTCGCGCTGACTGAGGTTCGCCGAGACCCCCTTGGTGGTGAAACCCTCCATGTACTCGATGGAGGACCGCTGATGGAAGCCCAGGGCCTGGATCTCGGCGGTGGCCCGGATCCCGGCCCGGATCCCCATGACGTCCATGGCCCGATGGGCCGCCCGTTTGTTCAGGGCCAGCAGGTCGGCGGGAACCTTGGCCACCCGCTCGGCCATGGCCAACACCTCGGCATCGAGCCGATCGGCCGGGAAGGCCCGATTGGCGAAGCCCGCGGCCACCGCCTCGTCCCCGGTCATGGAGTCGCCCGTCAACAAGGCCTCCATCCCCCGACGCAGGCCCATCATCCACGTCTGCCACTGCATGTCCGGCGGCGACATCGACCGCACCGGTGGATATCCGATGCGGGCGTCGTGGGACACGTAGACCAGATCGCAGGCCGTGGCCAGTTCGGAGCCTCCCGCGAGGCAGTACCCGTGCACCTGTCCGATGATCGGCGTGCTCATGTCCCACATCTCGAACCAGTTGTTCACCACGTGCCTCGACCACCAGCCGTCGGCCCGGGAGATCGAACGCTCCACGTCGGAATTGGGCGAACCGAGGTCGTAGCCGGCGCAGAAACACGGCCCGCCGCCACGGATGATCATCACCGACACACCACGGTCCTTGTCGCCGGCGCGCAACGCGTCGAACAGCGCGCCGCGCAGGTCGTCGTTGAGCGCGTTGCGCTTCTCGGGTCGATTCAACGTGAAACGGCGAACGCGGGGTGCCGGTTCGTCGACGAGCAACACGCGTTCGTCAGTCATGTTTCCGTTCCTTCTCCCAGTAAGGGGCGCGCAGCTTGCGTTTGTTGATCTTGCCCATCGTGTTGCGACCCAGATCGTCCACGAACTCGACGGTGCGCGGACACTTGTAGTGGCTGAGACGATCACGACAGAACGACAGGATCTCGGTGGCCGCGGGCGGGTTCGACGGATCGCGCGGGATCACCAAGGCCTTCAGTTCCTCACCCATCTCGGGGTGGGGAATTCCGATGCAGGCCACGTCGAGCACCGCCGGATGCGTCGTCAACACCTGCTCGGCCTCGGCCGGATAAATGTTCACGCCGCCCGACACGACCATGTCGCTGAACCGATCGGTGATGTAGACGAAACCGCCCTGGTTCACGTAGCCGATCTCCCCCAGGGTGAACACGCCGGGCGCGATGTTGGCCGCCCTGGTCTTCTCCGGGTCGTTGGGATACACCACTCCGCGCCCGGTGGCGTCGCGGAAGAACAACCGCCCCTCGGTGTCGGGCGGAAGCTCGTGGCCGTCGTCGTCGAGCACGAGGACGCTGAAGGGAGGAATCGGTCGTCCGACCGAACCGGGGTTTTCGAGCCATTCGGCGCTGGTGATCTGACACGTCGTTCCCACCTCGGTGGCTCCGTACGCGTCGATGAAGATCGGCCCCCACCATTCGATCATCGCGCGCTTCACGTCGACCGGACACGAGGCCCCGGTGTGCGCGACGAGACGCATCGACGACAGGTCGTACTTCGCCTTCACCTCGTCGGGAAGAGCGAGCAGGCGCACGAAATGCGTGGGCACCATCACCGAGGACTCGGTGCGATGATCGTGGATCGCCCGCAACGTGTTCTCGGCGTCGAACTTGGCGAGGATCACCATGGGCACCCCGCGCACGAGCAATCGCATGCCGTTGAGCGGACCGGTGTGGTACATCGGTCCCACCACCAGATGGGTCCCGAACTGCGCGAAGCGGTTCGACTTCATCCCCTCGAGGTGTTCGGACATCGTCGAACCGCCGGCGAACATCGTCGGGGGCAGTTCGGTGCCCTTGGGCCGCCCGGTGGTTCCCGAGGTGTAGAGCAGGTTCGCCCGAGGAACCACGTCCAGTGGAGGATCGTGCGGCGCGCCCCCGGCCAACCACTCCTGCCACGGGCGCGATCCGGCCACGTCGGTTCCCCACCCCACCACGTCGATGGTGCGTCCCTCGGCGCGTGCCAGTTCAGCCGCGACCAATCCGCGTTCGACGGTCTCGGGTCCGACGAAGAGCACCCGCGCGTCGGAGTCGACGAGGATGTAGGCGGTCTCCTCGGCCGTGAGGTGGAAGTTCACGGGAACGGTGGAGGCTCCCCCGAGCAGACACCCGAGGTGCGCCAGAGCCGTCTCGGCGGAGTTCTCGGCGAACACGGCCACGCGACGGTGCGGTCCGAGGTCGGCGGACAGGGCGTTGTTGGCGACGCGGTTCAAGATGTCGTCGACTTCGGCCCACCGCAATGCCTTGTCGGGATCGCGCACCGCGATCTCATCGGGACGCTCACGGGCCAGATCGGAGGTGAAAGCGGGCATCGACCGACCTCAGACGTCCGCGATCAGACCGCGCTCGACGAGAGCCTGTCGGTGATTGGTGAAATCGCCCGACAGATCGGCGGGGCCTCCGTAATGGACCTGCAGGAAACGTCGGGCGAACAACCACCGTCCGTCGACCCGACGATAGGTGTCGTCGTAGTGGGCCATCAGCAGACCCGACTGCCCGTCGGATCGACGGAATCGCTCCGTGATGGCCCATCGTCCGGTGGCCTCGTCACGGGACGCTCCGACCCAGGCGTCACCGTTGTTCACGGTCTGGACGACGGCGGCGAATCCGGTCATGGCACCGAACCACAGTTTCACGATGGCTTCCTTGCCCTCGACCAGTCGACCACCACCCAGGTCCCACACCGCGTCGTCGGTCCAACACGAGCCCCACCGCTCGGCCGATCGGTGCACCACCGCGTCGGCGTACCGGTTGACCAAGCGTTGGATCGCGACGAAGTCGTCCGTCGGCACGGGCACGGGTTCACTCATGCCACAGTTCTAGTCTGCGGTGCGACGCGCGAGCGATGGGAGACACTCATGATCGACGACCATTCGGAACGGAGCCTGCACGATTTGTGGTCGCTCGCGGGTCGACGAGCGGTGGTCACCGGCGGAGCGGCCGGGATCGGAGCGGCCACGGTGCGTCGCCTCGCCGAGGCCGGCGCCGACGTGGTGGTGGCCGACATCGACGAGTCCGGTGCGGCCCGCACGGCGGTGGAGGTGGCCGGCATCACGGGTCGTCGGGTGATCTCCACGCGACTCGACGTCTCCGACACCGCCACGGTGGTCGCCACCGCCGACACCTGCGTCGAGCGGTTCGGCGGGCTCGACATCTGGGTGAACAACGCCGGCGTGTACCCCACCACCGGGCCCGCCATCGACGCCGCCGACGACTTCATCGATCACCTGCTGGCAGTCAACGTTCGCGGCTCGTACGCGGGAGCCCGCGAGGCCGCGCGACGGATGGCGTCCGGTGGTGTGATCGTGAACCTGGCCTCGACGACCGGATTCCGTGCCGCGCCGGGCATCAGCGCCTATTCGATCTCGAAGCACGCCGTGGTGGGCCTCACGAAGTCGCTGGCCCTCGAGTTCGGCCCGCGCGACGTTCGCGTGGTCGGTGTGGCACCCGGTCCCATCGATACCCCCGGAGTGCGCGAGCAGATGGCACCCTTGAAAGCCGCCGGACTCGACGTCGCCAAACGCATGAGCCAGACGTTGCTCGGTCGGGCCGGAACGGCCGACGACGTCGCACGGGTGATCCTCTTTCTCGCCACCGACATGGCGGCCTGGATCACCGGCGAGGTGGTGGTGGCCGACGCCGGGTCGCTCGCCGGCTGAACGCCGCGTCAGCCGCGGGCCACCCGCGGATTGCCCTCGGTCCACCAGACCGACAGACGTCGGTGCACGATTCGCCAACCGTCGACCGTGCGAACGAGGACGTCGTCGTAACGTCCGGCGACGATGAGATGCGGGCCGCCCTCGGCCGACCGTCGCACGTGTTGGGCCTGGAGGTACGACGAACAGGTGGCGCGGTCTCCGTTCAGTTCGATGCGATGATTGCCCACCAGATGCTGGGTGCGATCGAGCGGTTCGATCGTCCGGCGAATCCGCGCCTTGATGGCCTCGCGGCCCGTCACTTCCTCCACGAGATCCGCCGTGGCGTCGGGCGTGAAGACGTCGTCCAACGCGTCGAAGTCGGCGGTGTCGAGCGCCTGGCAGTAGAGAAGGATCACGTCGACGATCTCGGCGCGATCCATCACTCGCCGCACCTCGATCCGGGTATCGAAAGTGCCGGACACCGGCGCTTTTTCATTCCCGGATCGGGTCCTCAGTCGACCAAACACGAGCTCAACTCCCACAACGCGCGTGCCCGATCGGGATCGACCGCCCGACTCGCCACGCCCGTCGACGTCACCGACGCGTCGTCGACCACCGGTGCGACGTCGCAGTCCTCGCAGTATTCGCCTCCCCGTCCGTCGAGCAGAGCCGAGGTGGCCGCCCACACGGTGGTGGCCGCACCCTGGCGGGGCGTCTTCCACGTGAGGGCACTCGGACTCTCCTCGATGCGGCTCATCAACGAGCGGATCACCTCGGGGGTCATGTGCCGTCCGAGCTCGGTGTGGATTCCCCCGGGATGAACGGCGAACGCCCTCACCCCGCGCTCACCGTAACGACGGTCGATCTCCACGGCGTGCAACACGTTGCACGTCTTGGCCGCTCCGTAGGCGACGAACGGGTCGTATTCGCGTCGCTCGAAGTTGATGTCGTCCAGATCCACGTCGCCCATGCGATGCCCGGCCGAGGACAGGATCACCACCCGCGAGGGCGCCGACTCCACCATGCGCTCGAGGAGTTCGCGCGCCAGCAGGAAGTGTCCGAGATGATCGACACCGAACTGCTGCTCGAATCCGTCCACTGTGACTCCTTGGGGAGTCGCCATGATCCCGGCGTTCAACACGAGGCCGTGCAGGGGACGCGGGTCCGACAGGAATCGCGCGACCGCCGCGCGCACTGACGACAACGATCCGAGGTCGACCTGCAGATCCTCGAGGTCGACGTCGGGATGCTCGGCCCGTATGGCCGCCATCGCCGTTCGATTCTTCTCCGTGTCGCGCGCGGCCATCACCACGCAGGCTCCGTGCGCCGCCAGGGCCCTCGACGTCTCGAGGCCCAAGCCGCCGGATGCTCCGGTGACCAGGAAACGACGTCCGCCGAGATCGGTCCCGGCCAGCACGTCGTCGGTGGTGGACGAAGCGGAGAATCCGCTGTCGGTCGGTGCGTGCCTGGTGGTCATGCCAACGGTCCCCCGGCGAACCACCGCTGGAACATGGGCGCGATGGCGCTCCAGACCAGCTCGACGATCAAACCACTGGGCGGTTGCACGTAGGTGAACGCGCCGTATCCACGATCCGGTGGCGCCTGCGCCATCAACACCTTCCAACCCCTTTGCTCGAGCGCGCGAGTCTCCCCGGCGACGTCGTCGGACCACACGCCGACGTGATGCAACCCCGGCGCCGATCGCCCGTCCCAGATCGAACCCGCGGCACCCTGCAACAACTCGATGTGCTGGGGCCCCTCGGCCGAGTAGGTGAATCGCAACGGAATCCGACACTCACCGGCGTCGGGCAGCCACACCACCTGCTCGGATTCCTGCACCCGGCACCACGTGACCCCGAGCGACTCACCCATCTCCGCCATGGCGGCCTCCAGGTCCGGCACCCGGATGCCCTGGTGGTAGCACCGTCCGTAATCCACCGTCATGGTCGCGTCCCCTTCCGTCGAACGTCAGATCCGACGTCGATGACCTTCCCAGTACGGCGCGCGCAAGGGCGCCTTCTGGATCTTGCCGGTGCCGGTGCGCGGGATGTGATTCACGAAGTCCACCGACCTCGGCGCCTTGTACCCGGCCAGCAACCCGCGACAGTGGGACACCAACGCCGCCGCGAGGGATTCGTCGGCCACGACTCCATCGCGCACGAGCACGAGGGCCTTCACGCTCTCGCCGAACTCCTCGTCGGGCACACCGATCACGGCCACGTCCTCCACGGCGGGGTGGGCCGCGATCACGCCCTCGATCTCGGCCGGATAGATGTTGACGCCACCACTGATGATCATGTCGATCTTGCGATCGCTCAACCACAGGTAGCCGTCGGCGTCGAGATAACCGACGTCACCGGTGGTGAACACCCCCGGCTCGAGATGGGCATCGGCCGTCTTCCCTTCGTCGTTGTGGTAGGTGAAGTCGGTGCCCATCTTGTTGCGGAAATAGAGCGTGCCCTCGGCACCCACGGGAACCCGACCCTTGTCGTCGTCGACGACGATCACCTCGACGGTGTCGAGGGGCCGGCCCACGCTCCCGCCCTTGGCCAGCCATTCGTCGGAAGAGATGGTGGAGATGATCGATCCCTCGGTGCTGCCGTAGTACTCGGTGACCTTCGGGCCCATCCACTCGATGAGTCCCCGTTTCACCGCCGGCGGGCACGGAGCGGCACCGTGCCACACCGTGACGAGACTGTCGCCTCGGAATCGGGCGCGCACCTCGTCCGGGAGGTCGAGCATGCGCTTCATCTGCGTGGGAACCAGATGCACGTTGGTGCATCCGTGACGATCGATGGCTTCGAGCATGGACGCCGAATCGAACTTGTGCTGCATCACCACCGACGAACCGCCGATCATCGGGAGGTACGAGAACGCCCACTGGGCCGAGTGGTAGAACGGACCGCACAGCATCGTGCGTCCCGGAATCGGCAGGAAGTTCGAGAAACCGGCCGCCACCAGCTTCATGATGTCGGGCGTCATCGACGAGCCGCCGGACAACATGCCGCGCACGCCCTTGGGTCGGCCCGTGGTGCCCGAGGTGTAGAACATCGGCCCTCCGAGCCGCTGATCCTCGGGTTCGGAACTCGATCCCGAGGCGACCACGCCCTCGTAGTCGACGAAACGCCCGTCGGTCGCCACCGCGGATCCGGATCCGCAACGGATGCCGACCACGTGCGCCACTCCTCGTCCCCGTTCGTCGCGCAAGGCCGCCGCGCAGGCGTCGGCGAACCGTTCGTCCACGAAGACGGCGCGCGCGTCGGCGTCGGCGAACACGTAGGCCAACTCGTCGGCGACCCAATGCCAGTTCACCGGCACGTAGGTCCAACCTCCGTGGGCGCACGCCATGGCCAACTCGAAGAACTCGCAGTGATTTCCGACGACCACCGCCACCGTGTCACCGGTTCGCAGACCCCGGTCGCGCAGACCGTTCACCAATCGGTTGACGCGTTCGTCGAGTTCCGACCAGGTGACCTCACGAAACTCGTCGATGAGAGCGGACACCGAGCCCCGGTCGCGGGCGTGGTCCGACGTGAGAACGGCCATGTCGTCTCCTCAGCGTGACAGGATCGTGACGCCCGAGATACCCGGAGCGCCGTAGACGTGGGTGTACGCGGTCTTGGGGTCGTTCGGCACCTGACGGGCGCCCGCCTGTCCCCGCAGCTGCAGCACGTTCTCGTACACCTGCCGCAAACCAGACGCCCCGACGGGCTCGCCGTTGGCCAGACACCCGCCGTCGGTGTTCACCGGGAACCGCCCACCGATCTCGGTCTCACCGGCTTGGATCATGAACTCCTGCTCGCCGTGCTCGCAGAATCCGTTCTCGGCCATGTGCATCACCTCGGCCCCGGACTCGGTGTCCTGCAGCTGGGCCAGATCCATGTCGTCGGGCCCCATGCCGGCCATCTCGAAGGCCGCCTTGGACGCGTCCACGGTGGGTCCGGCGTTGTGCTCGAGAGCGATGGACGGCGCCAACACCTCGAAACTTCCGAAGCGGCGACTGCGAACCACCGCCGCCCGCAGGAAGACCGGTTTGTCCGTGTAGAGGTGCGCCTTGTCGGCGCGACACAGGATCAGAGCCACCCCACCCTCTCCGGGCGAGCAGAACATGTACTGCGTCAGCGGATAGGACAACATGGGTGAGTCGATCACCTCGGCTTCCGAGATGGGCTTGCGGCGCCAGGCCATGGGATTCATCGCACCGTTGCGGAACGCCTTCTCCGACACCTTGGCCAACGTGCTGCGCGTGATGCCGTACTCGTGCATGTACCGGTTGATCTTCATGCCGAAGAACTGGGTCGTCAGCGCCAGGCCCGACGCCCCGTACCAGTCACCGAGGCCGCTGCCTTTGGTGCTCACGCGGAAAGCACCCCGCTCGTGCTTGTCGAAACCCACGGCGATGCCGAGGTCGAACACACCGGAGCGGATGGTGTTGTAAGCCGAGAAGAGGGCCGAGCCGCCGGTGGCGCAACCGTTCGCCACGTTGATGAACTGCAACCCGGTGAGACCGAGGAGGGAGACCATCGTGTCGGCCGCACCGGCCGCCATCGACCCGCCGAAGGCGAACTGGATGTCCTCCCAACTCACGCCGGCATCGGCGCAGGCGCGTCGAACGGCGATCACCCCCTGGTCCATTCCCGACACACCGTCGGTGCGCCCGAACTCGTGCATTCCGATGCCGACGATCGCGACTTCCGTGCTCATCTGGTCTCCCTCTCCCGTTTCGCCAACTCAGGCCACCGGCGCGAACGCGAAGGTGACGATCTCGTTTCCGTCCGAATCGAAGGAGAGCGGCACGACTACCATCTCCACCTCCATACCGATGCGCAACTTCTCGGGGTCCGACTCGGTGAGACGAGCCTCGACCTTCAGTTGCCCCGGCAGCTCGACGTAACCCACCCCGAAGGGCTCGAACGTCTTGGGATCGACGTTTCCGGCGTAGGGAGGGGCCTTGGGTGGGAAGCCCTGGACGGTCCAGGTCCACAGGGTTCCGCGACGTCCCAGGAGGACCTCCTCGGTCTCGGCGGCCGTGCACTTGGGACAACCTTGCTGCACCGGGAACATGTGGTTACCGCACGCCACGCAACGGCTTCCGATCAATCGTGGCTCGTCGGACGGCCACGTGAACACCCCCTCGACCACCGGCACCCTCGCCATGACTCCCCCTTCGTCCGAGCGCGGACCCCACCACGCGTCGACGAACCGACCTTAGTGAAAGCGGACCCGCCGGAACTCACCGGCCCGACTCTCACGGGCGACGACTCCGTCGTGGGTACTGTGCGCTCGTGACCACCGAATCCGAGGCCCGCGGACCGCTCGAGCGCGGCGAAGCCGTCGCCGCGACCCTGGCGATCAACCGTTGCATCCTCGACTACTGCCGTGGCGTGGACCGTTGCGACCCCGACCTGGTGGCATCGGTGTACCACCCCGACGCCACCGACGACCACGGGACGTTCGTCGGATCCGGCGTGGACTTCGCCCGTCGTGTCACCGCACACCTCCGCCGTCACGCGACGGCGACGACCCACTTCTGCGGCGCTCCGCACATCGTCTTCACGTCGGCGACCACCGCCGACGTCGAGACCCAGGTGCTCGCGTGGCACCGACGTCGGGACGACGAGGGCGAGTACCTCGAGAAGTTCGCCGGGCGGTACTTCGACCGCTTCGAAAGCCGGGCGGGAGACTGGCGCATCGTTCATCGCGCCCTCACGCACGATTGGGACGCGATCGAGCGCATCACCAACGCCTTCCCCGCGGGGACTTTCGCGCCGTCGCCGCGCCTCGATTCAGCCCCTTGACCGCGCGTGGTCGGAGCCGCACCCGACCGTGAGCGGGCGAGACCCGCGGGCTCAGGCCTCGGGTAGCGGGTAGTGCAATCCGGGGATGCCGTTCTCCATCACCTGATACCAGTCGGGACGGGGCTGCACACCGGGGTAACCCGCACCGACGCGAGGCGCGGTGGTCTTGTTCCACTCCTGGTGGATCGGCGGAATCTGGTAGTAGCCGTTCGCCGCGTTGGTGCCCCCGTCCACCAGGAGATCGTGTCCGGTGATGTAACTGGCCGCGTCCGACGCGAGGAACATCACCGGGCCGACGATCTCGTGCAGTTCACCGATGCGACGCATGGGAGTGCGCGAGGCGATCCATTTGTCCATGCCCATGCCCTCGAGCGCCGGACGGACCATCTCGGTGATGATGAAGCCGGGCGACACGGAGTTCACCCGCACCCCGCGATCGGCCCATTCGCAACCGACCTGTTGGGTGACGTTGCGCAGACCACCCTTGGCGGCCGCGTAGGCGATGATGTTGTTCTCGTTCGCACCGCTGCCCATGATCGAGCAGATGTTCACGATGGAGCCCGAGCCGCGCTCCAGCATGTGGCGCCCGACCTCGCGCAGGAACATGAACGCGCCCGTGAGATCGATGGACAGGATCCAGTTCCAGGTGGCCGTGTCGTACTGCTCGGCCGAGAGGCCGCGCAGGTCGCTCACACCGGCGTTGTTCACGAGCACATCGATCTTGCCGTGGGCCTCGATGCCCGTCGTCACGACCCGAACCACGTCCTCCTCCACGGCGACGTCTCCGGTGACCACAGTGACCTTGGAACCCATGGCCCGGCAACGCTCGGCGACGGCCTCCAGCAATTCCTTGCTACGTGCGGTGAGCACCAGATCGGCGCCCTCTTTCGCGAAGCCCTCGGCGAAACCCTCGCCCAATCCGTACGACGCGCCGGTGATGAGAACCGTCTTGCCCGAGAACTGACCCATTGCTGACCCCCTGTGCCCCACCGATCCGGTGGATCGTCCGTCGGATCTTAGAGCGTGGTCTCGCCGAGGCTCGTCACGGGAAGGTCCATGTGCACGATGCCGGGGCGCATACCTTCGAAGTCACCCTCGAAATCGGCGGCCGACAACTCGTCCATGGTGCGACGACTACCGAGCAACCGCAGGGTTTCGAACGCCGTCGCCCGCAACGTGAGTGCGGGTTCCCCTTCGCCGACCACGTGTTCCACACCGTCGATCACCGCGCGGAACGCCGGCAATCCGCGGGCACGTAGGTCACCCTTCACCAGTTTCATCCCGAGTTCGGCGGCCATCACGACTCCGGACGAGGTGCGGTCTCCACGCCGACCGACCGCCGTGAACAGGTCGTGCTCGTGCACGACCGTGTCGTAGGTGAGCGACCACAGGGCCTTGGGGGCGGCGTCGATCATCGCCTCGAACGCGGGAGCCGCACGGTCCCACTCCTCCACCACGCTGGCCAAGGTGCGTTCGCGACGGCTGTCCACCTGGGAGTCCACCCACGCCTGTGTGTCCCCCGAGGGCGAATCACCCGAGGACAGTGCGACCGCGATTCCCGTGACGTGCGAGAACAGATCCTTCACCGACCACGCCGGACAGGCGGACACCGTCAACCTGGCGTCGTCCTCGGTCAACTCCGCGGCCAATTCCTGCATGCGCCGGCGGGCCTCCCGGTATTCGGCCCCGAATCGTGTCTCGTCGATCATGGGAGGAACCTTGGCACATCCTCGACCGGCGGTCCCGCATTAGGTTGGTCGTCGGGGAGCGCGTGTCGCGCACCTGTCACGGGGAGCCAACGATGGGGAACGAATCGACGAGAACCGGACGACTCGCGGGCAAGGTGGCCGTGATCACCGGAGCGGCCAGCGGCATCGGCGAGGGCACCGCCCGCCGATTCGTGGAGGAGGGCGCACGGGTGGTGCTGGCCGACCTGCAGGACGACAAGGGTCGGGCACTGTGCTCCGAGCTGGGCGACGACACCCGTTTCGTGCGGTGCGACGTCACCGACGAGGCGCAGGTCGCCGCGGCGGTCGACACCGCGGTGCGCGAGTTCGGACGGCTCGACATCATGTTCAACAACGCCGGCATCGTGGGAGCCGTCGGACGCATCGCCGACACCTCCAGCGACCAGTGGACCCGCACCGTCGACGTGCTGCTGAACGGCGTGTTCCACGGCATGAAGCACGCCTCGCGGGTGATGGTCGAGCAGAACTCGGGAGTCATCATCTCCACTTCCAGTACCGCGGGCATCCTCGGCGGTCTCGGCCCGCATTGCTACACCGCCTGCAAGCACGCGGTCATCGGGCTCACCAAGTCCGTCGCCTCGGAGTTGGCCCGTCACGGGATCCGGGTCAACGCCATCTCCCCCGGGAACACCGTCACCGCGATGACCTCGGCGGTGATGACCGGCGACGCCGACGCCATCGACGTGGCCACCAGCCACATCCAGAAGTCCTCACTCCTCGGAATCGCCGGTTTCCCGGTGGACGTCGCCAACGCCGCTATCTACCTGGCCAGCGACGAAGCCCGTTACGTCACGGGACACACGCTCGTGGTGGACGCCGGAACCACCACCGTCTCGGGCGACGGTCGCTTCCACCGACAGGAATCGGCCCTGATGCGCGAGGCGGGAGTTCGCGAGAAGGGCTGAGGATCAACGACGGGGATCGACGAGAACCTTGGTCTGATTCGACGATCCACCGGCGAGGTCGGCCAGCACGGCGTCGAGTCCGTCGAGTCCGACGGTCGAGGTGTGCAGAGGTTCGGTGCGGAATCGGCCGTCGACGATCATCCCCATCACCATGTCGAACTCCTCGTGGTTGTAGGCGAGGGCCGAGGTCACCGAGATCTCCTTCACGAGCCATGAACCGGGACTGATCGGAGCGTCCTCGTCGGCCAGTCCGATGAGACACATCGATCCACCGCGCCGCGCCAGATCGACCGCGGACTGCACGGCGAAGGGACGGCCGACGCACTCGTAGACCACGTCGGCACCCAGACCGTTCGTGATCTCCTTCACCATCGCGTCAGCCTCCGCTCCGGGTTCGACCACGTGGTGCGCGCCGAGTTCGCGGGCCAGGGCGCGACGGCCCTCGTTGGGTTCCACCACGACCACGACCCCCGCGCCGGCGGCCCGCACCCACTGCATGGTGCCCAACCCGATGGGACCGGCCCCTTGCACCACCGCGACATCGCCGAGTCGCAACCCACTGCGTCGCACGGCATGGAACGCCACCGTCGTGGGCTCCACCTGGGCGGCTTGCTCGTCGGTCAGATCCGGATGGGCCTTCACCACCCGCGATGACGACACCGCGATACGTGGAGCGAAACCCCCGTGCGGCGGGGCCCCGGGCTCGCGTCCCAATGCCGAGAGGAACGAGGACACGCATCGATCGGCCTGACCCGCCCGACAGGGCGCGCAGCGTCCGCAGGCCGGAGCGATGGCCACGACGACGCGATCGTCGTCGCGCAGACCTTTCACCTCGGCGCCGACCGCCGAGACGCGACCGACCCACTCGTGACCGCAGATCGCCGGGTTGTAGGGCTGACCGCTCTGGAACGCGTGCACGTCGGTGCCGCAGACTCCGCAGTACGAGATGTCGACGACCACACCGTGGGGAGTCGGCACGGGCTCGGGAAACTCGACCATCTCCAGGACGCCCTTGCCGGTGATCAATGCCGCGTGCATCAGTTGGTCCCCCTCCGGCGCGACCCGCACGCCTCGGGTCCGAGACTACGACGGTCGCCCGCGTCCGGGCGAACGCCTACAGTCGCCCCATGAGCCTGATCGCCGTCGAAGCATCCATCACCCTCACCGACCCCAACGTCCGCGACGCCGCGGTCGCCGCGTCGGCCCCCATCCAGAAGGCCACCCGAGACGACGAACCCGGCTGTCTCGTCTACTGCTTCGCGGCCGATCCCTGCGTGCCCGACCACATCCAGGTCTACGAACTGTGGACCGACGAGGCCTCGCTGGCGGCGCACTTCGAGCACCCGAACTATCACGCCATGCGCGATCTGTTGGGTCGCTTCGGTCTGAAGTCGGCGGTGAGTCGCAAACTGCGTATCGACAAGACCGCCCCCGTGTACGGACCGGACTTCAAGGCCACGGCGAGTTTCGACTGACCGGATCCGTCGCACCGATCGGGCGTTCAACCCTCCGGAACGAGGAACGGCTCGACCTCGTCGAGTCGGCGGCCGTCGGCCGTCAGACCCTCACTGATGAACCGATCGATGTGTCGGTGGATCAGACGCATGCGCGCTTCCTGATACACACCCATGCTCACGCCCTTCTTGGCGCGCTTGGCCGTCATCTTCAGACCCAACTGCACCTTGGGTAGGTTCTCCATGTCCTGCTCGAAGACGTCGGCCAACCCGCCCATGCCCTGGGCCTCGCGCCACGACTGCTCGAGACGCAACACCTGCATCGGTGCCGGCTTGGGTCGCTCCTGACCGTCGGGCACCGGGAGCATGCGCAACACGTCCATGTAGCAGGTGTCGGCCGTGGGACCGGGACGCCAGCGATAGGTGAGGGATTGTCCGACGCCGGCCCACGGGGCGAAAGCGGGGAACAGGTGATACAGGTGGGCGTCGAGGATCTCGGAGTCCGACACCTCCGACAGATCGACCCCGAACGACTGCCCCATGACGTTGCGGAACAGGTCGGCGACCACTTCGCGCGCCGTGCGACCGTCGGGCACCTCGACCGAACCCCGGATGGCCCGAGCCGAGAACTGCAGATACGCGTCGGCGATCTGCTGTTCGGACAACGGCCCGAGGTGCGGGCTCTGGACGCCGAATCCGTTGACGAAACGCGTCACGTACGGAGCGTCCTCCCAGATGGAGTACTCGCTGTTCGCGTCACCGGCGAACTCGAGGATCTGCGGATGCGTGGCGATGACGTGGTATCCCTCGGCGAAGGCCTCCATGCACACCTTCCAGTTGGCCGGCACTTCCTTCACGGCATGGAACGCCTTGTACCGCTTCTCCATCTGGAAGTCGCGTCCGAAGTGTTCGATCAGCTTGGCGGCCACCGACTCGAAGGACGGAGCATCGGGATCGAGGTTCACGAAGACGAATCCGGCCCACTCGGCCACCTGCGCCTGCGGAAGGCAGGAGTCCGGTTGCTTCCATACCTGCGGGAAGTCCCACTCGGCGGGAAGTTCGCTCAACTCACCGTCGAGATCCCAACGCCAACCGTGGAACGGGCATCGGAACGACGCCACCCGACCCGACTCGGTGCGCAACTTCGTGCCGCGATGGAGACACGAGTTGTGGTACGCCCGAATGGACCCGTCCTTCGTGCGAGTGACGATGACCGACTGGTCCGCGACGTCGTACACCACGTGATCACCGGGTTGGGCCAACTCGTCGACCGTGCAAGCCATCTGCCACGTGCGGGTCCAGAGGTACTCGTTCTCGAGCGCGGCGAAGGCGTTCGACGTGTAGCGCGTCTTCGGAATGTCGACGGTCCCCTGGGGCACGTAGGAGTGGTCGCGCAGGGACTCGGGCACTCGCCGGGTGTCCGCGTCGAGGAGATCCTGAACGCTGGGACCGCTGCTGCGTGCCGACCCGATCATCGTCTCGTTGCTGGAACCCTCGTCGATCGCGGTCATCAGTGCCCTTTCTCGAACAACGACTTGGCGGAAACGTAGTCGGCTTTGCCGTTGGGAGCCCGCGGAACGGTGGGCACGAAGACCAGTTCCTTGGGGACCTTGTAACTCGACAGACGCGACTTCGTGTGGGCGATCACGGCGTCCGCGGTGGGCGTGGAGTGACCCGGCGCCACCGAAGCCACCCCCACCACGCGCTGACCGTACTTCTCGTCGGCCACGCCGAAGACCAGGCAGTCCGCCACGTCGGGGTGCGTCTTGACGGCCTCTTCCACCTCCTCGGGGAACACCTTCTCCCCCGCGGTGTTGATGCAGTTCGACCCGCGCCCCAACAGCGTGATCGTGCCGTCGGCCTCGACCACGGCCATGTCGCCCGGGAAGCTGTAACGGACGCCGGCCACCTCGCGGAACGTGCGCGCGGACTTCTCCGGATCCTTGTAGTAACCGATCGGAATCCCGGGCCCGCTGACCCCGACCATGCCCTGCTCACCCGAGCCCGGCACCACCTCGAGACCGGTCTCGAGGTTGATGACCTTCGTGGTGGGCATCGCCCCGAACTTGGCGGTGGTGTTGACGTTGGCCTTGGTCGCCACGGTCTGACCCATGCCGCCCTCGCTCGAACCGAGGATGTCCATGACCGCGGCCCCGGGAATGTGCTCGAACAGATCGGCCTTCACCTCGGCGGAGAACATCGCGCCGGTGGAGACGATCGTGGTGATCGACGACGTGTCGAACGGATGCCCGGTTTCGGCCTGGGTGCGCAGAGCCTGCACCATCGGACGCGCGAAGGCGTCACCGACGATCACGAGGGTGCCGATGCGATGACGCTCCACCGCCCGGAACAACTCGGCGGCGTCGAAACTGCGTCCCTCGAGAAGCACGACCTTCCCGGCCACCAGGTGAGGCAACAAAGCGCCGAGCCACACTCCGGTGCCGTGCATCAGCGGACAGCACGGGGTGGCCACGGGTTGACCGAGACCGTGGACCATCTTGGCCATACCGGTCACCTCGGCCACCGACTCCACCGGCGGACGTCCCATGGGCCCCGTGTAGAAGCCGAGGAAACCCGCGGTGAAGTTGCCCATCGCGTACATGACGCCCTTGGGCATTCCCGTTGTTCCGCCGGTGTAGAGCATGTAGAGGTCGTCGAGACCGCGCTCGATGCGCGGCGCGGGATCGTGACCGGCGATCACGTCGGACCACGCCACCGCACCGGGCACGCCGGCCGACGGACCGTCGGGCACCTCGATCAGCAGACGCAACTTGGGCAGTCGGTCCTTCACGCGAGCGATGCGATCGCCGAGGCTGGAATGGAACACGACCGCTTCGCAGTCGGCGTTCTCGAGCAGGTACAGAAGCTCGTCGTCGAGGTACCGGTAGTTCACGTTCACGGGCGTGATGCGTTGCTTGAACGACGCGAACTGGGTGATCAGGTACTCGGGGCAGTTGTACATGAACATGCCCACCTTCGATTCCCGACCGAGCCCCTTCGCCTTCAGTGCCGTCGCCAGCCGCGAGGCCCGATCGTCGTACTGGGCCCAGGTGATCTCCGAATCGCCGTGGGCGATGGCCACGGCATCGGGAAACTCGTCGGCGTGCGCCTCGAAAATGTTCGGATACGTCAACATGTCGGTGAACCCCCATCCCCGCGAACGACCATCATCCGTCCGCGAACTCCCCAATGACCGCTCGGCGCCGACGTCATCGATCGGCCGGCGACCGCGCGCCGCGCGACCGCCGACAGGGATGCCGTCGGATCCATACTGGACGGAACTAACCGCCGGGTCAATAATGCCACTTTCCGATGGCTATGGTGCATCGGGCGGGTCGTCGTCGCACGGCCGGACTCGCGGGGACCGAGGGGGAAGTCATGATCGACGCCAGCACCATGCCGTCACGACTGGAGGCGTTCCTGGCCCGACACGACGGCCGACGCGCCGAGGTGACCGCGTACGAAGCCATGACGGGCGGATACAGCCGCTTGATGGCGGTGGCCTCGGTGACGTGGTCCGACGGTGCGACCGAGAAGCTGGTGTTGCGCGGCGATCCGCCGGCGGGCAAGTCGATGATGGACACCGATCGCGCCACCGAATGGGCACTGCTCAGCGCCCTCGGACGTGCCGACAGCATTCCGATGCCCTCCGCCCGCTTCTTCGACTCCACCGGCGACGAACTGGGAACCAAGTGCATCGTGCTGGACTTCGTGGAGGGTCGTTCGTTGCAGTCGCATCTCAACGATTGCGTCGACGGGGATTTCGGACGCCACACCTTCGATCTCGTCGACACCATGGCCCGAGTCCATTCCATCGACCCCGACAGCGTCGGTGGCGCCATCGAACGACCGAGCGACTGGAACTCGTACATCGGCGGCCTGATCGACCGGTTTCGGCAGGCCGACCGCGCGCACGTGGAGTCGAACCCGTTCCTGCGGTACGTCGCCGAATGGCTCGACGCCAACAAGCCCGCCCCGCTGCCGTTGCGCGTGGTTCACTCCGACTTCCAACCGGCCAACATCATGGTGGCGCCGGACGGATCGCATCGGGTCATCGACTGGGAGCTGACGCACATCGGTGATCCGCGCGAGGATCTCGGCTACTACGCCGTCTACTCGGCCTCGTCGGGACCGAGCCTGATCATGAGCGACCCGCTGGGCTTCCTCGCCCGCTACCGCGAACGCACCGGATTCGGCGAGGACACCGTCAACCTCGGAACCCTGGCGTACTTCTCGTCGCTGGCGGCCATCTCGGTGTACGCCCAGGTGTTGGGAGGCGCGGGAGCCATGTCGCGCGGACTCAACTCGGGAATCATGACCACCTACACGATCAACGCCCTCACCGTGGGCCACGCCAATTTCATGGCCGCGTGCGTCGCGCCGTCACTCTGAACCGGAGAAGAACATGCTGTCGAAACCCACCACCCAGCAGATCATCCTCGACTGCCGCAAGGAGTTGCTCGAGACCGTCGATCCCGCCGTCACCGACCCGGCGGTGAAGGTCGCCATCCAGATGCTGGAGAACGTCTTGCGCAACTGCGCCGAGCGAGCCGCGCACGAGATCGCCTGGATGCGCGAGGAGTCCGAGGCCATGGTCGCCTACGCCCGCGAGGTTCGCGAGACCCTCGGCTCGTCCACCGAACTCGACGGGGCCCTGGCGGCGCAGGAGACCGGGGACAACGTGTCGCTGCACCTCGACGCGGTCAGCGACGCCTACGGACGGGCCGGTGAGTGTCTCTCGGTCGCGCTGGAAACGGTCGTGGCGGCCGGACACACGCAACTGCACCTGCGAGGGCGGGAGATCCTGGCGCTGCGATTGGCCCATGAGGACGCCATCAAGGGCGACTGGGGCTTCGTCGGCCGCGGCTAACCCCCCCCCCCCATTAGTGCGACAAATTGTCGCTTTGTGTACACGAGCCGTGTACACAAAGCGACAATTTGTCGCATTTTTGACATGTGGAAGGCTGGCGGGCGGGCTGGCGTATGGGTGAGCAGTTAGAGAGACGTCAGGTCCAGGAGTTCCAGCGGACGAACTTCTCGGCCGGCACCCGCGAGGCCAACTTGAACTCCGTTCCGATCGTGTACGCGATCGGGAACAGCCCCGCCTGCGTGTACTTGTCGAACGGGATCCCCAACACGTCCGCCGCCTCACGCTCGTTGGGAAGGTGCAAGGTGGTCCACGCCGAACCGAGCCCCCGCTCGCGCAGGGCCAACATGAAGCTCCACACCGCGGGAAGCAGAGACCCCCAGGCCGAGGCCTGACCGAACGTGGGCGTTCCGGCGTCCAGACGGCCGGCGATGAGCGGGATCATGAGCACCGGCACCTGGTCCAAGACCTCAGCCAGATACGTCGAGGAGTCCACGATGCGCTCCCCCTGCGCGTCACGTTTGGGACGGTTCGGATCGTTGACGTACGGGAAGTAGTTGGCCCGGTACATCTCGGCCAATGCCGTCTTTTTCGCCTGATCCTCCACGAAGAGCCAGCGCCAGCCCTGCATGTTCGATCCGGTCGGCGCCTGGTGCGCGATCTCGACGCACTCCATCAACACCTCTCGCTCCACGGGCTTCGTGAGGTCGAGTCGCTTGCGAACCGCACGGGTGGTGGTGAGCACCTCGTCGGCGGTCAATCCGAGTTTCATGGTCATGGGTCGCTCCTGTCGTTCGTACGTTGCGCTTGCGCGGCCATCCACTCCGCCGTCGCCCGACCCATCTTGGCTCCGTCGTAGCCGATGCGTTGGGTCGGAGTCGCCTGCAGGATCACCCGTCGCGGGGAGTCGAGGAACCGCGCGAAGGCGTCACGTCGCTCGGGGTCGGATCCCATGACCGCCTCGGCGAGCGCGGGATAGAACCACTCCTTCGTGTCGGCGTCGTCGTGCACCGTGCAGGTTCCCTTCCACGTGATCGCCTTGTTGCGCGGCAGCGGCGAACCGGTCGAGGTCACCACAACGCACACCCGGGGATCGCGCCTCACCGCGGCGATGCGCGCCCGCTGACTGGACGCGGTCAACCAGAACGAACCCCGGCGCCAGACGTACGACATGATCACCCCCACCGGCCAGCCCTCCTTGTTCGACCAGATGAAGGTGCACTCGTTGTGCGCGAGCAGCAACCGCTCCTCCACGTCCTCGTCCAACCCGTAGACGGTGACGTCCTCGTAGTTCTCGGGATGATCGGTCACGCGCGACTCTCCTCTCGGTCCGACGTTCTGGGCGCGAACTGTCCGGTGTTGGCCGTGATCCCCCCGTCGACGGGAATCACCGCGCCGGTCACGAAGCTGGCGGCCTCCGACACGAGAAACGCGATCACCGCCGCCACCTCCTCGGCGCGTCCCCATCTCTGCATCGGGACGGCCCGCCTCACCGCGTCGTGCACGGTCGGCACGGCCGACAACCCCGCGGTCATGCCCGTCTCGGTGGGCCCGGGACAGACGACGTTCACCGTGATGCCGTCGACCGCCAGATCGAGAGCCGCCGCTCGCGCCAGGTTGATCACCGCCGCTTTCGACGCGTTGTACGGCCACATCCCGGGATCGGCCGCCAGACCCGACGTCGACGCAGTCACCACGATGCGACCGCCATTTCTGATCCTCAAGGCCGGCACCGCCGCGCGGATTCCGAGCAGAACGGCGCGGACGTTCACGTCCATCACCCGATCGAACTCCTCGACGGGCAGATCCAACAGGTCCCCGCTGCGCACCACTCCGGCGTTGAGCACGACCGCATCCAGCCCGCCGAACCGATCGGTCGCGGCCGCCACCGCTCGTCGGTTCACCTCGGCGTCGGTCACGTCACCGGACACGACTTCCACGTCGGCGAGGCGCGTCAGATCGTCGAGCGCGGGTCCGGGGAGGTCGACGACCACCACCTTCCATCCGGCACCGAGTGAGGCATCGACGAACGCTTGCCCGATGCCCGAGGCCCCACCGGTGACGACGACGACGCGATCGGTCATCGACGCACGGCCCGCGGTTCGAGCAGACCCGCCAAAGCGTCCTTCACCCCGACGATGGCCCGGCTCTGCACCTCGGGGTCGTCGGACACCGCGTCGGTGAGACCGACGAGGACGGTGAGGATGTACGCGAACACGATCGGCCGTCGCTCGGGAACGATCTCCCCCGTGCGCACGCCGAGTTCCACCATGTCGGCGAAGAACTTCTCGCGCCGACGACCTCGGGGCCCGACCGCGGCCCTCATCTCGGGGTGACGACGGGCATCCACCCGAACCGCCCCGAGGAACCGCGCGAGCGAGGGGTCGGTCTTGTTCAGTTCGTGCGCCACGTCGAGGATCGCGTCGAACTGACCGACGAACGTCTCGAGTCCGGCGATCGCCTCGGAGAAGCGCGTGTACACCAGGTCCTGGGTGGCCTCGTGGACGGCGAGGTACAGGTCCAGTTTCGAGCCGAAGTAGTGGTACAGCGCCCCCGGGGTCACCCCGGCCCGTGTGGCGATGTCCCGGTTCGTGGTCATCTCGTAGCCCGACACCGAGAACGTCTCGCGGGCGATCCGCAGGATCTCCCGACGGGTGTCGGCCGAGTCGGTGTCGGGGGGACGTCCGAGACGCTTCTCGGCCAGCCTCACCCCGCCCGCCCGTCGCGGCGCCGTCTTTCGAGTGGTCACCTCCGAAGTATGTCCCAACGCCCCGCTCGCGTACGAATACTGATCGCCCGGTCAATTACGGTGGCCTCGTGGCCGCCGAGACCGAATCCGCCTCCGTCCCCTCGCTCGAGGAGTTCACGCGCACCGCTCGCGAGTGGCTCGAAGCCAACGCCGAATACCGCAGCGGCGGTAACGACGAGAAGGAACTCGTGTGGGGCGAGGGTGAGTTCTCGGTGTCGGTCTTCCACTCGCTCTCGTTCGACGAGGAGAAGGCTCTGCTCGAACGGGGCAAGGCGTGGATCCAGAAGAAGGCCGAGCGCGGCTACCACGCCGTCACGGCGCCCACGAAGTACGGCGGACTCGGCTATCCCCGCTCTCACGGTCGGGCCTTTTCCAAACTCGAGCAACAGTTCGTCACTCCCACCGGGCACGAAACGTTGAGCGTCACGGTGGGGCTCATCGCGCCGACGATCGACTTGTACGGGACTCCCGAGCAGAAGGAAGCCTTCGTCGGTCGCTTCATGGCCACCCGCGACCTGTGTTGCCAGTTGTTCTCCGAACCCGGGGCCGGCAGCGATCTGGCCTCGCTCGGTTGCCGGGCCGAGCGTGACGGCGACGAATGGGTGCTGAACGGTCAGAAGGTCTGGAGTTCGGGAGCCCAGTACAGCGAGTGGGGCGAGCTCATCGCGCGCAGCAACGTCGACGTCGTGAAGCACAAGGGAATGACGGCCTTCATCATCCCCATGAACCTGCCCGGCATCGAGATCCGTCCGATCAAGCAGATGAGCGGTGGTTCGTCGTTCAACGAGGTCTTCTTCAACGACGTGCGCATCCCCGACTCCATGCGACTCGGTCCCGAGGGCGAGGGCTGGAAGGTGGCGCTCACCACCTTGGGCTTCGAGCGCGACCATTCCGGAGACGGCGGAGGCGGGGGCAGCCGGGTGGGTGGTTCGTGGCGTCAGGTGCTGGCCACGGCGCGCGCCATGGGCGTCACCGTCGATCCCGTTCTACGTCAGGAGTTGGCCAAGGCCTACACCCACTTCCGCGTGGAGGGCTTCGTGAATCGGCGGGCCGCCGACATGCGCCGCGCCGGCGCACCGCCCGGGCCCGAGGGGTCGTTGGGCAAACTCATCTGGACCGAGGGTATGACCCGCGTGTCGGATCTGATCTCGCGCATTCTCGGCGTCGCCCTGGTGGCCGACACCGACGAATGGGGGACCTACGCGTGGGGCGAACACGTTCTCGGCGCACCCGGTTACCGCATCGCGGGCGGCTCGGACGAGACCCAACGCAACATCATCGGCGAACGCGTTCTCGGACTGCCCGGTGAACCGCGCGTCGACAAGGATCTGGCCTGGAAGGACACCCGTCGCTGACGGGATCCGGGCGCGGAGCAGAACGCGTCGACCGCGAGGCGGCGCACGACACTCAAACAGGGGGAAATCATGGATCTCGGACTCAACGGCAAGAGGGCACTCGTCACCGGGTCGACCAAGGGAATCGGACGCGCCATCGTCGAGACGCTGTTGGCCGAGGGCGCCGCAGTCGCCATTTGCGCGCGCAACGCCGACGAGGTGGCCGCCGCCGTGAAGGAACTCTCCGCCAAGGGCAAGGTCGTCGGCTCGGCCGTCGACGCCGGTGATCCCGAGGCCTTGAAGGCCTGGGTCGCGTCGTCGGCCGCGGAGTTGGGAGGCATCGACGTCTACGTGCACAACACCTCGGGCAAGCCGGCCCGCAAGTTGGAGCAGTGGATCAACAACTTCAACATCGACCTGATGGCGCTCGTTCACGGGGTGGAGGCGGCCAAGGCCGCTCTCGTCGACGGCGGAGGTTCGGTCATCAGCATCGGAACCACGGCCACCGCGGAACACTTCGGCGGTGGTGCGGGCAGCTACAGCGCCCTCAAGTCGGCCGTCACCAACTGGACACTCGGCCAGGCCCAGGTGCTCGGGGCGCAGGGAGTCCGCTGCAACGTGGTCTCCCCCGGACCCATCATGGTCACCGGCGGCGATTGGGACATGATCAAGAACGCGATGCCGCCGTTCTTCGAGGCCACCGAGAAGGCGCATCCGGCCGGACGCATCGGCGAACCGAACGACGTGGCCGACGCGGTGGCCTTCCTCGCCAGCGATCGCGCCCGCCACATCAACGGTGTCAATCTCACCGTCGACGGTGGATTCCTGAAGCGCGTCGACTTCTGAACGACGGGCCATGAGCCAGACGCCCGCCAAGAGACGGATCGAGGTCACCCTCGTCGCCGGAGGCAAGTACCACGACATCGACTTCGCCCGTCGTGAGTTGCTCTCCCTGCTCGCCGAGCACGAGGAATTCCGCGTCCGCGTGCAACCCGACTACGAGGATGTCGACGGCATCACCTCGGCCGAGATCCTCGTCTCGTACACCTGCGACGTGCGTCCGAGCGAGCACGCCCAGCGCGCCATTCGCGCCTGGGTGGAGAACGGAGGTCGCTGGGTCGCTCTTCACGGAACGAACGCCGCCCTCACGTTGGGGGGACCGAACGGCGTGGAGTCGCCGCGGGTGTTCCCGCTGTGGGCCGACACCTTGGGGAGTCAGTTCGTCGCCCATCCCCCCATCCAGCCCTACACCGTGTCGGTCACCGACCCCGAGCATTGGCTCGTCCGGGGCATCGAGGCCTTCGACACCGACGACGAGCTGTACCTCAGCGAGTACGCCGACCGCGACAAACTGCATCCGCTCCTCCACACGACGTGGACCGGCGAGGCGACCGGTTTCGCCGAGGCCGACTGGACCACGGGCGACCCCATGCATCTCGTGATGTATCTGCGACCGCTCGGACGCGGCGAGGTGCTGTACAACACGCTCGGACATTGCCGAGGACACTTCGACATGAAGCCGGTGCTCGACTACTACCCGCGCATCGAACGCTGCTCGTGGGACAAACCGGCCTACTACGAACTCCTGCGACGCTCGCTACGTTGGGCGCGCGGCCTGAACGACTGAACGACGGAAGAGGGAAGAGACGATCATGGACATATCCACCGACGTGCAGATGGATCTGCACCGACGCATGGTGCGCATCAGATTGTTCGAGGAGGCGGCCGGACGTCTGGCCGAGTCCAATCGTTTGCCCGGTTTCCTCCACCTTTACGTCGGCGAGGAGGCCGTCGCGGCCGGGGTGTGCGGCGCCCTCAACGACGACGACCACATCACCTCCACCCATCGCGGGCACGGCCATCTCGTCGCCAAGGGCGGCGACTTCAACCGCATGATGGCCGAACTCATGGGCAAGGCCACCGGCTACTGCAAGGGCAAGGGCGGGTCCATGCACATCTCGGACACCGCCCTCGGGATGCTCGGCGCGAACGGAATCGTCGGTGCCGGCTCCCCCATCGCCGTCGGCGCGGCCTTCGCCAACCGCTACCGCGGACGGGGACAGGTGGCGGTGGCGTTCTTCGGTGACGGTTCCACCAACATCGGTGCCTTCCACGAGGCCGCCAACATGGCGTGCGCGTTGCATCTTCCCATCGTCTTCGCCTGCGAGAACAACGAGTACGGCGAGTTCACCCCCCGCGACAAGACCATGGCCATCACCGACATCGTCGACCGAGCCGCCGGGTACGGAATGCCCGGGGTCATCGTCGACGGCATGGACGTGATCGCGGTGCACGAGGCGGCGGTCGAGGCCGTCGAACGCGCGCGCTCGGGTGGCGGACCCTCGTTGATCGAGGCCAAGACGTACCGCTTCTACAACCATCACGGAGTCCAGAACCTCGGACTCAAGTACCGGTCCGACGACGAGGTGGCGATGTGGAAGCAACGCGATCCCATCTTCACGTTCGAGGAGCGGATGATCGAGAACAAGACGGCCACCCGCGATCAGTTCGATGCGATCTGGGCCGAGTTGCGCGCCGACATCGATGCCGCCATCGCTTTCGCCGACGAGAGTCCGTATCCGACGCCCGAACAGATCCTGGTGGGCGTCTACACCGACACGAACGGAGGCAACTGATGGCCGACGAACGCAAACTCGCCTACGTGATGGCCTTCAACGAGGCCGTGAAGCAACAGATGGAAGCCGACCCCGACGTGTTCTGCGCCGGAGAAGACATCGGAGCCTTCGGCGGTGTGTTCGGAACCTTCGCGGGACTGCAAGCCAGGTTCGGTGCCGAGCGGGTCGTCGACACGCCCATCAGCGAGCAGGCCATCGTCGGTCTGGGCGTGGGCGCCGCGGTGACCGGCCTGCGACCGATCGTCGACCTGATGTTCATGGACTTCATCTGCGTGGCCCTCGACCAGATCGTCAATCAGGCCGCCAAGTTGAAGTACATGTTCGGTGGTGACGCCGTCCTGCCGCTCACCATCACCACGGCCGGTGGAGGCGGATTGTCGGCCGCGGCCCAGCACAGCCAGTCGCTCGAGGCCCTGCTGTGTCACATCCCGGGACTGAAGGTGGTGATGCCCTCGAACCCCCACGACATGAAGGGGCTCATGACCTCCTGCATCCGCGAGAACAACCCCACGGTGATGATCAAACACAAGCGTCTCCTCGGAATGACCGGCCACGTCCCCGAGGAGAGTTACTCGATCCCTCTCGGCAAGGGCAACATCCTGCGACCGGGCAAGGACGTCACCATCGTCGCCTACGCCCGCATGGCCAACGAGGCCCTGGTGGCGGCCGAGGAGTTGGCCAAGGACGGAATCGACTGCGAGATCATCGATCCCCGTACCCTTCAGCCCCTCGACACGGATCTCATCGTGTCGTCGGTCCGGCGGACCAACCACGCGGTGGTGGTGCACGAGGCCGTGCGCTTCGGAGGTCTCGGTGGTGAGATCGCCGCGCAGATCCAGGAGCTGGCCTTCGACCATCTCGACGCCCCGGTCGCCCGCATCGGCGCGCCCTTCTCCCCCGTCCCCTTCAGCCCCGCCCTCGAGCAGCACTACATCCCGAACGCCAAGACCATCGTTCAGGGCGTGCGCGACGTGATGGCGCGTCTCTGACATCGATTCATGTCCACCGTCGGCATCATCGTCAACCCCAACGCGGGCAAGGACATCCGACGACTGTCGACTCCGGCGACCCACACCTCCGACGTGACCAAGGTCGGAATCGTTCGTCGGGCCATCGTCGCGGCCGCCGAGTCCGGAGCCACCCGGGTGTTGCTGATGCCCGACCGACACCGGTTGGCCGAGCGCGCCGCCGCGGACCTCGATCTCGTCGGACCCCACGGACGTTGCGTGATCGAGATCGTGGACGAACCCCTCACCGGCTCCCGATTCGACACCATCGCGGCCGCGAGACGTTTCTGGAAGGAACAGGTGGGGGCGGTGATCGCCCTCGGCGGTGACGGCACCGCACGGGACGTGGCTCTGGGCTGGCCCGACGCACCGTTGATCGCCATTTCCACCGGAACGAACAACGTCTACCCCACCGCCATCGACGGCACCTCGGCCGGGGCCGCCGCCGGTTTGGTGGCTTCGGGTCTCGTCGACATCCACGAGGTCGGACGTCGGTCGAAGCGCGTCACGGTGCGTATCGACGACGTCGTCGTCGACGGTGACGAGGAACGTCACGTGTCGCGCGACGACCTCGCGCTCGTCGATCTGGCGTTCGTCGAGACCCAGTTCGTCGGAGCTCGTGCGGTGCGCGATCCCGAATCGGTGCGCGCCGTCGTGGCGGCGGTCGCCACGCCCGCCAGCACGGGACTGTCGAGCATCGCCGGTCGTATCCATCCGGTGGACCGCTGGGAGGACGGCGGCGTGCTCGTGCGTCTCGGTGGCGAAGACGGACGTCACGTGCGGGTTCCGTTGGCGCCGGGATCGTTCACCACCTTGGAGGTCTCCGAGGTGCGTCCTCTCCGATTGGGGGAAACGGTGGAATTCACCGGGAAATGCGTGCTCGCCTTCGACGGCGAGCGTGACGTGCCGGTGAGCGACCGGGGCCGCGTCAGCGTCCGGGTCGACAAGTCCGGTCCACTGCTCATCGACGTCGACGCCACGCTCTCCATCGCCGCCCGCGATCGACGCTTCGACGCGCCGACACGATCACGATCCAACGGGGACACACATGGCCACTGAATTCATCATGCCCAAGCTCGGCCTCACCATGGAAGAGGGCACGATCCTCGAATGGCTCGTCGAGGACGGCGCGACCATCACCGCGGGCACACCGGTGTTGCGCATCGAGACCGACAAGGTGGAGAGCGACGTGGAGTCCCCCGGCGCGGGGGTCCTGCACCGCACCGCCGAGGTGGGCGAGACGTTCGCCTGTGGAGCCACCATCGGATTCCTGTTGGCCGAAGGCGAGCGGCCGCCCACGCCGACCGCGCCGGCAGCGGCAACCCGCGCCGCGGAAACCGTCGCGGCGGCGACCCCGTCGACCTCCGCCGCGCGTCCGACGACGGGCGCCCCCACCGACGGCCGTCGCTTCGTGTCCCCCAACGCCCGCCGGGTGGCCCGCGAGTTGGGAGTCGACCCGAACACGGTGGTGGGCACCGGACCGAACGGTCGCGTGATCTCCGCCGACGTCCGCGCCGCCCATCGTGATCCCGTCGCACCCGGACGTTCCACCGGTGGCGGTCTCGTGTTGGCCACCGCCGCCGCGCGCCAGTTGGCCGACCTGCTCGGAATCGATCTCGCCTCGGTCGCGCCCGATCCGGCCGACGGCCGCGTCACGCGTGACGGTGTGGCCGCCCATGTGCGCGCCCGGTTGGCGTCGTCGGTCTCGTCACCCGCCCAGACCACACCGTTCGCGACGGGCAAGCCGTCGTTGCCCGACGCCACCCAGACACCGACCGCGGTCAAGAAGCTGTCGGGGATGCGCGGCACGATCGCCAAGCGGATGCACGCGAGCCTGCAGGAGATGGCCCAACTCACCTTGCACATGGACGCCGATCTCGACGCGGTGGTGGCCGACCGCGAGGCCCGCAAGTCCGCGGGACACGAATCGTTGCCCGGATTCACCGACTACGTGATCGCCGCCGCCGCGCGGGCCTTGCGCGCGCACCCCATCGTCAACTCGCAGGTCACCGACGACGGCATCGCGTTGCTGCCCGAGGTGCACGTGGGCATGGCGGTGGCCCTCGACGAGGGTCTCGTCGTCCCGGTGATCACCCGCACCGACTCGCTCGATCTCGCCCGGCTGTCGGCCGAGACCAAACGACTCTCGACGGCCGCGCGCGAGGGGAAGTTGACGTTGAGCGAACTCGAGGGTGGCACGTTCTCCGTCAGCACACTGGGGATGTTCGGTGTCGACGGCTTCACTCCCGTCGTCAACCCACCCAACACCGCGATCCTGGGCGTGGGTCGTCTGCGCGACGACGTCGTGCTCGGGGAATCCGGATCACCGACCACCGTCAAGCGGATCACCCTCAGCCTCACGTGGGATCACCGCGTCTTCGACGGCGCTCCGGCGGCCCGCTTCTGCAAGACGATCGTCGACTTGTTGGCCGACCCCGCGGCACTGAACGCCACCGCCTGACCGGACGGCTCAGCCGCGCGCGGCCTCGAGAACCGGAAGGAACCGCTCGGGAATCGAGATCCAGTCCTCCGGCGATCCGATTCCCGACCAGAAGTTGTGCTCGAGGCACAAGTCGGCGTATCCCGCCTCGCGGGCCGCCACGGCATCGGCGACGAGAGCCGCCATGTTGTCGCCGTCGGACGGCGCCGGAGCGTTCGGTGCCTGCACGAACGACTTGGAGTACACCTCGATCTCCGCGCTGCCGGCGGGACGTTTGGCGTTCATCGCGGCCACCATCTTCTGCACACGACTCACGGGCAGTCCGGCGGGGTTCCAGGCGTCGAACCATCGCGCCGTGCGCTCCATACCCTGGGCCGACCACATTCCGCTCAACAACTTGGGGCGACGACCACCGAACGGCTTGGGGTTCACACAGGACTCGGGCACCGTGAAGAACTCGCTCTCGTGCGTCACCGGATCCGGCCCCCAGCAGGCCAACAACGTCGGGACGAAGTCGTCCATACGGCGTCCGCGTTCGGTGACGTCGGTGCCCGCGGCGGTGTGCTCCTCGGGACTCCACCCCACGCCCAACCCGACGATGAGACGTCCCTTCGACATCTGGTCGATGGTGGCCAGACGTTGCGCCAGGGGCACGGGCCAGTGGTTACCGGCCACGAGGATGCTGGTTCCGAGGGCGACCCGTTCGGTGACACCGGCCACGAACGCCAACGTCTCGGTGGGCGCCCACACCGACTTGTACTGGTCGGGCGGCAGGGCGTCCTTGGCGCCGTAACCCCGCTCGGGCGCCAACGGATACATGAAGTGGTCCTGCACCCAAAGACCCGAATACCCCAGTCGATCCGCCCGCCGGGCGAACTCGGCCACCACCTCGGTGGTGACGTGAGGTCCGAGTTGGGGCAGGCAGAGTCCGACGCCGGGCATGGGACGATTCTCTCACGCCCGGCGGGACTCGGGACTCATCGGCATTCCGTCCTCGTACGTCCGACGGGACGGATCAGGGGTTGACGATGCGCGCCACGTCGACGCCCCGCCGGAACAGCTCCGTCAATGCGTCGTCCGGCGTGTCGAGGATGGCGTCGATCCAACCGTGGACGTACTGTGCCCCACCCTCGTTTCGACCGAACACGAAGTCCTTCTTGGCCCCGGTGCGAACCGTGCGTTGGATCCGCAGACCGGTCGCGTAGTCCTCGTCGCGCACGACCATCTCGAGGAACGCGATCTGCTTCTCGATGGCCTCGACGTACTCCGGTGAGCGCGGAGCCGTGGAGACGAAATCGAGATGGGTCACGGACTGCTCGGCGGTCTCGCCCGGGAAGATGCGGGCGACTTGGTACACCTTGTGCTCACCCACGTCGAATCCCGCGATCGACGCGTGCGGGAAGATGCTCCACACGCCGCCGATGAGGATGGAATCGGGCCACTCGTCGGTCGAACGGTTCTCGAGCTTGGCCCAGTTGCCGCGCGGTCCGGTGACCCGTTGATGCGGACCGACACGGTGGAACAACGCGTCGCTGGGGAACTCGGGACCGAAGGTGTTCTTGTGCAGGATGGGCAGGTGGTAGAAGTCCACGTACCCGTCGAACGAGATCTTCCAGTTCGGACCCACCAGACGTCGTGAACCGAAATGGTTCATGTCGGCGAATCGACAGAACGCGAGCAACTCGTCGTAGCCGGCGAGGAACGCGTCGGGGTCGACGGCGAACGTCGGATTCGACGTCACCCACACCAGACCGGCCCGTTCGAAGCACGGCAGTGGCGTGAGCGACAGGCAGGAGGTGTCCACCGGACCGAAGTCCTCCTGCTTGAACATGCCGACCAGTGCACCCTGCTGGTCGTACACCCAGTTGTGGTAGGGACAGGCGAAGCGCCTCGCCTCGCCGACCCCCTCGTCCACCAACATCGCCCCACGGTGACTGCACATGTTGACGAACGATCGGACCTCACCGTCGTTCCCGCGCACGATCAACACCGGCATACCGGCCACCTCGATCGCCTTGTAGGAATTGGGTTCCTTGATCTCGGCCGAGGTCGCTAACAGCAACGGCACCCGCCTGAAGATCAGATCGACCTCGCGACGCCACCGATCATGGTCGTGGTAGTTCGCGACCGGGATGGAGGTGGGGGCCGCCGTGAGATGGGTGGTCCCGGCCTTGTTGTGGGCGATGGTCCTCTCGGCCATGGCCACCAGCCGCCGACGGGGCGTGGTCGAAGCGACGTCGCCCGATTCCGAACCCTCGCGCTCGTCCCCCATCGTCACACCCCGCTCCCCTCCGCAGACTAGAACCCCCGTGTCGCCTCCGACGACGGGGACCCGCGATCAGTCGTTCTGCAACAGATGCACGAGGCTGCTGGTGTCCCAACGGCGGCCGCCGCGGGCGATGACCTGTGCGTAGAACTGGTCGACGAGCGCGGTCATCGGCAGGCGCGCGCCGTTGCGCTGCGCCTCGTCGAGGCAGATTCCGAGATCCTTGCGCATCCATTCCACCGCGAAACCGAACTCGAACTCGCCTTTGGCCATCGTGCCCGCGCGGTTGTCCATCTGCCAGCTCTGGGCCGCACCCTTGCCGATCACGCCCACCAGCTTCTCCACGTCGAGTCCGGCCTTCTGGGCGAAGTTGATGCCCTCGGCCAAGCCCTGCACCACACCGGCGATGCAGATCTGGTTCACCATCTTGGCGAGTTGTCCGGAACCGACTCCACCCATCAATTCGCAAGCGCGTGCGTAGGGGGCGATGACCACCTTGACCTTGTCGAAGACGGCCGGGTCGTCGCACCCGCACATGACCGTGAGCGTTCCGTTCTGCGCGCCGGCCTGCCCGCCCGACACCGGCGCATCGACGAAGCCCACCCCGCGCTCGGCGCACGCCGCGGCGATCTCGCGGGCCACGTCGGCCGAGGCCGTGGTGTGATCGACGAGGATGGAGCCCGGCTTCATTCCGGCCAAGGCCCCCGACGGCCCCAGAACCACGCCGCGCACGTCGTCGTCGTTTCCGACGCACAACATCACGACCTCGGCGTCCTCCACCGCCTCGACGGGGGTCGGCTTGGCCAAACCGCGATGGAGCGCGACCCACGCCAGAGCCTTGGACGCAGTGCGGTTGTACACGGTGATTCGATAATCCGCCTTCGACAGATGTCCGGCCATGGGCGCACCCATGACTCCGAGACCGAGGAAGGCGACGCGCGGTCCGGTGCCGATCACGGGAATGGGACCGGTGGCGTCTTCGGGGGCGGGACGTGAGGTTTCGGGCACGATCACGAGTTTGGCAGGCGCGGAGGTGCCAACATGGACAACTGACCATGGGCAAGCACCTTCACATCGACCACCTGGTGTACGCCACCCCCGACCTGGCGGGGACGGTGGCCGACATCGAGGCCCGGTTCGGGGTGGCGCCCCAGCCCGGTGGGGCTCACGTGGGTCTGGGTACCTTCAACGCGCTGCTGGGTCTCGGCGATCGCACCTATCTCGAGATCGTGGGTCCCGATCCGGCCCAACCGGCCCCCGACTTTCCGCGCCCCTTCGGAGTGGACACCCTGGAACGCGCCACTCTGGTGGCGTGGTGTGCGGCACCGCGGCGTCCGTTGCCCGAGATCGTCGCCGCCGCCCGCGAGTCCGGCTTCGATCCCGGCGACGTCCTGCCCATGAGTCGCCAACGTCTCGACGGCGTTCTCATCGAGTGGACCCTCACGCTGGGTGCTCTGCCCGAGAACGGCGTTCTCCCGTTCTTCATCGATTGGGGTCGCACCGAGCATCCGACCCATGGTCTGCAGGTGGGTGGCACGTTGGTGCGACTCGATCTGCACCACCCACAGCCGCGCTCGATCGACATGATGCTCTCGGCCGTCAGCGACGAATCCATGCTCGGCGACGAGGAGTCCTCGATCATTCTCAACTTCGCCGATCACGCGACGATCAACGCCGAGATCCTCACCGCCAACGGAACGGTGATCCTGTCCTAGTCGGTCACTCCGGAGTCACGTACGCGGCGGTGATACCGCCGTCGATGACGAGCGATTGACCGGTCATCCAGCTGCTCTCGTCCGATGCCAGGAACAATGCACCGTTGGCGATCTCGCTCGGATCGCCGAAACGTCCCATGGGAATGTGCACGAGTCGACGGTTGCGCTTGGCGTCGTCGCTGAGGAACTTGGCCAGCATCGGGGTCATGATCGGTCCGGGACACAGCGAGTTGGCACGGATGCCCTGCCGGGCGTAGATCACCGCGATCTCACGGGTCATCGCCAGCACCGCGCCCTTCGAGGCCGTGTAGGCGACCTGCGGCGTCGCGGCGCCCATGTGGGCCACGAAACTGGCCACGTTGACGATCGATCCACCGCCACTGGCCAGCATCGCCGGGATCGCGTAGCGGCACCCCAGCAGGACGCCCTTCACGTTGATGTCCATGGTGCGCTGGTAGGTGTCGATGGACGTGTTGGTGGGGCCGTCGTCCTCGCTCAACATCACGCCGGCGTTGTTGTAGAGCACGTGCAAACCGCCGAAGGTCTCCACGGCGTGGGCCATGGCCGCCTCCACGGACGCCTCGTCGCTCACGTCGCAACGAACGAAGGTCGCCTCTCCCCCGGCCGCGTCGATCGCGTCGACGACCTCGTCGCCGTCGACCACGTCGGCCACCACGACCATGGCACCCTCGCGGGCGAACAGCTCGGCCCCCACGCGTCCCAATCCCGAGGAACCGCCGGTGATGACCGCGACCTTTCCCGACAAACGTCCCATGATGCTCCCTTGTGTCCGGCTTCCCACGATACTTGCCGCCGACCCGCGACGACCGACAAGACTGGACGCATGCGCGAACGAGGCTCTCCACTGCGTCTCGCGACGTGGAACGTCCACGGTGCGGCGCGTCCCGACGCGCGCGACCTGGCGCGGGTGATCGACTCCCTCGACGTCGACGTCATCGGTTTGCAGGAGGTGCGCCGTCATCAGGCCCGGCGAATCTCGAAGAGCCTCGGCCTGCACTGCGTCTGGGCGTTCAAGCACAACGGATACTCGTCTTTGTTGCCCCGTCTCGCCGAGGGGTTGGCGATCCTGTCGCGATGGCCACTGCCCCACGACGGCGACACCGAACTCGACGGCCCGCGCTCGCCGCGGGACTTCAGGCGACGTATCGCACTCTGGGCGACCATCGAGCACCCCGACGGCGCCTTCGACTTCGTCAACACCCACCTGGCGTCGGGCGAGGACGCCGATGAGCGGGTTCGTCAGGCGGCGCATCTCGCTCGCATCGTCTCGGAGGGTCTCGTTCGCGAGTGCGACCACCACGTCGATCGGGACCATCGACACGAGCGGGGCACGAACTCCGCCACGGTCGTCGTCGGTGACCTCAACGACCACGGGGAGCCCGCGGTTGTCGACACGTTGGCGACCGATACGTGGATCGACGGCTGGGATCACGCCGTGGAACGATCCCGCAGCGGACTCACCAATCCCGCGTCGGCACCACGTCAGCGACTGGACCACGTGCTCGTTCCGAATGGGTGGACCGTCTCCCGGGTGGACGTGCCCGACGCGAGCGACGAGTGGACGCGACGGTCCGACCACCTGCCCGTGGTGGCGACCGTTCAGATGCGCTCGAAGTAGCGGCGCAACTCCCAGTCGGTGACCGTGCCGTTGAAGTCCTCCCACTCGGCCTCCGCCGAACGCAGGATCCAGTGGTGCACCTCGTCTCCGAAACACTCGCGGGCCACGCTGCTCCCCCGCCACAATTCGATGGCGTCGGGAAGGTTCCACGGGATGCGTTCGACGTCGCGGTCCTCGTAGCCGTTGCCCGCGAACGGTGCGGGAGGCTCCAGTTCGTGTCGGATGCCGTGCAGTCCGCCGGCGATGGTTCCGGCGAACACCAGATAACTGACGGCGTCGGCGCCCGGTATGCGGTTCTCGACGCGGGTGGAGGATCCGTGCCCCACCTGGCGGAAGCCCACCGTGCGGTTGTCGACACCCCAGCCGATACCCGTCGGGGCCCACGACCCGGGCTGGAAGCGTCGATAGCTGTTGACCGTCGGACCCCACAGGAGCGAGAACTCGCGCGCGGTGGCGATCTGACCGGCGACGAAATGACGGAACAGGGCACTGGCCCCGCTCCCGGAATGATGATCGGAGAACAGAGCGGTCGAGCCGTCGAGGGACCACAGGCTGGCATGCACGTGACACGACGAACCGACGTCGGACATCGACGGTTTGGCCATGAACGTGACCGAGCGGCCGTGGGCCGCCGCGATCTCCTTGGCGGCGTTCTTGTAGACGTGGTTGCGATCGGCCATCTCGATCGCCGGGGCGAACGAGAGGTTGATCTCGTGTTGTCCCCGACCGGCCTCACCCTTCGTGAATTCCACCGGCACGCCCGCTCGCTCGAGCGCCCGCCGGATCTCGCCGATCACGTACTCGTCGCGGGTGGTCTGGAGGATGTTGTAATCCTCGGCGAAATTGGAGTGGGTGCGAAGACCGGAATACCCACGCGCGTGCGCTTCCTCGTAACTGTCCCGATACAGGTAGAACTCGATCTCGCTTCCGACCATCGGCTCGAACCCCAGCGATCGGGCCACTTCCACCTGCCGACGCAAAATGGTGCGCGGCGCCACCTCGACCGGTTCACCGGTCTCCACCGAGAACAGATCGCACATGACGAGAGCCGTGCGCGACACCCAGGGCAGGATCCGGATGGTGTCCCAGTCGGCGCGGGCCACCATGTCGCCGTAGCCCTTGTCGAAACTGGAGAAACGGAATCCGGCGGCCGGGTCGTTCTCGATGTTGCAGGTGAGGAGGTAATCGCAGTTCTCGGTGCCGTGGTCGGCCACGTGCTCGACGAAGAAGCGCCCGGAGGTCCGCTTGCCGACCAATCGCCCGTAGCGGTCGACGAAGCCCATGATCACCGAGTCGACCGCCCCCTCCTCGATGAGAGCCGTCAGTTCGTCACGGGACACGATCGGTCGGGTCAACATGTCGCCACGCTACCCAGCGCCGGACGAGCCGGTTCCCGCGTCGACGGCGAGACGCCTACTTCTTCTTGGCGGGAGCGACCTTCTTGGCCGGAGCCGCCTTCTTGGCCGGCGCTTCCTTCTTCGCCGGAGCCGCCTTCTTGGCCGGCGCTTCCTTCTTCGCCGGCGCCGCCTTCTTCACCGGCGCTTCCTTCTTCGCCGGAGCCGCCTTCTTCACCGGGGCCGCCTTGGGCTCGGCCGCGGCCTTCTTGGCCGGTGCCTCGTCGGACGACTCCTCCCACATCGGGGCCTTGGTGGCGGGCTTGGCGGCCTTGACCGGCTTCAGCACGCCCTTGGCGAGCGCGTCGTCGAGGTAGGCCTCGGCTTCCTCGGGAGTGACCTTCAAGGCCGGGGCGATCTCGGAGATGAGATTCACGCGCGCCCGCTCGTACATGGTGCGCTCGGCGGCCGACAGCGACGCGTCACGGTTGCGCGAGGCCAGGTTTCGCACGACCTCGGCCACCTGGTACACGTCGCCGCTCTTCAACTTCTCCTGATGGTTCTTGAAACGACGACTCCAGTTGGACGGCACTCGGGGGTCGGCCTTGGCCAACACCGCCACGAGGTCCTCGAGCTCGTCGGGCGACACCGGCGGGCGCACTCCGACGTCGTCGACCTTGGCCATGGGAACCATCAGTCGCATCTCACCGATCACGGCCTCGAGGATGAGGTAGTCCTGGGCCTTGCCGGTGTTCAACGGGTCTTCCTTGCGGATCGCGATGACCTTGCACGCGCCGTGCTGGGGGTAGATGACCGTGTCACCCTTCTTGAACTTCACGCGAACCTCGCTCCGTAAACGTCGACGCCCGGCACCATGGCGTCGGGCAGACCGAGATTGTACGACCACGACGGGACGAATGGACAAGCGGGTGCGCATTCGGCCTTTCGGTGTGCCCATTCACCGCTGTCAGCGGGTCGGTATCGCGGCGGGTTCAGGGCTCCGTGTCGTCCTTGGCGAGAATGAAGCAGAACTCGTTGTCCTCCGGGTCGCGCATCACCTGGAACCAATTGGTCGCTTCCTCCACGGGCCGACCCACCCGCGAGGCACCGATCGTCGTCGATGCGAGCACGGCTTCCTCGATGTCGGCGACGTCGAGGTCGAGGTGCACCCGGTTCTTCACCGTCTTGCTCTCGGGCACCCGCTGGAATCCTAGGTATCCGATCACCGGCACGTCCTCGAGCAGCACGTAATCCTCCTCGTGTCGCTCGGTGACGAGACGACCGCCCACCAGTCGTCGCCAGAAATCGGCAAGGCGCGCGGGATCGTGGCAATCGAACGAGACGGCGAGGGGTACGGCGATGTGCACGAACCGGATGGTAGGTCCGACCACGAACCGAAAGTCGGCACCTGGCGCCCTCGGCACGATTCGAACGTGCGCGCTACGGATTAGAAGGCCGTTGCTCTATCCAGCTGAGCTACGAGGGCAATCCGATGGGCAGGCTACTGCCCGGACAGTCGTCGTCTCAGCAGGTCGAGCGACGAGATCACCGCCATCTGACGCATCTGGTCTCGCTGACCCGGCAGACGCAGCATCGTCGCCGTCGTCTCACGATCCGGCACCGCCACCCCGACCCACAACGTTCCCACGGCCTGACCATCCTGCTCGCTCGGCCCGGCCACTCCGGTCAACGACAGGCCGACCGACGCGCCGAGCACGCGACGGGCCCCGTCGGCCATGGCGATCGCCGCGCTCTCGCTCACCACCGGTCCCCGAGCCACACCGAGCAGGTCGAACTTCACCTCGCTCGCGTACGAGACGACCGAACCGCGCAACACATCACTGGCTCCGGGTACCGCGGTGA